>WNGH01005454.1_pt1 | contig 12119 bp, 10 predicted proteins | sample 5400631 | NCBI WGS metagenome assembly WNGH01 (sample SAMN13153373, study PRJNA577476) | soil metagenome | isolation source: 115 cm soil or saprolite under Garry oak tree replicate 1 | place: USA:California | collected 2016-06-15 | reverse complement strand
GGCTCAGCGCAAGACCGGGACCGCCCTCATTCATCCGCGATCGATCGCGTTCAGCGCCAATCCAGCCAGCCAGAGCATTCATGTCCGACAAGCCGCAAAAATCCGACGCCACCGATTATTCCAAAACCTTGTACCTGCCGCAGACGGAATTTCCGATGCGCGCCGGCCTGCCGCAGCGCGAGCCGGAAATCCTCAAGCGCTGGAACGAGATCGGCCTCTACGGCCGGCTGCGCGAAAGTGCCGCCGGCCGGGCGAAATTCATCCTGCATGACGGCCCGCCCTACGCCAACGGCAACATCCATATCGGGCATTCGCTCAACAAGATCCTCAAGGACGTGGTGACCAAGAGCCAGCAGATGCTCGGCTTCGATTCCAACTACGTGCCGGGCTGGGACTGTCACGGTCTGCCGATCGAATGGAAGATCGAGGAAGAGAACTACCGCTCCAAGGGCAGGCCGAAGCCGGATTTTCGGGATTCCGCTGCCATGGTGGCGTTCCGGAAGGAATGCCGCGCCTATGCCGGGCATTGGCTCAACGTGCAGCGCGAGGAATTCAAGCGGCTCGGCATCATCGGCGACTGGGATCATCCCTACGCGACGATGGATTATTTCGCCGAAGCGCAGATCGCGCGCGAGCTGATGAAATTCGCCGCCAACGGCACGCTGTATCGCGGCTCCAAGCCTGTGATGTGGAGCGTGGTGGAAAAAACCGCGCTGGCGGAAGCCGAGGTGGAATACGAGGACTACACCTCGGATACGGTGTGGGTGAAGTTTCCGGTGGTGTCGCCGGCGCACGGCGCGCTTGCCGCCGCCAGCATCGTGATCTGGACCACGACGCCATGGACGCTGCCCGGCAATCGCGCCATCAGCTTTTCGTCGAAGATCTCCTGTGGCCTCTACAAGGTCACCGATGCGCCCGCTGATAACTGGGCCAACCCCGGCGATGTTCTGATTTTGGCGGATGCGCTTGCGGAAAGCGTGTTCAAACAAGCCCGCGTCACAGCTTATGAGAGAATCCGCGATTTACCGGCCGAAACGCTCGACGCGGTGGAGTGTCGCCACCCGTTGAAAGGCCTGGATGGCGGATACGAATTCACCCTTCCCCTTCTGGAAGGCGATCACGTCACCGACGACGCCGGCACTGGTTTTGTGCACACCGCACCCGGCCACGGCCGCGAGGATTTCGATGTCTGGATGTCGAACGCGCGTGAGCTGGAAGCGCGCGGCATCAACACCACCATCCCCTATACCGTCGATGAGAACGGCGCCTTCACCGATCAGGCGCCGGGCTTTACCGGCAAGCGCGTCATCAACGACAAGGGCGAAAAGGGCGACGCCAACGAGGCCGTGATCAAGGCCTTGGTCGACGCCGGCATGCTGCTGGCGCGCAGCCGTCTCAAGCATCAATACCCGCATTCGTGGCGTTCGAAGAAACCGGTGATCTTCCGCAACACGCCGCAATGGTTCATCGCGATGGATAAACCTCTTTCTGTTCCCTCCCCCCTTGCGGGGGAGGGTCAGGGAGGGGGGTCAACACAGGCCGGGGCGGCTGTTGCTACCCCCACCCCCAACCCCTCCCCGCAAGGGGGAGGGGAGCAGAGCCTGCGCGCCCGCGCGCTGCACGCGATCTCGGTGACGCAATGGGTGCCGCCGTCCGGCCAGAACCGCATCAACGGCATGATCGATAGCAAACCCGACTGGGTGATCTCGCGCCAGCGCGCCTGGGGCGTGCCGATCGCGGTGTTCGTGCGCGAAAGAGGCGACGGCTCCGCCGAGATCCTGCAGGATGACGCCGTCAATGCGCGCATTGCGGATGCGTTCGAGCAGGAAGGCGCCGACGCCTGGTACATGGACGGCGCCCGCGAGCGCTTCCTCGGCTCCGACGCCAACGAGGAGTGGAAGAAGGTCGACGATATCTGCGACGTCTGGTTCGATTCCGGCTCGACCCACGCCTTCGTGCTGGAAGATCGCGTGCATTTTCCTGAAATCGGCGACATCCGGCGCAAGGTCGATGGCGGCGAGGACACCGTGATGTATCTGGAAGGCTCGGACCAGCATCGCGGCTGGTTCCAGTCGTCGCTGCTGGAAAGCTGCGGCACAAGGGGGCGGGCGCCGTTCGACGTCGTGCTCACCCACGGCTTCACGATGGATGAGAACGGCCGCAAGATGTCGAAGTCGATCGGCAATACCGTCGAGCCGCAAAAGATCATCGCGCAGTCCGGCGCCGATATCTTAAGGCTCTGGGTCTGCGCCACCGATTACGTCGAAGACCAGCGCATCGGCCCGGAGATCCTCAAAAACACCATCGAGACCTACCGCAAGCTGCGCAACTCGATGCGCTGGATGCTGGGCACGCTGCATCACTTCAAACCGGGCGACAGGGTGGCTCATGCCGAGATGCCCGAACTGGAGCGGCTGATGCTGCATCAGCTCGCCGAGCAGGCCGCGATCGTGCGCAAGGCCTACGCCGAGTTCGATTACAAGACCGTGGTCGCCAGCCTGTCGGCGTTCATGAACACCGAGCTGTCGGCGTTCTATTTCGATATCCGAAAAGACACGCTGTATTGCGACCCGCCGTCGTCGCTGGCACGCAAGGCCGCGCTCACCACCATCGATATTCTGTGCGATTCGATCCTGAAATGGCTGGCGCCGGTGCTGTCGTTCACGTCCGACGAGGCGTGGCGGCTCTACAAGCCGGACGCCGAGCCGTCGGTGCACCTCACGCTGTTTCCGGACAGTTTTGAAACGTTCCGCGACGATGCACTGGCCACGAAATGGGAGACCATCCGCAACGTCCGCCGCGTCGTCACCGGCGCGCTGGAGGTCGAGCGCGCGGCCAAGAACATTGGCTCCTCGCTGGAGGCGTCGCCGCTGGTGTACGTTTCGGACAAAAAGATTTTCGACACACTGTTCGATATCGATCTGGCCGAGGTCAGCATCACCTCGAACGCGATGGTGACCAATGACGACGCGCCATCAGATGCGTTCAGGCTGAACGACGTGCCGGGGGTGGCCGTCGTCGTCGAGAAGGCCGTCGGCACCAAATGCGCGCGCTCCTGGAAAATCCTCCCCACCGTGGGCGAAGACGCCGAATATCCCGACGTCTCGCCGCGCGACGCCCAGGCGCTGCGCGAATGGAAGGCGCTGGACCCAGCCTCTGCGGCGCCGGCCACTCCGGATCCGGCGCCTGCGGAGGTCGTTGATACCGTCGCCGCGGAGCCCGAGCCCGTGCGGGTCGTTGCGGCCGTCGTCGCCGAGCCGGAAATCTCCATCCAACAAGACGTCAAGACGAAACCGGTTGAGTCGGCAGTTCCCAACAAGAGGAAGCCTGCCAAGAGCCGAAGCAAGAACACAACCGACGAGGCCGCGCACAAGTCCTCTAAAAAGTCCGGCACGACGGGAAGCAAGAAAGCCCCCGCCAAAAACAAAGCCGCCAAGAAGGTCGCCAAAGCGGCCGCAACGAAGGGCGCAAAAAAGAAAACCGCGAAGAAACAAGCGGCAAAAAAGGTAGCGAAAAAGGCCGCCAGGAAAAAGCCGGCCAAGAAGACGGGGAAGACCACCGCAGCGACGAAGGCAAAAAAGAAAAAGAAGAAGGCCAGATAAGTGCCTGGCATGGAACGCCTTCAGAACCCTCACGTCCGCCCCGGTGTGATCGCGGCCGTCGCCGTGCTTGCGCTCGATCAGGCCTCGAAACTCTGGCTGCTGTTCGTGTTCGACATCGCCCGCCGCGGCGCGGTCAAGGTCACGCCGTTCTTCGACCTGGTGCTGGCCTGGAATGTCGGCATCAGCTTCGGCTGGTTCCAGAACGACAGCCAGCCCGCCCAGATCAGCCTGATGATCATCAAGGCCGTGGCCGTGATCGTTCTGGCGATCTGGATGGCGCGGTCGCGCACCCCGCTGGCCACCATCGCGCTCGGCCTGATCATCGGCGGCGCCATCGGCAACGGCATCGACCGCTTCGCTTATGGCGCGGTGGTCGATTTCGCCCTGTTCCACCTCCAGATCGGGGGAAATACCTACAATTGGTACGTGTTTAACCTCGCCGACGTGGCGATTGTTGCCGGGGTAGCGGCCCTGCTGTATGATTCCTTCCTGGGAGTACCCGCCGCAAAAGCGCCCTGATCCCGGCCGATACGGACCCTCAAAGCTGATCGTTGCTTGCAGGAGCGAAGTCACGCCTTGAGTCGGTGGCCCCGCGGTAAAATTTGAACAGGAACAGTCTGATGCGCAAAACCGAAACCAGCGGTTGGATGGTGCCGGGTTCGCCGGGAGCACTCAGGCGGGCGCTGCGGCTCGCCGTTATCGCGCTGGGCATCGGTGTGGTGATGACGGCCGGAATAGCCCGGGCCGAGGACGACGAAGAGGATGAGAAGACCTTCGAGGAAAAGATCATCGAGGGCATCATGGCCGGCATCGGCGGTACCAATATGGAAAACCGGGGCATCGATTATCGCGAGCGGTCTCCGCTGGTGGTTCCTCCAAAAATCGATCTGCCGCCGCCGGCATCCGGATCGGCCGAGGTGAAGGCTCCGAACTGGCCGAAAGACCCTGACGAAGCGCGACGCAAGGCCGCGATCGCGGCCCGAAAGAAGGAAAACAAGGATCCCCGCGAAGCGAGCCGGGTCCTGATGCCAAGCGAACTCGCTCGGGGCAAGACGGCCGCTGCCGCCGGCACCAACAACGACCCGATCCAGCCGGGCAATTCGCTCAACAATCCGGTCCTCAGCCCTTCGCAGCTCGGCTATAATGGCGGCTTCAGCGGTCTGTTCGGCGGCAACAAAACCGAGACGGCACCGTTCAAGGGTGAGCCGACCCGGGAGTCGCTCACGCAGCCGCCCGGCGGATATCAGACGCCATCGCCGAATTTCGCCTACGGCACCGGGCCAAAGGAATCGCTGAACAAGGAATACAACCCGGCCGCCGGCAAATATGGCGAATAGACACGTCCGGCTCTCAGCTTCGTGACGCTCCCGGGCGGTCGCGCGGTGTACGATGCCGCGAGTTTATCCTGGACATTTCCGTTCGGGATGGTCGCTTTTATTCGAAAAGTTGCGCGTATTGCTGCCGCAAAACCGGTACCCACTTTTGCGGAAACACGCGCCAGACAGGTCATGATGCCCACACACCGCTTTGCCGTTTCTGTCTTCGCCCTCCTATCGACGTTCGCGATCTCTGCAAGCGGCGCCCTCGCCCAGACCACGGTGACCTCCGAGCGCCCCGCCGCGTTTACTCTCGACAATGGCCTGCAAGTTGTGGTGATCCCGGATCACCGCACGCCGGTCGTCACGCAGATGATCTGGTACAAGGTGGGCTCCGCCGACGAGACGCCCGGTAAATCGGGCCTCGCGCACTTTCTCGAACATTTGATGTTCAAGGGCACCAGCAAGCATCCGGCCGGTGAATTCTCCCAGACCGTGCTCAAGGTCGGCGGCAACGAAAACGCGTTCACGTCTTCCGACTATACCGGCTATTTCCAGCGCGTACCGCGCGAGCAGCTCGCCAGGATGATGGCGTTCGAGGCCGACCGCATGACCGGCCTGATCCTCAAGGACGAAAACGTGCTGCCGGAGCGCGACGTCGTGCTGGAAGAATTCAACATGAGGGTCGCCAACAACCCGGACGCCCGGCTAACCGAGCAGATCATGGCGGCGCTGTATCTCAACCATCCCTATGGCCGCCCCGTGATCGGCTGGCGCCAGGAAATCGAGAAGCTCGACCGCGAAGATGCGCTGGCGTTCTACAAGCGCTTTTATGCGCCGAACAACGCGATCCTGGTGATTGCCGGCGATGTCGAAGCCAAGGATGTTCGCCCACTGGTGGAGCGAACGTTCAGCGACCTCGCCGCGCAGCCCGCGATACCCGCGCAACGCCTCCGGCCACAGGAGCCGGTGCCCGCGGCGCCCCGCACCGTGACGCTGTCCGACGCCAGGGTCGAACAAAGCAGCGTGCGGCGCTATTATCTGGTTCCGTCCTCCAACACCGCCGCATCAGGAGAAAGCCCGGCACTCGACGTGCTCGCGCAACTGATGGGCAATGGCAACAACTCCTATCTTTATCGCGCGCTGGTGGTCGACCGCCCGCTCGCGGTCAGCGCCGGCGCCGGATATCAGGGCACCTCGCTCGATGCCACACAGTTCATGATCTCGGCCTCGCCGAAACCCGGCGTCGAGTTCGCACAGGTCGAGCAGGTGATCGACGACGTGATCGCCGATCTCGGGCAAAACACGGTGCGCGCCGAGGATCTCGAGCGCGTCAAGACCCAGCTGATCGCCGAGGCAATCTACGCCCAGGACAATCAGGCGACGCTGGCGCGCTGGTATGGCGGTGCGCTCACCACCGGCTTGAGTATCGACGACATCAGAAGCTGGCCGGATCGCATTCGCGCCGTCACCGCCGAACAGGTCCGTGACGCCGCGCAGAAATGGCTCGACAAGAAACGCTCGGTGACCGGCTATCTGATCAAGGATGCCACGCCGAAACGCGAGGAGAAGCGTTCGTGATCTATGTCAGGACCTGCACGCGGCGCATTGCATTGATTTTCGCGGCCTGCCTGGCGATCGCGCCATTGCTGTCGACCCCATCGCACGCCGCGGCAAAGATCCAGCATCTGACCTCACCCGGCGGCATAGAGGCCTGGTTCGTGCAGGATGCCACCGTGCCGCTGATCGCGATGGAGTTTGCCTTCGGCGGCGGCGCGTCACAGGACCCGGCCGACAAGCCGGGTGTCGGCAATATGGTCGCCAGTCTGATCGATGAAGGCTCGGGCGATCTGGATTCCAACACCTACCACGAGCGCCTCGACCGCCGTGCCATCGAACTTAATTTCAGTTCGGCACGCGATACGTTTCGCGGCTCGCTGCGGATGCTGAAGGATAACAAGGATGAGGCCTTCGAACTGCTGCGGACTGCGCTGACGTCGCCGCATTTCGACAGCACCGATGTCGAGCGCATTCGCGCGCAGATCGTCTCCGGTCTGCGGCGCGACACCTCCAATCCGACAGCGATTGCCAGCCGCAAGTTCCTGGAAGCCATGTTTGGCGACCACCCCTATGGCCGGCAGGCCAACGGCACCCTGGAGAGCATTCCGAAAATCGATGTCGCCGACATGAAGGACTATGTCCGCCGCGTGCTCGCCAAGGACACGCTGAGGATTGCCGTGGTCGGCGATGTCGACCCGGACACGCTCGGCAAATTGCTCGACCAGACGTTCGGCGGGTTGCCGGCCAAGGCCAGCCTCACGCCGGTTGCCGACGTCGAAGCCGCGAAGCCCCCGCAGCGCGAGTTTATTCCGCTCGACGTGCCGCAGACCGTGGTGACGTTCGGCGGCCCCGGCATCAAGCGCCATGATCCGAATTTCATGGCCGGCTATGTCGTGAACCACATTCTCGGCGGCGGAGGACTGTCGTCGCGGCTTTATCGCGAAGTCCGCGAGAAGCGCGGTCTCGCCTATTCGGTCTCTGAATCGCTGCTGTGGATGGATCGCTCCGCCATATTCTACGGAAACACCGGAACCCGTGCCGACCGCGCCGGCGAGACCGTCGCTGCCATCGACAAGGAAATCCGCCGCATGGCCGAGGATGGCCCGACCCAGCAGGAACTGGACGAGGCCAAGTCCTATCTGAAGGGCTCGCAAATGCTGGCGCTGGATACCTCGTCGAAGCTGGCGTCGGCGCTGCTGCAATATCAATTGGACAAGCTTCCCATCGATTACATCGAGAAGCGCAACGCCATTGTCGACGCGGTGACCCTCGACGAGGCCAAAAAGGCAGCCCGGCGATTGTGGGGGCAAGGCCTCCTGACCGTGATCGTCGGCCGCGCCCCGCAAGCCGCCGCCCAGCCCGCGGCCGCAACCCCGCGCGCGGCGAACTAGCGTCGCATTTCCGCGCATCGTGTCCCGGACGCGGTGCAGCGCCTCCTGGCGGTGCGCCGCAGAGCCGGGACCCACGGCTTCTCTTGCGGCAATGGACCCCGGATCAGCAGCGCACCACGCCGCAAGGGCGGCGCGCTGCGCAGCATCCGGGGAACGCGTCCTTCAGCGCCGCAAACAAAACCGCTATCCTGCGCCTTGCCCGATTCCCGTCAGGGATCATCCCGGCCTCCGGTGACGCCATGCTGCGGATTTCCCGCGACCTTACGATCGACGAGAACGACATCGAGATCAGTTTCGTCCGCGCCTCCGGTCCGGGCGGACAGAACGTCAATAAGCTCTCGACCGCAGCCCAACTGCGTTTCGACAGCCGCCGGATCACGCTGCCGGCCGACGCCGAAGCGCGGCTCAACCGGCTCGCCGGCCAGCGCATGACCAAAGACGGCGTGATCGTGATTCATGCGCAGCGTTTTCGCACCCAGGAGCGCAACCGCGCCGACGCCATCGACCGTCTGCTCGAGTTGCTGCGTGCGGCCGCAGTGCGGCCGACGCCACGTCGCGCGACCAAACCCACGCTGGGCTCAAAGACGCGCCGGCTCGAAGGCAAGAAACGCCGCAGCGACATCAAGGCAAAGCGCGGCTCGAGTGGATTCGACGATTGAGTAGTTTCGAGAAACTGCGGCGGACGGACAAGCCTGCCGTACGCTGAAAAAAACTCCGGTCGCCGCGCGACCGGAGTTTGGTTTTTGAAAACGGAACCAGTGTCGAAGGACCGGCGTCCGGGATCATGATCCGATTAGATTGAATCGGATCATGATCCCTTTGATGGAGCACGATCTTCGGGCAAACGCTTCGCGTTTGTCCCGAGGGAAAAACCGGTTCCCACCCTCGGATCAAGTCCGAGGGCATGCTTTTACGGATGATGCTAGTAGCGTTTGCCGCCGGCCACGGGATCGCCAACCGCACCGGCGGTGCCCTTGGGCGCTCCGCTACCGGCCCCTACAGTGCCTTTCGCGCCGGCCTTAGCATTGACGCCGGCCTTCTCTCCGGGCGCGCCCGGCTGCGCATTAAACTCCTCGTCGCCGCTGCCCGACGCCCCGCCCTGCATATTGCTCCTGCCCTGCGCACCGCCGCGGATGTGGGTGTCGGATGAGGCGCCTTGCGCCAACACGGGGCCGGCAAGCATGGCCGACAATGCAAACGCGATCGCTGAGGTTTTCACTAACTTCATCCACTTCTCCTGGGTTAATTCGCGATGAACGGTTCGGCTAATCCACGCGCCGTCCGCCGGTACCGGACCAGCCCATCGCACACACCAACGTGTCACGAACGGCGCATTCACCATGCAAGCCGCGCCGTGTGGTCATCGTGCAGGAATTTCAGGGTAATTTTGCGAAACCTTGGCCACGGACTGTCCTCATATGCGGCAGCCCAAAACGACGGCGCTTTGTTCCACCATAAAACAGCCCGCTACTACCACCGCTTGTTCGCGACGACCTAAGCTCGATCCGCGCCAACGGAAATATCCATGAGACAACGACGTGCGGCACTGGTCATGGCACTAGCATTTTGCAGCGCGGTATCAATTGTCGGCGTCGCCTCGGCGCAAATACCCTTGCCGGCGGCAAAGCCAGCCGACGGGGCCGCACTTTTCAAACAGCAATGCGCGCTGTGCCACACCACCAACGCCTCCGACCCGCCCCGGCAAGGACCGACCCTGTTCAACATCGTCGGACGCGAAGCCGGGACCGCCGAGGGATTTCGCTATTCGGCGGGTTTTGCCAACGCGAAATTCAAATGGGACGAGCACAAGCTCGACGAGTGGCTGGTCGATCCGCAAGCGATGATCCCCGGCGCGATCATGCCCTACCGGCAAGCCAGATCCGAACTCCGCATGGCGATCGTGAACTATCTCAAGGAGTTGCACTGAATGGCAAAGCCGGTTCACGCGATGATTCGCGTTCTCGATGAAGCGAGGTCGCTTCACTTCTACGCGCGCGCTTTCGGGCTCGAAGTAGCCGACCATCTGAAATTTCCGGACTTCGCGCTGATCTATCTCTGTCATCCGTCGTCGCCTTTCGAGGTCGAGCTGACAGTGAATTTCGATCGCAACGAGCCCTACGACCTGGGCGACGGATACGGCCACATCGCCGTCGTGGTCGACGATCTCGATGCCGAACACGCCCGCTTCGAGCGCGAGAAACTCTCGCCCGGGCCGCTGCGCGATTTCAAGCATGACGGCGCGACACTCGCGCGCTTTTTCTTCGTCTCCGATCCCGACGGCTACAAGATCGAGGTAATTCAGAAGGGTGGCCGCTTCGGTTAATGCAATCAACAAAAACGTTTCAATGGAGGATACCCATGAGAGAAGTCGATCGTCGAGGCAAATACAGCCGCCGAATCTTTCTGCAGGGTGCTGCGAGCGCGGTTCCGGTCGTCGCGGTCGCGGCGAGCGCCGGTATCGGCATTGAGGATGCGTGGGCCGCCGATGCGACTACGCTGACACCAGCGACGCTGAAAACGCTGGTCAAGGTCGCGCGCGATATCTATCCGCACGACATGCTGGTCGACAGCTACTACATCACGGCGATCAAGCCGTGGGACGCCAAGGCGGCGAAGGATCCCGCCGTCAAGGCGCTGCTTGAAGATGGCGTTCGACGTCTCGATCAGGACGCGCAGGATAAGCACAAGGCTGCCTACGTTCAGGTGCCATGGGAGGCCGACCGCGTCGTGCTGCTGCAGGGCATCGAGCAGACCGACTTTTTCAAGAAGGTTCGCTCCGATCTTGTTGTCTCTCTCTACAACCAGGAAGAGCTGTGGCCGAAGTTCGGCTACGAGGGCTCGTCCGCCGAGCATGGTGGCTACATCAAGCGCGGCTTCAACGACATCGATTGGCTGCCGAAAGTCTGAAGGCTTCGAGCAAAAATCCGGTTGGGAGGACATATCATGGCGAAATTCGATCTGAACGACGATGGCGTGGTCGTAATTGTCGGCTCCGGTGCCGGCGGTGGCACATTGGGTAACGAGCTCGCGCAGAAGGGCGTCAAGGTGGTGATCCTTGAGGCCGGGCCGCGTGTCGAGCTGCAGGATTTCATCAACAACGAGTGGGAGAGCTTCACGCAGCTGGCGTGGACGGACATGCGAACGACGTCCGGCAACTGGCGCGTGGCCAGGGATTTCGCCAACCTGCCGGCGTGGATTGTCAAATCGGTCGGCGGATCGACCGTGCACTGGGCAGGCGCGTCGCTGCGGTTTGACGAGCATGAATTCCGAATCAAGAGCGCTTACGGCAGCGTGCCAAGCGCCAATCTGCTGGATTGGCCGATCACGCTGGCCGAAATGGAGCCCTGGTACGCCAAGGCCGAAGACAGGATGGGCGTCACCCGCACCAACAACATCCCGGGATTGCCGGGCAACAACAACTTCAAGGTGATGGAAGCCGGCGCAAAGAAGCTCGGCTACAAGGAAGTCCACACCGGACGGATGGCGATCAACAGCGAGCCGCGCGACGGCCGCGGCCCATGCCAGCAAATCGGGTTTTGTTTCCAGGGCTGCAAGTCGGGCGCGAAGTGGTCGACGCTTTATTCGGAAATCCCGAAGGGCGAAGCCACCGGCAACCTTGAAGTTCGTCCCGCCAGCATGGCGCTCAAGATCGAGCACGATGCATCGGGCAAGGTCACAGGCGTCGTCTATGCCGACGAAGCCGGCAAGACGCAGCGCCAGAAGGCGCGCGTTGTTGCCGTCGCCGGCAACTCGATCGAGAGCCCCCGGCTTCTGCTCAACAGTGCGTCCAGCACATTCCCCGACGGCCTTGCCAACAGCTCCGGTCAGGTCGGCCGCAACTATATGCGTCACATGACCGGCAGCGTCTATGCGGTGTTCGACAGGTCGGTTCACATGTATCGCGGCACGACCATGGCCGGCATCATCCGCGATGAGGCCCGAAACGATCCGTCACGAGGCTTCATGGGCGGCTATGAAATGGAGACCCTGTCGCTTGGGTTGCCCTTCATGGCGGCTTTCCTCAATCCGGGCGCCTGGGGACGCTCGTTCACCTCCGCGATGGAAGGGTATCCACGCATGGCGGGGATGTGGCTGGTCGGCGAGGACATGCCGCAGGAAACCAACCGCGTCACGCTCGACCCGAAAGCCAAGGATAAGTTCGGCCTGCCGGTTGCCAGCGTCCACTACGACGATCACCCCAACGACGTCGCCATGCGCGACCACGCCTACAAACGGGGTGCCGCGGTTTA
>WNGH01007500.1_pt1 | contig 12121 bp, 14 predicted proteins | sample 5400631 | NCBI WGS metagenome assembly WNGH01 (sample SAMN13153373, study PRJNA577476) | soil metagenome | isolation source: 115 cm soil or saprolite under Garry oak tree replicate 1 | place: USA:California | collected 2016-06-15 | reverse complement strand
GTTCGGTAGGCGGGCCTATCTGCCGTCATCGTGAAACGTCAACAAGTGGCCCATCTTTTCCTTCTTGGTATGCAAGTACTTCGTGGACCGTTCATGTGGAAGGATTTCAATCGCCACGCGTTCGACGATTTCCAGACCCGCTTCGTCCAGAGCGCGCAGCTTCCCCGGGTTGTTTGAGATGACTCGCACCTTGCACAATCCCAAATCAAAAAGCACTTCAGCACACTGCCGGTATTCGCGCGAATCTACTGCCAGGCCCAAACGCTCGTTGGCTTCGACCGTGTCCGCGCCTTCGTCTTGCAACGCGTAGGCGCGAATCTTATTCAGGATGCCGATGCCGCGGCCCTCTTGCTGCTGATAGACGATCGCGCCGCGGCCTTCCTGCTGAATCATCTCCATCGTGCGGTGAAGTTGCAGGCCGCAATCGCATTTGGTTGATGAAAACACGTCGCCCGTCAGACACTGTGAATGTATGCGCACCAGAGTCGGAGTATCGCGTCTCAGCTCACCTTTGAAGAGGGCGACAAACTCTTCGTCGCTGTTAAGAGAGCGATAACCCGCAATCTTGAAGTCACCCCACTCGGTCGGCAGATTCGCTACCGCCACCCGCTCAACCGAAAGCTGGCGCAAGAATTCAGAGCAGCAGCTCTCCTCGGATTGTTCCTCCAAAATACTTGCCATCTAAAGCCCCTCTTGCGCGTGAGTCCGGCCGTTAACAAACCGAACGTCCGCATCGATTTCTCAAAACTGTCTGGTGGTTTTTGTACAAGGCAATTATAAGAGGATGCTTGCGGATGCGACAAGGCGACGTTGTGCGTAGCTGGATACATTGTCGCATTCAGTGCGCCAAGAATTCATGGTTGCTCTCGCTGAGCCTCCCTCTCCCTTTGGGAGAGGGTCGGGGTGAGGGCGTAGCGGCACGACCCTTTTATTTCCTTCCTTCCGCTCCCGAGAATGAAGAGAGTTGTTTCTTAATCCCTGTCAGCTATGCCCTCACCCCAGCCCTCTTCCAAAGGGAGAGGGAGTTTACTAAATACTTCGCATGCCGTTGTGTTAGCTGAAGCTATTGCCGTGAATTCATGCACGCGATAAGATACGCACCGTAGATGGCGTATCAGACCGCGCGTAAGCAAGGGCGCTCTCTCGATCAAAGACCTCTCGGAGGTCGGCCTCTTATACGGAGCCATTAAAGCCCTGACAGCAAAAGTTAAATGCCGAACGAATCAGAAGACACTTCGCTAAGTAAAGAACCAAACGAAATCGACGCGTTTTCCGGTGGGTATAAACGTTCCGGTGAACGACGGCCCGCATTGGTTTTCCTCCGCGGCGAATTGCTGGCGGTGCCGATTCCGCTGGAGCGTAACGAGGTTACGCTTGGCCGCGCGCTTGATGCCGATGTGCGCATCAACGATGCCCGCGCGTCGCGTTTGCATGCGCGCATCACCACGGAATGCGACGAAGCGACCGGCGAAGCGCGCTATAGTCTGACCGATCTCGACTCGACCAACGGCACCATTCTCAATGGCCGTCCTGTCACTCGGGCTTTCCTGGCGGATGGCGACAAGTTCGAAATTGGCGAGCAGTTGATTCGCTTTGAAATGCTCGATGAAATCGATCGCGAGTTCCAGCGGCAGATTCACCGCCTTCTGGTCCACGACGACCTTACGGGGTTGCTCACCGGCAAGTCATTCTTCTCTGAGTTGCGTCGCGAGGCGGCCCGCGCCGAGGCTGAATCGATGCCTTTCTGTGTCCTGCTGCGGGCCGGCGACGTTGGCGCCCGGTTTGGCGGTGAAGAATTCGCAGCCTTCCTGCTGGACGCGGATTACGCGCAGGGTTTAGTCGCCGCCGAGCGCGTGCGATCTTCAATCGAGAAGCATGAGTTTTCGGCGGTGCGTCGCGGGAGTAGCGAAGAACCGCGTATTCATCGCATTACGATCAGTATCGGAGTTGCTTCGTTTCCCGACGATGCGCGCGATCCGATTCAACTCGTGGAAATGGCGGATTCAGCGCTCTATCAAGCGAAGCGTAGCGGACGCAATCGCGTCTGTCCGTATCGGCTTAACGCGGTCACAGGCGACCCAATGGCGCGGTTGAGATCCCGCCAGGAGTGAAGAATCGAGACCAGCGGGAGTACAGGTGTCGAGGACAGCTTACCTAATTGCTTTCATTTTCTTTTTCATCATGACCGCTTGCAGATCGAATGACCCAAGCGCGCCGGCTACCAACGCCAATGCGCCTGCGAGTCCTATGACCATGGCCAGCCCAGTTCCCCCCGCGCCTGCATCAACCGCGCCCTCACCGACGGTGAAAACCAAGGTTGACGTTTGCTCGCTGATCAGGGGCGCGGATCTGCAGAACATTCAGGGCGAGCAACCCAAAGAGACACAAAGATCCGATCGGGAGGACGCAGGCTTCATCGTGTCGCAATGCTATTATTCTTTGCCGACTACAACAAACTCCGTAGTACTGAATTTAACAACGCCGGCGGGAGGCGCCGGTGCGCGCGATCCGCGTGAATATTGGGAAGAAACATTTGCTCGAAAGGCGGAAACGAACGGGCCTGAGCGAAAGCGTGAGGGCAAGGCAAAGGAAGAAGGTGAAGGCGACGGCGAAGAAGGTGCGGCCCGGCCGCAAAAAATCGCGGGACTCGGTGAGGATGCCTATTGGATTGCCAACCGGGTCGGTGGCGCGCTCTACGTGCTAAAGAAAGATTTATTCTTTCGGATCAGTGTCGGCGGCCCGGGCGATGCAAATGCGAAACTGAAGAAGTCGAAAGCCCTGGCGCAACGCGTGCTGAAGCGAATCTGAGCCAAACAGTAACATAGACTTTAGTCTGTGATCTTTGCGGCTCTAAACCGAAATCACTAGAAGCGACTTTCATGAGGAGAGATACTGACATGAGATTCCGGAAAATATTACTTGGGATCACCCTGGTTTTATCGTGCGCAGTTGTTATCGCCGCACAACAACCGACCGAACAACGCGCAGCATTGAACGAAGCTGCGACTGCGTCCGATGCTAAAGCCGCCGCGGCTATCGAGGCGCGTCTTTTAACCACCGTGCTTAACGGTTCTGAAGATTCGCCGGTCACGAATGTCCGGATCGTCGTGAAGAATGTCAGCGCAAACTTCTACACATATGTCAGCGGCTGGGCGACATTCTATGATTCGAGCGCGGTGCGGTGCGGTGAGGGACTGTTTAAGCTCGACGCGCTCGCGCCAAATGAATCAGCAGAAGTCGATACTCCCGGTTTGCGTCTGCATTGCTCGCCGGCGAGTTGGCGCATCGTCGCAACCAACCTTCTGTCACGCACAGCCGAAGGTGCAACGCCTATTGAAACCGCGCCGCCTCCGTCCGAGGCAGTTAAGGAAAAATCCGCGCCGATTAATTTCGTCATCAGCATCGACGGCGAAGAACATCCAATTCAAGTCAATAATCCCATTGTGCTGAAAATGGGCGGCAGAGATCGAAAGATTGTTCTGCGGTCTGCGCCTTAAGTTAACTCCCTTGCCCAAACATAATTGAGTTGGCCCGCTTTCGGCGGCTAGACTATGGCTTCTGGTTTGTCGGACAATTGTGCCAGCTATGAGCCAACAAATAACCATTCACGTATCCGAGCAAGTGGCGCGTCGCGCTGAACGTCTTGCTGCGCAAACTCAGCAACGGGTTGAAGACGTCTTAGCCGATTGGTTAGAAGGCGTCGTAACAGAAGAGCCAGTGGCCGAGTTAGCTGACGACGAAGTCTTACAGCTCACCGAGTTGCACTTGACCGAAGAAGAAGAAAACACGTTGAGTGATTTGCTGGATCGCAACCGTGAGCGAGGGCTGGATGAGGCTGGACGGCGCCGGCTGGATGAATTGATGCTTCACTACGAGCAGGGCTTATTGCGCAAAGCCCAAGCTCTGCGTGTGGCCGCGCAGCGGGGCTTGATTGAGCCGCTGCAACCATGACCCGGAGCGCCATTCCCGAATCTGTGCGCAAACGCGTGCGGGTGGCCGCGGGTGAACGGTGCGGGTACTGTCTCAGTTCACAGCGTTACATCCTGGCAAGACTCGAGATCGAACATCTGACGCCGCTCTCTGAAGGAGGCACCGACGAGGAGGCAAATCTTTGGCTGTCTTGCAGCCTCTGCAATCGCTACAAAGGTGCTCAAGTAAGCGCTTCCGATCCTGCCACGGGCGCAAACGTTAGGTTGTTTAATCCTCGTTCTGATGATTGGCACGAGCACTTTGACTGGAGTTCGGATGGTGCATTGATCACGGGCCGAACTCCGATTGGGCGGGCAACGGTAATCGCTCTGAGCCTTAATAATGAAATCGCGGCTGAAGTCAGGAGAAACTGGATCCTCGCTGGATGGCAGCCGCCCGCATATTCAGATTCTGACTAGAGCGGAAGCAACGCCGAGCCGTGCGGAAATCGGAGCAACAAAATCGTGTTGAGACCTGCTCAATAAACCAGGACGGCACAACCAAATACGCAAACAGTCTTGACAAAGAATTAGTGGGACATATATTGTCCCAACTCTGAACAAAAGCCCGGACGCGCGGATTATGTAACGCTGAGCGAGACGCGTAAGCGGCTTACTTTGGATGTGGAGGAAAGGATCAACATGAGCGCTCAAATGAAAGAGGCAAGAGATCGGATGATCTTTCGGCATACTAACGATCGAAAAGGCAGGCATATCTCGATTACACCTGAAAATAGTTTGATGAAGCATCTGGTCTATGGCCGGATCATTCTCGACCGGGAGACGCCCAACGTAGCGTTTTCAACCGGCGCCCTCGAGACTGGTCTTATCTGTATGTCCGGCGACTGCACCATCAAGGCAGATGGCCAAACGAACAGGATCGAGCGCTATGATTCCATATATCTGCCGCGCGATACCGAAGTAGAGATCGCAACCGACAGCGCCGTTGACCTGGTTGAGTGTTCCGCGGAAGTGGAAAAGAAATATCCGCTTCAGATCGTGCGTTATGCCGACGTCGAGAAGGACAGCTCACTGAAATTCAAGACGGGTGGGCCGACGACGACTCGCACAGTCAACATCACGTTAGGCAAGAACGTCGAGGCAGGACGCATCCTCGCGGGCTTCACCACGTCCGAGCCGGGACATTGGACCAGTTGGCCGCCTCACGAACACGCGGCGATACTCGAAGAGTTGTACGTTTACTACGACATGCCGGCTCCCGCGTTCGGCGTGCAGTTCGTCTATACGAATCCGGAGGAACCCGAGTTTGTCGGCGTGGTGCGCGACGGCGATGCAGTGATTATGCCGAAGGGTTTTCATCCGAACGTCTCAGTGCCTGGCCACCCAATTAACTTCGTGTGGATGATGGCGGCGCATCGCGAAGTTGAAGATCGGCAATTTGGCGTCGTAACTGTGCAGCCCGGATTCGATCAAAGCGGAAGTGGACTCGAGGCCAGCCGTAAGTAGGCAACATGTCCGACAAACTTCAGTTTGTCGTTTACGATTTAGTTCAAGTCGAGTAGGGAAGACAAACTGAAGTTTGTCGGACAAATCCGATGAAGGAAGAAATCATCGCCGCCGAACGGGCAGCTTCGTTGCCGAAATCCATGAGCGAAGTTGCGCCGCCGTCCGCTGCCGCATCCAGCGCAACCGGTGCAGTCGTAGCCGCGGTCTCGTCTCGCATGGGCCACCTTCGCTGGTCGATCTGCGCCCTGCTGTTCTTTGCCACAACCATCAACTACGTCGATCGCCAGGTGATTGGAATTCTTTCCAAAGATCTCCAGGCAGCGTTCCGGTGGAGCGAAATCGACTATGGCAATATTGTGGCCGCCTTCAATGCGTCGTACGCCCTGGGTCTGCTGCTCGCGGGACGCCTCATTGATCGGTTCGGAACGAAGATCGGCTACACCGTGGCCCTGACGATCTGGAGTTTTGCCGCCATGAGTCACGCCCTGGCTCGCTCGGCTTTTGGATTCGGAGTAGCGAGAGCCACTCTGGGTTTGGGTGAGGCCGGAAATTTTCCGGCCGCCATCAAAACCGTAGCCGAATGGTTTCCGAAAAAGGAACGTGCGCTGGCCACCGGCATCTTTAACGCCGGCTCGAATGTCGGCGCGATCGTTGCTCCCCTCACCGTACCGTGGATCGCTTTGCATTATGGTTGGCAGTGGGCTTTTATCCTGACCGGCGCCATCGGTCTCTTGTGGCTCGCATTCTGGATTCCGCTTTATTCCCATCCGGAAGCGCATCGACGGCTTTCAAAGCCCGAACTCGATCACATTCAAAGCGATCCTCCCGACGTGGTAGGCGCCAAAACTCCATGGGTGCGTTTGATCCCACATCGACAAACATCCGCCTTCGCCATCGGGAAGTACCTGACTGATCCAATCTGGTGGTTTTATCTTTATTGGATCCCCAACTTTCTCAGACAAAATCACGGACTCGACCTTTCCACAATCGGCCTGCCGTTGATCGCCATCTATGTAGTAGCCGATGTCGGCAGCATCGGCGGCGGTTGGCTCTCTTCGACGTTTATTAAGCGCGGCTGGACTATTAACCGCGCACGTAAGACAGCGATGCTTATCTGCGCGCTGGCCGTGACGCCGATCATGTTTGCTTCAAATGTGAAGAGCCTTTGGCTGGCAGTTGGACTGGTCGGACTGGCGGCGGCAGCGCATCAAGGATTCTCCGCGAACATTTTCACGACCGTTTCGGACATGTTCCCAAGACGCGCCATAGGATCGGTGGTCGGCATCGGCGGCATGGCCGGCGCATTCAACGGCGCGACGATGGCCGTTATCGTGGGTTACATCCTGGAGGTCACGCACGGTAATTACAAAATCCCGTTCATTATCGCTGGCGTGGCATACCTGATCGCATTGCTGATTATTCATCTGTTGGTGCCCCGAATTGAACCTATTGAAGACATGGAGCGCGTTGTGGCTAAACCCTTTTCCATCGGCACGATTGTAGGATTTGGCTTCATGGGCAGCGTCTTTGGATCATTCGCTGGGTGGGCCGTTGGGTTGCTTTCGCGAGTGTCCGGCGCGAGCTTGCTGAAGTATATGGCCATCGGCGCAATCATCGGAGTGGTGACGGGCATCATTAGCGGCATTGTGATTACGAGTTCGACCTCCAAGCCTCAAACCGTTTAGAAGCGGCCACTGCCTGCTTGTCCGGGCGTTAGCACGATTCTGAACGAATCTCTGATGAGCATTCTCGACGCTTTCAGACTCGACAACAAAGTCGCGCTGGTGACTGGCGCTTCAACCGGGCTTGGCCAGGCGATCGCCATCGCTCTCGCAGAAGCCGGCGCGAACGTGGCCTGTCACGGCAACACACATGCGCCCGACGCCACGTGCGATGCAGTCACCCGCGCGGGGCGACAGGCATTTGCGGCCACCGGCGATTTCACCGATCGCGAAACGCCGCGTCGCTTAATCGAAGCAACGATTGCTCACTTCGGCCAACTCGATGTACTCGTCAACAACGCCGGCACGATTCGTCGCTCTCAGGCAATCGTTTATCCGGAGAAAGATTGGGCGGATGTAATCGAAGTAAACCTCAACAGCGTATTTCGTCTCTCCCAACTTGCAGGACGGCAAATGATCGAGCGCGGCCACGGAAAGATTCTCAATATCGCTTCGCTGCTTTCGTTTCAGGGTGGCATCACGGTGCCCGCGTACGCGGCCGCGAAAGGCGGCGTGGCGCAACTAACGAAAGCGCTCGCCAACGAATGGGCGGCGAAGGGAGTCAACGTCAACGCCATTGCGCCCGGCTACATGCGCACGGATAACACGAAGGCATTGCAGCAGGACGAGACGCGCAACCGTCAGATTCTTGAACGGATTCCCGCAGGCCGCTGGGGCGAACCATCGGATCTCGCGGGCGCGGCAGTTTTTCTCTGTTCGTCTGCGAGCGATTACGTGAATGGTCACGTGTTGGTTGTCGATGGTGGTTGGATGGGCAGGTAAAGGTTTTTAACGCAAAGGGGCAAAGTGTTCCGCAAAGGAACGCAAAGTAAAAACCGGTTTCTCTGCGTACCTTTGCGAATGCCTCTGCGCCCTTTGCGTTAAATAATTCTCATGATTGACTTGAACACTTAATATGACGAGGTTCGCTTCCTCATTAATTCTTTTGCTCTTCTTCTCGCTCGTTTCCGGCGCGCAGACAAGTCGTACGACACTTGAGACGGCATCGGTCAATCGCGAGATCGCAAACTTTCTCGACAAAGAAATGCTCGCGCACCTCGACGATATTAAGTCTTACAATCCTCCTCCCGACAAAGTGTTTGCTGCCGGCACGACCGGCGAATACACGTGGGGCAGTTTCATGAACGCAGTCGGTGCATATGCGGCGATGTCGGGAAACCGCACCCTCGGCAAACACGATCTCGCGCGCGAAGTCGGGCAGGTCGGCCTGGTCGAGTATCGTCTGAAAGGAACTCGCTTCTCGCAATTGTACGGCGTGCTCGCGCTACGTTCCTTTGGCCGAGACTTAAACACGAATCCTGTCTGGCAAAGTCTCAGCGAAGAGGAGCGCGCGCAGTGGCGCAAGTGGCTCGACGTTTCTGCTTTCTACGATCCGAAGACGCAGCAGGTAATTAATCTTGCGGAAAACTATCTCGGCGTCGCGGCGCGCATCGCCAGCGTCAGCTATCAACTCGGCCTGCTGCAAGATCGAGGGTTGGTCGATGGGGTGATCACTCGCGCGGCGCGGCCGTTCATGAATGGCGGAATCTATTCTGACGACAATCCGCCGACCGGTCGCTTTGATCGCTACTCGAACGAGTATGCGAGGTTCGTTTGGGAAGCCGCCGAAGCCGCGGATCGAAAAGACATTCTCGATGCGGTGCGCCCTTCGCTTAAAGAGCAGATGAAGTTGTGGTGGGATCTGATCTTGCCCGACGGTTATGGTTACGCGTGGGGCCGCAGCACGGGTGCTATCAGCTATATGGACACGATGGAAATTGTCGGCTTCCTCGGAGCGCATCCGGAGTTTCGACCGGCGGCGCTCGAACAACTTGCCAGCGCTTATTATCAAGCCTGGCGCTGGTTGCGCCATGACTATAACGACAACAGTCACTCGCTGTCCGTCTTTGCGTTCGGCCGCGGCAATTATGCGTACATCACGCGCGAACGCGAATGGCAGCAGACCACGAGTTTTTTCGGCAAAGCGGCGCTGGCACAAGCGCGATTCGCGCGCGCTCTTACAAGCGAAAAGATCGCAGCGTTTTCTTCTGAAATCACCAGGTTAGATGTAGCCCGCTTCGTTTTCTTTCGTCATGGCAATCGACCAGCCGGCGTGTGGTTGGTGCGACAGGGTCCGATTCATTTCACGCTGCCGATCACGACTGGAACGAAACCCGGCGTCGCCGATTATCTGCCTGCGCCGCATGGCCTCCCGGGTTTTGCGAATCCCGTCGAGCAAGTCTATCCATCACTGGTACCGTTCATCGAACTCGCCGACGATCGCGTGATCGTGGCCACCGATGGCGCGGATGAGATCGAACCCGGCGCCGATGGAAAATCTTTGCGGGTTGTCTGGCGGCGTTGGGCCCTGGTTGGAAGTAAGGCGGGAGAGTTGGTCGATCCCCACATCACCGGCGAAGTCGTATGGCGCCTGAGCGGAGCAACGCTGACGCGCGATGAGACATTGAGATCGAGCGAACCCGCGTCGATCCGTCGCTGGCGGGTCGCGCTGCCATCGACCGGCGACCGCAATGAGATAACGTTGGCCGGGACTCAGCGCTGGGATAACTTCAGGTCCGCCGAATCGGTTTTGTCCGTTTCGGCGACTTCAGACTGGTCTATGAAGACTTCGACTTTTGCGACCGGCGACAACGCTTTGGGACGCGGTGCACGAGGCCCGCTGCCTCTGCATTTGGTTTATGAATCGCATGACTTGCGCTTGACGCCGAATCGCAATCTCCATTGGCGCTTGATTATGAAAGTTGGCCGGCGCGTTACAGAACCGGGAGCGGTAGCGACCGGCCGCTAAAGATCGTGATTGAAAGAGGCGGCCTCCAGTCCTTAACTCGCAACTGACCACAAGGAATCAATTAGCAATGCCAACTACTGAACAGAAACTCGAACCGCTACACACCGACTGGGATTCCATTCCGGTAGAACAGGTCCAGGAAGGCATTCAACGCCAAATGATCGTCGGCAAGAACATGATGATTTGCCGCTTCCGCTTTGCGCCAAACCTGGTCACTGCCGCGCACGATCATCCACACGAACAAATGACTCTGGTTCAAAAAGGGCGCGTCCTATTCACGATCGGCGACGAACAAAAGATCGTAAAAGCCGGCGACGTGCTCCACTTTCCTTCCGGCGCCTGGCACGGCGCGACCATGCTCGATGAGGAAGTGATTCTTATAGACGTCTTTTCGCCGATACGGGAAGATTTTCTCGCCTGAGTCTATTTGATCACCGGCCAGCGATAAGCATTGAAGTCAAGCCTAACTGCAACGCATTAAGCATAGCCGGTCGCCGCTATATGACGCCCAACGAGTACTTCAAATGATTGATGCGCCTACAACAAAAGAGATTGCCCCGGTTGCCAGCTTCAAGATTCGCGGCTTGCGCTGGTGGATCGTCGGCCTGGTTTTTCTGGCGACGCTGATCAATTTCATCGACCGGCTTACGATCTCGGTGCTGGCGCCGGTGATTACACAGCAGCTTGGGCTAACCAATCTTCAATTCGCCAGCATCACCACCTGGTTCCTGGTGGCCTATGCTGCGAGTCAGGCGCTTTCAGGCAAGCTTTACGATCGGGTCGGGACCCGGCGTGGGTTCACTTTGTCGATTCTGGTTTGGGCCAGCGCGGCTATGGCCCATGCGTTCGCACGCGGCCTGGCGAGTCTGAGCGTCTTTCGTTTCGTGTTGGGTCTTGGCGAAGCCGGCAATTGGCCCGGCGCGGCGAAGGTCGTCGCCGAATGGTTTCCCGCGCGGCAGCGCGCGTTGGGGATGGGCATCTTCAACAGCGGCGTCTGCGTCGGTTTCATTGTCGCGACCCCGCTGATTGTTTGGTTGCAAACGCAGTTTGGTTGGCGGACGACGTTCCTGGTCACCGGCGGTCTTGGGTTCGGCTGGCTGGCACTTTGGTTACTCTTATACGAAAGTCCGGAGCGGCACTCGGCTCTCACTGATGAAGAGCGTGCTCTCATCCAACAAGATCGATCTTCCTCGACCACGACGCGGAAGATGGGATGGATGGAACTGCTCAAGTATCGCCAGGTCTGGGCTATCGTGTTGTCGCGTTTCCTGACCGATCCTGTCTGGTGGCTCTACGTCACCTGGCTGCCGCTCTACCTCAGCCGAGTTCGGGGTTTTAGTCTGACGCAAATTGGTCTCTTTGCGTGGATGCCATATGTGGCTGCCGACGCCGGCAGTTTGATGGGTGGTTGGGCCTCCGGCCGATTGATCAGGCACGGATGGACCACAAACAAGGCGCGCAAAGCTGTGATCATCGTCGGCGCCATTTTCATGTCCTTTGGTGTGCCCGCGGCGTTGGCGAACAACGCGATGCTGGCGCTCTTCTTCATCGGGCTGGTGACCTTTGGATTTCAGAGTTGGATCAATAACGTGCAGACGATGCCGAGCGATTTCTTCCCTTCGCAGGCCGTTGCCTCAGTGGCGGGCCTGGGCGGTTTGGGCGCCGGCATCGGCGCCATTCTTTACACTTTGACCACGGGATGGGTGACCGATCATTTTTCTTATACGCCGATCCTGATCGTAGCGGGCCTGCTTCCGATTCTGGGCACGGTAATTTTGTTTGTGCTGGGCGGACCCATTCGTCCCTTAGCAGTTGAGTCGAAGGCTGGATGAATTATCTTTGCGCCTGATTCTATGTGGAACGTCGCCGTTTCGAGCTAAGAGAGGAAACAAGTTACAGAACCGCGAGCGGTAGCGACCGGATCGAACAGTTTCCACGCAATACGATTGTTTTGCCGAGTGTCCGATCGGATCCGGTCGCTACCGCTTGATGGTATGAAGCAGGCGTCTCCCGCCGGGAGTTGTTAGACTCACGGTAGTTAGTCTGTGGTTAGCAGAAGGAGACGCCTATGACAGTATACTGCGGAGTCGACTTTCATGCTCGCAAACAGACGATCAGTTATTTGACAATTGAAGACGGTGAAGTGCAGCAAACTG
>WNGH01005843.1_pt1 | contig 12121 bp, 4 predicted proteins | sample 5400631 | NCBI WGS metagenome assembly WNGH01 (sample SAMN13153373, study PRJNA577476) | soil metagenome | isolation source: 115 cm soil or saprolite under Garry oak tree replicate 1 | place: USA:California | collected 2016-06-15 | reverse complement strand
GGAGGAGGACCGCCGAGGGCAAGTCCAAGCGGGAGATCATCCGGTGCTTGAAGCGCTACGTGGCCCGCGAGGTCTACCGAGCTCTCGCTGACGGTGGGTCGCCGGCGCCGTCAACTTCGTGAGCTAATGCGCGGCTGTCACGGAACGCTCGATCGACCGGCTTGACTTTGATAGGAGGATCGAAAGGGACAGCTGCCAGCATTGTTTGCGCGGGGGCAGCACAATACGCCGACTGGCGGACGGCAAGGACAGGGGGGCCGGAGCCGCGCGGGCACCAGGGTCGGGTCGACGCCGGCGCCGTACCTGCCTTCGCCCCACGCGACGCCTCTAGTGCTCCGGTCCCTTCCCATCCACGTCGGGGCCGACAGGCGAAAGCGTCGCCCTCGCCCGAAAGCTCCTCACCCTGTGCTTCTCCGCCCTGCGGGATTCCTCGCCTGGTGATTGATCCGGAGCCAATCACGAAGTAGGGTCCGCCCGAGATCGGGCGGAGACGTTTTACCCCCCCGTTTCCGCTCGGCGGGATGGATGAGTGGATTCCTGCGCTGTCGGCCCCGGCGCGGAGGAAGGGGGGGGCTGGTCGTGAAATCGCGCCGGTTTGACCGAGCTGCCCGGTTGGTCTTCTTCGATGGGCGGCATTCGCGTTCTGCGTGGTTGCTGCGTCGCACTGTCCTGGGGCCGATCGCCCTGTTGACGGCCCTCAGCCTGATCAGCCAGCTGGGCCCGCCCATGCCACGTTCACCCGAGTCGGTAGTGCGGCTGGACGAGTCGCACATCCGTCGGGTGTCCGGGCCGGCGCCCTCGGGCGCCGATCCCATCTACCCCCCGAACCACACCCTCGACGGCAAAGTGGAGTCCCTGGGCGCCGCGCCCAATGCGGACTTCGAGGCCCCGTCCGTTCCGGTGGGGTCGCCTCCCACCAACTCCGATCTCGAGGCCCCGGCCGTCGATGTGGTCACCGTTCCCAACGGAGACTTCGAGGCGGGAACCTTCGCCAACTGGACCACGTCGGGCAGCCCCACCATCCAGTCCGATTCCACCCACGGCTACTGGGCCAAGATGGCGTCCACCGCCACCATCACCAGCGCCGCTCTCGCCATCCCGTCCTCGGCCCAGGCCCTGGTGTACGACGTGGGCTATCTCACCACGCCGGGAACGAGCTGGGTCCGCGTGTACGCGTACTCCGGTCCGACGTTTGGAACCTCCACCCTGCTCAAGGAGGACTACTGCACCTCGTGCGGGTACTGGTCGACCTCCTACATCAACGTGAGCGCCTACCGGGGGCAGACCATCAAGATCGGGTTCTCTCGCTACAGCGGGTCCGTCGGCATCGACAACGTGAAGATCCAGCAGGTCTTCCCCGGCTTCGACGTCTCCGGGGACTTCGCCCGAGCCAAGTCAGGGGGCAACACCTACGCCAGCGTGAGCAACGGCGGGCAGCTCACCTCCCCCGCGGTCACCGTCGATCCGGCCACCCAGACCGGCACGGTCCAGCTCAAGGGATCGGCCACCACCGCCAAGTACGAGATCTGGGTCGCTCCGGGGCCCGACTTTGCCACGTTCACCAAGGTGGTCTCGGGCACCGCCACCACCAACTGGCAACCCGTCCATTTCGGCCTGGGCACCTGGCGGGGCCAGCAGGTCAAGGTCCGGATCAAGACCACCTCCGGGTGGATCTACTCCGACGACGTGGCGGGGGGGCAACTGGTCGAGGTGCCGAACTGGGACGTCACGGGCACCACCACCCGCGTGGACGATGGCGCAGGAGGGCACTACGCCTCGACCGACGGAACCGTCACCTCGGCCCCCATCGCCCTTCCCTCCGGGGTTCAGAACGTCACCCTGCGGCTCCGGGGCCCGGCCACGGTGTCCTTCGCCGTGGAGGTGCTCCGGGGCGCGGACTTCTCCACCGTGGTCGGGCTGGGCTCGGGGATCCCCTCCTCCTCATGGGCGACCCTCTCCTACGGGCTGGGTCCCTACGCCGGGGAGACCGTCAAGCTGCGGGTCCGCCGGAGCCTCGGCACAGGGTCGCTCGATGCCGACGACCTCGGTCAGCTGCAATCGGTGCTCCCGGGGTGGACCCCCACAACCACCGGGGGTCTGGACACCGGAGAGGACGCCTACGGCACCTACCTGGACGCCCGGTCCACCGCCTTTGCCGTGGACCTCCGTTCAGGGTGGATCTCCACGGCCACCGTGGACCGCAACACCTCCGTGGACGGGCGGTACTACGCCATCTCCTACGACATCGGCTACTCCACCAGCAACCTCCTCACCGTGGACTGGATCAACGAGGCCGGGCACTCCTGGCGTGCGTACCAGGACGCCGCCAACACCCCCACGGGCTACCGGACCCGGTACTTCCCCGTCTACGACTTCATGGGCGCCCGGGGATACTTCTTGCTCCACCTCTCCGGCGGCGGGCGGGTCTACTCCATCGCCGACAACGTGGCCCGGGAGCAGCTCTCGGAGCCCTTCTCCCGCCACGTGGGCCTGGGCATCGACACCTCGACCGGGGCGGTGGCATTCGCCGACCAGGACCTGTCCGTGGCCGGGCCCCTGCCCCTCACGTTCACCCGGTACTACAACTCTCATTCCGACCGGGTGGGCTCGCTCGGGTACCGGTGGTCCGATACCTACGACACCCGCCTGGAGTTCGCCTCCGGGGGGGACACCGGGGTCATCTTCGGCTCGGGCCGGGAGGAGTTCTTCGACCAGCAGACCGACGGGTCCTACCTCCCGGTTGACCCTCGCACCCACTCCGCCCTGGTCAAGAACGGTGACGGCACCTACACCCTGAGCACCAAGGACAACCTGGCGTACCAGTTCTCGGCCCTGGGGGCCTTGACCCGGATCGAGGACCTCAACGGCAACGCGATCACCCTGGCCTACGACCCCCAGGGGCGGCTGGCCTCGGTGACGGGGGCCGGGGGCCGGACCCTGTCGATGAGCTACGACCCGTCAGGAAGGCTGTCCACCGTCACCGACCCGATGGGGGCAGTGTTCACCTACGCCTACGACTCATCCGGGGACCTGGTCTCGGTCGCCGATCCGGAGGGCGGGGTCCGCACCTACACCTACAGCCGTCACCGCCTGGCCACGGTCACCGATGAGGGCGGCAACCTGGTGGTGGAGAACACCTACGACGACCTCACCCGGGTGACGGCCCAGACCGACGCCGCGGGAAAGACCATCACCGTCGCCTACGACTCACCGGGAAAGGGAGCCACCCGCATCACCGACCCCGAGGGCGGGGTGGCCACCTACTACTTCGACCGTTTCGCCCGAACCACCGACGCGGTCGACCCCGTCGGCGGCGTGGTCACCTACCTGTACGACTCATCCGGCAACCTGGACAAAGTCATCTACCCCGCCGACGATGCCTGGGACTACACCTTCGACTCCTCCGGGGACCTGACCTCGAGCACCGATCCCCTGGGCAACCCGGTGTCGATCACCTACAACCCCAAGCACCTCCCCACCTCCGTCACCGACTCCCGGGGGAACGTGGCCACGCTCACCTACGACTCGGCGGGGAACATGACGTCCCGCACCGATCCCTTGGGCGACAGCACCACCTACACCTACGACGGGGCGGGGAACCTCACGTCAACGACCGATTCCCTCGGCCGCACCACCTCCTACACCTACGACGCGGCGGGCGACCTGACCTCGAAGACCGATCCACTCGGCCACACCTGGAGCTACACCTACAACGGGGTGGGCGAGCTCACCTCGAAGACCGATCCCCTCGGCAACACCACCCGGTATTACTACGACCTCGTGGGGCGGCTGGTCCTCGAGAAGGATCCCCTGCTCCGGGAGACGAGCTTCCTGTACGACCCCCCCGGGCATCTGCTCATGGTCCAGGACCCCCCCGGGAACCAGACCACCTGGGGCTACGACGACCGGGGCCTAGTGATCTCCAAGACCGATCCTGGAGGCCAAGTCACCACCTACGGCTACGACGCCAACCGGAACATGACCTCAATCACCGATCCCCTCGGGAACACCACCACCTACGGCTACGACGACGCGGGGCGCCTCACCTCGATCACCGACCCCTTGGGGGCGGAGACGGCCTACACCTACGACCCCGACGAGCGGGTGGCCTCCGAGACCGACCCCCTGGGACGGGCGACCTCCTATGACTACGACGCCGCGGGCCGGCTGACCGCGGTCACCCTTCCCGGCGGGGGGGCCCTCTCCTACGCCTACGACGGGGACGGGCGGCTCACCTCCCGGACCGACCCCCTCGGGCACGCCACCACCTCCGGCTACGACGACGCCGGGCGCCTCGCGTCGACCACGGACCCCCTCGGCAACACCACCACCTTCGGCTACGACGCTGCGGGCCAGTTGGTCTCAGACACCGACCCCCTCGGGCACGCCACCACCTACGGCTACGACGCCGCGGGGCGGCTCACCACGTCGACCGATCCGCTCGGCGACCAGACGAGCTACGCCTACGACGACGCCGGCCGGATGACCGCGGTGACCGACCCCACGGGCCGGACCACCTCTGACGGCTACGACGCGGCCGGAGAGCTCCTCACCACGACCGATCCGGCCGGGGAGACCACCACCAGCTCCTACGACGCGGCCGGACGGCTCGCCTCTGTGGCCCTGCCCTCCGGGGCCTCTACCACCTACGCCTACGACTCCCGGGGCCTGCTGACCGAGCAGACCGACCCCCTGCTTCGATCCACCACCTACAGCTACGACGCCGATCAGAACCTGGCCACGGAAACCGACCCCCTCGGGAACGTGACCACCTACGGCTACGACCCGGTGGGCCGGCTGACCTCGATCACCGACGCCCTGGGTGGCGTGGTGGGCCTTGGATACAACGCCGGGGGTCAGCTGACCTCGGTCACCGACCCCAGGGGCAAGACGTGGACCTACGGCTACGACTCCCAAGGGGACCGGACCTCCGTCACCGACCCCTTGGGCCGGGCGACCGCCTACGGCTACGACCTGGCGGGCCAGCAGACCTCGCGGACCGACGCCCGGGGGATCACCGCCTCCTACGGCTACGACGCCGCAGGGGAGCCCACGTCGATCGCCTACCCGGGGGGGTCGGTTGCCTACGCCTACGACGCCGCCGGTCGGCAGACCGAGATGACCGACCCCACCGGGCAGAGCGTCTTCACCGACGACGCCGCGGGCCGGGTGACCCAGGTCGCCGCCCCGGAGGGGACCCTGTCCTACGGCTACGACGCGGCGGGACGGCGGACCCGGATGACGCTCCCGGGCGACCGGGCGGTGCACTACGCCTACGACGACGCGGGTCGGCTTGCCTCCCTCCGGGACTGGGGCGACCGGACCACCTCCTTCGCCTACGACACCGACGGGAACCGCACCGGGGTCAGCAGGCCGAACGGGGTGACCTCGGCCTACGCCTACGATGCGGCCGGGGAGATCACCTCGATCTCCCACGACGGGCCCACCGGGACCCTGCTGTCCTTCGACTACACCTACGACTCGGACGGGAACCGCACCGGCGTCACCACCACCGACGGCACCGAGACCCATACCTACGACGCCCTGGGGCGGCTCACCCACGTCACCTACCCGGACGGCTCGGAGGTCGCCTACACCTACGACCGGGCCGGGAACCGGACCACCGAGACCACGGACACACTCACGACCGAGTACGCCTACGACGCGGCGGGCGAGCTGACGGCGGCGGGGGGCACCCCTTCCGCCTACGACGCCGACGGCAACCTCACCGCCCGGGGCCCGGACTCGTTCTCCTACGACTTCGACAACCGGCTCACCGAGGCCTCGGTGGGGAGCCATACCGCCTCCTACACCTACGACGGGGACGGGGTCCGGGTGGGGGCCACCGCGGACGGGGCAGAGTCGTCCCTGCTGGTGGACCGGGAGGCCGGCCTCCCCCAGGTGGTGGACGACGGGTCCTCCGCCTACCTGCACGCGGGGGGCCTCCTCGGCTCCGTCGGGCTCTCCGGCCCCACCTACGCTCTCACCGACGCCCTCGGATCTGTCCGGGGCTTGGCCGACTCCTCAGGAGCCCTGGAGGAGACGGCATCCTACGGGGCGTTCGGTGAGGTCCGGACCTCGAGCGGAGCGTCGGTCCCCTTCGGGTTCGCCGGCGAGCCCACCGACACCACCGGGCTCACCTACCTCCGGGCCCGGTACCTGGACCCCGGGTCGGGACGGATGCTCTCCCCCGATACGGTGTTCCCGAGCGCCCCCGGGACCCAGGGCTACAACCGCTACGCCTACGCCCGGGACGATCCCACCACGTGGACGGACCCGAGCGGCCACCTCGTTCCGCCTCCGTCGCAGGGAGGCCTCGCCTTCCTGGAGACCGTGGGGGAGGGCGGCGTCGCGACCGGGAGAGCGCTGGCCGAGAATCCGTTGTGGCTCGCCGAGGTCATCGAGAGCGCCCTGCCGTGGGAGTGCGCCGCCGGGGGGGCGGTGTGCCTGGGTGCGGCGATCGTGCTCGGGTTCCTCGTCCTGGCGTGCTTCTTCATCGGACCGTGCTGGGACTTCTTGCACGAGTCCGTCGGTCTGATCCACAACCTCGGATCGATCTCGCTCGAGGGCCAGACCAGCTACACGACCGGGGAGCTCGAGGGTGCTGCCCAGGACTATCCGGGGACGCCGACGGTGCCGGAGCCAGGCCCGGAACCCTCGCCCCTGCCAGTGCCATGTGTTCCAGGAGCCTCAACTTGTGGAGGAACCTCTGCCCAGCCCGCGGCCGGCCAGACCATTTACCGCGTGTATGGTGGTGGGTCAGGTCGTTTCGGCCAATCTTGGACGCCACAGGACCCAAGAGAGGTCCAGCAACGTCCCGAGTTGGTGGCGGAGTGGGGGATGTACGCGTACCGGGCCGTGGCGGGTCTGCCGGACTCCAACACTGGGGAGCGACTGATCAAAGCGGAGCTCTTGGAACCCGATGCCGTCACACCTACAACTTCCTCTCCTATCAAGACGAAACTCGATCCCCGCGGTGAGTGGCCAGGCGGACTGCCCGAGTACTTCTTCGTAATCCCGCCGACGCCTGGAGTTGAAATCCAGGTGATCGAGGATATTCCTCTGCACCCGACGCTATAGACGATGGGCACGCCGGAAGGGATTGAGGGGTGAGCAGATTCAGACCTGAACATTTCATTCCAGTGTTGCAGAGACTCAGGGACCTGTTCCTGAAGTATGACCTCTTGTCTCAGGCAGACGTCTTGACCCAATTGATCGACCTCGCCCAGCTAGATTCTCCGGATTTTGTCCCGAAGCTACAAAGTGGGGAGGTCTGGGGTGGGGCTGGCTCAGTGGCAGACTCGATCGGACTCGGGGGCATGTTCGGCCCAATCGGAGAGCAAATCCGAAAGGATTCTTTGGAGTGTACTCAACTCTTGATTCGCCTGGCTGATGAGATGAGAGACCACCAGATCGGCTCCGATCGGTCGGAGTTCGTAGCGAAGGCATTTCGAAGTGGCCTCTCAAGACTGACAAGAGACAATGGTCCAAAGGGAAATGGCCCCTAGGCTCCGGCCGTTCCGGCGCAAGGTTCGGGCGGGGTCGTGAGCCACGAGCCCTGATCATTCGGGCCGAGAAGAGCAGGTTTCTGTACTGCCCAAAGCTGCCCACTTCGTGCGGCGTCCTCACCAACGAAAACCGGCGTTGTGCCTGGTCAGGGCTCGATCGGGACGTCTCGGCCCTGCCCCGGCGGGCAGTGCAGAACCGTACTCTTGGCGGAGTGCGGCATCACGCCGGCGAGGCCCGAGGCATGTTGCAATGGTGGGATAGCAGCAGCCCTTGGGCGCCCTCGACCGCCAGGTAGCGGAGCAGGATCCCGTCCAGAGTCAAACGCGTCGGCGGCCAGCGGCCCGCTTCGCGCTCTCTTCGACGACCGCGGGCGTCGTTCGTGACACGAACAGCTCGATGAATCACGTCCCTCGAGGACGGCAGCCGACGGCACGATAACGGGAGTCGCATCACTTGCAGAAGGTCTTGATCACCTCCACGGTGGTGTCATCGACGATCCCTGTCGTCAGCCGGCGACGCGTGTACAAGTGAACGATGTACGAGCAACTCGGCCAGGACGTGATGTCCTCGTGGTGCGTGCCGTAGCCGCCCCTCGCGCTCTTGGTCATCGCGCTCGGCGGCGGATCTGACGCGAGCGCATCGCTGGGGAACGGGTTGTGGGAGAACGTTGCCGCGCTCGTGACATTCACGCTCCAGGCGGCCATGAGCTCGTGATCGGCCGTGTACTGGATGTCCAGGTCGGTGGACAGCGGGGTGCAGTCCTGCTCGTCACCCTCAACGAACTGCAGGAGCTCAAGTAGCTGAAGCGATCCCCAGTTGTTGATGTGGATCTTCGGCAGCGCGTTCGTGAAGTCCGGTGGGCTGGCCGGCGGAGTGGTGACCCGTGTCGCTTCGAAGATGATCGCGGCCACCATGCCGTTCGGCTGGTCGGCGGCCACGGGCGCCTGCCCGGCGACGCTGCCCGCCACCGTCTGGGAGATGCTTCCCGGCTGCAGGGGGATCGGTCCTCCCGGGAACGCCTGGGAGGTCTCGAAACCGACCAGCGGCCCCTGGAACCCTCCGTCGATGGTGAGCGGATCGACCTCGATCCAGCCGTTCGGATCGGGGACGATGATGTGGTCGGGGACCGAGGGCGGGGGCGGGCCTAGGGGCGGTGGCGGCGGCACGCCCGGCGTGGCGCCCGAGCCCGCCACGCGGATCGTCTGCGCGACGGAGGTGTAGAAGGACCCGGTCGGGTCTGGCCACGTGATGTAACGGGTCCCGACGGTGACCGCGCAGACCAAGTTCCCGGTGATGGCCACACGGTTGCCCGACGGGTATTCGTATAGGAACCGGTAGCGCATGAGCGTTCCGCCTGGGTAGGGCCAAGTCACCGGGCAGAAGCCCCGAAGTTCCAGGCAGCTGGTGAAGCCGAAGTCCGGCCCGCCATCGTAGTAGAGCGTGCTGTACCCGGTCAGACCAACGCTCGTGCGGCCGGTGCCCGTGTAGTCGATGTTGGCGTAGATCGCGAAGTTCCCGACGTGCGTGAACAGCGGATTCCAGCGGGGGTCCGGGCACACGCACCGGCAGAACCAACCACAGCTCAGGTAGCAGAGCCAGTGGCACAGCTGGATGCAGAACCGCTCCAGCCGTAGCTCCTTGACGAGCTCGGCGAAGGCCTCCGCGTTGCGGGCTTCAACGGCCTCCGCCAGGCGGACCATCGCGCCGGTGTTCGACGAGAGCTCGGTCATGGCTTGGGCGAACGCGAAAGCCTCGCCCAGCGAGGCCTCTGCTACCTCCGAGAGGAAGGGGCGGCAGAAGTCGATGCAGATCCAGATGCAGCGCCAGCTGCACAGCCACTCGCAGATGATCGCGCAGTGTTGGGGGATCCCGGCGGCCGTGATGCCGGACCGGACCAGCTCGCAGTCGTTGCTGAGCAGGCCCTTCTCGACGAGCCCGATCGCCTCCTGGTTGGCGGCGAGCGTCTTGAGGGCCTGGCCCGCCCGCACCAGCTCGTCCTCCAGGTGCAGCCGGATGGGAGGCGGCGGCGGACAGACGAGGCCGCACGTGAGCCGGCACCGGACCACGCACACCCAGTGGCAGAGCAGGTGACAGAACGGCCGGATCTTCAGCTCGTCGACGAGGGCGTTGAACGCCTGGGCGTCCCGTTCCTCGACGGCCTCGGCCAGACGCTCCACAAGCTCCTCGTCGCCGGTGATCCGGGCGACGACCTCGGCGAACTCGCGGATGGCCGGAACCTCCTGCGGAGGCGGCCCGCACAGCTCCAGGCATTCGAGCACGCAGTCCTTGCTGCACAGCCAGCCGCAGACCAGCTCGCAGCGATCGATGATCTCGAGCTCGCCGAGGAGCCGCTGGAACGAGTCTGCGTCGCCGGCGCGCCAAGCGTCCATCGCCGCGCGGAAGACGTCCTCGCTCCTGGTCAGCGGGCCGATTGCCTCGGCGCTGCGCACGACGTCCCGAAGGAACTCCGCTCCGTCCATCCGCCCACCTCCGGTGAGAGTCGACGATCCGGCACGCGCCGGCAGTCAGACGCTACGCGCGCGAAATATCCCGGGGAAATCGGCCAACCAGGTGATTCGGACTCCCAAGACGGGTTACCCAACCGCCTCCCTCTTCCAGGGATCTCGGTGAGCTCGTCGTCGGGCGCCCGCCGCGTGCTTGCGTCACGACCCCTCCCTTACAGCCCAGAGACTGCCCGTTTGTAGGCCGCAGGGCCGGCCTCCGGTCCGCTCGTCGAGCTTGGTCAGGTGGACGATCGAGAACGAATCGCCAGGCTGGGGCCGCCGAAGGCTGCTGCCATCCCACCGTTGCAGCAGAGTAGGCTCGCTAGCGTCCCCGTCCTGTCAGTGAGCCGCTGCGGGCGGCGGCGAGATCTGCCTAATGCGAGTCGCACACAGCCGGTCGACCTGGGCCTTACACCCGCGACCTGGGGGCGCCGGTACCCTTCGTCTTCAGAGATGCAGGACGACGCCCTCGGTGGGTACCTCAGGGACCTAGTCCGGCGGATCTCGGCCACTCTCGGCCGGGATCTCCTCGGCGTCTACCTCCACGGATCGGCGGCGATGGGGGCGTTCGTCCCATCCCGCAGCGATGTTGACGTGCTCGTCATTGCCCGCTGCCCCATCCCTGCGGAGGTAAAGGCCGTGCTTGCCGACTCCTTGTCCGAGCGGGCGCTGCCCTGTCCCGGGGTCGGGCTCGAGCTCTCAGTGGTGACGCTCGAGGCCGCACGGGGCCCCCGGGAGGCGCCCCCCTTCGAGCTGCACCTCTCGACGCAAGGGGGCAGGGTCGTCGACGGAGGCGAAGACCCCGATCTCGTCCCGGCATTCGCCATGGCACGAGCCCGCGGCCGCTCCCTCCTCGGCCCGCCCCCGGAAGACTTGATCGCGCCCGTCGATCGGAACCGGCTGCTCCGGTCCCTCGCCGAGGACCTGGCGTGGGGGGTCGAGCGGAATCTCCCCGGGTACGCCGTCCTGAACGCCTGCCGCTCCCTACGGTTCGCTCGGGACGTCGTGTTGTGCTCGAAGCCCGAGGGCGCGGAGTGGGCGCTTCGCGAAGGCCTCGCCGATCCGGGGCAGATACGCGCAGCGCCCCGCCGTCAGCTCGGCGCCGACGAGGAGATCGAGGTGGAGGCCGCCGCCGCGTTCGCCGAGCGGGCGCGCAAGGAACTGCTGCGCTGGATCGAGGACAGCTCCTAGTGGGGAGGTCGGCGATTGAGCAATATTGCAATGGCGCGGTAGGAGCACCCTTCAACCAGCCCATCGGATCAGGGGCCCCAGCTGCAGCGCCTCGGCGAGCCGGTCGAGCGACCGCTCGGTCTTCGGCTCGAGCCCGACGATGACGTCGTCGAAGCCAAGCCGCCGCCACAAGGATCGGGATCGGCCGGTCAGGCGGCGGGAGCAACACGGCGTCGCGGACCTGGTGATAGCGCCCGACCAGGGTCACGCTCTCCCCGCGAAGGAGCGGGCCGATGATCCGAAGGGCCTCTTCGAACCGGCTCACCCGGTGGTCGGTCGGGTAGCCGAAGGCCTCGTACTCCCGGTCGTACCATCCGGCCCCGAGGCCGAGGATGAGCCGCCCGTCGCTGATCGCGTCGGCTGTCGCGGCCATCTTCGTGAGAAGCGCCGGGTTGCGGAACGAGACGCACGTAACGAGCTGGCCTAGCTCGACTCGGCTCGTCGATGCGGCGAGCGCGGCGAGGATGGTCCAGGCCTCGTGGATGCCTTCGGGCGGCTCGTCCGGACTGTGCGGGTCGTCTGAGATGAGGTGGTCGCATATCCACACCGAGTGAAGGCCTATCGCTTCGGCGTGCTGCGCGTAGGCGAGAATCTCACCCCAGGTGGGCATCCGGCCGGGCCCGTCGGACTCGGCCATGGGGAGGGCGACGCCGATCCTCACGAGGTTGGAAGTCTAGCCGGCCGGTCTTCCACTGGAAGGACATCCGCCCGAGCACTGAACAGCGAGTAATGTCGCTTCGGGCCGGGAGGAGCAGACGTCGCGGACGTCCGACGAGGAATGGTTCGTGATCGCGGCATAAGCTCCCTGTTCGTGACGCGATGCGTCAGCTGACCCGCTGAACCTCATGCGGAGTTCGCCGCCCCAGGAGAGCCGGCCA
>WNGH01006652.1_pt1 | contig 12122 bp, 7 predicted proteins | sample 5400631 | NCBI WGS metagenome assembly WNGH01 (sample SAMN13153373, study PRJNA577476) | soil metagenome | isolation source: 115 cm soil or saprolite under Garry oak tree replicate 1 | place: USA:California | collected 2016-06-15 | reverse complement strand
CCACTCGATCCCATCGGTGCTGCCTTCGATCACAATTTCGCGGCGATCCTTCGTCATCACGCGAAAAAGGCCGTACCCGTTCACGATCCGAAACGGTTCCAGTTTTCCGTAAACAAAAGCGAGCGGACGTGGCCATTGGGCATCCGGCTTAAACGCGGTAAAAATGAGCCACGCATTTATTGGCAACGTGACAACGATCACGATAACCCCGACAGACGCCGATAATCGCCATGCGCGATCATGACGATTGTAGCCGCGGTCACCGACCGCGGTGGTGGCCATTCGTCTTCCGCGAATCGCTGCGTCGTCGATCAGCAGCAAGCAAAGCGCGACCGCGAGGAGATTGAAGAAGCAGTAATTGCCGGTAAGCGCGATTACCGCTTGAAGAAAAATCATAAATCCAGCGGCAATGAGCCGGAGACGCCGGGGCGCCCAGATAAAAAATGGCGCGATAATTTCCACTGCGAGGCAAAATGCGACTGAGAAATGTTTGAACCATTCCGGGTGCTGATCGGCCCACCAACCGAAGATCGTCGGCAACGGTTGCGACCAGTAATGATAATCGAGCGCCGTCAGGTTCCACCAGCAATCATCGCCGCTGGTGAGTTTCACCACGCCGGACATCACCATTAATTTGAAAAGAAGCACCTTGAGCAAAAACAGGGCGGCGCGCGAAACAGGCGCTGTAGCCGGGGTCGCTGACCCCGGCCGCAACAGATTTTTTTTCGTCCAAAGGTGCCATGGCGCGAAAAAGATCGCCAGGAAGCCGGTCTCGAGCAGCAAAATGTCCCATTGAAAACTGAGGAATGTTTGCCCGGCAACCGTTAGCGAGAGATAAAAAACAAACAGCGCGACGAGACAGAGCACCTGGACAACTTCAAAAATGAGCAGCAACGACAAAACAACCCCGCCGCCGCAAAGGAAATGAAGAAAGGCGTCGCTTGAGTTGAACCAGCAAAGTGTGGGCAGAAACGAGTAAGCGCGTGGTCCCAGCTGTTCATGAGCGGCCGGCAGAAATTGACTTACCGGTGAGACTCCGTTGCTGCCGACGAGCCCTTCCACCTGCACCCAGAGTGAAACGAACGCGATCAGGTAAATAAGGCCGAGCGCGCGAAGAAACCAGCGCCGGGCCCAAAAATATGTCGATGGTCGAACGTCTTCACCCCAAAGCAACCGGGTAATCGCCGAGCCGAACGACCGATGACGAGCGATGAACTTGTAAGCAACCTCAGAAGTCGCCGCGAAACCGGGAACACGATCATAACTCCAGGCCAACCATCTCCTCGAAAATCGATATCGGAGAGAGCGATAGACGGCTTCCGCCGCAAAAAAAGTTTCGCCGTCTGGTTCGATGAAAGCGACGGCGCGCTTGAACCGTTCGACGGGAATTTCTGGAAATCGGTCCGCCGCTTCCTGATAAGTTTTGTAATCAACTTTGCCCGCGGTGACTTCGCGCCACCGCTCGATCCAGCGTTTGCAAAAATGACATTCGCCATCCCAAATCATGAGTGGCTTGGGCGGTGGGTTGCCGACGCGGAGATGCGTTTGCGCGTTCATTGTTTCATTCTGTGACGGCGGTCTGTGACCCCGTCGCACTTTCTTCAAATTATGCGGCGTTCACAGAGCGCCGCTACAGATTAAACTCCGCCCAGACCGGCGCATGATCGGAAGGTTCTTTCCCCTTCCGCATTTCACGATCGATCCCCGCTGCCGTGCACTTCTTCGCAAGCGCGTCACTCGCCAAAATCGCGTCGATGCGTAGTCCGCGATTTTTCGGGAACGAAAGCATTCGATAATCCCACCAACTGAAAAGGCCGCCTTCGTGGTGATGTAAGCGCAGCGTGTCGCTCAAGCCAGCGTCGCATAACTGGCGGAACGCTGTCCGTTCGCCGGCAGAACACATGATCGCGCCGCGCCAAAGGTCAGGATCATGAACATCCACATCTTCCGGCGCAACATTGAAATCGCCGCAAACGATCCGGTCCGTAGTTTTTTCTTTCGACACGCAATCTCGCAGCCGCGCGTACCAATTTAATTTGTAGTCGTAAGCGGGTGAGCCGATGGCCTGTCCATTTGGCGCGTAAATCGAAAACACTCGAACGTTGTCGATTGTCGCTACGATGACGCGCGCTTGCGGATCGACAATTTGATCGCAGAGCGATGCGCGCACGTCGCATGGCTTGCGTTTCGAGAGGATGGCAACGCCATTGTACGACTTCTCTCCGTGATAAGCCGAGTGGTAGCCGGCCGCTTGCAAGACGAGCACCGGGAACTGTTCGTCTGCGCATTTCGTTTCCTGCAAGCAAACGACGTCCGGTTTCGTTGTCTCGAGCCAGGCAGAAAGGCGGTCCTGGCGTTTGCGCAACGAATTGATGTTCCACGAGGCGATTTTCATTTTTACTGTAGCGGCGGTCTATGACCGTCGCACTAATCTCTGCGCGACAATTTACGATCGGCGCTCATAGAGCGCCGCTACAATTCCAACTCGACCCCCGGCGTTGGCACAATCACTTCCGAGCCGGGAAGAGTGGCCAACAAGGTCGCTCTGATCCATTCGACAGCCGGTGGATCGCCGTGCACGAGCACGATTTTCCTGGGAGAAAGTTTGTTCGCGTACTCGATCAGCGCTTCGCGCGACGCGTGCGCGCTGAATTGAAATTGGTTCATATGGCAGCGCACCGGCTGCGCCGGCTCGTCGGGATCGAGCGTGACTTCCCCGCTCGGGCCCGCGTCCCGCAAAAGACCGGCGGGAGATGCGGGATCGGCGTAGCCCACAAAAAAGATCGAGTGTTGTGGATTCTCGACCAGACGTCGTCCGAGGATGTTTGAGAGAGTTTTTGGCACCATCATCCCGCTGGAGAGCGCGTAAATTCGTTCGGCTCGGGCGGGCGCATCGTAAATGGTTTGACCATTTAGGACGAACGGCGCAGCTTCCTCCATGAGTTGCAGACGCGGCAGTTGCCGGCGACTGATGTGCGCACGACGATCGTATATGTCGGTCATCTTCGAACTGAGACCGCCGATATAGATTGGAAAATCCGGAAGTAATTGTTCGCGTCGGAACCTGTGAAGCATCGCGAGCAGCTCCTGCGTTTTGCCGAGCGCGAAAACGGGAATCAGCAGGCATCCGCCACGCTTGAACGCGCCATCGATCGCTTCGGCCAGACGCTGCTCCTCGCCGGCGCGCGTCCAATTTGCGGGCTTCGCGTGATCGCCCCGCGTACTTTCCATGATCAAGATGTCGATCTTCTCTTCCGGAAAAATCGCCGCCTCCATGATCGTTTGATCGTCAAAGTTGACGTCGCCCGTGTAGAAAATCGTGCGGCCCCCGGCGCGCAGCAGGATTCCGGTGGATCCGAGAACGTGGCCGGCGTCGAAGAATTCGAATGTCAGCGCGTCTGTTTCGCGCTGCGGTGCACGTTCCCCGGAGATTGAGATGCGTTGCCGCAGCCGGCACCACTGCCAAAAATCTGACGCACGATCGGTTTCGCGATGCGTGAAGAGTGGATACAACGTCGCGCCGACCTCCTCCCGCTGCCGCGTCATTACGTTGACTGAGTTATGCAAAAGAGTGTTGCCGATTTCCGCGGTTGCTTCCGTCATGAAAATACGCGCGGCTGGCTGGCGTCGCATCAGCACTGGCAACGTGCCGATATGGTCCTGATGGCCGTGTGAGATCAGGATGGCTTCGATTTGGCGATCTGCGATCGGCTTGAAATTCGGCAGCGCATCCTCGCCGGCGTTCTTCGGATGCATCCCGCAATCGAGCACCAGGCGATGGCCGCCGATCTCCAGATAATACGAGTTCGCGCCGATTTCGGTCTGGCGCGTGAGATTGATGAATTTCAAGCAGGTGAAACGTTAAAGCGTTGATGCGTTAAAGAGGCAGAGCGTTTAAAGCCATCTTATAAATATAAACAGCCCAACGCGACAATAGCCCAGCGTTTTTAACAGCTGGCCCTGATGATCAGGGAATTACGGGTAGGGCGCGACCGCCGGGGCGCGCCGCAACGCACGTCCAAGAAGCGGCGGCTTTCCCAACCTTCGAGGGCGATCTGGAAATCGCCCTTCGTTGCTAAATTACCTCTTTGAAAACCCGCATCCAATTCCCACGCAGAATCTTTTCGATGTCCTCGTCGCTGAAGCCGCGCTCGATCAATCTGTGAGTGAGATTTCGCGCGTGGGAATGATTGCTCAGCTCGGGAATGAAATGCGGAGTCGTAAATTTCGCAGCGAGCTCTTTTCTCGCTGACTCCGGCCACTGGCGATAGATGAACTCGAAGAAATCGAAGCCGATGCCAACCCCGTCGATTCCAATCAGGTTAATGACGTGCCCGACGTGATCGATATAACGGTCGAGCGTGCTCTCTTCTTCCTTCCGGCTGACGAGCACGGAATTAACGCCAATCACGCCGCGGCGTTCTCCGATCATCTTGATTTGCTCGTCACTAATGTTGCGCTCGATGTCGTAATACCTTCTCGCATTCGAATGTGAAACGATGGGAGGCTTGGTCGCAATTGCCAGAATATCCTCGAACCCGGCCGGGCTGATGTGGGCAAGATCGACAATCACACCGAGGGCTTCGCATTCTCGGACCACATCCCGCCCGAACGGGGTCAAGCCGTCGCGCGAGGAGCCTGTCGATGCGAATATGCCGCCATCACCGGCGGCATTACGCCGGGCGTGCGTAAGTCCTATCGCGCGTACACCGAGCTCGTAAAAGACGCGAAGCAAATTTAGATCGGTGCCGAGCGGTTCGACGCCCTCCATCGTAATCAGCAGCGCAATCTTCCGCTCCTTGTGCGCATCAAGAATCTCCTCATAACTTTTGCAAATCGTGAACCGCCCGCATTCTTCGACTTCCGCGTAAAGCCGAGAAATCTGATCGAGCGCTATACGCAAACTCATTTCCGGCATATAGCGATCTTCGATATAAATCGCCGCGCCGAGCACGCCGACGCCGCCTGCTTCGAGTTCCGGCAAAAAATCCGCGGACAGCACGTTTGCGCGATCGCGTTTTTCGTACAAATCCATTGGCATATCAAAGTGAAGATCGACAATTCCGTCCGCGTGCAGCCGATCGATTCGCTCTTCGATGGATTTTTCCTTGGTGGTCATGATTCAATAACGTTCGCAGCGATGTTATGAAGGAGATCGGTTCGACACTTCACGCGTATCGCTCTTCGAGCAAAACAAAAAAACCGCCACGCTGCTGAAAGCGTATCGGCTGATTGTTGTAGCCGCGGGCGTTGACCGCGGCGGCTGTCCCCAGCCGCAAAACTCCGAGATTGCGCGTGAGGACACACGCCAATACACCTCTACTCCTTTACTGGTCGTTCGAGGCGATTCGCGGTGCGGGTTTCTTTACTTCAAGCTGGGCGGTCACCTTCTCCAAGCCAGAGGTCAGGGCTTCAATTTGCTTCTCCTGCCCCACGAGTTTGGATTGAAAGTCCTTCTCATGCTGCGCGACAGTTGCCTTCAATTCTTGGACTTTCCGATGCTCTTTGAGGAATTCGTTGAGTAGCATCGCGTTCACCGCCTCGTAACGCACAGTATAAGGCTTTCCGTCGGCGTCGCGCACCACCAGAGCGGGGTTGATCTTTTCCACTTCTTCTGCCACGAGGCCAAATTGCGCGATCCCATCGGGATCAAGCTCCGGTTTATAGTGGAAGGTCACCGGCCGCAGCGCCAAGAGCGCGTGGCTGCTATCTCCCATATCCTGGATGTTTTGCTTGAAACGCGCCGAGGAAACGCTCGTGCCAAGCTTCCCCGAACTATTTACGAAAACGGTGGCGCCGCCGGCACTGGCCTGTCCAAAAATGCCTGCGATAAATGTGCTTGTCTGCGTGCTGCCGACCCGGATGGTGTCGGAGTCACCACTAACACCAAAGTTGCCAATATCGATATTGTTATTTTCTATGGTGATATTCTGGCCGGCTTGAGCTCCTAAGGCGATGTTGTTGAAGCCGGTGGTGTTGTTCAAAAGCGCGTCAAAACCGATGGCCGTGTTGTCGCTGTTGGTGTTGAGAAAAAGCGCGCCAAAACCGATGGCCGTAATGCCGCTGCCGGAAATGTTGTTAAATAGCGCTTTGTCACCAATGGCGGTGTTGGCGGCGCCGCCAATGTTGCCGATGTTACTGAAAAGCGCTTGATAACCAACGGCCGTGTTGAAGTGGCCGCTGGTGTTGTGAAAGAGGGCTTGATAACCGTTGGCCACGTTCTCGATGCCGCCGACACTATTGCTAGTGAGCGCTTGATAACCGGTAGCGGTGTTGCACTGGCGGTGGTGTTGCTCAAGAGCGCACTGTCACCGATGGCCGTGTTGAAGGCGCCGGTGGTGTTGCTATTGAGCGCACCAGCACCAATGGCCGGTGGTGTTTTTATAGAGCGCTCCAACGCCAATCCCGGTGAGGTTGTGGCCGGTGGTGTTGAAAAAGAGGGTGCGAAAACCAACGGCCAGATTGGCGCTGCCGGTATTGTTGAAGAGTGCCTGGGTCCCGACGGCCATGTTAAAGTTGCCGTGGATGTTGTTTTCCAGCGCCCGAGAACCAAACCCTGCATTGTAACTGCCGTTAGTAGTTTTCAGGAGCGCATTTGCACCCACGGCCGTATTGTTGGCCCCGGTGGTGAGGCTAAGAAGGGCGTTAGTCCCCTCAGCAGTGTTATTGCCGAGATAGCCCCCGTCGGGTGCTGGGAGAACCCCGAAAGCATTTGGGGCGGGCGCAAGCGCAAAGCAGGCGAGCATAAGCAGAATGAGAAGTGTTGCGACCGGACGGCAGTCGCGGGCCGAATGGCTCATCGAATTTCTAACAGGTGGCGTTGTTGTTTTCATATATGCTAAGCTTTCCTTCTTTTTCCCGGTGGATTAATTTTGTGACGGCCGCTCTGAAAGAGGGAGAAAGCTGCCCGGGGAACAATCCTTCTCCGCCAATTCAGGTTTTGTTAGGTAGAACTGTGCGAAAAATTCCGCCGGCTTGGCAAGACAAATCTGCCAATAACAGAAAAGCACGCGCAGCGGTTCAACCACAAAGGCGGGGAGGACGCTGAGTCTAGAAGAGGACCGCCGCGGATTACCCGCAACGGCGGGCATGCTGCGGATGACACGGATAAAGATTCATCGTTTCGAGGTCCTCGGCTGTGACGCAATCAACAAAGGCGACGCGATTCCGAGCATCGAGATTGCCGCCTTCGGTTTCATAAATAATCAAAACCAGCCGATTGCCTCTATCCGTTGCGCTTTCTTCGACAACTGGCTTTCGAGTTCGATAAAATATTTAAGATGCATGTAACATTCGGGCGTGTAACGTCTTCGTAACGACTGAAATCATCCGGGACGTGTCGATGTAGTGATCTGGCAATGTGTCTATGCGCTCGACCGAGCTTCCAGTATGGATGATCCTCCTTCTCCCTGACGATGACTTTGTCCACTTGGACGCGAAGCGCACCACTGATTTCGATAACTTGCGCAGGCATCCTGACGAGGGACATCATAGCGCTTAGTCGATGCAACGCTATAACTCGGGGGCACGAACAATCTCGGCTTGGAATTCGCTGAGCGAAATGACGTAGTTGACGTTTGCCAACTGCCGTGGCGTGAGTTGGTGTTTATCCTCCAGCCAAATTCGCAGGGAATGATCATTCCAAACCAGAGAAGCGATGAACAGTGGATACCACTCTTCTCCGAAAGGGTTTCCCGTCAGCAAGATCGTGCTGCCGGGCGCTGGATGGAGATCTAAGGAACGGAATGCTTGGATAACATGAGATGTTTTTTGCCCTAGGTTGGGCCAGCGCCTCTTAACGCGCTGATTTTCCCTCTGAGTGAAACTTGCGAGAGAAAATGCCACTATGAACGCCGCAGCAATTCTAAAAATTGAAGGAGGCATTTTAGCGGCCGCGGCACCTGCAGCCGCCCCGATCGCCGCGCCGCGAACACGACCCGTGGCTGTGCCACCAATGATTGCGCCTATCGCGGCGCCCACGCCAGCATTCTGGCCAATTAATATCGAAGACTTGGATATCAGCGTGATTAAATCGGATGCAAGCTTGGCGAAGATCATTGCCCATCCGAACAAAAGAAGGTAAAGGCACGCGCCTCCACGAATCGGCACAATGAACGCTATTGGCAGAGGCACGACGACGACCCAGAATGCCATCAGCTGAAGCACGCGATCCCGTCGTAGGAAAGCATAAATAAAAACAAGCGCCCACAAGACAAGCAGGGCCGTGTACGAGATGACGTGGTGAGGGAATCGGTAGAACAATTCGCTAACGAACTGTGTGTTGGTCGTCACGAATGTGCTCCAGGAATATCTCGGCCGATAAGCGTCGAACCTTACAAGCGAGCGTGGGCCGTGTGTCTTGCCGTAGATATAAAGAGCCGTGAGCAGGCCTGCTACTAAGGGCGTCACTGCAGAAGATCTGGCCCAGCGACCGAAGTGTTTCCAGTCGGCCCAGCGCGGACATTTCAGGAGCTCATAAATCAAAACCATCACCGGAAGTGTAACCGCCATCTCCTTGCAGTTCAGAGCGCAGACATATAACGCCAGAAATCCGCACAATTGCCGAGGATGCAGGTGACCTTCTGCCTCGCGGATATGAATATAATAGGCTAATGCGGCGAAGTAAAAGAACCCGCATAGCACGTCATAAATGAACGAACCGACAAACACGAGGTTTGCCAGTCGCGCGTGATAACATAACGCAAGAACAGCAAGAAACGCGACCGAACGCGAGGAGGCGAGGGACAGGCTTAAATAGTAGATTATCGGAATCGACGCGGCGAGAATGCTGATCTGGACGACTCGATAAGGTTGAGGATTTAGTGCAAAAAAATGATAAAGGGGCAGATAGTAAAGCGCCCCCCCGGGACGATAAAACGGCGTCCAAAAGCATACGTTTGCCCAAAGCGATTTCAAAGCTCCCGGAAACCAGTAGAACCATATGTTCGTCATCTCATCGTCATTGAAACGCACGCTCAATGACGGAAGGGCAAAGTGAAGGAAGTAGAGGACGAGCACACTTATCAAAATCGCGTTAAGCACAGTGGGTCGACGACAGAATTCCTTGAAGTGTAACTCACTCTTCTTTCGATCATCCATAAAGCGGAAGTTGGAGTAAGAACCATGCGACGATTGTGCCTGGAATTGCAAACCGGACTTCGCGTCCGTAGGCATAGCCGAGCCAAAACTCTGTGGAGAATAGATCATACTTGCTCGCGGTCCGTGCTGCCCCATCGGAGAATACTTCTGAGGCTCTAATTCTCTTCAGCAAAGAACCGTCTGGAAATGTTCGGTTACGGCCGCCGCCGTCGTTCCTTTCACACTCTTCAAAATCGCTTGCAGCGAATCTGAAAGGTCTCAATACGATTTGGGACGAAACTCGTAATTAATATTCTCGAATCGTTTGATCTTTGCGGACTGTTGCGCCCTAAGCTTCAGTTGCGTAGCTCGTGCCCCTTTGCGCCGCGCCCAGTCCGGCCCGGCGAATCCGTGTCGCCGCGGCGACCGGACGGCGCGCCCTACCTGCTCAGCTCGAGCATGCGCAGAATTGGCGCTTCTGCGCGTTTGCGCACCGGTTCGGGCAAAGTGATCGCCGGTTTCATGTTCAAAAGCGCGTCATACGCTTTCTCGAGCGTATTCATCTTCATGAACCGGCATTCGCCGCAGAAGCAGTTATCTGTCGGGCCAGGAATGAATATCTTATCAGGAATTTCTTTTTGCAGTCGATGTAACAAGCCAGCTTCGGTCACGACAATGATCTCGCGCGCGGATGACTCTTTGCAAAAGGTCACCATCTTTTCCGTCGAACAAACTTCATCCGCGAGCATGCGCACGGCGTAAGTGCATTCCGGATGTGCAACAACTGGTGCATCGGGATATTCTTCGCGAATTTTACCAATGCTGCGCGCCGTGAACTCGACGTGGACGTAACAAGTACCCTGCCACAAATCCATTTTGCGCCCGGTCCGTTCCATCACCCAGGCGCCTAGGTTTTGGTCGGGAACGAAGAGAATATTTCGATCAGCGGGCGCAGCGCGCACGATCTTGTCGGCATTGCCGCTGGTGCAAATCACGTCCGCCTGCGCTTTCACGCCGGCACTGCAATTGATGTAGGCAATCACATAATAATTTTTATCGGTGTGCTCTTCTAAAAACTGCGCCAACTTTTCCGGAGGACACGATTCCGAGAGCGAGCAACCGGCATCGAGGTCAGGCAAAATCACACGCTTCGTCGGATTGATAATCTTCGCGGTCTCCGCCATGAAATGGACGCCGCAAAATAAAATCACGTCCGCGTCTGTTTTCGCTGCTTGATAACTCAAACCTAACGAATCGCCGACGAAGTCCGCCGCGTCCTGCAACTCCGGCACCTGGTAGTTATGTGCCAGGATCACGGCATTCCGCTTGCGTTTGAGCTCTTGAAGTTCTTCCGCGAGATCAACCCCGAAGTTTATACCGGCACTTACCATTAACTAATATCGCGGTTCTCCACGGATTTACAAACATCCTGTAGATAAATTGTAGGGCGTTTCTGTGAAACGCCGAACTAAGGTCATGGCGTCTGACACAGACTCCCTACAAGAGCGCAGCCCGCATTGCTTCTAGCGGTGCTTCACGGTCGAACCAAATGGAAAAGGCGAGTGCCCCCTGATGCAGTAACATCAACAATCCATTTGCGCCCCGTGCGCCGGCTTCATCGGCTGCGCGAAGCAAAGACGTTTTCGACGAGCCATATACCGCATCGAAAACCATGTGATGCGGCGCGAGCAACCGGGCTGGAACAGGCGAAAGATCGCTCGGATTCATTCCAAGTGGCGTGGCATTCACGAGCAGGTCGATATCGGCAAGTTGCGCACGCAACACCGCTTCGTCCCATGGCACTGCTTCGAGGCGCGCGACGGGGCCAAGCACGCGCGACAATTCTCGAGCGCGCATTGCCACGCAATGGCATGACCCGTTCCGCCACCGGCGCCTAGAATCAAAACCCGCAGATCGCGCACATCGACCGAGAATTCGCTGCGAATTGCGCGCAAGAATCCTTCGCCATCGGTATTCGAAGCGATCAGTTTTCTATCTCGGAGGCGAATCGTGTTTACGGCCCCTGCGTGACTCGCAAATTTATCCGCCTCATCGATCTGCGCGAAGGCTGCGATTTTGTGCGGCACGGTTAAGTTGACTCCGACAAAATCGAGTTCGCGCAAAAAGCGCAGCGCCGGTCTCAATTCATTCGCTCGAATATGAAACCGCGCGTATTGCATGTCGATTTTGGAGGCGCGCAGCGCCGCGCTCTGCATCTGAGGCGAGAGCGAATGCGCAACCGGATCGCCCAAGACACCGAGACGAATTGGCGGATCGACATCGTCTGTCACTTCCCGCCACTTCTCGAGATCGGCGAGCGTATAACGCTCGGTGGTTTGCTTTTTCGTCATGTCGTTTCGAGCGGATTCTTGGGCATGTGCCATCGTGCCCTAAAGCCACGGACGCGACGCTTCTTTCGTCCCTGACGGGACTTGCCGTTTTGTTCTCAGAAAACCCCCAGCGTTAAAACGCTGGGCTATTTTCAGAGAAAACACGCGCTGCTCCAATCCGTTTACGAGACGGCTTCTAGTGCTTTTCATCTCGCGCCAAGCTGTGAAATCATGCGATCGAATCGGTTGAGGACCCGCTCTTTCCCCATGACTTCGAGCATGTGATACAAACTCGGTCCGACCGCGCGACCGCTCACCGCCATGCGCGCCGGGTGAACAAGATCGCCGGTATTGCAACCGAGCTCTTGCGCAAGTGCTTTAAGACTGGTTTCGATTTTCTCGACATTCCAATTGTCGATGTTGGCGAATTTGCCGCGCAACGCGAGCAATCGTTCTGCAGCTTCCGATTTCCCAAAAACCTTCTCGACGGCCACCGGATCGAACTCGTAGTCCTCGGTGAAAAAATAACCCGAATAACCGCTTATGCCCGAACCCGAATAACCACTTGTTACCGGACCCGAGTAGCCGCTATATCCCGATGTGCTGGAACGGCCTGAATCTTCAATCGAACGAATCGATTCGCGCACATCTCCAAGAAGCTTGATCTTCTCCTTTACGATCGACATAACAGCCCGGAAATATTTTTCATCGGAG
>WNGH01005452.1_pt1 | contig 12123 bp, 12 predicted proteins | sample 5400631 | NCBI WGS metagenome assembly WNGH01 (sample SAMN13153373, study PRJNA577476) | soil metagenome | isolation source: 115 cm soil or saprolite under Garry oak tree replicate 1 | place: USA:California | collected 2016-06-15 | reverse complement strand
CCCGACTTCCACGCGATTTGTGCTCACTACAAATTGGGCAGGTGTCGCGTGTTCATAAAAACGGGGTAATTCCTAAGGAATAGTGGTGTCCGAAGTTGACAGCTACGGCCAGCTTTGATTTATTGACTATTCTCGTTGTGAGCATTATGATCACAACGGATGAGTTTTATCCGACGCTATCGCAGGGGCGGCCGCACCTATCTGGCGGAAGTCGAAGGCGTTCGTGTCGGCAAGAAGGTCGTGCAGCGATTTATTCGTTATGTCGGCCGCGAGGCTGACGGCAGAACGATTCTGTCCTGTTCGATGTCCGATGCTGAAGTGGACGAGGTTAAACTTTCCGGTCCGCTAATGATGTTGCACTCGCTGGCGACCCGTATCGGGTTACCGTCACTGTTGGGCGAGTATGCCAATGAAATCCTCGCACTCACCTACGCTCACTGTATGGATTACAAGAGTTTGAACCACATGCAGGAGTGGTTTGAGCGCACCGATCTGAATTTGATTCTCGAGTTGGAGCAGTTGACCGAGAGGCGGTTGGTAGGCGCGCTCGATGCTCTGGAGAGCTTCGATGCCATGACGCTACAGCGCGCGATCTTCGAGAATACCAAAAGGGTCTTGGGCGTGAAGACTCACGGAGTGGTCTACGACGTTACCAACACTTATTTCCATGGCAAGCGCTGCCAGCTGGCACGCTTCGGACACGACAAGGAAAACAGAAAAGGTTATCCGCTCATCCAGATCGGACTGGCGGTGACGGCGGAACATGGAATTCCCATTTTTCACAAAACTTTCCCTGGCAACATCCATGATTCCAGAACCTTCATGGATGTGTCGACCGATCTGATGCACTTGGGCATCCGGGGTGGTGTTGCGGTGATGGATCGGGGCATCAGTTCAGCAGAAAACACCCGATTTTTAAGGGAAAAACACTGGCATGTGGTATGCGGGTTAAAGCGCCATGCGACACTTGAAAAAGTACTCGGGCCGCAGTTCTCTGCCGATGATTTGGATCAACCCAAGAATCGCGTCCGTGTTCAGCAAACCGTGTTCTATGCGCGTGCGCTGTCTTTTCGACACGGTGAGTGTCGAGGTCGTCTGATCGTGTGTTTTAACAAAAGGGCAGCCCTCGAGATGCAGGAATCGAGGCTCGATGAGGTAGAAGCGGCGCGCGTGCGCCTGCGTAAGCGATTGACCATCAAACCGGAACTGCGTGAATTCTTTGACAAGGACGGCCAACTGATCTTGCGGCGTGTGCATGCAGAGCGTCGCTGGGACGGTGTGTCTTTCATCTTTACGACCAGTCCGTTCACGATCGACGATACCATCAAAGCTTACTTCGACAAAGACGTCGTGGAGAAATCCTTCCAGGCACTCAAAGGCGTCGTGCGATTACGGCCCATTCGACACTGGCTCTATAATCATGTGGAGGCGCACGTCTTTATCTGCTATCTGTCCTGTTTGCTCCTGGCGCTGCTCAAGATGAAGGTCGCTCCGTTGGGGATATCGTTTCAAGAAGCGCTCCATGAACTGGACGGTTTGTACCGCGTATATCTACACGATCCAAAAAGCGGATTCAAACTGGGCCGACTGATAACGCTTACCAAGAGACAAGAACAAATCCTGCGCGCGGTGGATAAACGCCTGCTCAAAAAATGCAAAATGTAGTGAGCACAAATCACGTCGAATTTGGGTTAATGGTCCGGCCGTTTTTTCTTTTTTTTTGCTGCTGGGCCCGCTTTTCCCACGAACCGGGAGTAAAGAGCGGTTCGCCTTCCGAGCGGATCTTCTGATCTGTTGTGCATGCCTTATCGCCACCTTGATCAACTCCCGGCGAACAGATACCCCCACAGACGCAGTTGTGCCGCTCACCACGGAACGCGGCAGCATTAGAGTCTCGGCTTCCAGAGCGGAGCAATATCGCGCGGCTATCAATTTCATGCAGGACAAAAGCGCTCGCGGTGAGTACGTTCTTTCCGTACCCGAGGATACCAGCTTGTACTTTCTATCCGGCACGCACTGCCCCACCCGGGTGTTCGCATTCACACCCGGGATGGTTGCCCCCGGCAAAATGACGAAAGAACTCATCCACGAAGTGGAGGCGAAGAATGTGCGATATCTCATCTGGTCCAATCCTATCTTCTGGGAATATGGTGTGCCCCGTTTCGGCGTAGACTTCGACAAGACCTTTGGGGACTACCTTATCTCCCATTACCGGCGGGTCGGACGTGTCAGTCCCGCACCCGTCAGGCTTGGGGAGTGGAACGCATATATTTGGGAACGCATTCCTGAAACTGACCGTTGATCATCGGCACGAGCAGGTAGGCGTTTCATGTCTAGGTTCGTGCAGATCGAATAAGAGATGCCAGACCAAAACCAAACGCGCTTTGGAAGTGACCACAGGAGATAACCGGCCCGGTGAATATGACGACAAAAGCGCGTGTCGGATTCGGGCTCTAAAGTCACGGTGATGATGCCTCCCTGTCCGCCGGGTTTTGAGCGACCGCGAACTAACCTCGGAGATCCTCTCTCTCCATGATCTTTCCGCAGCCCTCACTGGTGTTCGGTTACGCCGAACCAGAGGCACGTCTCCTCTATATCGTGGCCATGTATTCCCGGATACTTACAGCCCGCCAGTTCCTCACGCTTGTGAATTCCAAGCGAGTTTTATCGGGCTCATTCACAGGCGCCGAAGCTGATCACCCAGGGCCACGCCACGATGCGAATGAGAGGGAAAAAATGTTTGCCACACAAACCCTGAATGAATGTCTAGCTATAAGCTATAAATAGATGCCTCGCGTCCTGCAGGGTTTAACTTCTGAGACATTGCTGGCATGAAATGAATTGCCGTATTCAGCAGCTTCGGGCAAACTTTCTATAGTGAAAGGAATATGTTACCCCGGAATTGAATACTCACAACTTTTTATGGCCGTAGATTTTATTCGGCAGCCTTCAACCACTAGTAGCGGCTGTGGAGAATCCCGCAAATTAGTGACGATTCTGTGCCCGGTGCACAATGAGGGAAACGTCGTTCCTTTGTTTTTCGCACGGATACACCCGATCATGGAGAAACTTTCCCTTCGGTATGCTGTCCATCTCGTTTTTCTTAACAACGCGTCCTTCGACAACACCTGCGAACAGATCCAGAAGATCAAGGAGAGGTGGCCAACGACATACGTGGTCACGATGAGCCGGAACGTTGGGTATCATGCCTCTCTGGAATGTGGACTACGGAATGTGACCGGAGATCTGCTTGTTTTTATTGACGTGGACTGTGAAGACCCCCCGGAAATGATCCTGCAGTTCGTCGAAAAGCATGAACAAGGCTACGACATCGTCTACGGCGAGCGAGTTGATCGAGAAGAAGCAGAAATCATAAAGGCCGTCCGGAAAATATTCTACAGATTCCTCCATTCCGTAGCGGACGAAGACATTATCCTGGACATGGCGGAGTTTTCGCTTTTTACACGCGAAGTGCGCAACGCAATCGTGAATGAAAATACATCGTTCCCCTTCATCAGAGCCTCCATCGGACGCGTAGGATTCAAGCGGGCTGCGATTCCATTCAAGCGCGACAAGAGGATTGCGGGAGACAGCCACTACAACCTGGTAGGCATGTCCATATTTGCAATTGCCGGAATCCTTTCGGCTTCAACATTGTTTCTTCGATTGCCCATTTTTCTTCTACCGCTCTGGCTCCTGACTCTTCTCGGCTTGGGAGTTGGCTACGTGAAAACTCATTCTCCCTGGTTTGTGCTCTCGGCCCTGATCCTTTTTGCCGCCTACGTGGGGGGGGCGCTGGCTTTCACTGCTTTGTATGTTGCGCGCACCTATAAAAATGGACTGCATCGCCCGAATGCCTTTATCGACCACGGGCGCAGTATCTTGCCGCCAAACAAGTCCACTGAGGAGGTAGCTCTGAAAAGTATGAGCACCGAGCCAAGCACTTATTCGGTTCCGGAGTGATGACGCGTCTGGAACAGGAAGTATCTCTATCCTGAAGGTGGCCGCTGCAACGAAGTTCTAGCTTGATCGGTGAGAAACATGCTGAAAATTGAAAATCCAAACCTCTTGGCGACTCGCAGAAATCTTCAGCTGGATTTCCTACGCGGCGTTGCCATTCTTTTGGTCATCCTTCGCCACACCGTCCTATTTCATATACCTGCCTGGGAAGCCTCGCTGGTGCAATTTGGCTGGGCTGGAGTTGATCTGTTTTTTGTCCTCAGCGGATTTTTGATTTCCGGCTTACTGTTCTCTGAGTATCGGCAAAACGGGATGATCCGATTCGCAAGGTTTGCTGTCCGGCGCGCCTTAAAGATCTATCCCGCGTTTTACTTCCTCGTGCTCCTTACCGTGCTCGCTCGTATTGCTTTTCACGCCTCTGATGCGGTGCTTCGGCCTTTGTTGCACGACGTTTTTTTCATCCAGAGTTACATACCTGGAACGTACGGGCACTTTTGGTCGCTCTCCGTTGAGGAACACTTCTACATTCTTCTCCCGGTTTTACTGTACTTCATGATTCGCGGTAGCAAGCCCGGAGAGCCGAACCCGTTCCGGTTTTTCCCGTGGTTATTTTCTATAACTGCGATTGCGCTCTTGCTGGCGCGCCTGTGGACCGCGAATCACGTGGTTCCCTTTGCCTGGCAAACTCACCTATACCCGACACATCTCCGCTTCGATTCCCTGATGTTTGGCGTTCTTTTGTCTTATTGGGCCCAGTTCCACGCCAGGAGATTTTGGGAATTCGCGCGTCCGCGGTATTTCTTGTTCATTTTGGTGGGCGTCTTTCTAATCTCGCCGGGCTTCCTGCTAACCCAGGAAACACCTTGGATGTACACCTACGGCTTCACGGTGTTGTATCTCGGATTTGGCGCCATCCTGATAGGAATGCTCAGCGCACCGATGGAAATGATGCCAAGAGTGTTGCAAGTCTTCCTTCGGCCATTCGCTTTCATCGGTGGATTCTCATATTCGATTTACCTGTGGCACATTCCTTGGCTGATCTTGCTGGGAGCTGCCGGCGTTCTTCGCATCCCCTATTTGGGCGTCGCGGTTTTCATCCTGGGCTCCATCGCCGTCGGAATTATGACTTCGAGACTCGTTGAAATTCCAATGATTCGGGTGCGTGACCGTCTCTTTCCACGTGATACCGACTTAGCGCAGGTAAGCCACGGCGAGTTGAGAATCCAGACTACGGCAAACCTCGCAATTAGTAGCATTGAGCATCCGGTTGAGATTGATCCCCTGAACTGACAGTCCTGCGCGAACGGCTGCCCTGTTTCTCTCTGCTCTCCCCTCACCTGGCTAGCGCCGATCAGGTTTCGTGCTATTTAGAACATACTCCCCTCGCTTCCTTGAACGATTCGAAATCATCGGGACTAGACTGGGTTCTTAGGTCATTAGTCTTGTCTTCAGGAGGCGTGCTTTGAAGGCCGTGATTCTCGCAGGTGGCGTGGGTACCCGAATCAGTGAAGAGAGCCATCTCCGGCCGAAGCCGATGATTGAAATCGGTGGTATGCCGATTCTTTGGCACATCATGAAGATTTTTTCCACCGGAGGCGTTCAGGAGTTTGTAATCTGTTGCGGCTATTTGGGTTACGTCATAAAGAGCTACTTTGCGAACTATCTGCTTCATGTGAGTGACGTGACAATCGATATCGCTCAGAACAAACTTCACGTTCACCAAAACGGCGCAGAACCCTGGAAAGTGACCTTGGTTGATACTGGTGTTCTGACCATGACCGGGGGTCGTTTAAAGCGGGTTCGCCAGTACTTGGACGACCAAGACTTCTTCCTCACATACGGTGACGGGGTCGCTGACATCGATGTGAACACGCTTCTCGCTTTTCATCGAAAGCAAGGCCTGCTCGCTACCGTGACATCCGTTCGACCGCCCAGCCGCTTTGGCGCGCTGGTCACGGACGGGGCGCGCGCCGTAACTTTTCAGGAAAAACCTCAAGGCAATAGCTGGATCAATGGCGGCTTTTTCGTTCTCTCGCCGCGCGTGATTGATTACATCGCAGGCGACCAAACCGTATGGGAAGGCGAACCGCTCGAACGGCTCGTCCGTGAAGGCCAGCTGGCCGCTTATCCCCACGAAGGCTTTTGGCATCCCATGGATACGCTTCGCGACAAGAATCAGCTCGAAACGCTATGGAGTTCGGGCAACGCCCCGTGGAAATTGTGGAAATGAATTCTGGGTTTTGGCGCAAGAAGAAGATACTCCTCACTGGACACACAGGATTCAAGGGGAGCTGGCTTTCCCTTTGGCTACAAGAGTTAGGTGTTGAACTTGTTGGCTATGCACTGCCGCCCCCCACGGAGCCCAGTCTTTTTGCGCTGGCCAATGTCGCGGTAGGAATGCACTCCTGCCAAGGAGACGTCCTCGATTTGGAGCATTTGCGGAAGGTTCTGAATCAGCACGAACCGGAAATTGTCTTCCACCTGGCGGCACAATCTCTGGTGCGCGAGTCATATGCACACCCGGTAGGAACTTTCTCAACGAATGTGATCGGAACCGCGCACGTACTCGAAGCGGTGCGGACCCTGCCTTCCATTCGAGGGGTGCTCATCGTTACGTCAGACAAGTGTTACGAAAACCGGGGAGACGACTCGGCGCACTGCGAGACAGACCGTTTGGGCGGTGACGACCCTTACTCTGCCAGCAAAGCTTGCGCTGAGATGGTCACGTCCGCTTATCGGCACTCATTTTTTCAGGAGGATAAATTGCATTTCATAGCCGGGGTCGCATCCGCACGCGCTGGAAATGTGATTGGCGGCGGCGATTGGGCCAGCGATCGGTTGATTCCGGATGCCGTTCGGTCCGCCTTGCAGAGAACGGAGCTCCGAGTGCGAAATCCTGACGCGGTCCGTCCCTGGCAGCATGTGCTCGAACCTTTGCGCGGCTATTTAATGCTGGCCGAGCAGCTATGCAATGACCCAAAACGATTTTCGGGCAGCTGGAATTTTGGCCCGGAAAAAGCGGACATCATTCCTGTAAGGCAGATTCTGGATCGTCTTCAGAATCTTTCGGGGAAGGGTTTCACTTGGAGCAGCGATCCAGGAGCGCACCCGCCCGAAACTCGGTGCCTGAGACTGGACAGCGCCAAATCGCGTACCGAACTGGGCTGGCAACCGCATTGGCATCTGGATTCGGCGCTGCGCGCTACCGTGGATTGGCATAAATCCTACGAAGCCGGAAAAGATATGCGCGTGGTGACCGAACAACAAATCCGTTCTTACCAGTCCCACTTACCTCAGCCGGAGATCTTGGGGTGACGAGCCCGCCCAATTGCCGTTTTTGCGAAGAACCGCTCCGTCGTACCTTTGTGGATCTGGGCATGTCGCCTCTTTCCAACGCCTACTTGCGCGGCGACCAATTGAACCGCATGGAACCCTTCTATCCACTTCATGCGCGGGTATGCAGTAAGTGTTTTCTTGTGCAACTCGAAGAGTTCGAAAAGCCCGAGAATATTTTTAGTGGCTATGCTTATTTTTCCTCGTATTCGGAATCCTGGCTTCGTCATTCGCGGGAATACGCTGAACATGCCACTAAGCGTTTTCATCTGGATAGGCATAGCCTGGTCGTGGAGATTGGCAGCAACGACGGCTACTTGTTGCAATACTTTCTGACGAAGGGTGTTCCCGTCCTTGGCGTGGAGCCGGCGCAAAATGTTGCCGACGTTGCAAGGATCAGAGGCGTTCCGACAGTCGCGCGATTCTTCGGTAGAGGTACAGCTACTGAATTGGCAGCAGAGGGACGTTGCGCTGACTTGATCATCGCCAACAATGTCTTGGCCCATGTTCCCGACCTGAACGGCTTTGTACAAGGTCTTCAGCTGTTGCTAAAGCCTCAAGGAATTGTGACTGTCGAATTTCCCCATCTGCTCCGGCTGATTGAGGGCGGACAGTTTGACACGATTTACCATGAACATTTCTCTTACATTTCTTTCTGCACTGCCGAGGAGCTTTTCCACAAGCACGGTCTCCGCATCTTCGACGTTGACGAACTTCCGACTCATGGAGGATCACTGCGGCTGTACGTCGCCCATGCCGACAATGAGACCGTGCTGCAGAGCTCCTCTGTCGCGCAGCTGAGGAGGCAAGAAATTGCCGCCGGGATCCGCGACTTGTCCAAGTACGCTGGCTTTGCGGAAAAAGTACGCGTCACGAAAAGGTCGCTCCTGCAATTTTTGCTCGAGGCCAAGAACAGTGGGAAAAACCTGGCTGGCTATGGTGCCCCCGCGAAGGCGAATACCTTGCTCAACTATTGCGGAATCGGCTCGGACTTTATGGATTACACCGTAGATTTAAATCCACACAAACAGAATCTCTTCCTGCCGGGGACACACATCCCCATCTATTCTCCGGAAATGCTCCGGAAGACCCGGCCCGATTACGTTTTGATTCTGCCGTGGAACTTGCGGGAAGAGATCGTTGAACAGCTCGCGGAAATCCGGCAATGGGGCGGCCGGTTCGTTATCCCTGTTCCGAAAGTGGAAATAATCGCATGAAGTGGATTGCTCTTCCGTTGGTTGGAGTGTACCTCGTCGAAATTGAACCCGCGATTGACGAACGCGGATTCTTCGCCCGTACCTGGTGCTCCGAGGAAATGAAAAGCAAAGGGCTGGTTTCAGAGCTCGCCCAATGCAGTCTGTCCTACAACGTGCGCCGCGGCACAGTTCGCGGAATGCACTACCAAGCCCAGCCATATGCTGAAACCAAGCTCGTGCGCTGTCAGGCAGGAGCAGTCTATGATGTAATTCTCGATTTGCGCCCGTCTTCTGCCACCTATTGTAGGTGGTTTGCCGCCGAATTGAACGCCGTCAATCACAGGGCACTGTACATTCCCGAGGGCTGCGCCCATGGCTTTCAATGCCTCGCAGACCATAGCCAGGTCTTCTATCAAATTTCCCAGAGTTATCGGCCAGAGTGTGCAAGAGGAGTTCGCTGGGATGATGCTTTGTTCGGCATCGACTGGCCGATGAAGGAAGCCATTCTTTCTGAGCGCGATCGGTCATTCCCTGATTTTCGGCCATGAAAAGAGTTCTGATTACCGGTGCCCGAGGTTTTCTCGGCCGTCATTGTCTCCCGCTACTTCTGGAGAGAGGTTACGAAGTCCATGCTGTGTCCCGGCTTCCTCATCGTCACCCGCTCTTTGACAATGTGGCTTGGCACGAGCGCGACCTGCTGACTCCTGGTGCACCCGCCTTACTCCTTAGGACTTTGCGCCCGGAATTCCTGCTTCACTTCGCTTGGTACGCCGTACCCGGCAAGTTTTGGAAAGCTCCAGAGAATCGGGCCTGGGTTCGCGCGAGCCGGGAATTGATGCAAGCTTTTGCAGAAAACGGCGGAGAGCGGTTTGTTGGAGCGGGTAGTTGCGCGGAATACGGCAGACATGCAGGGGAATGTGAGGAGACTACAACGCCACTTTTGCCCGACAGCCTTTACGGCAAGTGCAAGCTGGAGTCACAACAACACCTCGAACTGCTGAGCAGGCAACGTGGCCTCAGCGCTGCCTGGGGTCGCACTTTCTTCATTTACGGTCCTTTCGAGGAGCCCAACCGCATTGTCGCTTACGTCATTCGTTGTTTGCTCTCTGGAACCGCTGCATTTTGTTCAAGTGGCACACAAATCCTGGATTTCCTCCATGTTAGCGATGTGGCGTCGGCATTCGTAACTCTGCTCGGCGCCAGCACAACCGGACCTGTAAACGTTGGATCGGGAAATCCGGTCTGTTTGAGCGAAGTCCTTCTTGAGATCGGACGTCAAACGGGAAGAAGCGTACTCATTCAGTTTGGTGTCCGCGAATCGCCTGCGATTCCCGATCGCATTTGGGCAAACATCAACCGACTGAAAAATGAAGTCGGCTGGCATCCGCGCCTGAGTCTTGAAGAAGGAATCCGACAGACGCTGAATTGGTGGAAGGGTTCCCTGGAAACGGCTGCAACCGGCTCGCATGGCACCCCAACTTGACCTCCATCCTCCAGGGATCATGTGTCGAAGATTTTACGGAGGAGGCGGAACGAAAGGGCACAAACTGGCGGCCCTAAGGCAAGGGCTCCGGAGGGTTCCTTTCCCACACTACCGCTGTCCATTGCAAGGAACCTATATCAAGGGGCCTCACCGGTCCTACTCGCCGATAGTCCGTCTTCAGGTAGTTTGCAAGTTCTCGGTCGAAATCTTTGCCGAAGACCGGCACACCGTACTCGACAAATACACGATTGGACCATAGCAGATAGTCCACGCGCTTTGTGTCAATCTCCTGGATGACTTCGTTCATCATTTTGCCCGGAGCGATCACTCCAGGCGTGAGAGAGTAAACACGGATCGGGCATTCGGTTTCCGCAAGAAAGTAGAGACTTGTGTCTTCCGGGACAGAGAGAACCGTCTGACCGCGTGCGGTTTTTTCTTTCATGAATTGGATAGCTGCCTCATAATTTTCTTTCTTGACCTTGTCGAGACGCACAGTGCCTCGCGAAGTCACAAGCGGGACATAATCCTTGGCAGAATACTCTTGCTTCACCGCGGGAATCCCAACAAGTGCAAGGCAGCCCGCACACAGCGCAACTTCGCCGAGAAAGGCATAGCGGCGCGATGACTTGACGTGGGGAACTATGCATCGCAACAGCAGGAGAAAGGAAAGAACGACGGGACCGTTGTAGTAGATGGCGTATTCGGATGGTATCATCCTCATCAAAATTCGAAATGCGAGGGTGCTGGAGTAGATCAACAGGATTGGCAAACCCGCGCTGATCGAGAATTTTCCGCCGGACCTCTTCTTCCACCACTGCCAGAAGATTAGGGGCGCGGCAAAGCCAATATAGATGACCATGTCTCGTGGAAAAAACACCAGAGAAAGGGTGTTCAACAAAGGGTCCGGATCAGCGTAGCGGAGAAAGGATCGAACAAAGTAAAAGGCGGTAATGACATAGAGCGCCGTTCGGACCAGAAGCCAATGCCGGCTCTTGTCCTTCCGCCAAAAGCCGGCGTAAACGACCAGCAACGCCAGGCCAAGTCCGAAGGCGCGCCACAACGCTTCCTCGAAGGCGGCCGCTGTCAGCGAAAACCCCGTTCGTTCTAGTCTCATTTTGCCGAATGCCTTCATGAAGTACGAAGTCGGCCAAGTAATCAAATTTTCTTGCGTGAGGAACTCCGCCCCGCCAAGGGAGATCATCCACAAAATTACGACCGCGCACCCGACGATTCCGGGCAAGGTCGCCCCAACGTCCGTCGCAAGAAGCTTCGTGGACTTCTGCTGCAGCCAGCGCACCAAAAGTAGGGACAAGAGAGTGACATAACACGCCAGACCGAATTCCGGCTTCATCAACACTTCGATACCCGCAAGCAAGCCGGCCCAGAATATCCACCACCATCCCCGGGAATCGGACGCCCTTATTACCACATACAGGAAAATGCAGCCCAGCGTACATCCGTAAACCGCGGAAAAACTGTATGGCAAAGGGAAACAAAACAGGGACGGCGCAAAGGCCTCCAGCAGGAGCACGGCACCAGCCGTCCAGCCCATCAGCCAGGAAGAAAGATACATTCCAGTTACGTAGAGCATTACGGAAGATACCAAAGCAGAGAGAGCCCCCGACCAATACAGGACGCTCAAGTGAACCCCGAAGAGCCGAAATAGGTACGCGTTGAAATACGGTCCGGCGGGCCCATACATGAACCAGGTGTCTCGATATAGTGTCTTCCCGCCGGCTAACAGCGCTGGAACATACATTTCGTGTCCCGAATCGATTGTGAGGTTGCCCCAGGCTCCCCAAGTCACAATCAATTCTGCCACCCAAAGAACGACTAGACTTCCTAAAGCCCCGTAAGTCGTCGGCGTCCACGGAGCCTGCGGGCCAAACAGTCTTGACAATATGGGATGTGACGCGGTGCTAAGGCTAGAAGGCGTGGATTCCATTTAGTGGAAAGCAGGCGATTCCTGAATATGAAATCGAGTTCTATTTACAAAGATACTAGCTCGCCCGTGTGTAAAGATGCACGAAGAATTTGACAAACGGTTGCCATCCACTCTCCCGCACACGATTCCTGCTTTGCGAACTTCGCGAATGATGAGGTTCAGTGGGGCGAGCAATTGCGCGGCGGGCCTGTCTCTTGCCGTCGATC
>WNGH01053176.1_pt1 | contig 12125 bp, 14 predicted proteins | sample 5400631 | NCBI WGS metagenome assembly WNGH01 (sample SAMN13153373, study PRJNA577476) | soil metagenome | isolation source: 115 cm soil or saprolite under Garry oak tree replicate 1 | place: USA:California | collected 2016-06-15 | reverse complement strand
TGCATTCACTGCGGTGAAGTCGGATTGCATCAGTTCGGGAACGATCTCGGCTCCTGCAATCAGGTTCACCATGGCGAAGTGCGGGACCTTTACCAGTCGCCGCCCCAGCCACCAGGTTAGCGGCGAAACGCGATAGACCATTACGAAGGGCGTATCCATCATAGCCGCTTCCACAGTTGCAGTCCCGCTGGCGACCACCGCGGCGCGCGCGTGGGCCAGTGCCTCCATATAATTAGCAACCAGCCGGACACGCGCGGACTGCTGGCGCACCAGTGCCTCTGCCCAACCACGATTAAGGGTGGAGGCCAACGGCAACAACAATTCAAATCGGCTGCCCAACAATTCCGCCCCGCGGAGCATTTCCGGAAGAATCAGCGAGAACTCCTGGCGACGGCTGCCGGGCAGCAATCCAATCCAATCTTTTTTTGGGTCCAGACCGTTTTCGGCTGCGTATTGCTCGCGGGCGACAGGGCGCGGCAGGATATCGGCCAGCGGATGTCCGACGTACTCCGCATCCACGCCGCGCTCGCGATACCAGTGCTCCTCAAAAGGAAAGATGACCAGCATCTTGCGGATGTAGTAAGGCGGGAGAATCAATGACTATGGCAGCGTCAGGACGGCGACGATCCACGGCGCGTAACAGTTCCCGAAAGCGCAAATAAATCAGAGGGAGATGGGCGACAATCTCGGTGATTCCGACAACCGAAGTATCGCGAGCATTTACCACCAGCTTGCATCCGGCGGCCTGCATGCGTTCTCCGCCGACGCCGAAAACTTCGATGTCCGGCAGGCGGCGTTTAAAGGCGTGAATGAGCTGGGCGCCGTACATCTCGCCCGAAGCCTCGCCGGCGGAGACCAGCAGGCGCAGCGCACGGCCCACTAGTCGTCGGCCCCGACGGTGATTTCAGGATTTCCAGGACGGTCTCCCGAAGCCAGCCCGGCGACGACGGAAATTTCCTGGTCCTTGTATTGCAGTTGATAGAGCTTCCAATAGATGCCGCGGTGCGCTAGCAGCTCCTGGTGCGAACCCATCTCGCGCACGCGGCCCTTGTGCATCACAATTATCTTGTCGGCGCGCTGCACGGTGGAGAGCCGATGAGCGATGATGAGCGAAGTCCTGCCGCTGACCATGCGCGCCAGCGCTTCGCGCACCCGGTACTCAGTTTCCGTATCCACGCTGGAGGTGGCTTCGTCGAGCACCAGGATCTGAGGAGCGTGGGCGAGGGCACGGGCAAAAGATATGAGCTGCTTTTGTCCGGTGGAAAGCGTGCTCCCACGTTCCCGCACCGGTTCGCTAAAACCACCGGGGAGAGTGCGGATGAAATCGGCCACGTTCACTTCTTCGGCGGCGCGCTCTACCTCGTCGTCGCCAATCCAGGAAGAACCGAGGCGGATATTACGGCCGACCGTCCCTGAAAACAGGAAGGGGTCTTGCAGCACCACTCCGAAGCGGCGGCGCAGATCGGCGAGGTCCATTTCGCGGATGTTCACACCATCTATGCGGATGGCACCTTGCTGCACGTCATAGAAGCGCAGCAGCAGCGATATGAGCGTGGTCTTGCCGGCGCCGGTGTGGCCAACGATTGCCACAGTTTCGCCAGGATCGGTGGTGAATGAAACATCGCGCAGCACCCAGTCGTGCTCGAGAACCGGCTGACTGGAGCCGTCGTTTTCCACATCCGCGGTATTGATCGGGATATTGCGATAGGCAAACCAGACGTGATCAAACTCAATTTTGCCGGGGCCGCTCACCTTTACTGGGTTTGCCGGAGAGACGATTTCCGCGGGAGCGTCGAGCAGTTTGAAGATTCGTTCACTCGAGGCCATCGCCGATTGCAGGATGTTGTATTTCTCGCTCAAGTCCTGGATGGGCCGGAAAAAGCGTTGGGCGTATTGCATAAAAGCCACCAGCACGCCCAAACTCACGGCCTGGCGCACCACCTGATTGCCGCCGAACCATATGACGCTGGCAATAGCGATGGCGGAGAGGATTTCCACCACTGGGTAGTAGACAGCGTGGGCCCAGATGGCATCCTTGAAAGCTTCCATGTGGGTGGCGTTGATGGTTTTAAATTTTTCGTAGGCGCGCTTTTCGCGGTTGAACAGTTGCAACACCACCACGCCACTGACGTGTTCCTGGAGATAGGCGTTGATGCGCGCAATCGCCACCCGGATGCGGCGGTAGGAATCGCGCACCCGGTTGCGGAAGATGAGGGTGGCTACAAAAATCAGCGGCAGCACGGAAAACGTGATCAGCGCCAGCCACCACTGCATATGCAGCATGATGGCAATAATGCCGGCGAGCACGAAGACGTCTTCGAAGATGGAGACCACACCGGCGGTGAAGAGCTCGTTCAGCGCATCCACGTCGGTGGTGACACGCGTCACCAGCCGCCCAACGGGATTCTTGTCAAAGAAGCCAACGTGCATGCGCTGCAGATGACGGAAGATCTGGCTGCGCAGGTCGAACATGACCTTTTGGCCCGTCCACTGCATGAAGTAGGTTTGGGCGAATTCCAGAACGAAGCTGATGGCGAGCAAGAAGACGTAAAGCGCAGCCACTTGCGCGATCCCTACTAGAGGCCGCGAGCTCAGGAAAGAATCGAGAAAGGTGCGGGAAGTATCGGCGTTGCTGTGCGCCAAATATTTATCAACGGCGGTGCGGGTGAGGTAGGGACCCAGAACGTCGGCGCCCGCTTTGAGGACGATGGCAGTGAGCGCCACCACCACTTGCCAGGTGTAGGGACGCAGATAGGTCATCAGCCGCTTCATCAGGCGGCTGTCATAAGCTTTTCCCAGAACCTCTTCTTCGTGGAAGGATGCCATGGGTTATCTTTTAGAGTACCGCAAGAGCGCGAAGGACGCGAGGAAAGTGCGGGTAGTGCACGACGCGGGTTCTACTCCAGCCGCCTGAGCACCAGGGCTGAATTTTTTGAGCCGAAGGCAATGCAGTTGCAGAGAGCGTGCTCGATTGCGCTCCTCCGTCCGTTTAGCGGGACGTAATCCAGGTCGCATTCCGGATCGGACTCTTCCAGATTGATGGTGGGAGGAATTTCTTCATGCTTCATGGCCACGAGCGTGGCTGCCACTCCGGCCGCGCCGCAGGCTCCCTGGGGATGTCCGATCTGGGACTTCAGCGCTGACATTGGGATGCGGCTGGCATGCGCGCCCAGTGCCAACTTTAGAGCGCGGGTTTCGATGCGGTCATTCAACTGGGTGGAGGTGCCATGCAGGTTAGCGTATTGCACGTCGGAGGCCGCGATGCCGGCATCCTGCATAGCCTCTTCCATGGCCCGCGCCGGCTCTTCGCCGCATTCGGCCAGGCGCACTCGATGGAAGGCCTCGCAAGTGGAGCCGTATCCGGCGACCTCGGCGTAAATTCCGGCGCCGCGTGCACAAGCATGGTCGTAATCTTCCATGACAAACATCCAGGCGCCCTCGCCGAGCACGAAGCCGTCGCGGTCTTTGGAGAATGGGCGGGAAGCGCGCTCCGGTTGCGAATTCCACGAGGCGGTCAGGATGCGCATAAGCGTGAACGCCTTCAGCATCAGGGGAGCGATGGGCGCATCCACGCCGCCCACTAAGATCATCGGCAAAACTCNAGCCCATGGCGTCGGTAGAAGAGGTGCAGCCCGTCGTCACCACATGACTCAATCCGCGGAAGCCGAAGCGCATGCTGACTTCACTGGAGAGGGTTCCCATGGTGCCACTCGGTATGCAGAACAGGCTCACGCTTTTGTCTTTGCCAGCAAAATGCAAGCGGTACTGTTCTTCGGAAAAGTCCTGGGCCCCGCCTCCTGTTCCCAGAATCACCCCAATCCGCCGCTGCTGCTCAAGATCCATATCCGGCGCACGCCGCTTTTTCCCGCCAGCACGGCGCGGCAAAAAGCCTGGTTGCCAATGCCATTGGGGCTGACCGCGCCCATGCCGGTAATAACCACACGTCTCATCCCTTGATTCTATACAGAGCAGCGCCTCATATCGGGGTCACACATAAAAAAGAGCACAAATGGGATAATCAGGTGGCATGCCGCTTGGCGTCTATATCTCCATTCCCTTCTGCCGCAGCAAGTGCAGCTATTGCAACTTCGCATCGGGAGTCTTTTCGGGCGCGATGTTTGGGTCGTATGTGGATCGGGTGTGCGACGACATCTCGCGCGCCGGGGAGATCGCATTGAAGATGCAGGGTCATTTGGAGCGGGAAGTGGAGACGATTTATCTGGGCGGGGGCACGCCGACCGTGCTCGCGCCCGCCGATCTGGAGCGCGTCTTCATGGGGCTGAGGGCGAATTTTGAAGCCTACCGCGATGCCGAGATTACGGTGGAGTGCGCTCCCGGCACGCTGACACCCGCGATTCTGGAAACCCTGCTTGGCTGTGGCGTGAACCGCGTGAGCCTGGGTGTGCAATCGTTTGTGGACGCCGAAGCTGCTGCAGTCGGGCGTCTGCACACCCGCGCGACTGTCTTGGACGACATTGCACGCCTGCGGCGCGCCGGAATCAGCAACATCAATGTTGATTTGATTGCCGGGCTGCCGCACCAAGACCGCGAGAGCTGGCGCGTCTCACTCGAGAATGCGATTGTTTGCAACGCTCCTCATGTCAGTGTGTACATGCTGGAAGTGGATGAGGATTCCCGCCTTGGCCGCGAACTGATTGCGGGGGGCGTCCGTTACCATGCGCATTTTGTGCCTGACGAAGATGCCACGGCTGATCTTTACATCGAAGCCTGTGAGCAGCTCGAGTCTGCCGGCCTGAAGCAATATGAGATTTCTAACTTTGCCAGCCCAGGAAGGGAGTCGCGTCACAATTTGAAGTACTGGAGGCGCGAGCCCTATCTGGGCCTTGGCGTGGACGCTCATTCCATGCTACCGAGCGATGCGCCCAGTTCGGCTGAAGAAGCTGTCCGCTTTTCCACGTCCGATTCATTGGAGGGATTTTTGCGCGCAGAACCGCTGGCGAGGACGCCGGTCTCGCCGCAGGCTGCGCTGGAGGAAACATTCTTTCTGGGACTGCGCTTGAACCGTGGATTGCAGATTCAAGAGCTCAGAAATGAATTTGGGGAAGAGGCGCTGGCACCGTTTCTGGAAAAGACCACGGAACTGGTCGCAGCTGGCCTGCTGGTTAGCGACCGCGAATCTTTGCGTTTGACTGCTCGTGGCCGGCTGCTCTCCAACGAAGTGTTTGCGGAGTTCCTGGAAGTTAAAATTACTCCGGTTGGGTGACCGCCATGATTAGAACATCTACACACGCTCCTCCCGAAAGGTCCGAAAACAGCACCAGCCAGACGGTGGTTGATCTGCGCAGCGATACCGTCACCAAGCCCACGCCGGAGATGCGCCGCGCCATGGCTCAGGCCGAAGTTGGCGACGATGTATACGGCGAAGATCCCACCGTCAACCGTCTGGAACAGCGTGCCGCCGAAATTTTTGCGCGCGAGGCCGCCATCTTTGTGCCCAGCGGGACCATGGGAAACACGATTGCCGTCAAAGTCCACACCCGGCCAGGACAGGAAGTGATCTGCGATGACCGCGGACACATTTACAACTATGAAATGGGCATGCTCTCGCACTTCTCAGGTTGCGTGGCGCGCACGATCTCTACTGCGGAGGGCATCCTAAATTGGGAGGAGATTAAAAAACGCATTGCGCCCAAAATTTATTATCGTGCTCAAACCGGGCTGATCTCGCTGGAGAATACGCACAACATGGCCGGTGGAACGGTTTATCCGCAGTCCACCGCCGACTTAATTTGTGACGCCGGCCACGAAGCCGGACTGCCCGTGCATCTGGATGGCGCTCGCATCTTCAATGCTGCAACCGCATTGGAAAAATCGGTGGCTGAGATCACTAGAAAATTCGACTCGGTGATGTTCTGCCTCTCCAAGGGATTGGGAGCGCCAGTGGGCTCGTTGCTGGTGGGCAGCCGGAATTTTATTGATCAGGCCCGGGTCTATCGCAAGTCGCTAGGCGGAGGCATGCGGCAGGCTGGCATCCTGGCCGCTGCCGGGCTGATTGCGCTGGAAAAAATGCCGGCGCGCCTGCATCAGGACCATGCCAACGCGCGCTTTCTGGCTGAAGGGCTGGCGCAAATACCGGGAATAAAAATTGACGCCGGAAAAGTGGTCACCAATATCCTGGTGTTCGATATCAGTGGTACCGGCATGAATTCTGCTGAAATGTCGCGCCGATTGGGGGAGCGCAATGTCCTGGCCAATGGTATCAATCCCCAGATATTGCGGCTGGTGACTCATATGGATGTTGACCGCGCCGCCTGCGAGCACGCCCTCCAGGCCATTCGGGCGGTTTGCGAAAGAAAAACGCACGCCTCCGGCTGAATTTTCGGCTACACTGTTTAGCTCGACTTGACCGGGGAGGTGGCGAATGGGCCTGTATTCCCACTACGATGGCGCCCACAATCATCCCATTAACCGGGCACTGCACATGGTTGCCATTCCGCTGGGATTTTCGTCACTGGTGGTGATTTGGTTTCACCCCATCATCGGAGCATTGCTGATTCCTACAGCTTTCGCTCTAGCCTGGATCGGACATCGCATCGAAGGGAACAAGCCCGCATTCCTGTCCGATCCCCGGCACGTGTTGGTTGCGCCCCTCTGGATAGTGGGCTCCATCTTCCGCCGCCAATCGAAACACATCACCTGAGAATCTGAGGAGAGCGCTTGGATTTTCAGCTCAACGACGAACAGCAGCAGCTCCGCAAGACGGTTCGCCAATTCGCCGAGCGCGAAATTCTACCCAATGTTATGAAGTGGGACGAGGCCTGCGAGTTCCCGCTCGAAACTGTAAAAGAACTGGGCCGGCTAGGGTGGGTTACGTGGAATATGCGACGGCGATCGAGGAGCTCTCGCGGGTGGATGGTTCGGTGGGGATCATTGTGGCCGCGCATACCTCGCTATGCTCCAATCACATCTTCCTGGCTGGCCGTGAAGAGCAGAAGCGCAAGTACCTGCCGAAACTGGCGACAGGCGAATTCATCGGGGCTTGGGGGCTAACGGAGCCCGGCGCCGGGTCGGACGCTGGCAGCGCCCGCATGACTGCCGTCCGCAAGAAAAATTGCTGGGTGCTGAATGGCACCAAGACATTTTGCACCAACGGTCATTATGCCAATGCGGTGGTGGTGATCGCGGTGACCGATAAGGCGGCGCACACTCACGGGCTGTCGGCGTTTATAGTGGAGCAGGGTACGCGTGGGTTTCGCGCCGGCAAAAAGGAAAACAAGCTCGGGCTGCGCGCCAGCGATACCGCCGAGCTGATCTTCGAAGATTGCTGCATCCCGCTCGACGCCTTGTGCGGCAAAGAAGGCGACGGCTTTATTGACGCCATGCTGGTGCTCGACGGTGGCCGCATTTCCATCGCCTCCTTGTCGCTGGGCATGGCCCAGGGCGCTTACGAGGCGGCACTCAAATACTCCAAACAGCGCAAACAGTTTGGGAAAAGCATCAGCGAATTTCAGGCCATCCAGTGGAAGCTGGCTGACATGGCCACGGAGATTGATGCCGCACGCCTGCTGACTTTGCGCGCGGCCTCGATGAAAGATGCAGGGCAGAAAACCACCCTAGAATCGTCCATGGCCAAGCTCTACGCCAGCGAGGTAGCGGTGCGCGCCGCGGGCGAGTGCGTGCAGATCCATGGCGGGTACGGATTTATCAAGGAATATCCAGCGGAAAAGTTTTATCGCGACGTCAAGCTGTGCACCATCGGGGAAGGCACCAGCGAAATTCAGCGCATGGTGATCGCAAGGCAGTTGTTGAAGGACTAGTTCGGGAGACGCCGCGCTCTGCTTCCAATTCTGATTGTCCAGACAATTTCTCCTTTACACTGAAGGCGGAAGCTTCTCTTGTCTGCGCCTACAAAATCCGAAAAGCCGCGCAAGGGGCTCCCTTACGCGAACGAAAACCTTGATTCCTGGGTGGAGCGCGTTCGCAGTGGCGATCCGCGCGCGCTGGCCCGCGCCATCAGCGCCGTGGAAGATCATCGGCCTGAATCTGTGCCCCTGCTCAAAGCCTTGTTTCCGCACACCGGCAAGGCCCGCATCCTGGGACTCACGGGGGCACCGGGAGCGGGCAAGAGCACATTGGTGGACCAGCTCGCGCGCGAGTACCGCAAGCAGGAGCGCAGCATTGGAATTATCGCTGTGGACCCCACTAGCCCCTTCAGCGGCGGCGCAATTCTGGGCGACCGCATCCGCATGCTGGCCCACCATGGCGATCCCGGAATCTACATCCGGAGCATGGCTACGCGAGGCTCGCTGGGCGGACTGGCACGCACCACCTCCGATGCCGCCAGCGTGCTCGATGCCAGCGGCAAAGATCTGATCCTCATCGAGACTGTTGGGGTTGGGCAGGACGAAGTGGAGATTGTGCGGCTAGCGGACGTCACTATCGTGATGGTGGTTCCGGGAATGGGCGACGATGTGCAGACAATCATGGCAGATACGATTGCCGAGTACGAAGAATATCTGGGGCGCGAAAACCTTGTGCTGAAGAAAAAGGCGCAGAACTGGCGCGAGCGTCTGCTGGAGATGCTGCGTGATTCGCTGCTGGAGGGAGTGCTGCGCCGCGAGCTGAACGATGGGGAGCTCGCCCGCTATGCCACTGACATTGCCGAGCACCGGCGCGATCCTTATTCTCTGGTGGAGGAGTTGACCGGCAAACTGGGAAAGAGCTGATGTTTACCATTGACCATCTGGGCGTTGCGGTGCAATCGCTGGAGGCGGCGAAAAAGTTCTACCGCGATCTGGGCTTGGAAGTAGTGGGTGAAGAGACCATCGAGCATGAACAAATCCGCTTAGCAATGCTGCCGGTTGGCGACACCCGCATTGAACTGCTGGAGCCTACTGCAAAAGATTCGCCTGTGGGCCGCTTCATTTCCAAACGCGGCCAAGGACTGCATCACGTAGCACTGCGCGTTGCAGATCTTTCGGCCACAGTCGAACGGCTAAAGAAATCCGGGACGCGCTTCGTGTCGGAAGAGATCAAAGTCGGAGCCGGCGGGCATCTTTATGTCTTCGTGCATCCCGCGAGCACCGGAGGGGTGCTGCTGGAACTCTGCGAAGATCCTCCTGAGGGTGTCTAAAGCGTGCTGGTGCTTGGCGTTGATACCTCCGGCAAAAATGGCAGCCTTTCTCTGGCGCGTGGGGATGCAGGTTCATTCGAGCTGCTGGAAATAATTCCTCTTGCCGGCGGCTCTTATTCAGCGCAATTGATACCGCAGTTGGCGGCGCTGCTCGCACGGCGCAATTTCACCAAGCAGGATATTGAAGGCTTTGCAGCGATTTCGGGGCCGGGATCATTTACCGGCCTGCGGGTAGGACTCGCGGCGGTAAAGGCGCTGGCGGAGGTCTTGCATAGGCCGATTGCCGCCGTTTCGCTGCTGGAGGCCATGGCGGCGGCTTCAGGAAAAACTGGTCTGGTTCTGGCCGCATTGGATGCTGGCCGTGGCGAGTGTTACCTGGGCAAATATGAAGTGATGAACCAAACAGCCCGGCTGCTCACGGAATCTTTGGTCACTCAGGAGCAGTTTTGCGGCCTGCTTGCCTCGGCTACGGAATCGGCGACGGTGGTTACCGCCGAGGCCCAGATGGCAGAGCTGGCGCGATCCACACGTGCACAGGTCACAACTATAGATCGGCCGGGCAGCGATGCGGTGGCCCGCATCGGGTTGGAAAAAATCCTTGCCGGCGAGACGGTTTCGGCGGAACACCTTGAGGCCAATTACATCCGCCGCTCGGACGCGGAGATCTTCTCGCTGCCCAAGATCGCTCATCCATGAGAGCTGGGACAAAATGAGCCCTATCAAAATTCGTGACGCCAGGCGCGCGGATATCACCGCCATGCGTGAGCTCGAGCAACACGCCGCCACTGCTGCCCACTGGACGATGGCAGACTATGAGCGAATTTTTTCAGAGACGAGCGTGCGCCGGGTAGCGCTGGTCCTTGAGCAAAAGGAAAAAGTGGCAGGATTCGTTGTCGCCCGAGTCGTGGGAGAGGAATGGGAGCTAGAAAATATTGCCATCGCCGGACCTGCGCGGCGACACGGGCTGGGGACGCGCCTCATGGGTGAGCTGCTCGATCTTGTGCGCCAGCGGGGAGCGACGGCCATCTTTCTGGAAGTTCGGGAATCCAATCATGCAGCGCGCTCGCTGTATGAAAAGTGGGCGTTTGTAGAAAGCGGCCGCCGGGCCAGATACTACGCGACTCCGGTGGAAGACGCCGTGCTGTACAGATTTTCTTTTGCGCCGGCTGCACCATTAATGCGGCATTGAAGGCGCAGAGTGGGTGTGGTACCGTTTTTTGGTTCCTTCGCCCGAGGAGGTTCTGCTGGATGGCAATACAGCCAAGGGAAGAGCTCCTGGCCAGCAATGATGAGTTCCGGCGGCTGGCACAGGAGCATACGCAGTATTCGCAACGCCTCGAATCACTCACCCAAAAACGCTTTCTTTCCGAAGACGAAAAGCTGGAAGAAGTGCGCTTAAAAAAATTGAAGCTGCGGCTCAAGGATCAGATGGAACAGATTGAGCAGCAGTACCGGCGCGAGCACCAGGTAGCGTAACCGCCAAGGAGCGAACCTTGGCTTCTCGAAGGCGAATTGTGTATATTTGTTCGCCCCTCGCCAGAATTTCAGCGGAGGTTCCGATTATGCCTTTAGATCTTCGGCAATCTGCTCGAGTTCTGATTGCCTGCATTCTGGTCACAATTTTCATAATCCCTCCCGGCCTGCTGGCCCAGACCTACCTAGTTACTCCAGCTGACCTGCAGAGAGAAATGCTTGCCGCGACCCAGGCGCGGCAGGGGCATTTGCAGATACTGAACGAATTCCTGTCTTCACCAACGGCGGAGAAGGCTTTGAAGTCCGCTCACATAAATCCCGAGCAGGTGAAAACCGCGGTTTCGACGCTGAGCGATGGGGAGCTGGCCCAGCTGGCTTCTCGAGCCACAAAGGCCCAAGCGAACTTCGCCGCGGGTAACCTGAGCGACCGGGACATACTGCTTATTATTCTGGGCATCGCCGTGCTCGCCCTAATCATTGTGGCAGTCCGTTAGAACAGTTGCATGGTGCACTCCATCCGAAAGAGCCTGCTTGCGTTCCTGTGGGTTTGCAATTTGCTGTTCGCCGCAGAAGGAGCGGGCGTCTGGGTCGATGTTCCTTTTGTAAAACAGAAAAAGGATGGCTGTGGCGCGGCCAGCATCGCCATGGTCATGCAATATTGGCTGAAGCAGCAGGGAAAGCAGTTGGACGCAAGGGCCGATCCTAGGGCGATCCAGAGCGCCCTTTACTCCCACGAGGCGCACGGCATCTATGCCTCCGACCTCGAAACCTACTTCCAACAGCATGGCTTTCGCACTTATGCTTTTCGGGGACGATGGGATGATCTAAAGCAGTACCTGGGGAACGGGCGCCCACTCATCGTCGCTCTGCAGCCTTCAGGCATCGCGTTGCCTCGGCACTACGTTGTCGTTGCCGGCCTGTACTGGGAGCAAGGAATCGTGCTCGTCAATGACCCCGCCCAACGCAAGTTGCTAAAGAAGGATCAATCGAGTTTCGAAAGAGAATGGAGCGCCGCCGGCAAATGGACTCTGCTGGCTCTTCCCCACCCGCAGGTCCGCTGATTTTCGGCGCCGCGATTTTCCTGCTTTTTGCTTGTTATCCCGTCGTTGCCAGCGCGCCGGCTAGCTCACCGCAGGTTGACCAGGTTACGACTGCCCAACAGCTTTTCCGTGAAGAGCGGTGGCAAGAAGTCGTGCGATTGGCGGAAGCCACAACCAAGCCCTCTGCCGAGCTCGAATATTGTTTCGGTGTGGCGTTGGCTCATCTCGAACGCTGGGACGAAGCTCGCAAAGCATTATGGTCTGGAAGCCGCATGCAGCCTCTCGACAAGCGCTTTCCAATCGAGTTGGCCGGAGTTGCCTTCAAACAGAAAAAGTATTCTGAAGCCGCCGCCCAGCTGCGCCACGCCCTCCGGCTTGATTCCAGCGACTCCTATGCCACTGAATTCTTGGCTACAGTGTATTTTCTTCAGGGCAATCTCGAAGCGGCATTGAAATATTGGAATCGCGTTGGTAAGCCGGAGATCGGAGAGGCACTCGTTGAGCCAGTGCCTCGCGTG
>WNGH01007077.1_pt1 | contig 12128 bp, 13 predicted proteins | sample 5400631 | NCBI WGS metagenome assembly WNGH01 (sample SAMN13153373, study PRJNA577476) | soil metagenome | isolation source: 115 cm soil or saprolite under Garry oak tree replicate 1 | place: USA:California | collected 2016-06-15 | reverse complement strand
CGCAGGGACTCCGCATCGACGGGGTGCGAGTGCTCGTGGTGGATGATGACCCGGAGGCGCTCGCTCTCGCCTCCTCCATCCTCATCGGCGCCGGCGCCACCGTGCAGACCTGCCTCTCCGCACCCGAAGCACTGGCCCTCCTTCAGGAGTGGCGTCCCGACGTGCTGGTGTCAGACATCGAGATGCCGGGGGAGGACGGGCACGCCTTGATCCGAAAGGTGCGGGCCCTCGACAGCGATCGGGGAGGCCGCACTCCCGCGGTGGCGCTCACGGCCTACGGGCGCCCCCAGGACCGGGTGCTATCGCTCACCGCCGGCTACAGCATGCACGTGCCCAAGCCGGTGGATCCGGGAGAGCTGACGACAATCATCGCGAGTGTCGCCGCGCGACCTCCGCACCCAAGCGGCCCGTGAAGAGCAGACGAGGCAGTAGTCGCGCTTAGCGACCTCATAGTAGACTCCGTCCGCTCAGGCGAACCGGTGACTGCGTCCCCAAGAGATTTACCAGGGTAGGAACGACATCGAATGCCGACCGCACGCCGCGGTCTGCCGCTTCGAGCCCCGGCGCTCTCACATACGCCAACCCGTGCGGGCCGGTATGGCCGCCCGTCCGCCGGGGAGGCACCGGCCCGACGAGCCCCAAGCGTGGATGCTCGATCGCCACGACGCCCTCGTGCCAAACGACAACCAGATCGGCCTCCGAGCTCGTCATCGAGAGCGGATCGCGGGTCGCCGCGCGCTCCACAGAGTCCACCGCCGGCTCGCCCGTGCGCGGGTTGCCGCATTCGCGAAGCAAACGTTCGACCGCTCGACACGCCTCCTCATATCGCGATGCGGTGACGACCCCGTGCCGCTCGCGCCCCTTGAGATTGATGCGAACGCGCCCATCATAGAAAGAGGGCAGCGCGAACGCCGGCATTCTCGGCCAATGAGCCCGGTAGCACATGGCCGGCTGCCACTGGACGTTCCATCGAGCCGGCCGCGCGCCGTGCCAGCGCCAGTCGACGACGGCGGCTCGGACGCCTTTGAGCACGCCCTTGACTGGTCTCGGTAAGCTTCGTGCGAGCGAAAGGATCGCTCCAGAAGACGGCGTCTCAGCTTCATTCGTTGGCCAGGGAAGCCACGCGTCGCTGGCCGCGCTCCAATCCTCCGCTTCACCCAAGATAGGCACGGCGCCGGGCGCCCCTGCCCACTCCGCCGGCACTCTGAGGAGCCCGTGACCGAAGGCGTCCCGGTACAGCAGTTCCGGCAGGAGGACCATGGACGGAATGTCGGAATGGTTTGGCCCCATGCCCCCCATGGCGAAAGCAACGATGGCCGCGTCTCCGGCGACACCCAGGAGCTCAGCGACCATGCGATCGAGAGCACGGTGCACCTCTAGCATGGCCTGGGCAGCAACCGGCGCCGAGGGATGCCCATGAAGGGGAAGGACCGAAACGCTGTTCGAATTCCGCCCAGAGCTCAGTGGGAGCGCCGCCAGGCGGGGTACCCGCATCGTGAGCACCCCATCCGACGATGCCGTGCGCATGCGGCGTGCGCCGCAGATCCACGTAGGGCGTATCGAATACCACGACCCGCCGGTCGAGGCCGGTCCACCACGGAGTGAACCGGGCCCCTTCCTGCCATGCCGTATACGTGGTCGGGTCGAACTCCACGGCGGCCCAGCGACGGCCCGCCTCTGGAGAAAGCCCCGACGCCACGTGCTCCCACGCCAAGCCAGTACGCTGAGCGGGTCCGTGATCGAGGTGGAAGCGCACCGCCTGACGCCGCAGCTCCGCCAGCGCCGGCATTTCGCCCGCGGCCATCAGTCGTTCGGCAAACTCGGCTTCCACACCATCGAGGCCTATGACAAGCACGCGTGGACGCGCCATTCTTCCTCCCCCGACCTCCAATTTATCCCAGCGGACACCTCGGCGAAGGAGTTACTCACGGCAAGGGCGAGGGCCTCGTCATTCCTTGCAATTCGGATTGGACTAGCTTATTGCTTGAGGGGTCGCGGTCCGGCCGGATATCAGATGACGATCGAGATCAGCGCAGTCATTGCCACCTACCAGCGAGCCTCTCTCCTCGCGGGCGCACTCGATGCTCTTGCCGCCCAGAAGGTTCCCTCTTCCATCAAATGGGAGATCATCGTCGTCGACAACAACTCCCAGGACCACACCGCAGACGTCGTGGAAGCATTTGCGAATCGTTCGGCCATCCAGGTGAGCTACGTTTTTGAGCCCACGCAGGGACTGAGTCGCGCTCGGAATCGAGGGATCAAGGAGGCCCGCGGCTCGATCATTGCATTTATGGACGATGACGTTCTTCCCTCGCCCGACTGGATCTCGCAGGTGAATGCGGCGATTGGCCGATGGAGCGCGCAGGGGATCGGCGGGCGGATACTTCCCCACTGGGCTGCCTCCCCGCCTCGTTGGCTCACGAGCGACGTACATCTAATGGATCGGCTCGCCATCATGGAATTCGGCGAGAGCCGTGTGCTGTGTCACCCCATGAAAGGACGGCCACAGGTCTGGGGCGCGAACATGGCATTCCGCCGTGAAGTCTTCGAAAAAATCGGCGGCTTTGATCATGCCCGAGGGATTGTCGGCACCAAGCTCTTCAGGGGTGAGGAGGTCGACCTGGTCAACCGCGCGCTCGAGCGCGGGCTTCGGATCGTGTACGACCCTTCGGTGGTGGTGGTCCACAGAATCGGCCGAGCGCGCCTCCAGAAAAACTATTTCCGGAGATTGGAATTCGACGCGGCCCAAGGGGAAGCCGACGCGAAGAGCATGGACGGGCGGGCGATCTTTGGCGCGCCCCTGTGGCTATATTCCGTGGTTTTCATGGCTTTCTGGAAATGGGTATCCCTGCTCCTCTCCCGACGACCGGGAGGCTTCGATCGGCAGCTCGACTGCTTGCGGTGGATGGGACGGCTTTCAGGCTACTGGAAGTTGAGTCGAGGGTGGATACCGGGGAGCTGACGGCAATCATCGCGAGTGTCGCCGCGCGGCCCCCGAAGGCGTCATGCTCGTCGGCGAGGCTTGGCCCGCTTTGGACGCTTGAACGCTACCCTCGCCGTCCGTCCCGCCGGCTCGACCTTGCGCTGAATCGTCAGTCTCTCATGAGCGCCCCAGGTCCTTTCCCTGGCGCTCGCCGCCTTGCCCGGCTGCCGGATCGTGGCGTGGACGACCTTGCCGTCGCGCGTGGTGAAAGGATGACCCGTCACCTCCCACACGCCTTCCTCGTCGCGGAAGCGATCACCGACCTGGAGCAGCATCGGCAAGACCTCGAGGGGTTCGGGCGTCACGAGCGCGAGTCTAGCACTCCGTGACCCCGCGCCTCAATCGAACGGACTGGGCCGTCAATGGTTTTGGCCATGGAAATGGCCCTCGATAGCGGCGAGAAGGCGAGCGTGGAGCTGGTGGCGGCCGCATGCGTGGTTTCCTTCCCTTTTACCGCGCCGTCAGTCTGAGCGCGGCGGGAGTGGCGGGAGCCCTCGCCGCTCTCGCTTTGGGCGGCGCCGATCAATTCGGTGGATTCAAGAATCCGTCCGTCAGCTTCGTGTCGTCGCACAAGATCGGATTCACCGCGGGCCTCTCCAGCCCAGACGATACCGGGCGCCGCTATCTCATCGGCGTGGCCGCCGCCGCGCAGTCGGGAGTCTTTGCCGTGTGGATCGGGATCGCGTTCGTACTGGGATTCCCGACCAGGCAACCACGGTGGCGCGTATCGCCTCCTTGCTTCTCAATATCGTCGCCATTGGAATCGCCGCGGGTCTCTCGCATGCGCTGGTCGGCGTCAGGCGCACATCCACCCGCCGTGCGGAACGGCTTGACGTTCCTCTCGTCCCGCCGGGCTCTTGGTTGATTCGATCGCCTGAACCCCCGCGTGTTTCTTACCGGGTCAAATCGTGACGCGCCGTAGCTATTCAGACGCTGGCAGGCCCACGAACCAGTGAAGTGCTGGCCGGCCTCTGAAGTTGGCCTCCGCGGGGAGGTAGGTTTTACCGAATGCTCAAGTTGGTCTACATAGGCCGACACGCCGAACCTCGCCCGTGCTACCTTTACATTCCCTCTCCACCGTCGCCACAAACGGACGCTCCTAGAGATGCCGAGAGGACACGTGGCCGACCTGCTCCCCCCGCTCGCTTCAACCTTCGAGATCGTGGCGATCGCCTCGTCCGCCGGTGGCCTCAAAGCCCTGAGCGAGGTGCTGAAAGCGCTCCCCGCCAGTTTCTCTTCCTCGATCGTGGTGGTTCAGCACCTGGACCCCCGCCATCGGAGCCTCATGGCGGACATTTTGAGCCGGCGCACTCCCCTCCAGGTCAAGGAGGCTGAGGAAGGCGACAAGCTCCTGCCGGGCACCGTCTACATCGCTCCGCCCAACCAGCACCTTCTCGTCAACCCCGACCACTCGCTCTCGCTCTCGCAGTCCGAGCTGGTTCACTTCGTCCGCCCTTCTGCTGATCTGCTTTTCGAGTCCACGGCGGGGAGCTTCAAGGAGCGGGCCATTGCGGTGGTCCTCAGCGGCTCCGGCAGCGACGGCGCGATGGGCGTACGGGCCATCAAGAAGGTCGGGGGCACCGTGCTCGCCCAAGACGAGGCCTCCTCGGAGTTCTTCGGTATGCCGGGCGCGGCCATCCAGACGGGCTGTGTCGATTTCGTGCTGTCGCTCCAGGAGATTGCTCCCGCATTGATCACCCTCGCCGGGACGGGACGCGCATGACGGACGATCGTGAGGAGGACCCCAGTGAACGGGTGGAGGACCTTCTTCAGTACCTGAAGAAGACCCGCGGCTTCGACGTCACCGCCTACAAGCGGTCGAGCCTCGTCCGGCGGATCGACAAGCGCCTGCAGGCCGTGAGCGTTCCCTCCTACGAGGGGTACCAAGACTACCTGGAGCATCATGCCGAAGAGTTCGGCCTCCTTTTCAACACGATTCTCATCAATGTCACCAGCTTCCTCCGGGACGCCGAGGCGTGGAAATTCGTGTCCACCGAAGTCGTCCCGCGAATCATGGCCGAGGCCCGGCCCGACGGAGCCATCCGGGTGTGGAGCGCGGGCTGCGCGTCCGGGGAGGAGGCCTATACCCTGGCCATGATTCTCGTGGACCACATGGGGGCGGATCAGTTCCGTCATCGCGTCAAGATCTACGCTTCGGACATCGATGACGAGGCCCTCACCCAGGCGCGCCACGCGACCTACTCCGCCCAGCACGTGCAGGATATTCCGCCCGAGCAGCTCAAGCGCTACTTCGAGCGGGTCGAGGACCGCTACGTCTTCAACAAGGACCTGCGGCGGGCCATCATCTTCGGCCGCCATGATCTGGTGCAGGACGCGCCGATCGCCCGGGTGAACCTGCTCGTGTGCCGGAACACCCTCATGTACTTCACCCGCGAAGCCCAGACCAAGGTGCTCGGCCGGTTTCACTTCTCCCTCCGGAACGGCGGCTATCTCTTCATGGGAAGAGCCGAGCTGCTCCTGACCCACGCTGACCTCTTCACCCCCGTGGACCTCAAGTCTCGAGTCTTCAGCAAAACCATGAACCAGACTGCCCGGGCGCACCTCGGTCTGCTCCAGCGCGAGGAGACCGCCGTGGCGGTGCCAAATGACAACCACCTCCAGGCTTTGGCTCTCGAGAGTGATTCCGTGGGGCGCGTGGTGTTCCGAACCGACGGCACGCTGGCCTTTGCCAACGCTCAAGCCCGGAAGGTTTTCCGCCTCACCGCGCAGGATCTGGGCAAACGCCTCCAGGACCTCGAGCTCTCCTATCGGCCGATCGAGCTGCGCTCCCTCGTCCAGGAGGCGGTCACCTTCAATCGGAGGGTGTCACGCCAGAACATTCCGTGGCCCACGAGTGATGGTGACGGCCACCGATATCTCGAGCTCGAGATCGAACCCCTCACGGACGGCGGCGCCGGCACCTCGGTCGGCGTGCATATCAGCTTTGCCGACGTGACGCGCTACCGGAGTTTGCAAGAGGAGCTCGAACGCTCCAAGCACGAGCTGGAGACAGCCTATGAGGAGCTGCAGTCCACCAACGAGGAGTTGGAGACCACGAACGAAGAGCTCCAGGCCACCAACGAGGAGCTGGAGACCACGAACGAGGAGCTCCAGGCCACCAACGAAGAGCTGGAGACGATGAATGAGGAGCTCCAGGCCACCAACGAGGAGCTGGAGACTACGAACACCGAGCTCCGGATGCGCAGCGACGAGCTGAACCATGCCAACGCCTTTCTCGCCTCCATCCTCGCCGGCCTGGAGTTCAGTGTGGTGGTGGTGGACCCGCGGGTGCAGGTCCTGGCGTGGAACCATCGTGCGGAGGACATGTGGGGTCTCCGCGCCGACGAGGTGAAGGGCCGTCATCTCATGAATCTCGACTTCGGGCTTCCCGTCGAGCACCTCAACCAGCCCATCCGTTCCGTGCTCTCGCAGGACGCCAGCCACGTGGAGCTCTCCCTCGACTGCGTGAATCGGCGCGGCCGATCGGTGCGGTGCCACATTCGCGCCAATCCTCTTTTCGCTCAGACCGGGGAGATACTCGGGGTGATTCTCCTCATGGAGGAGCGCGCTTCCGACCCCCTTCCCTCATGAGCGTCTCGCCGAAGACATGACGCCTCTCGCCGAATGCATCGCGCAGCTCCGGGCGCACATCGACCTGCTTTCCCGGCCTTCCGGGACGGAGCAGACGGAAAGCCTCCACGAAGAGGAGCGCGCGCTCGAGGAGCTGCTGCGACGCCTCGAGATCGAAGAGCTCATCCTTCGCCGCGAGCGGGACACCGCGGCGGCCAGTCTCGCGCACGCGGAGACCGTCCTCGCCGAGCAGCGACGGCTCATCGAGAGCGGACCGCACGGATACATCGTCACCACCGCCCTCGGCATCATCCAGCACGTCAACGCGGCGGCCGTCGAGCTGCTGAATCTTCAAGGGACGTTCCTCATCGGCAAGCCGCTGGCCAGCTTCGTCGCCGACGGAGACCTCCGCACCTTCCGGTGGCGGCTGAACAATGCGAAGCACCAACAAGGCAACGAGTGGCCTCTCCGCCTGAAACCGCGCCAGGGCAGCCCCTTCGTCGCCGGGCTCACCCTGAGCCGGATCGGCGCTCCGGGACCCAGCGGGCACGAGCTGCAGTGGCTTCTCCGGGACATCTCGGCGCGGGAGCGGGCCGAGGAGCTGGCCGCCGCCAACGAATTCGCGAGGGAGCGACTGCGCGCCGAAGAGACCGCTCGCGCCGAATCCGAGGCGGCCCAGCAGCGCCTGGAATTGGTGGCCCGGGTGAGTCGGCTCCTCGCCACCTCCGTCGAGCCGGTCCTCGTCCTCTCGGATCTGACGGGGCTGGTGTTGCCGCAGGTCGCGGATCTCTTCCTCGCCGATCTCCAGATAGATACGCGCCTCGAGCGCGTCACGGCTGCCCATGTCGATCCGGCGAGAACCGAGCGGCTCCGGAATCTCACCCCGGTCTTCGACGAGCTGCCCGACCATCATCCCCTCGCCCAGGTCATGCGGTTGGACAAGCCACTCCTCGTGGAAGAGGCTTCGGCGGCCTGGCTCGAGTCGTGGGCGGGGCAGGCGGAGGCGCTCGCGCAGTGGCAGGAGATGGGCATCCGCTCCGCGGTGATCGTGCCCTTGCGATCGCATCGGCGGTCCTACGGCGCGCTGACTTTCGCATGCGGACCGACCGGCCGGCGCTATGACTCGGCCGATCTGAATCTCCTCAGTGACATCACGCTTCGCATCGCGCTGGCCTTCGATTCCATGCACCTCGTTCGCGAGCTCGAGGCGGAGCACGAACGGAAGGACAAGTTTCTCGCCATGCTCGCCCATGAGCTCCGCAATCCAATCGCCGCCGTGTCCAGCGCGCTCCAGGCCATGAACGGGGCGGAGTCCCCGGAGCGGCTCCGCCTCACGGGAATCCTGACGCGGCAGGTGGGTCACCTCGTCCGCCTCGTCAATGATCTTCTCGACGTGTCGAGAATTCGCCTCGGCGTCGCTGCGCTCCAGCGGCAGCGCATCGATCTTCGTCCTCTGGCGCGACGGTCGGTGGAAGCCCTGCAGGTTCAGCGAGAGAGGGCGAACGTGACGGTAGAGGTCGCGGAACGGCCCGTCCTTGTTCTCGGCGACCCCGACCGCCTGGAACAGGTGATAGGCAACCTTCTCGACAATGCCGCCAAGTACACGTCGCCCGGCGGCGCCATCACCCTGCGCGTGGACATCGAGGACGGGGGGGCCGTCGTGCGCGTTCGCGACACGGGGATCGGTATCGCCTCGGAGTTCCTGCCCCAGGTCTTCGACGTGTTTTCACGCGTGGGATCCCACGCCACCCAATCGCGACCCGGGCTCGGCCTTGGCCTGGCCGTGGTCCGCGAGCTGGTCATGCAGCATGGGGGAACAGTGGCCGTGAGCAGTCCAGGTCCCGGCCGGGGCGCGGAGTTCGTCATCCGGTTGCCTCTGCTCGACGAGAACGAGGGTGCCGTGGCTCCCGTCTCGGCCAAGCCCACCCGTAGCGATCCCGTGCTCTCGGTGCTACTCGTCGAGGACAACGACGACGCCCGCGAGGCGCTGCGGATCCTTCTCGAACTGAAAGGCCAGCGCGTGCTGACGGCCCGTGACGGGCGTGAGGCGGTGGAGGAAGTGCAAGCGCAATCGCCCGACGTGGCCTTGATCGACATCGGCTTGCCCGACGTGGACGGCTTCGAAGTCGCGCGCATTCTCCGCGCCCAGCCGGAATACCGCGACGTCCGTTTGATCGCTCTGACGGGATATGCGGGCGAGCGGGATCGTGCCCTTGGGGCGGGATTCGACGACTTCCTCGTGAAGCCCGTCAATCCCGATGCGCTCTTTACCACTCTCGAGCGCGTCTGCGCCGGCCCTCATCCACGTGGCACGGTCGACGACAGGCCTGATAGCCCCCAGACACGAAACAACTGACCTGCGATTTCCTACACCCCCTGATTACCCTGCCTGATGATACGAACGATCTAGCCGGCCGGTAAGGATCACCCTGCAACCCTTACCCCTTCTGCCCGATGCCATCCTGAGCCTCCCTAAATCGTCCCCGGAGCGTCGGGCTCTCCGTCGTCGTCGTTGGGCTCGCCGTCGGTCGCGATCATCCGCAGCATGAGGGCGTTCGAGAATACCTGAGCTCCGTCGACCCGGACCCAGCTCAGACCGAGGGCGGTGGCCCCTTGCACGGCCCTCTGGATCGCCTGATTCATCGCCCGTTTGAGTGTCTCCTCCGAATCGTCGGCGAGAGGTACGGTGGTCTCGATGAGGACGGTGCGACCCCATGCCGGCGAGATCAGTGTCATGGCCAGCAGCATAGTGAGCACGAATGACGCGACATTCTTCATGGGCATGCTCCCCTTTCGCAATGTCCAACCTCGTCAATCTGAGAGCATCAGACATGCCAGAACTATCTCGCCGCTGACGTGGACGGGGGAGGCTCTCTCGGGACCGGCTACTTTTCCACATGACGAAGCTGGCAACGCGATTGCAAAGCTCATCTCCACGCGTGAAGCGCGCGCAGAGGAGAGACCTATGACGATCGAAGGTCGGCCCACGATCGCTCGTCACCGCGACTCCACGATCATGGTGATCACCGAGCAAACTCCAGACGACACGTGGACCGCGGTCAGCACCGTCACGCGAGAGACGAGCCGAAGGCTTCTCGTCGAGCGAGTGCCCCTCATCGAGGGGCCCGCTGCCGAGTTCGCCACTGAAGCGCAGGCGCGTGACTAATGCGAACGGTCAAGCCCCTCTCACGCCTCGCCTTCGGAGGCGCCGTGTTGTTACTGGGCCGCGCCCTGCTCCGACGCCGTCGGAAATGGGATCTCCACGGCCGCACGGTACTCGTGACGGGCGGGTCGCGCGGACTCGGTCTTCTCATCGCACACGAACTTCTCCGAGAAGGAGCCCGCGTGGCGATCTGTGCGAGAGACTCGGAGACGCTGGCCCGTGCGCACCGCCAGCTGGCCAAAGACGGCGGGGCCGTGATGGCCCTTCCCTGCGACGTCACGATACGGGAAGAGGTGGATCGCGTCGTGGGCCATGTGACCGAGCAGTTTGGCCCGATCGATGCGCTCATCAACAACGCGGGCACGATTACCGTGGGCCCCATTGACACGATGCGGCTCGCAGACTTCCGCGAAGCCATGAACACGAATTTCTGGGGCGCCCTGTATGCAATCCTGGCCGTCGTGCCCGACATGCGCCGTCGGCGGTCCGGTCGTATCGTGAATATTGTGTCCATCGGAGGGAAGGTTGCGGTACCGCACCTTCTCCCCTACAGCGCCAGCAAATTCGCCCTCGCTGGGTTATCCGAAGGTCTTCGCACCGAGCTCGCTCGTGACGGTATCCACGTGACCACCATCTACCCGGGCTTGATGCGGACGGGCAGCCCGCGACACGCTCTCTTCAAGGGTCGGCATCGCGCCGAGTATGCCTGGTTCAGCATCAGCGACTCCCTGCCCATAGCGTCCATGGACGCGGCCCGGGCCGCGCGTCAGATCGTGCAGGCGCTCCGGTATGGCGAGGCCGGACGGGTGCTCGGCCTCCCCGCAAGGCTCGGAGCGACGGCGCACGGGCTCTTCCCTGCCTTGACCGCGGAGCTGCTCGCTCTGCTCAATCGCGCGCTTCCCGAGGCCGATGAAGATCCGTCTCCGCTATCTAGGGACGGGCAAGCGAGCACCTCCGTTTTCTCTCCCTCCCTGCTTACTCGACTGGGAGATCGCGCCGCCGAGCAAAACAACCAGGTGGGCTAGGAGAACGAGGCGGGCCGGCCTGACGCGCAAGAGGAGCGACAATGGTCTATCAAATCCTCGTGGTCGAGGATGAGCCGGATACACGGGAGCTGCTCGAGTATCTGCTTCGTTGGGCCGGGCATCACGTTGACGTCACCTCGGGCGGTCGTGAAGCGCTCGAGCGGCTCGCCATCCGCAGCTACGACGTGATTCTGAGCAATCTACACATGCCCGGCATGAGCGGGGAAGATCTCTATCGGAGAATCGAACATGGCTGGCCACATCTTGCGCCCCGCGTCGTATTCGTGACGGCGGGCCGCCCGTCTGACGGATTTCAAGCCCAGTTCGGAGGACGACCCGTCCCGGTCGTCACGAAGCCCTACGACGGCGAGCGACTGTTCCAGGTCATCGAGGAGGTGGTGGCTCGTGACGTCTAGCCTACCCGCAAAGCGAGAGAGATCAGGACCCCTCTAGGTGCGGCCGGCGCTCGTCCGCCGGACGGCCCGGGATTCCTCAGACCACGCTCGGTAACACAATAAATGGGCGGGAGCGCGACGCCGAGCGCCCACAGGCTCCTGGGACAGCTCGGCAGCAAAGATGACTTTGTCGCAAACTGCGCACACCGCATCGACACCCCGGCCCACCCGTGATTTATTGTCGAGAAGGACGGGCAAGGTTCCGCTCTGGATTCGAGCGCGCACGACTGTGCGAAGATTGGCGAGGTAGTCCGCCGACTCCTTCTGGCCCCAGCCGTCGAGCCCGTCTGATTCCTGCCGCCAGATCGTGTGGCACGGCGAATGAGCCCAGATCGTGACGGGCCCGAGGATCATCTCGTTTTCCACCTCGCGGGAGGAGATAGCCGTGCCGCAGACCACGCAGGTTCGTCCGGTTCCCGGTCCGGACCATATTTTATCTGGCGCGGAAAAGAGCGCCCCGGTAGCGAGGCGGGCTCGGATGGTCAGGCGAAGATCGTCATCGGAGGCACCGGCCATCCACCATGCTCGGCGGAGGAGTCGACGACTATGAGCGAGCAGTCGGAGCGAGCTGTCCAGATTCTTCAGGTTTTTCCGGCAGCGCTCGATTGTCGAATCCACCCACGTGGTCGTCATCGGATTCCTCCCCTGCGCACCGCGGTCGTGATCAATCAACGCCGGTCGGAGTGGCCGACTGAGGGCCGAAGTATGCGCCCGGCCCCTGGCAAAGGCAAACGTGGCCACCACACCTTATTAACCTGGGCACCAAATCGGCGGCGGACATAAGACAAAACGCGCGGTCTTTAGCTGACCGCGCGTTTGTCTGAATTGAAATGGCGGGCTCGACGGGACTTGAACCCGCGACCTCTGGATTGACAGTCCAGTGTGCTAACCAGGCTGCACCACGAGCCCATCTCAGGACTTCAAGAGGTTAC
>WNGH01005446.1_pt1 | contig 12129 bp, 8 predicted proteins | sample 5400631 | NCBI WGS metagenome assembly WNGH01 (sample SAMN13153373, study PRJNA577476) | soil metagenome | isolation source: 115 cm soil or saprolite under Garry oak tree replicate 1 | place: USA:California | collected 2016-06-15 | reverse complement strand
ATCACCGTATTCGGCCTGCTCGGCCTGATCGGCGTCCAGGCCATCGCGCACCAGGCGGAGCTGGAGTCGTATCAACGCGCGCAGGCGCTGATCCTGCTGAACGATATCGTCGAGAGGATCAACGCCAACCGCGGATCTGCGACCTGCTACGCGATCACCAGCGCGGCCACCGGCACGCCGTACCTCGGTACGACTACGGGAGGCGGTTATGCCGGGACGCCGAGCTGCACCTTCGGATATGTCAACACTCAGACGAAGGCGCTGGCCGACAGCGGCATGGCCGAATGGGACCGAATACTGCAGGGCGCGGCCGAGGCGGCAGGAGGCGGCGGAAACGTCGGCGCCATGGCCGGCGCGCGCGGCTGCGTGAGCTTCGACCCGCTGACCAATGTGTATACGGCCGCGGTCGCGTGGCAGGGAATGACGGACACGTTCGCCCCGGTCGTCAATTGCGCCAAGGGCCTGTACGGCCCCGAGACCAGGCGCCGGGTGGTCTGGACGACGCTGCAGATCGCCAAGCTGAGCTGATCATGAACGAGTTCAAACAGCACGGTCTTTCCCTTATCGAGCTGATGATCGCGATGACCCTCGGCCTGATGTTGTTGGCGGGCTTGGCGGTCGTGTTCGCCAACTCGAGCCAGAGCCAGCGCGAATTGCAGAAGTCTGCGCAACAGATCGAGAACGGGCGCTATGCGATGGAGGCAGTCACCCAGGATATCCATCTCGCCGGCTACTACGGTCGCTACTCGGCGTACCCCGATGGCACGGCCCTTCCCGATCCGTGCATCACCGGGGATGCCGTGGCGCTGGCGGCTGCCCTCGGCGTTCCCGTGCAGGGGTTTGTCGCCGCGAACCAAGCGAGCACGCCGGATCTTTCGGCAACCACCTGCGGAGCAGCGACCTTGCTGCCGAATGTGAACCTGTACCCGGGCAGCGACGTCCTCGTGATCCGCCGGGCCGGGACGACACCGCTGAGATATCCCGGCGACGGTCTTCTGCCCGCCGTCGCGACCGCCGACACCGGCGTCTCGAACGATGTTTACATACAGACCGACCCGGCGACGGTGGAGATCCAGTTCGGCGCCGGAAACACCATCACCTCGATCAGCAAGGCCGACGGCGTAACGGCGGCGACAATCAGGCGGAAGGACGGCAACGCCGAATCGATCCGCAAGTACCACGTGCACATCTATTTTGTCGCGCCCTGCAGCGTTCCGGCCGGAAGCGGCGACGTGTGCACCGGGGCGAACGACGACGCGGGCAGGCCGATCCCCACGCTGAAACGGCTCGAGCTGGGGGTCGATGCCAGCGGTAACCCGAAGTTCAACACGGTCCCGATCGCGGAGGGAGTCGAGGCGTTCAAGATCGAATACGGCATCGACAACAGCCCGAATACGGTGAACAGTTCCACCGGAAAGATCGGCGACGGCGCCGCAGACGTGTACATCCCCAACATCTCGACCGCCGCGCCGACTGTCGTGGATTTCGCCAACGCGGTGAGCGCCAAAGTGTGGCTGATCGCACGCAACGCCGAGCCGAGCCCCGACTACTCCGATACCAAGACCTATCCGGTCGCCACTTCCTCCGCCGTGCTCGGCGCGGGAACCGTACAGGGAACCGGACTCGTCTACGGGCCGTACAACGATCAGTTCAAGCGGCATTCTTATTTCAGCGCCGTGCGGCTGACGAACCTGAGCGCGAGGAGGGAAAACCCGTGAAGCCGTTTTTCGGCAGACAGAGCGGCGCGACGCTGCTGATAGTGCTGATCATGCTCGTCATGATCACGCTGTTCGTGGTTTCGATGATCCGGTTGTCGAGCACCAACCTCAAGGTGGTGGGCAACATGCAGGCGCAGCGCGCGCTCGAGGCGAGCGCCCAGCAGGCCATCGAAAACAGCATCAGCACCTACGCCTTTTTCAGCGACGCCGCCAACAACGCCGGGCAATGGCCGGCGGGGAACAATTTCCTTCTCCCCGCTCCGGTGGTCAACGGCTACGCGATCCAGATCTCCCGCCCGACCTGCGTCAATTCGGCGCCGGCACAGGGCAACACCCTCAAGGCCAATCTCATCCCGGAAGACACCAACTGGGAAATTTCCGCAAGCTCCACCGACTCCGTCACCGGGGCCCAGATCAATCTTTCGCAGGGCGTGAGAATGCGCCTGCCGGCGGGCAACTGCCCGTAACCGCAACAAAAGAGGCTCATCATGAAGCTGACCTACACGCTCAAGGCACTCGCCGCCCTCGTCCTGGTGTTCGGCGTCGCGATTCCGCGCGGCTTCGCCGCGTTCGACCCGATCGGGGAGGACATCGACATCTTCCTCGCCAACCCGAGCTTCACCGCGCAGCGGCCGAACGTGCTGCTCATGGTCGACAACACCGCCAACTGGAACCAGGCCTTCGCCAACGAGAAGAGCGCGCTGGTCACGGTAGTCAAAAGTGTTTCCACCGATTTCAATCTCGGCCTGATGCTGTTCAACGAATCCGGCCAGCCCAACAACCACGGCGCCTACGTTCGCTTCGGGATACGGCCAATGGACGGCGCCAAGTTCGGTGTCAATCAGCCCGCGCTGATGAACATCATTAACAATTTCGACCAACTCGGCGACAAGGGCAACAACAACGAAGTCTCCGAGATGATGTACGAGGCCTACGCCTATTGGGCGGGGATCACGGCGAATCTGGGTTTTGGCCAGGCAAAGCGCGACTACAAAGGCAGCACCGATAACCCCGCGGGCAGCCTGCAGGGCAATGCCTTTACCGGCGCGGGCATCAACGCTTATACCAGCCCGATCACCGACCCCTGCCAGAAGAACTTCCAGATCTACATCAGCAACGGACCCGCGTCCGAAGACACCCAGGCGCTTGCCGACGCCCAGACCAAGCTCGCCGGGCTGGTGGAGAAGAATCCGCCCGACACGATCAGCATCACGCCGAACGGCCAGCAGGGCAACTGGATGGACGAGTACGCCAGGTACATGGCGAACGGCGACTGCAGCCCTCCCCCCAACGGACTCCCAGGCACCCAGATCGTTTCGACCTACGTTCTCGAGGTCGATCCGGGCACCTCTGGCCAGGGGCCGGCCATGACGGCGCTGCTGCGGAGTGTGGCCGTCAACGGCAAAGGCAAATACTTCGCGGTGTCCTCGGCCAACGGGGGCTCCGAAATCGTCAAGGCGCTGAACCAGATCCTCGGGGAAGTCCAGTCGGTCAACAGCGTGTTCGCGGCCACCTCGATGCCCGTCAGCGTGAATGTCCGCGGCACCAACGTCAATCAGGTGTATATCGGCGTGTTCCGCCCAGACCCGGTGAAGTCGCCGCGCTGGTTCGGCAACCTGAAGCTCTACAACCTGACGGAAGATCCTTCAACCAAGACCGTGTTCCTTGGCGACGCCAACGGTTTCGCCGCCACCAACGAGGCCACGGGCTTTATCTCCAACTCGGCCCTCAGCTTCTGGACCAAGCCGTCTTCGTTCTGGAACTTCCGCGCCCCGTTTGCGCGGACCGACGTCGGGCAGGGTTCGGACAGCCCCGACGGAGACCTGGTCGAGAAGGGGGGCGTCGCCGAGCAATTGCGCATTACCTTCGCGACCTCGCAGACGGCGCGCAAGGTGTATACCTGCACCGGAGCGTGCACGAACGGCAGCGCCCTGTCGGCGACGACCTTTGACACCAGCAACACCGCCATCACTCCCGCGATTCTCGGGGCCTACAAGACTTACCCGGTGGAGATCATCCAGACGCCCTTGGGCAGCACGACGGCGACGGCGAAGGCCCCCTCCCCGAGCGGAACCTTCCCGTTCGCGAACGGCGACAGCGTCACCATCAGCGGCGCCACGCCGACGCTCTACGACGGCACTTTCACGATCTCCGGCGTGACCTCGAGCCTCCCGAACAGCTTCCAGTTTACTTTGCCCTCGACGCCGAACGGCAACACCGGTACGGTGATCGCGACCAACCACGGTCTCAACACCAACGACTTCGTGGATGTCAGCGGCTGCTCGGTGGCAGGCTACAACGTCAGCGACGCGTCGATCATCAAGATCGACGCCAATACCTTCACCTATGGGCTGTCCGCTGCGGCCAGCGCGGCTTGCACTCCCCTCCCCACCGTCTTCGGCAAGAAGCTGGTGCAGACTCTGGTCGCCGCCGGCACGGCCGCGACTGCCACGGTTCCATCGCACGGATACGCGGCGGGCAACTTCATCACGATCTCCGGCGCCACCAATGACTCGGTGTTCAACGGCACCTTTCCGATCACGTCGGTCACCACCGACACCTTCAAGTACACAATGAGCTCGTCCTCGAGCCTCGCCGGGACGACCGCCCAGGCCACCTCCGTGGCGCACGGCTTCAGCTCCGGTCAAAGCGTCACCATCTCGGGGGCGACGGTGTTGGCGTACAACGGCACGTTTACCATCACCGTTCTCGATGGCAACACGTTTACCTATGCGCTGCCTTCGGGGCAATCGGTTTCGGCGGGAGGCAGCGTCAGCGCAACCGCGACGGTGACGATCAACGTGACTTCGATCACCCATCCCACGACGGGCAATTCGACCAACCAGAGCACCGCGACCGTGACCACCCAGCCGGCGCACGGGTATGCGGCGGGCGACTCCGTCACCATCACGGGCGCGGCCCAGTCGGCTTACAACGGCCCGGCGATCGTGGCCAGCGTGGTCAATACCACGCAGTTCACGTTCATCAGGGCTGCGGTCCAGACTGCGACGCAGGCGCCGGCGCCGCAGACCGGCATCACGGTGTCCAAGACGACGACTAAACCCGTTGCCACGCTGTCTCCGGCGGTGACTGCCACGGGCGCGATCCTCTCCGGCAAGACCATCACCCCCGTCACCTCAGTCAGCGTTCAGACCAACGCCACCGGCCAGATTCTCGCCGGCCGCAAGAGCGACCCGGACGCCCCCCAGCGCGACAACATCATCAACTGGGTGCGCGGCCAGGACAACAAGGAGGACGAAAACTCCGATTCCAAGACCACCGACATCCGCGCTTCGGTTCACGCGGACATCCTGCATTCCCAGCCGGCGGTGATCAACTACAACCGCGGCGGTGCGAACGGCAGCAACACCGGTGAGAATGACGTCATCGTGTTCTACGGCACCAACGACGGGATCTTGCATGCAGTTCAGGGCGGAGGCGTTCCCACCGCTTCGAGCCCCACTCCTCCCGCGAACAGCGGCAGCGAGCTGTGGGGATTCGTCGCGCCGGAGTTTTTCGGCAAGCTGAAGCGCCTGCGCGACAACGACCCGGCCATCGGCACGGTTTCGCCCGCCGCTCCGCGCGACTACTTCTTCGACGGGCCGATCGGCGCCTACACCGTGGATGTCAACAGCGACGGCAAACTGCTTGCCTCGGATGGCGACAAGGTGCAACTCTTCCTCGGAATGCGCCGCGGCGGTCGCATGATCTACGCGTTCGACGTGAGCGATCCCGCCGCTCCGAAGCTGATGTGGAAGCGCGGCTGTCCGAATCTCACCGACAACGTGGGCTGCGACAGCGGCTTCGAGGAGCTGGGTCAGACCTGGTCCCAGCCCACGGTGGGTTTCCTCAGGGCGTTTTCGAACCCGGTGGTTGTCTTCGGCGGCGGCTACGATCCGGCGGTGGAGGATTTTCAACCCTGCTTGATAACGTCCATGCCGCCGGACGCCTCGAGCCCGGGAGGAGCCCCGACCAGCGTCACCGCCCAGACCGGCGGGTCGGTCACGTTCACCTCGAACGGAAGCTGCACCTCCGTCGGGACTTCCGCTACCACGGTGAACCGCTCGATGGGGCGCAGCGTCTTCATCGTGGATGCGACCAACGGCAATCTGCTGTTCCGCTTCGGGCCGGACGGCGCGGCGAACCTGCGCGTGCCGGACATGCAATTCGCGATGCCGGCCGACGTGGTCATCCTGAACCGGGACGGCGACAACACGCGGATCTTGCCGGGGAGGGAAAATATTCAACCCACTCTCAAGGGATTCGTCGACCGGATTTACGCGGTGGACACCGGCGGCCAGGTGTGGCGCCTGGACGTCGACCCGGCCGCCACCGGGCTGTGGACGGCGACGAAGCTCGCGGCGACTTCGGGCGCGGTGCTGTCGGACAAGCGGAAATTCCTGTTCCCGCCCGACGTGGTGGCCGCGAGCGATGCAAACGGCAATTTTGACGCGGTGCTGATCGGGTCCGGCGACCGGGAGCACCCGTTCGATGCGACCGTCGCGAACCGCTATTACATGTTCAAGGACCGCAAGTTCACGGATGTCGATCCGGCGACCGTCAGCCCGCTGGCCCCGATTACCGAGGCGGATCTGTTCGACGCCACCAGCGACTGCCTGCAGGACGCGGCCTGTTCCAGCGCGCAGAAAGCGCAGGCGCAGGCCGACTTGCTCAACGGCAAGGGGTGGATGATCAAGCTCCTTTCCGGGGAAAAGACGATCGGATCGTCAATCACTGTCTCGGGGACGACTTTCTTCGGCACCAACCAGCCTTCGGCGACCGCCGGCGGCGCGAACTGCGGCAGCAATCTCGGGATCGCGCGCATATATGAGGTCAACTTCAAGGATGCCACGGCGGTCGCCGAGCTGAACGCGACGGCCGGCCTGACGGCGACCGACCGCTCGAAAACCGTCGCGGGGGGCGGCTATCTGCCTAATCCACAATACGAAATCACCCAAATAGCTAAAGAAGACAAACAATGCGTGCAGTTCGGTCCGCGCTGTGAAGATGCGGGCGGCATCAAATTCGAGGCCCGGATCCGGACTTACTGGTTCCGCAAGGTCGAGTAAACGTCGCCACGGCTTTGCGTGGCGTCCGCGGCACGATGGATGACCGTCGTGCCGTCCGGGCCTCCTGAAGGAATTAGACGAAGTCCAACGTCTGGTCTAGAATCAGATCCATGCACCAAGTCTATACCCGGGAAAAGATTGCCGAGCTGCTGCGCCAGCATGGCATCACGCCGACACATCAGCGCTTCGAGATCGCGCGCGTGCTGTTCGAGCGACGCGAGCATCTGTCCGCCGACCAGATTCTCGCCCACGTCAACACACGCTACGCCGAGACCTCGAAGGCGACCGTATACAACACGCTCAAGCTGTTCGTCGAGAAGAAGCTGATCCGCGAGTTGATCGTCGATCCGGCGAAAGTGGTATATGACCCGAACACCCTGCCGCACCATCATTTCTACGACGTCGTTACAGGAAAGCTCACGGACCTGCCCGCCAAAGATATCCGCGTCACTGGGCTGCCGCCGCTGCCGGAGGGGACGGTCGCCGAGGGCGTCGACATCATCATCCGCACGCGTCCGCAGTCCTGACAGGGATGCCCGCGCCTTCGTCAGGGGAGCGGCTGCTATAATGCGCGCTCGTCGAAGCGCGCGATCCTAGCGCAGGCTGGTGTAGCTCAGCTGGTAGAGCAACTGATTCGTAATCAGTAGGTCGGTGGTTCGAGTCCACTCACCAGCACCAAAGTCGAAGCCGCTCGCAACGTCTTTCACGTCACGGGTCCGAGCTACCTGCCGGCGTTCACGCCATAGAGCCGCTGTATGTAACCGCTCCGTTCGAGCTCGTCGATAAAGGACGAGTCGACGATATCCGACGGCTGCAGTTTCTGGGCAGCAGGATATCGGCCGGAAAGAGAATCCCTCAGGCCTTGCATGCCGAAAAAAACGGTCGGCCTCGGCACGCTGCGGAACAACGGCGCGTGGAATGCCTGCAGCTCTTCAACCGCCACGCGATCGGTGAATTGCAGAAAGCGCTGCAGTACGGGCACCACCGCCGCGGGCTGCGTCTTGAAGAAATGAATCGTGTTCACGAATCCTCTCACGACGCCGGCGACGAGCTCCCTGTTGGCGGCGATATTCCGCCGAGTGGTGGCGAGGCCTCCCGGGATTCCGGCGATCACCCCCTGAAAACCGTTCCAACCGAACTCCCTTCTTCCCCGGAAGCTCAGGTCAACGGGAAGATAGCCGGCGTCGATCTTTTTCTCAGCTAGCGCGGCGTAAATGGCCTGGATGGTTCCCATCGGGACCAAGGTCGCGGAAATCCCCAAGCGCTGAAGAACAAAGCGCGTCGCCGTCGCGCTCGGTCCTTCCTTGGTCAAAACGCCGATCCGTGCTCCGTCGAGCCGCTCGGGGCTTCTGATTTCACGCTTTACCATTACGAATCCGCCTTTGTGGCTTTCTATGGGCGTGAGAACGAGGACGGTATCCTGTCCCTCCAGCACGCTCTGCGCGACCGGAACGATCCCCGTCTGGGCGAACTCCCATTCTCCGCGGTGCAGGCCGGCTATCGACTCGACGCTGCCGGCTTCGATTTTCGGGAACGCAACCTCGATGTCGAGCCGCCTGAATATTCCCGCTTCGGTCCCGATCCAGCCCAGGCATTGCACTGTTTCGCGGAGTTCGGTCACCATGCGGACTTTCCGTTCGGCGGCTGCGACGGCGTCGAGCACTCCCCCTGGCGCAAGGAAATCGAGAGCCAAAGTGCCAGCCGCGGCGAGGCCGAACTTTCTCCGGCGTAAATCCATGGTCACTTCCTTGCCCCTTTTCGGCCGGATGATACTATGGTTGAAGTTGCCGTCGCGATCCGTCGAGATTCGTATTCCGCAGGTACTCCGGGCCGGCGCAATTCCCTGAACGGGCGGTCGCCGCCGTTGTCTCGGAATCCCAAGTCGCGGGTGGTATTATTAGAACCTTCGTCGTTCCCAGGAGGACGAAGTGAAACGGACTCTGTCTCTCGGCTTGGTGCTAGCGCTCGTCGCGGCAGGTGCGTTGGGGCAGGCCTATCGCTGGATCGATAAGGACGGAAGAGTTCACTACACGCAGACTCCGCCTCCACCCGATGCGAAGAGCGTGCAGAGGAAAAAGTTGGATGGAAATGTTGCCGAGTCTTCGAATCTTCCCTACGCAACGCAACAGGCGGCGCTGAATTTCCCAGTCACGCTGTACACCTCGCCCGATTGTGGCGAGCCCTGCGAAAACGCCCGCTCGAGTCTCGTCAAGCGTGCCGTTCCGTTCAGGGAAATAAGCATCGTCGATAAAAAGTCTCTGGAGGACCTGAAGAGGGTTTCCGGGAAGATCCAGTTGCCGACGCTTGTGGTCGGCAGCGAGGTGCAAAGCGGGTTTTTGGAGGGCGCCTACAAGAGCGCGCTCGATGACGCCGGTTACCCCAGCTCGGCGCTTCAGGTCCCCCTGGAGGCGCTTCGCAAGATGGAGCCCGTGGCGAAACCGGCTGCTGCCCCGCCCGCCGAGTCGAACCCATCCCCAGCGCCCGAGGCTGAAGTAAAGTAAGTTGATCGCGAGTCGGGCCGCACCGACGTCCAAAAGAAGACGCCGCTGCCTGACCCTTCGACGTGTCCGGGAGGGTTGATGCTGAATCTGTTCGGGAGCGGCAAGTCCGATCATCCGATGGCCGACCTCAAGTCGGCCAGGAAGATCCTCGACGAGATCCCCGCGGGGGATCCCTTCAAGGCGCTGGAAGATCTCAGCCACTGGCTGGAGTCGGTGTGTACGCCCGGGAGCTTCAAGCCCGAGCATCGGGCGCAACGGGTGCAGCTGATCGACGAGTCGGCGCAGCTTCACCTTCGCAAACTCCAACGCGAGTACCTCTCCTCGACGCGCCTGTCCAAGTCCCGGGAAAACCGGCTGTGGACGGCGATTCGCGAGTGGTATCGGCAATCCGCGCTCGCGTTTGCGATCTCCATCGACGCCTACGCGACCGGCCAGAAGGGCTGGGAGGACCTGAAGCAGAGCATGCCGCTGCTCACCGTGCGGGCGCTGCGCTCGCTCGCCGCGCAGATGAAGTGGCAGCAGATACGCTACGGTCCTCCGGACAATACCCTGTGGGTCATGTTTGCCAAGATCTATGCGCTCGCGGAAAACCGCAAGCACTCGCGGTCCAAGGTGATCGCCTACGCAGGCTTGCCCGGGGAGACTTCGCCCGAGCAGGAATTTCTCAAAGCGGTGATGTTCGCGGCATCGTCGCCGGACAGCCTGGTGCCGGTCGAGATCGAACTGGTCGAGCGGCTGATCGCGCATCTTGCCGGATCGTTCAAGCTCACCACCAGCCTCCGGCCCGACATCGTCTACGGCTTCGATCTGGCGAATCACGACCCTCCGGTGCGCGCCGCGCATCTGCCGCATCGCGCCCCGACGCTCAGGTTCTTTGCCGCAGGCGGCGCGGTGAAGGAGATCGAGAAGCTCGCTCAGGCGGTGAGATCCACCGGTGCGGTGCCCTCGAGCATCGCGCTGGGCGGTGACTACGAACCCAAGGTCATACTGGACGTTCTCGATCACCTTGCTCTTCACTGGGCGCCCAAGCCGCCGGAGAGGAGAGCGCAGCGTCACAGAGTCAAGTCGCGCCTCACCGTCACCTATGGTTTCGACGGAGTGCGTGCCGCGCTCGACCCCACCGGTGAGGTGCAGTTCGACCCGAGCAAGGTCGAGAGCTGGATCGTCGAGAACGTCAGCGCCGGAGGATTCGGAGCGAGCGTGCCGCAAATCAAGGGAGAGTGGCTGAAGATCGGCTGCCTGCTCGGGCTGCAGCCCGAAGGCGGATCGAACTGGGTGGTCGGCGTGATCCGCCGCTTCCAGCGCGGATCCCCGGGACAGGGAACGGTCGGCATCCAGACCCTGGCGCGGGCCGCGGTGCCCGTGCAGGTGAAGCTGCAGAGCGGGCGGATGGGAACCGGCCGGGATTCGGAAACGGCGATCCTTCTCAATCCGATCGATTCCGCTCGCGAGGCCCAGCTGTTGCTGCGCGCCAATGTCCTCGTTGCCGGCCAGAATCTGGTGCTCGAGCGGAACGGGGAGGCCCACCTGCTGCTGCCTACGGGTGATATGGAACGCGGCGAGGACTACGAGCTGGTGCGCTGCCGCCAGATCGTCCGCGATACAAGCGAGTAGGGGCTGCCCTTCAGGCCTCGGGGCCGAGCACCTTTACCAGCCAGGCGCCGATATCGGCGAGTTCCTCCGGGCAGACCGAGTGCGGCATGCCGTATTCCCGCCATTCCACGGGGTAGCCGAGCGATTGCAGGAGCCCGCGGGACTGTTCGGCCCGGCCGAGCGGGATGATCGGATCGTCTCTCCCGTGCGCCATGAAAATCGGGACATCGCGGTTCGCCGCGCTCGCCTCGGCGGAGAGCTTTTCCGCGACGGGCAGGTAAGCGGACAAGGCCATGACCCCGGCGATGCGCTGGGGACGGCGCAAGCCGGTGTGCAGCGCGATCGCGCCGCCCTGCGAGAATCCCGCCAGCACCAGCCGCTCTTCCTTCGTGCCGCGCTCTTTTTCCCTGTCGATCAGGGTTTCGATCAATGCCTGCGAGGCGCGCACGCCGCGCTCGTCTTCGCGCCGGTTCGCGCCGTCCGTGATGTCGTACCATGCGCGCATGCGCATGCCGCCGTTGATCGTCACCGGACGCACCGGTGCGTGCGGAAAAACGAAGCGGATCGCCGTCTTCGGCAGCCGAAGCTCGGGCACGATCGGCGCGAAGTCGTTGCCGTCCGCACCCAGCCCGTGCAGCCAGATGATGCTCGCCGACGGGTTCTTTGCGGTTTCGATTTCGATTGCGGCCAGCAGCTCGGGCATGAATCAACTCGCTTTCGGCCGGATCGCCGACTTGGGCCGGAAGACCTTCACCACTTCCCCGCGCGTCTCGACGTAAGGCCCGCCGATGAGGTCGATGCAGTAGGGAACGGCGGCGAAAATGCCCGCGACGATCTGCTTGCCGTCCGTGTCTTTCAGTCCTTCGAGCGTTTCGCGGATCGATTTGGGCTGGCCGGGCAGGTTGATGATGAGCGAGCGCTTGCGCACGACCGCGACCTGCCGCGAGAGAATCGCGGTCGGAACGAACTCGAGGCCGATCCTGCGCATCTGCTCGCCGAATCCGGGCATCGGCCTGTCGGCGATCGCGAGCGTGGCCTCGGGCGTGACGTCACGGGGAGCGGGGCCGGTGCCGCCGGTGGTCAGCACCAGGTGGCAGCCGTGCCGGTCGACGAGGTCGAGGAGCGTCGCTTCGATCACGGGTCGCTCGTCGGGAATGAGCCGCGTTTCAGCTCGCCAGGGGGTCGCGACCGCGCGCCCGAGCCATTCCTCGAGCGCCGGGATGCCCTCGTCCCTGTAGGCGCCGCTCG
>WNGH01014634.1_pt1 | contig 12132 bp, 10 predicted proteins | sample 5400631 | NCBI WGS metagenome assembly WNGH01 (sample SAMN13153373, study PRJNA577476) | soil metagenome | isolation source: 115 cm soil or saprolite under Garry oak tree replicate 1 | place: USA:California | collected 2016-06-15 | reverse complement strand
TCACCAATCCCAATGCGGTCGCGCACTGCTCATGCGGCGAAAGTTTCGCCGCATGATTGATTACTTCGCCTTGCTGCAACAGCCGCGCCGCCCGTGGCTCGACGCAGAAGAGCTGAAGCAAAAATATCATCAGCTCGCAGCGGAGGCGCACCCGGATCGACAATCGACTGATTCGAAAAATCCGAACGCGGACTTCGCAAGGTTGAATGAATCTTATCGGGTCCTGCTCGATCCCAAATTGCGACTGCATCATCTCCTGAGTTCGGAAGGGATGTCCCTCCCTGACGAAGCCGTACCGGACGAATTGGGGAATCTCTTCGTCCAAACCGGAACGTTCATTCACGAAATCGATCGGCTGCTCAAGGAGACCAAGGAAGCAAACAACGCTTTACGTAAGTCGCTGTTGCAATCGGAAATCTTGGAGAAGCAAAGGCGCGCGAAAGGTCTCCTGGATAAGTTGAACACGTTGTATCAAGGCGCGCTGCAAGAATTACAGATGCTCGATCGCGCCTGGCTGAACGATCGTCAACGAATCACACCGGCGTTGCGCGATCTATATCAGCGTTTGGCCTATTTGACCCGCTGGATTGCGCAGATTGAAGAGCGCCAGTTCCAATTGTCGATCTAACAGGAATTCAATGTTGCATTCGGCTGAATGAATAACCAGTTTGTTCTCTTTTAATCGCAATGGATCTTTCATCACGAATCGCAATCCTCCTATCCGTAATTTCATCATTCCTGTTCTCGGTGGCCCCGACGCCGGCACAGAGACTCCCCGATACCACGCGGCTACTCCGGTTTCCTACGACGAACGACCATCAAATCATTTTCTGCTATGCAGGCGAACTTTACACCGTTGGTAAGGAGGGCGGCATCGGCCGGCGCCTGACGAGCGGCGCCGGCTACACTTCGTTCCCGCGCTTCTCGCCCGATGGCGCGCAGGTCGCGTTCACTTCGCAGTACGACGGTAACACGGAAGTTTACGTGATGCCGGCCGAAGGCGGTACACCGAAACGTCTAACGAGCTCGGCAACGCTCGGCCGCGACGATATTTCGGATCGGATGGGGCCGAACAATATCGTTATGGCTTGGGAGAACACGAAGCCCGTGGTGGTTTTTCGCTCACGGATGAAGTCGTTTAATGATTTCATTGGTCAGCTTTTCACGGTGGGCCTGGACGCGGAATTGCCGCAGCAATTGCCAGTGCCACGGGGCGGTTTCACTTCCTTCTCACCCGATGATTCGAAGATGGCGTTCAACCGCGTTTTCCGAGAATTCCGCACATGGAAGCATTATCGCGGCGGCATGGCCGATGACATCTGGGCTTACGACTTCAAGAACGGCGCGACGGAGAACTTAACGAGCAACCCGGCGCAGGACATCTGCCCGATGTGGGGCCCGGACAACAAAATTTATTTCATCTCGGACCGGGACGGCCGGATGAATCTTTTCTCGATCAATCTCGCATCGAAGGAAACGAAGCAGCTGACGAACTTCAAGGACTTCGACATTAAATTTCCATCGATCGGCAAAGAGTCGATCGTCTTCGAGCAAGGGGGATACATCTGGCGCTACGATCTGGCAAGCGGCCAGGCCGCGTCGATCCCGATCGAGATCAGGGAAGACTTCGCCTCCGGACGGTCGGCTCTGGTCGATGCATCCAAGCATATCGAGTCGGTGAATTTGGCGCCCGATGGCGAACGGACGATTGTAGTCGCGCGCGGCGATCTTTTCTCGGTCCCAGCAAAAGAGGGCACGCCGCGCAATTTGACCAGGACGTCGAACGCGCATGAACGCGACGCGGTGTGGTCGCCAGATGGAAAATGGATCGCTTACAACTCCGACGCGACCGGCGAGAACGAGTTGTATGTCCGCTCCCAAGACGGCCAGGGCCAGCCGCAACAGGTGACGAGCGGCGCGGACACTTATTATTACAAGCCCCTCTGGTCGCCCGATAGCAAGAAGCTGCTTTGGAGCGATCGGTTGCAGCGATTGCGTTATGTCGATCTTGCCACGAAAACTGTGACACAAGTCGATCAGGATAAGTACGGCGAGATCGAGGTTTACAACTGGTCGCCCGACGGTCAGTGGATCGCGTGGGTGCGACCAGAGGAGAACGGTCTGCCACGGGCTTATCTCTTTTCCATTGCCAACAAACAACGGACCGCGGTGACAGATAGCTGGTACGGTTCGGGCGAAGCGGTCTTCAGCGACGACGGGAAGTATTTGCTGCTCACTTCAGCGCGCGATTTCAAGCCAACATTTGGCTCGGAGGAGTTTGAAAACGTTTATCGCGACATGGAACGCGTCTATCTCGTTACGCTCGCCAAAGAAACCGAATCGCCATTGGCACCGCGCAGCGACGAGGTGGGCAAGGCGGAAAAGAAAAGAGAGAAAGAGAAGGGAAAGGAGACTGAGGAAAACAAGCCAGGCGAGAAGCCCGGCGAAAAGAAGCCAGATGAAAAGAAACCCGAGATCGCAAAGGCGAAGAAGCCTGTCGTCGTGAAAGTCGATACCGACGGCATTCAGAATCGCATCGTCGGTCTGGAAATTACACCAGGCAATTACCGGAACCTCCGCATGTTGGATGACCGCATCTTTTATCTGCGCCGAACCGTCGGGGACGAGACCAGCGAAGACGAGGAGGAAGAACGCCGCCCCGACAAGAAATCACATCTTTGCGTTTACAACCTGGAAGACCGGAAAGAGACCGTTCTCGGCGACGTGAATGATTACCAAATCACATTCGACGGCAAGAAGATACTGGTCAAAATCAAGAAAGATTACGCCATTATCGATCTGCCCAAGGACAAGATCGAGACGAAGGATCACGAGCACAAGATCGAGGGCCTCGATATGCAGCTCGATCGGCATGCGGAGTGGAACCAAATCTACTTCGAGGCTTGGCGTCAGATGCGCGACTTCTTCTTTTCACCGACGATGAACGGCATCGATTGGAAGGCGATGCGCGATAAATACGCCGCGCTGCTTCCGTTTGTGAATCACCGCAACGATCTCACGTATTTGCTCGGTGAGCTGATTGGCGAATTGAACAATGGACACACCTACGTGGGGGGCGGCGAACGTCCCGACACGCCGCGGATTAAACTTGGCCTGCTCGGGGCTGAGTTCTCGCGCGATCCGGCGACCCGGGCTTATCGCATCGAGCGAATCCTACCGGGGGAAAATTGGGACAAACAGACGCGTTCGCCTCTTACTGCCGTCGGCATAAATGTAAGACCAGGCGATTATATTTTGGCACCGCTGACAAGCAAGTGATCCTACGCGTAAACTCCAAACCATCCGATGCCGGTGCGCGTGATGTGACAGTCGTACCGACGGCTGACGAAGCCCCACTCTACTATCTGGCGTGGGTACAGAAAAATATCGATGAAGTGAGCAAGAAAACCGGCGGGGACGTCGGTTACATCCATATTCCCGACATGGGACGGCCCGGCTTGAACGAATTCACCAAGCTTTACTTCCCGCAGATCCGCAAGAAGGCGCTCATTGTGGACGTCCGCGGGAACGGCGGCGGCTTTGTCTCAGCGCTTGTTATCGAGCGGCTCCGGCGTGCCCTAGTGATGGTGGAGATCGCGCGTAATGGCATGCCCCAACCGGACCCGCCACAGACATTTCTCGGCCACGCTCGGACTGGGTAAAGTGATCGGCAAACGCACGTGGGGCGGCGTCATCGGTATCCGCGACTCACTTCCGCTCGTCGATGGCGGCCAGTTCTTCAAACCGGAATTCGCGCCTTATTCGAAAGATGGCAAAGAATGGATAATCGAGGGCCACGGCGTTGATCCTGACATCGTGGTGGATAATGATCCGGCGAAAGAATTCCGCGGAGAAGACCAGCAACTCGACAGGGCAATTCAAGAAATGCAGGAAGAGTTAAAGACAAAACGCTACGATCTTCCGCCGGCCCCGCCTTATCCCAACCGCAATCCGGGGAGCGGAAGTTAAGCCGTCGGCGCCCAGCCCCTACAATGTTCATTTGAACTTGCATAGGGTATGCCTGCAGCGATCATGAAGGATGCTGACTGAGCGCCAGAAAAACATTCTCGATTTTATCCAGAGCGAGCAGCGCGAAAAAGGAATCACGCCCAGCACGCGCGAGATTCAAAAGCACTTCGGATTCGCGAGCCAGACATCGGTGATGCAGTACATTGCTGCGCTCGAACGCAAAGGTTTTCTTGATCGTCATGCGCGAAAGGCCCGCGCGTTGATTACGCCGGTGCAAAAAGTGCGGATCACCGACGTTCCGATTTATGGGCAGATTCCAGCGGGCATGTCGGCCTTGACTGAGCAGACTATCGAAGGCCATGTCTCTCTCGACGCGCGCTCGGCGAATGCTTCAAGAAATCGCGGCACTTTTGCTTTACGCGTGCGCGGCGATTCGATGATCGGAGCGCACATTGTCGATGGAGACATTGTGATCCTGGAGGACCGCAAAGATGTGCAAAACGGCGATATCGTGGCCGCTTTAATTGATGGTGAAACCACTTTGAAGCGCTATGTGGTGGAACATGGGAGGCCGTATTTGAGAGCGGAAAACCCGCGGTATCCGAATCTGACTCCGGCGCGTGAGTTGAAGATTCAAGGGGTAATGATCTCGTTGGTGCGGAAACAAGAGAGGCGAAAGCGCCATTAACTTCGAAGCTTTCGCGCGAGTTGTTATAATGTTCCCTTGAACATATACCGCACGATGCCATCTTTTCCCCGATGGCTGCCAGCGGCAAAATTGACGACTCATCCGTCGACTCGTCCCCCTGTCCGGCTGCAGATCCGTTTCGCTCGGCTCCCGTCCGCTCCATTGATTCGCTTTCTCCCGAAAGCTCACCCGTACAGGTCGCCCATCTATGTCGCTCGCGTCCCCGCGGCTCCATTGATTCGCTTTCTCCCGAAAGCTCACCCGCACGGGTAGCCCATCTATGTCGCTCGCGTCCCCGCGGCTCCATTGTCGATCTTCGGAAACTTCTGTCTGAGCGTTTTCCGCACGCGCCTGCCTCTGCTTCGACGCGTTTAATCACAGGTTTATCTTTTCTCGATCAAGCAATTGGCGGTGGCTTGCCGAAAGGCGCCATCACGGAATTGATCAGCTCACAAATCAGTGCGGGCAGCGCCTCACTCATTCATGCTCTCCTCGAGACCGCAAACCGCGATTGTTATTTCATCGCGCTGATCGATGGGCAGGACTCCTTTGATCCGTCCCCCTCCGGCGGGCTGGGCAACGCGCGTTTGCGCAATCTTCTCTGGGTTCGCTGCACCAAAGTTCTCGAAGCAATCAAAGCGACCGATCTGCTACTGCGCGATGGCAATTTTCCACTGGTAATTGTCGATCTTGTTCTCAATCCACTAGAGGAATTGCGCAAGATCCCGCAGACAAGCTGGTATCGCTTACAACGGCTTGTCGAAGCCTCACCCACCGCGTGCCTCGTTATGAGCCGCCACAGCATGGTGACCAGCGCACAACTGAAAATTGTTCTCGAAAATTCCTGGACGCTCGAAACTTTTGAAGAGGGCGACGCGATTTCGCGGCTCCGAATTCGTGTTCAACGATCGCATCTCCATCGGCAGGAAACCACCATCGCCGGAGCGATCTGATGTTTGCGACCATTTATTTGCCAAACTTTTATTTACAGGCCGCTCTGCGTCATCAATCCGAGTTGTGTGCAAAACCAGTCGTGCTCATCGATGACAAAGACAAAAAAGTAGTGATCATTCAACTCAATCAGGCTGCCGAAAAAACTGGCGTGCACAAAGGCATGACACCGAGTCAGGGCTTGGCGCGCTGTTTGAGTCTGGTCATAAAAACACGCGCTCAATCGCAAGAAAAATTGATCGATGAAATCCTTCTTCATTATGCATTCACATTGGCTCCGTATGTGGAAGCCACTGCGCCGGGCGTTTGCACGATCCAATTTACCGACAATCGCAATCTTGGGCCGAAGCTTTCGGGCGTGATCGAACAATTGGCTGAATGCGAAATTAGCGCGCAAGCCGGAATTGCTCCTACGCCCGATGCAAGTCTTCTCGTCGCGCATCTGGCGCGTCCGGTTCTGCAAGTCGAGGACCCAAAGCAATTTCTCGCGCCGCTCCCGATCGAAACGCTGCGATATAATCGCCGATAACGCGGGCCGGAACACAGACTTGCAGTCTGTGCGGCCAGCGGAGTTTGCACTCCGGCGAACGAGTGCATGCGGAGAGGATGTCCGCTTCCCGCACAGGCAACATGCCTGTGTTCCAACTTAAGCCACGGGTCTGCGTTCGATCAAAAGACGATAAACAAAACCACCGAGCGCTCCGCCTACAAACGGCCCGATCCAATAAACATAGTGGTCGTGCCAAAAATTTGCCGCCACGGCCGGACCAAAAACGCGCGCGGGATTCATAGCCGCGCCGGTAAGCGTTCCCCCAAACAGGATGTCGAGAGTGATTGTAGCTCCAATGACGAGGCCGGCGACCCGCCGCGGCCCACGCTCGTCAACGGCCGTGCCATGAACCACGAAGACGAGAAAGAACGTTAAAATCCCTTCCACCAGAATCCCCTGCCACGCTCTAAGATTGATGGCGAGTTGCGGAGTGCCATTGACGACCACCTCGCGCCCGAATAAGCCGAGGCAAATCAACGCAGCCGAGATTCCGCCCAGCAATTGCGCAATCCAGAAACGGAATGCATTGGTCCACGTCATGTGACCGCCGCAAACCAATCCAAAAGTCACTGCTGGATTTAATTGGCCTCCCGAGATGTGCATGGTAGCCGAGACAAACGCTGCAATCGTAAGACCCTGAGCGAGCGCAACGGCGAGCACATCGTATCCGGCCGTTTTCATTGCGCCGATGCCGACGAAGATCAACGCGAAGGTTCCAATGAATTCCGCGAGCAACGGGCGAAGCTTGGCCATGCGTCGATGCAATCAGATTAGGCAAGCTCTGACAACCGAAGCTGTCGATCTAACCTCCGGCGTAATTCGGATATCGTTCGTGTAGCTCCCGGGACAGCCGATCTGCTTCATCGGCTTTGCCGGCACGTTGGTATGCGGACGCCGCTTTGTCCAAAGCCCGCGGCGTGATGGCGGGATCGTCGTAAAGCAACGCGACACCCATGAAAGCTTTGCCGGCGTCATCGAAATTTCCGCGTTCCAATTGGACATCACCCGCCAGCAGACGCGCTTCGGCATTCACACGACCTTCGGGTTGCAACGACATGATCTCCTCGGCGATCCTCTGCGCATCGTCTGGTTTGTGCGCACCGATTTTGACCGCACCGAGCGCAAGCAACACTTTCGCCTTGCCCGCCGGATCCGTGGCGATCTGTAAGTATTTACCAAAGGCGTCCTCCGCTTCAGCCACATTTTTTAGCTTCGTGGCTGCGTCTCCCAGATAAAATAAGAAGTCAGGTTTTACACTGCCGCGATTGTCGATCTTTGCCAAAGCGCTCAAGTACTTCTCAGCCGCTTCATAATTTTTCTCGTTGAAATATTCGATCCCGAGCCATTCCAGAACTTCTGCCGGCACGTTTACAGTCGGACTCGTGGCCATGAAGTTGTTCACTTCCTTGGTGAGAGCAGGGCGAGCTTTCAAATGAAACTGACACAAAATGAGGCGGAGGGAGGCGAGATTATAGTATTGCTCTTTATTGAGTTGGCGCGCGGCGTTCAGCGCAACCATCGCCGTCTTGTAATCCTTCGCCTCAAATGCGGCTTTGCCGATATAATATTGCGCCTGGGCCGCAACAGAACTCTTGGGGAATTCTTTCAGGAGTTGGCGAAAAGTGTCGACCATGCCCTTTGCATTCTCCTGTTGCCCGAGGATCAACGACTTCAATTGCAGGGCCGCTTCCCGCTCGTGCGCGCTGGGATACTTGGTGAGAATCAGGTTCAAGTCGGAAAGCGCGGCGTTATAGTTTTTGTCCTGCTCGTAAGCCAATGCGCGCTGAGCCAAAGCGGCAGGCATTTGCGGGTTGTCTGGAAAGGTCTGCACGTAGTAGGTGAACGCTTCGATGATTTCGGAAACGTTTTTCGTCTGCACGTAACATAGACCAAGCTTGTAAGCCGATTCCGCGCGCAACTTGGAAGAGAGCTGAGAAGCACGCAGTTCCGCATAAACAGGCACCGCCTCCGCGTAATTTTGCTGTTTGTAGAGCGCTTCCGCTTTTAAGAGCTTCGCCTGGTCGGCCCGTTCCCCTGTTGGATCCGTTTTGAGAAACTCCTCCACTTCCGCAAGCAGTGCGGACGGATCCGAGTTATAAACATTAATGAGCCGTTGATAAGCCGCGTCCTTCGCTTCCTCGCGATCCGGATATTTGGCGATGATCTGGCGATACAATTCTTCAGCTTCCTTCGCGTGACCAAGTTGCCGCTCGCTGTTTGCCGCCAGCAACATCACTTCGGCCTGGGCGGCCTCCGGAAGTTTCTCCCGTTCTTTCTTGTAATCAGCGAGTAACTGCTCGTATTGGCCGGATTGGTATTGCAGGCGGTGCAACCCAACCTGCGCGATCGCCCGGAATTTTCCAGCTTCCGGCAAGGCTCGTCCCTTTTGCAACAGAGTTGTTGCTTTATCCACCATTGCCTTATCGATCTTGCCCTTGTCCGCCTGCACAAGATCGAGAGCGAGCATCCCGCCGCGTACGGCCGCCTCCGCTTTCAAAGCCGGCTTCTGCGTTTCGCTTGAGAGAGCTTCGTATTGTTTCAACGCATCGATTTTTCTTCCTCGGCCAATGAGAATCGGTGCCGCAGTCAGCCGTGCATCCTCACGATACGGGTTCGGATTCGGGGCCTCAGCCACCTCCTGATAGATGCCGCAGGCTTCATCTTTGCGGCCTAGAATTTCGAGGCAGCGCGCTTGGAAATAGTGTGCGGAAAGCGCAACGGCCGCCTCCTTTGATTTAGCGGCGGAACGCTGAAAGAGCGGAAGCGCCGCAGCATAGTCTTTCTGCGTAAAAGCCGTTTCGGCGAGGGCGTACGCAGCAGGTCCGGCAAATTCGCTCTCGCCGTAATCATTCAGCACTTTCTGGAAATTTGTGCGAGCGCTCGATGGTCGGTTGAGATTTCGATAGGATTCGCCGAGCGAAAAATAGGCGTTCGCCCGGCCAGAACGTCCGGGGTAATCGTCCAGATACTTTTGGTATTCCGGGACGGCAAGATCGTAGAGCTTGCGAGTGAAGAGCGCGTTCGCGTATTCGAGCTGGCGGCGGTCGGGCGCTTCGGTGTCACGCGCTGCCGGTTCAGAAAAATCCTCCGCTGAATGGCTCGGGGTTAGCACTGGGGGTTCCTCAACAGGCAGAGCCCGTGCAACCGGTGGCTCATCTACAGGCTGAGCGCGACGCACTTCGGGTGGCCATTGAGCGTAAGCAGTCCCAACAGTACAAAACAGCATTGCCAGTCCTAAAAGACCGGCTGCGCCGCAGGCTGTTTTCATTTTGCTGTTGCGAAAGCCACGTTGGTTATCCCGGCTTCGCTGCAAATGTTTAAGACCCCGATGATGTTTTTGTAGGCGCCGGCCTCGTCGCCTCGGATTACGACGGCCTGCTCGGAGTTGAGTTGAACCAGGCTTTTGAGCAATTCGCTCAATTCAGCACCGCTGAGGGTACGGCGATTCACAACAACGTTTCCGTCCGCTTTCACATTCACAACGACATCTCCAATCGGCGCAGTTTTCTCCTTTGCGGCCGAAGCCTTTGGCACCTTGACGTCCAGTTCGTTCTCCGTACGAGCGGCGTTCCACGTCAACAGGAAAAAAATCAATAACAGCAATAGGACATCGACCAGCGGCGCCAGTTGAATACCGGGATGATGCAGAGGCGCGTGACCACGCAGATTCATATGACCAAAGAGAGGATGTCGATCTTGCGGCTTGCTAGTACGATTGGCAGCTTAAAGTTCGTCCTCGATCAGCACGGGCGTTCGTTCAGTCCGCTTGCCGTAGTGCAAAGAAAGCAAAGCCAAAACATGGGTCGAAGCAGCCTCCAATTCTGAGATCAACTTTTGCGCTCTGCCCCGGAAAAAAGCGTAGAACATCATTGCCGGAATGCCGATGGCCAGCCCGGCGGCTGTATTGACCAGCGCTTGACTGATCCCGCGTGACAACGCCACATAGCGAGCTGATCCAATATCGGATCCGAGTGCGCCGAACGAATGGATAATTCCGAAGACCGTGCCGAGTAAGCCGAGCAACGGCGCGATCATTCCGATATCGGCAAGATAAATAACACGATTATTCAGACTGGCTGCGACTCGTGTTCCTTCTGTCTCGGCGATCTCACGGACATGCTGAAAATCTGCATTCGGATTCTTGGTAGTAAAATCGAGCATTTTTTGCACGACCCGAGCAATGGCCTCGCCGTGCCGATTGGAAACGGCGAGCAAACCAAGATAATCGCGTTTGCGCAAAAGTGCGTCGGCGGTAGCCATGTAACCGCTCGAGACCACGGCGCCGCGCCGGATCGTCATGAGATAAACAATCACGAGCATGACGGAAAAGATCGACAGGAGAAAAAGTGGTATCATCACCGGCCCGGCGTTGATGAGTGTATCCATGATCGTCTGCGAGTGCGGAACTTCGGGCACGAGAGGCGGCGTAGCGTTCTGTGCGAGCAAAGGAGGTGCGCCTGCCAGCGAGGCAAACACCAGGAGTGAAATCTTCATGCCAAGAATTTCGTTATGATAAACGGAGCGCTGTCGGATGCAAATAAGCAGCTCAAAGACTAAACACAAACCAACAACCTCGGTTGCTAAACAAATTGATCCCCGCCAGCCCACCGGCGCACCCGAAAGATATGGGCTGGTTGAATTTCCGGGTCGAGTTCGACGTAATTTCGGCGACCCCGCCAGATGTAGCGCGCGTCGCTCAGCAAATCGTGCATTTGATATGTGTCGCTCTCCATTTGGCCGAATTGATCGATCGGTACATCGACATAAGCACTCTGTTTGCGATGCGGATCGAGATTGACGATGACGAAAATGATATTGTCGCGAGCGGCAGTCATTTTGCCCCGAATTGATCGATCGGTACATCGACATAAGCACTCTGTTTGCGATGCGGATCGAGATTGACGATGACGAAAATGATATTGTCGCGAGCGGCAGTCATTTTGCCGTAAAACAAAATGGCGTCGTTGTCGGCGCCATAAAATCGCAAGTTATCGTAAAACTGGAGTGCGCGGTTTTCCTTTCGAATTTTGTTCAACCGCGCGATCCAGTCCTTGATATTTCCCGGCGCGTCCCAATCGCGTTCTTTCCACTGATACTTTTCGGAATCGAGATACTCCTCACGATCCGGCAGGGCCTTGTTTTCGCACAGCTCATATCCGCTGTAGATGCCGTAAAGAGTTGAGAGCGTCGCAGCGAGAACGACACGAGTCATAAACGCCGGCCGGCCGCCATCCTGGAGAACAAACGGCAAGATATCCGGTGTGTTCGGCCAAAGATTAGCGCGATAATATTCGCTCATTTCTGTTTGCGTCAGCTCCGTAAAATATTCAGTGAGCTCGCGTTTTGAATTTCGCCACGTGAAGTAAGTGTAACTCTGGCTGAAGCCGGCTTTGGCCAGCGCTTTCATCATTTTCGGTCTGGTGAATGCTTCGGCGAGAAAGAGCGCGTCCGGATACTTGTCGCGCACGCCCGTTACCAAATATTCCCAGAAGGCGACCGGTTTGGTGTGCGGATTATCGACGCGAAAGATACGCACGCCGTGCTCGGCCCAAAAAAGGACAATGCTCTTCATCTCTGCCCATAGCTCAGGCCAGTTTTCGCACCGGAAGTTCAGCGGATAGATATCTTCGTACTTCTTCGGCGGATTCTCGGCATATTTGATTGACCCGTCCGGACGCTTGTAAAACCAATCGGGATGCTCTTTGACGTAAGGATGATCGGGTGAACAATTGATTGCGAAATCGAGCGCAATTTCCATTCCTCGTTTCCGTACTTCTTCTTGAAGCCAGTTAAAATCGGCCAGGGTGCCGAGTGCAGGCTCAACTGCCTTGTGCCCTCCGGCTTCGCTCCCAATCGCCCAGGGGACGCCCGGATCGCCGGGCTCGGAGGTGACCAAATTATTGCGGCCCTTGCGGTTAGTATGACCAATAGGATGAATCGGCGGGAAATAAATCACGTCGAAGCCCATTGCTTT
>WNGH01006355.1_pt1 | contig 12135 bp, 9 predicted proteins | sample 5400631 | NCBI WGS metagenome assembly WNGH01 (sample SAMN13153373, study PRJNA577476) | soil metagenome | isolation source: 115 cm soil or saprolite under Garry oak tree replicate 1 | place: USA:California | collected 2016-06-15 | reverse complement strand
GGTCGGCGCCAAATTCTCGCCGCTCCGGACCATCCTGTTGGTCTCCGAGGTGGGGCGCCGCCAGCGCAAGGCCGACTTTGCCTTCAACAGCGCGGTGTCGATCGCATTCATCGGCGCGCCCTCCATGGCGTGGGACTCGATGAGATTACCGCCCCAATCCAGAATCGCCATCGCCACGATTTTCTTGTTCTGCTCGGCCCAAGCGGTACAGGCGTCCGCCATGGCACGCGCGCCAGCACTCGATATGACTTTGATGTCCCTGGTCGCCTTGAGGTCGCTGGCCGCTTGCTTCGCCGGCGCTGAGCGCGCCTGCTGCTGAGCGTGTGACTGCACGGGTAGCAATAGCATCAGTCCTGTGACTGTTCCTGAGATGATAAGAATTTTCTTCACGTCAACCCTCCTCAAAGCCGGTACGCACTATCGTGTAGGCGTTCGGGCTGCGTTTTTCCCGGTCTTTAGCGAGACTCTATTGTATTCTGGGTCGGATGTCCCGTTGTGGGGGGCAGTTGGAATCTTTCACGCTGACCCATTACGGGGGAACTTCAGCGCTTGACGATGGATTTGAAGCCGTTGGCTTCGAGGTCGTGGCGCGCGATCGTGGCGGACTGCGGGTCTGCGTACGGGCCGACCTGGACGCGATAATACTTGTCGGTGCTGGGCGTGATGACGTATGCGGGAAATCTTTTTTGTTGCAGAGCCTGCGCGAGGGCCAGTGCGTCACCTTCGCGTTGGACTGCCGCGACCTGGAGCATGATGGCACCCTTGGCAATTAGCGGCGCACCGGCGGGAGCGGAATTCTTCGGCGGCGTCACGGGTTTCGGGGGAACCGCAGCAGGTTTCCCGCTCGCCGCGCTGCCCCGACCTTCGCCCGCCAGAGCAGCGGGCTTCGCGCCGGCGGGTTGGCGATGGTCTTCGGCCGTCTTCGGTTCGGCGGAATGATAAAAGTCCCAATCAGAGCCCTTTTGCGAGGGCGCCGCTTCTTCTTTCGGCGGGCTCAAAGTACCTGCCCGTCCGGCAGGCGGGGAGCCCGCACCCGTGCTTTCCGGTTTGCCTTTCGATTTTGGCGCGGACGCAGCAGTTGACTCGTCCGCGTCCGCTGGAGTGCCGACCGCCTCGCGGAGCCCAGCATCATACTGGCTACGGCCGAGCAGATAGCCCAGAGTGAAAACGACCCCGAAAATCACGACGAGCAGCATGAACAGCCCGACCAGGTGCCTACTCTCCAGGACAAAATCGCCGCCGTGTTTTTTCTCCATCGAGGCCATCTATGGATTTCTAGAACCGATTGCCTTGACCCATTCGTTGATGATGTCAATCGGCAGCGGGAACACGATGGTTGTGTTCTTCTCGACGCCGATCTCCGTCAACGTCTGCAAGTATCGTAATTGAATCGCGGCGGGCTGCGTTTCCAGCACCTTGGCGGCCTCGGCCAGCTTGGCCGATGCCTGTGCTTCGCCCTCCGCGTGAATGACTTTGGCGCGGCGCTCGCGCTCCGCCTCCGCCTGCCGGCCGATGGCGCGCTGCATCTGCTCCGGAATATCGACTTGCTTGACTTCCACTTTCGTCACCTTAATACCCCAGGGCTCGGTGTCCTGGTCAAGAATGGTTTGCAACTTGCTGTTTACCTTTTCGCGCTCGGCGAGGATCTCGTCGAGTTCGAATTGCCCGACGATGCTGCGCAACGTGGTCTGCGCCTTCTGCGACGTAGCGTAAAGATAGTTCTGAACCTGCGAAAGCGCAAGATTCGCATCCACCACGCGGAAATAGGCGACCGCGTTCACCTTTACCGAGACGTTGTCGCGCGTGATGATGTCTTGCGAAGGCACGTCGAGCGTTTCGATCCGCAGCGAGATCCGGTAAAGGGTCTCAATCGGCCAGAAAACGATGCGCAATCCCGCGCCCTTCGCGTCCGGTTGCATGCGTCCGAGACGCAATACCACGCCACGCTCCCATTCCTTGATCACATAAAGCGAATTCCAAAACCAGATCAAGAAGATGAACACCGGGATCAGAAGTCCATACAATGAGAGGTCCATCGCTTCCTCCTCAGCAAGAAGACGGTGCGAATCCGTCCGTCACGGCAGCGTCAATTTTCAGGCGGCCTCCCATTCAGGATCCAGGCTAACCAAATAGAGCCCGCAGCCAATCCAAATTGCGAAATTTCCTAACGGCCCTGTGCGGAGCTTTCCACCGGGACAACGTGCAATGTGAGTCCCTCGATGCGAGTCACGCGCACGTGCGCGCCTGCGGGAATCGCCTCGCGCGCAACGGCACGCCACAACTCGCCATGCAGCCGCACCATACCTTGAAAGGCGTCGCTGTCGATCAACTTTTCCAGTGGCGCAGTGACTTCGGCGGCTGTGCCAACCAGTTGTTCGCGTCCCGTCGCCGGTTTCCAGGAGCGCGAGCCCAGCACCAGCCGCATCAGGAAAATCGTGATCAGCGCGAATGGCAACGTCGTGCCAAAAGCTACGCCCAAGCTCACTCCCGCATGGGTCAGCGGCGAACGGATCAGCATCAGCGCGCCCAGCAACATCGCCACGACCCCGCCAATTGCCAGGACGCCATGGCTCGTGTACTTCGCCTCCAGAATAAATAACCCCAGCGCCAGCACAATTAACACGATGCCCGCGGGAGCTACGGGAAGAATATGCATCGCATACAGCGCCAACACCAGCGAAATTCCGCCGATCACTCCGGGAGCGATCATGCCGGGATGCGTGAACTCCGTGTAAAGACCCAACACGCCAACGATCAGCAGGATAAAAAATGCGTCCGGCTGCACGATGCGCGAAAGAAACTGCTGGCGAAACGACATCGGCATCGGCACACGTTCAGGATCACGAAGCGCAAGCTGGACGGCCGAGCCGTCGAAACGCTTGACGGTGCGGCCATCGAGATGCGACAGCAAATCCTCCGGAGAATTGGCAATCAGGTCCACCAGTTTTCCGTCGAGCGCTTCCGTCTCGGTCCAGGCCTTGCCTTCCGTGACAGCCGATTCGGCCAGCTCGACATTGCGGCCGCGCTTCGCGGAATAGCTGCGCAAAAACGCCGTCGCGTCGTTCAGGATTTTCTTCTTCAGTGTTTCATCCACCTGGAGCGGGACTCCGCCAAGCTCGAGCAGCGGCGACGCCGCTCCGGTGTGCGTTCCCGGCGCCATAGCCGCCACATCCGCGGATAGCAAAATAAAATATCCTGCCGAAGCGCCGCGAGACCCAGCGGGAGAAATATAGACAACCACGGGCACCGGCGAATCGAGAATGTGCTGGATCATGTCTTCCATCGAGGTCGAAAGGCCCCCGGGAGTATCCATCGTGATCAGGACGAGACTCGCATGACGCCGGGCAGCCTCTTCGATCCCGCTGTCGACATACTCGGCCATGACGGGCTCAATTTCGTCGCCGATGCGCAGCTCGATGACTTGCGCCTTCCCGTTGGCGGGCGCAGGAGATCGCGCGGCGCCTTGCGCTCGAGCAAGGTTCGCTACCGCAGCCAAGAAAAATCCCGCAACCGCGATCGCCACAAGCCCTGCACAGGCATGCCGCAAAGCGAAATCCTTCGGGAGGATTCTGCGAACGCGCCTCATCGGCGCCCTCCGTCACCTTCGCGTTTCTGCGAATCTACTCCGCGCGAAGGCTGCGCGGCTGACGGATCGCCCCCAGGACGCAACAGCGCTCGATCAAATTTCATGGATACGCGCGCCAGGCGCGCCAGCGCGGCGGGATCCTGGGAGGCGGTGGGAGCGGCGGGGGGGCTGTTCTCAGCCGATTCCGCCAGAATGGCACGGGCGTCGGCCGTGCGCCCCAATGACTGGAGCGTCGAAATCAATAAGGTTCGCACGCCCTTATCAGCCGGATCGAGTTTCCGCGCCCGTTCGAATGGGGGAACAGCCGCGGCAGGTTGTTTTGCAGCCAGTTTCGCGATGCCGAGATTTATCCAGTAGTCCGGCTCCTCCTCGTCAATCGCCGCGGCCCATTCGAACTCGGCGGCGGCCTCGGTTGGTTTGCCGGCGCGCAAGCGCGCGACACCCAGGTTGTTGCGGACTTCGGACATTTCCGGGAGCCGGTTATTCGGGTCCGCGCCCCGAGTGCGTTCCATTAGGCCGGAAAAGGCCGCTTCGGCCCGTACCGCGTCGTTTAGCAGAAGGTGACACACACCGGTGTTGAAGCCGGCCTCGGGGCCGTCCGGGCGATTGGGCGGCACGCGCGAAAACCATGGCAGTGCCGCTTCGCAATTGCGGCGCGCAAAATAGAGCTGGCCAAGTTCGAACACCGGGCGATCCCAGGCAGGTTCCAGGCGGGCCGCTTCCCGCAAGGCGCGCAGGCGGACTTCGTCATCCGAAGTGATGATGCCGCGGACGAAATTCTGGAGTGCATCGGGACGAAGCGAAGGGGGCGGGTGCGCAAAACTCGATTCGTCCGTATTCGCTCCCGGGGACAGACAATTCTTTTGCGCGAGCGCGCACAAAATCTGCCACGACAATCGCGCGTGCAAGCGAAGAAGGCTCTCGAGCGGACCCGATTGCGTGTATGGCTGAGAAAGCGACGGCGGCATGATACGGAGCACACGCGCTTCCAGCGTCACCGTCTTGCCGTCGGAAGTGAACCGGCCAAAGACGACTTCATCGGCGTCGGCTTCAGTTGCGATCTTGACCATCGTTGCGCGGGAAAAACGGGCGGAGTCCGGCAAACCAATCTTCTCAAGAGCCGCCAGGCGCTCCTGCCGCGAAAGTGAATTTAACCCCCGGTCTTGCAGGCGCTCGACGGTCGCCTCAGAGAGGCCCTCGCCGAGCCAATCGAGGCTGGCTACACGGCTGTCATTTTCGAAAGGAAATACGAGGAGGGTCCCGGGATGGGTTTCAACGGAAGCGGCGCGAGGAGCCCCGGTAGATTGTTTGTACGGTGACGGCCGCGCGCCACCTGCCGCAAAAAAGACGGCACAAACAATCAAGACCTCAGTTCGGAAAAATCGCGGGGGCATCGTGATCACATTGTAGCAGAGGCCGCGCGGCGTGTGACAACCCAAACCAACGAGCGGCGAAGCACTCTAGGCGCCGGGGGAATTTGTGGCGGTTTTTCCGCCGCCAGGCGGAATCAGCAAAAGAACGCCTTGAACGGTCGGATCGTCAAGGACTTTCTTGAACGCCGGATCGGTCTTGGCCTTCGCGATGTCCTTATAGCCCTCGTCGAGGGACTTGCGCAGATAATCGGCGCAATGTTCAGCGTCACCAATTTGGGCGTACTCCTTCGCCATCATGAAGAAGAACAGCCCGTGGTTCTCCACCGTGCGATCTTGCATCATCGTCCCGACTCGTTCATTGTGGTCGAAGGTGTGGGGATCGATTTCCAGCGCTTTGCGAAATTCGGCGGCCGCTTCGGGATATTTCTTGGTCTTGTAGTACGCATATCCCAGATTCGCGTGCGTGCCGCCCTGGTTTGGGTCAATCGCGACAGCCCTTTGATATTCCCGGATAGCGCGGCGATAATTCTTCTGCTGATAAGCCACCATTCCGAGGTTGTTTACCGCACTGGAGTAGGTTTTGTCGGCTTTGACGGCACGCTCGAAGTATTTCTTGGCCTGACCATAGTTGGACATGTTCAGGTAAGCGATGCCGATCATGTTCATGAAGAGAGCGTTTTTCGGCTCATCCTTCAGAAGATCTTCATAGGCGTGGATTCCCGCGTCATACCGTTTTTCCGCCATCAAGATCTTTGCGCGATCGATCGCGACGTCTCTCGCATTGAGCGCCGGGCGAACCTCCGTGCCGGCTTGTGTGGGAGACACAACGGTGGTGGGATTCGCGGCGGGCTGCTGCGCATTCAGTGCCGGTATGACCGCGAAGATCGAAATATTGAGGGCGACACATGTGAGAAGTTTCATGTTCATGGCGAAACCTCCAGACGCCGCCGCTTTAGCGCTGTGGCTCCTGCGTTCCCTGGTTTGGCTTGTCGGCGTCCTTCTTGCTTCCTCCAAAGATACCAAAAATACGCCTGAACAAACCTTTTTTTTTCTCTTCTTCAGGTTGTTGCGCCTGACCCTCCGCGGACTCTCCACCGGAGCCGGGCGTGGCGGGTCTCTTCGTAGAAGGAACGGAATTCCCCCCTGCGGAAGAAGGCGGCGCCGGCTCCGCCTCCTTGTCCTTGCCGCCGAAAATTCGCGAAAGCCAGGATGCAGGCGGCGCATCGCTCGCCATGCGCCCACCGTGCAAGGAGCAGAATTCGGTTGGCTCCGTGCCGTGGATGTAGATCTCCTCACGCGTGATCGGACACGCCGGCGTGGCTAACTGCAGCGTGTCGGGATCGATGGTGACTCGCATGACGCCTTCCGGCATCGAAAAAGGCTGGACATCGCGGTACGCGGGCAGAGTGATTGCGCGCTTCATGAAATCCGCCCAGATGGGCGCGGGGGCACTCGCGCCGGAAAGTCCGAGGTCGCGATTGTCGTCGAATCCCACCCAGACGATGCAAAGCAGGTTCGAGGTGTAGCCGGCAAACCAGCCGTCGCGGGAAGTGCCCGTCTTGCCCGCCGCCGGGGCCGTGAACCCGCGAGCGCGGACGGTCGCGCCGGTGCCATGGTTGATCACATCTTCCATCATGCTCGTCACCAGGTAGGCGACGCGCGGATCGAGCGCCCGGCGAGTGCGGATCGTGTTGTGCTCGAGTGGCTCGCCGCTGGCGTTGACCACATTGCGGATGTACATCGGCTCGGCGCGCACGCCTTCGTTGGCCAGAATCGTGTACCCCCCAGCGACTTCGAGGGGCGTCATTTCGTAGGCGCCCAGAGCAACCGACGGGGTCGCGCGGATGGAGGGATCAAGTCCGAATTGATGCGCCATGTCCGTGACGCGCGTATAACCCACCAGCTCGGCCACCTTCACCGTGGCGACATTGAGCGAAAAGGTGAGCGCCTCGCGGAGAGTCACCCTGCCGTGGAATTTTTCGCCGTAATTGTTCGGAGTATACTCCTTGCCGTCGAAGTCAAACGTTGTCGGTTCGTCCATAATCGTCGTAGCAGGAGTCACGATGGGCTGCACGCCGTCCACCGCGCCTTCGAACGCCGCTGCGTACACGAACGGCTTGAACGCGGACCCCGGTTGCCGCCTTGCAAGAACCCGGTTGAGCTGGCTCTGGCCGTAGTCTCGCCCGCCGATCAACGCCTTAATCTCCCCGTTGTGCGGATCGAGAACGACAATCGCCACTTGCGCTTGCGGAGCCTCCTGGCCTTCCTTGCGCCACCGCGCGTATCGCCGAGCCAGTTGGGCATCCACGTTCTTGGCGCCGGCGTCCACCGCGTCCGCGGCGGCGCGTTGCAGCTCGGGATCGAGCGTGGTGTAAACGCGGAAACTCTGGGAGAGCAGGTCCGCCTCGGAGAAACGGTCGAGCAGGTGTTCCTTCACCATGTCCACAAAATACGGCGCCGAGCTTCCCTCGAGTCCGGCTCCAACGATATGCAGCGGGATTTTTTTGGCATCCTGTGACTGCTTTTGTGTAATCACCCCATTTTCGATCATGGACAAAAGAGCGCGGTCGCGCGCTTCCGTGGCTTTATCAGGATGCCGCTCAGCAGTCGAATAACGGTTTGGCGCGTGGATGATTCCGGCCAGGAAGGCCGCCTCAGGCAGGGTTACTTCGCGGACGTCCTTGTTGAAATAGGCCAGCGACGCTTCGCCGAAGCCATGAATGGCGAAACTGCCGCGATTTCCGAGATAAATTTCATTGGCATAAAGCTCGAAAATCTGCGCCTTAGTGAAACGATGTTCGAGCTCGAGGGCCACCATCGTCTCGGCGATTTTGCGCCGCAAAGTTCGGTCCATGCTGAAGAAAAAGCTGCGCGCCACCTGCATCGAGATCGTGCTTCCGCCCTGGACGCGAGCGCCGTGGCGCAAATCAGCCCATGCGGCGCCGAAAATACGCACGGGATCGAAGCCGGGATGCTCGAAGAAACGCCTGTCTTCCACGGAAAGCACGGCTTCTCGCAGCAACTTGGGAATGTCATCGAAGTTCATGTCCCGGCGCTTCTCGCGCGAGCTGTCGAACAAACTGCTCAGGAGTTCAGGCTCGACCTCGGCTGAATCAACGGCCTCACCTGTGTCCAGCATGCGAATCTTCTGCACTTCGTGCCCGCTGAAAGTGACCACAAGCCGGTTTTTGCCGCCAAAATAGGATTCACTCGAAGGGCGAATTTCGATTTCGGAGCCGTGCAGGACGTAGCGCCCCGGCGTCCCCTGCACATCGAGCTCGCTATAACCGGCGCGTTGTAAGTGGTTTGCAAGTTCCGCCACGGTGAGAGTCTGGCCAGTCGAAATTCGCGCCGGCGCAGCGTAGATTCGCGCCGTCGTCTGCTGGATATGCCCCGAAAGGCGTAAATCAATCATCCGGCCATAGGAAATCCAGTAATACGTCGCGACGCTTGTGGTTGTTAGTAATAAAAGAAGTACGATTCCGAGCAAGACCATGCCAAAGCGGGATGCCCAGAAACCCCGGTTGATTAGAATGCGCAAGATGGTTCTCCGTTCCGCCGCAAAAAAACCCCTGAAACACCCCATCTACTAAGATGCGCAACCCAAGCAAGTGTACATGGCTTGCTATCCGATTTCACAATACTCAACGATGTGGGGACTATCATCGCCGGCGGGCGGGCGATTCGCGGAACCATCGGGTCAGGACCAGTCGCGAGAAATTTTCCCCACTGGATCTCGGTCGCGCTAGGTCAATGAATCGTTACTGACAGCGGGGTGGAAATTCAGAGTCCACTGATAAACAGTCAAATCTACGATGACCGAATATTCCACATGAATCCTGACGTTGCCGCTCACCGCTTCGACCTTGATGTCTTCGGCAGCGGCGGGGACGTCATCCTTTTGCGCTTCCTTCAGGACGGCCGCCCGGATTTGTTCCTGAGTTTGCCGGGTGGCGCTTGCATACCGCGCGATCGTCTGGATGCCATCTTGAAATTCGAATTCATTGATCAACGCGGGAACGACTTTGACAGTGACATACACAAATGAAGCTAACACCAATGTCCAGAGAATCGGCTTGAGCCGCCCTGCGCCGCGCTCTGCATCGCGCGCCGGCCGGCTGCCCTTCGAGGACTGCCGGCAAAAACCGCTCTCGTAAAAGGCAAGATTGGGCGCAGAGCTTTCGTTCGGACTGGGACTCAGAGAGGGCCTCATAAATTCGATGCTAGCACTCGCCCTGTGGGGTGTCGAGTGTGAGTCCGTTGCCAGTTGCTGTGCAGTTACTTTCTGCAACTTAATGATAATAATAGTGTTATAGGAGAACCACAGAGCGCCGAGGCATTCACCTGGTCCTCGCGTGAAGTGAAAAACCTGCAGCAGAAGATCTAGTAGGCTTTGCCGAAGATGGCAAGCTCCTTCGACGGCTGGCCGCAGAAGATACACGATCCGGCTCCACCGGGCTGCTCGATGGGAATGCAACGGAGGGTGGCTTTTGTGGCTTCCTTGATCTGCTCTTCGCACTTGCTGTCGCCGCACCAGTAGCACTGCGCGAAGCCTGTCTCCACGACCTGCCGAAACTCATCAAAGTTCTTCGGTTCGAACGTATGCGTTCCACGGAACGCCAGCGCGCGGTCAAACAGCGCTTTTTGAATCTCGACGAGCAACTGCTGCACCGACCCGGCAATGCCGTCCTGGGAAACGAAGCTTTTCCCTTCCTTCCCCGGCCTATCGCGGCGCGCCAGCACGACGCTGCCTTTGGCAACGTCCTTCGGCCCGATCTCCATCCGCAGAGGGACGCCGCGCATTTCCCAGTCGTTAAATTTGAAACCGGGACTCTGTCCTTCGCGCTCGTCCACTTTGACGCGAATCTCCGCCTTCACCAGCTGTTCGCGGATTTTCCTGGCGGCCTCAAAGACCAGTGCCTTCTCTTCGTCGGTCTTGAAGATAGGAACGATTACCACCTGATGGGGCGCAAGCCTCGGGGGAAGGATCAACCCCTGGTCGTCGCCGTGAACCATGATGATGGCGCCCACGACACGCGTCGAAAGCCCCCACGATGTTGTCCAACAATGCTGCAACGTGCCCAATTGATCGAGATAGCGGATTTCGAAGGCCTTCGCGAAATTCTGACCCAGGTTGTGTGAGGTGCAGAATTGCAGGGCCTTGCCATCTCCCATCATGGCTTCGAGCGAGTAGGTGACATCCGCGCCCGCAAACTTTTCGGAGTCCGACTTGCGCCCGGGAATCACAGGAATCGCCGCCTCGTTCATAGCGAAATCGGTGTACACATCCACCATCTGGCGCGTTTCGGCTTCGGCTTCCTGATGGGTCGCGTGCGCCGTGTGGCCTTCCTGCCAGTAAAATTCGAGCGTGCGAAGGAAAAGCTTCGTGCGCAGCTCCCACCGCACCACGCTGTTCCACTGATTGATCAGCACCGGCAGATCGCGATACGACTGAATCCATTTCGCGTAGGCGTGGCCGATGATCGTCTCCGACGTCGGACGGATGACCAGCGGCTCTTCGAGTTTTTCGCCGCCACCATGCGTGACCACCGCCAGCTCCGGCGAAAACCCCGCCACGTGCGATTGCTCCTTGCTGATGAAGCTCTGCGGAATCAGCAGCGGAAACGCCGCGTTCACGTGCCCGGTCGCCTTGAAGCGGCGGTCGAGCTGCGCCGTGATGTTCTCCCAGAGCGCCCAGCCGTAGGGGCGCACGATCATGCACCCACGCACCGGCGCGTAATCCGCCAGCTCGGCCCGCAGCACAAGTTGGTTGTACCATTCCGAAAAATCTTCAGAACGAGAAGGGAGTTTCAAATCCGCCATGCGCGCCGGTCCTTTTCTTTCTGGCGTGCTCCACGCTTCACTTGAGACGCTCAGGGTAAAGGTGGAGCCCGCACCCGACTGTGGTGCTGTGATATCGAGCGGTGAGAATCAAGAAAAAGAAGCGTAGCCGACGCTGCTGGAGGTGTCAACCAAGGGTCGAAATCAGGGGGGGGGGCAGTTTCCGAGAATCCCGTGATCCTGGCACAATCGCCAAAGTGACCAGGGGGAGCACATCTCCGGTTACCCAACTATGAGCACACCGATTTGTCAGTGGGGCACGGCATCCCAGCCACAATCGCCAGCAACCTATGAGGGACGTAGAGAACCTGCGGCAACCAATTATGATGGAGCAAATTCAATCATTATCGATGCGACAGAGATTCATCGGCTTCCACAAGCTGATGCTTTCCACTGTCACGAAGCAAGTCATTTTGAAGGTAGGTGGTGACCGAAGCCTTCCAGAACTGATGGATGAACCGTCGAGTTGAAGAGCCCTCTCGCCATTGTGCCCCATCTGAATACTCTAAGGTCCAGAGAAAACGGGAGCCACCCTTTTCCTGAGTTTTCAGGCGGCACCGATTAGAAAGGCCCATAAAGAAACAGGCCAAGGCTTTTTCAAGGCTGAAAAAATCTTCATGCCAGCCGTCAAAAGAGACGGTGAAATGGTTTTCCCAAATTTGTTCGATGATCACGTCGAATCCTTCCGGCGTGACCGGAAGCACGCGAACGAGATCTTCTCCCAGCTTATATTCGGCGCCAGGGTAGTCTTTCAGCGTTTTGATGATTTTGTCGAACATGCGTGCGTTCGCTCCTTCTTTCCACGTACTGCGCGCAGCTTTGGCGGGACGCGGCAGGGTTCGCACAGAAGCAGATATGTCACCTTTTTCGCTTCCCCTACTCTGTGTGAAGAAAGCTTTCCGGGAGAGTTCGTGGAGGATAATACGGAACGAGGGGAAGGGGTCAAGATCAGAGACATAGCTCTTGTCTCCTGGGCTTTCGTAAGCAAATCGTCTGTGTCTCGATCTCAGCCGACCCGTCAGACACCCAAAACTGACCTTGAGTACAGTTGTGACCTGTTGCCTACTTCGATGTGAATTGAGTGCATCAAGTGTTGCCTGTTTGAGAGCTCTCTGCTCAGCATGGCAGGTTTGAAGGACCATCCACACTGTCACCTCGCTGCGTAACGCTCGCGAAGGGCTCGACGATTCAGTAGCGGGTCATCTCTAACGAGGGCGGCCTTGTCAAGAGTGGTCTTAAGTGTTCTTTGGTTTCATTGCGCACACCCATGAGCAGGCGCAGATGCGCCGCCTTATCTGGCGAATGATTCGCCGTCGAGGACCTTCCAGGTGTGTT
>WNGH01023041.1_pt1 | contig 12137 bp, 5 predicted proteins | sample 5400631 | NCBI WGS metagenome assembly WNGH01 (sample SAMN13153373, study PRJNA577476) | soil metagenome | isolation source: 115 cm soil or saprolite under Garry oak tree replicate 1 | place: USA:California | collected 2016-06-15 | reverse complement strand
CGTGGTCATCGACGTGAAGATCTTCTCGCGCATCGAGGACCAGGTGGTCGAGAAGGACCGCGGCGAGCGCATCGGCGAGGTGCGCCGGCTCGAGGCGGACGAGAAGGCCCGCATCTCGGAGGCGATGTTCGCCGAGCTGACGGAGCTGCTGGCGGGCCAGGAGGTGGGGCTGATGCTCAAGGCCGGCACGGTGGAGGAATACCTGCCGCAGGGCACGAAGCTCACCCGGCAGCAGCTCGCCGAGATCCACTTCGCGGACGTGGACCTGAAGACGCTGCGCGTCGCGAACCGGCCCCTGAACGAGCGGCTCCGCGCCGTGCTCGACGCGGCCGCGGGCGAGCGCGCCAAGATCGAGGAGAAGTCCGAGGACCAGATCGACAAGATCCTGCAGCCGGACGAGCTCCCGCCGGGCGTGATCCAGCTCGTGAAGGTGTACGTCGCCGAGAAGCGCAAGATCTCGGTGGGCGACAAGATGGCCGGGCGCCACGGCAACAAGGGCATCATCGCGCGCATCGTGCCGGAGGAGGACATGCCGTTCCTCCCCGACGGGACGCCGGTGGACATCGTGCTCAACCCGCTGGGCGTGCCGTCCCGCATGAATGTGGGACAGATCCTCGAGACGCACCTCGGCTGGGCGGCGCGGATCCTCGACTTCGAGGCCAAGACGCCCGTGTTCCAGGGCGCGGACGAGGCGGAGATCGGCGTGCTGCTGCGCCTCGCCGGGATGAGCTGGGCGGCCGAGGGGCTGCGGCTCGCGGTGCGCCCGCCCGAGATGGACTCGGACACGGTGGGGCACATCGTGGAGGACCTGCGGCGCCTGCCGGCCGCGAACGGCGGCCGGCCCGACCTCGCCAAGGCGGGCATCGCGCTGCTCGCGAGCCGGACGCTCGGCCAGGAGACGCGCGACGTGCACCATCGCCTCGTGGACTTCCTGCGGGCCGCGGCGAAGCAGCTGGCCGAGCGCGAGCTCGAGCAGCGGCGCGTGGAGCGGGAGTTCCACCAGGTGCGGCTCGAGGGCGAGGACCTGGCGAAGCCCGAGCAGGCCGCGGTCAAGGCCGCGCTCAAAGAGGTCGACAAGTTCCTCGAGCACGAGAAGCCGACGGAGGTGCTCGAGGCGGTGGGGCTGCCGGCGCTGGCCGCGCTGCTCGGGCCCAAGTCCGAGGCGGACGTGGATCAGGCCGCGGCCGAGCTGCTCCAGGTGGCCGGGCTTTCCCCGGCGGGGAAGGCGCGGCTCCGCGACGGGCGCTCGGGCGAATTCTTCACGTCCGACGTGACCGTGGGCTCGATCTACATGATGAAGCTGTCGCACCTGGTGGACGACAAGATTCACGCCCGCTCCATCGGCCCGTACTCGCTGGTCACGCAACAGCCGCTCGCCGGCAAGGCGCAGTTCGGCGGCCAGCGCTTCGGCGAGATGGAGGTGTGGGCGCTCGAAGCGTACGGCGCCGCGCACACGCTGCAGGAGATCCTGACGGTCAAGTCGGACGACGTGAACGGCCGCAGCCGCGTGTACGAGGCGATCGTAAAGGGGCAGAACCTGCCGAAACCCGGCATCCCCGAGTCCTTCAACGTGTTGGTGAAGGAACTCCAGGCCCTGGGGCTGAAGGTCACCCTGGGCACCACCGAGGACGTTGAAGAGTAAGGGGAGGGAGAACCGATGATCGATTTCCGGAGCGGGCGCGAGCCGAAGAGCTCGAGCTTCGATTACATCCAGATCCGGATCGCCTCCCCTGAGGAGATCCGGGGTCCGCGCGACTCGAAGGAGCGTGAGCGCCTCGAGCTGCAGGGCCAGCGCGCCTGGTGGTCCTGGGGCGAGGTCACGAAGCCCGAGACCATCAACTACCGGTCGTTCAAGCCGGAGCGGGACGGGCTGTTCTGCGAGCGCATCTTCGGCCCGGTGAAGGACTGGGAGTGCCACTGCGGCAAGTACAAGCGCATCCGCTACCGCGGCGTGATCTGCGACCGCTGCGGCGTGGAGGTCACGCTCTCGAAGGTGCGGCGCGAGCGGATGGGCCACATCGAGCTCGCCGTGCCGGTGGCGCACATCTGGTTCTTCAAGACGCTGCCGTCGCCGATGGGCAACATGCTCGACATGACCCTGCGGGATCTCGAGCGGGTGATCTACTACACGAATTACGTGGTGATCGACCCCGGCGAGCAGGAGGTGCAGGAGAAGGAGCTGCTCGACGAGGACCGCTACCTCGAGGTGCGCGCCAAGGCGAAGGGCGAGGGCGACGCCGCGTTCAAGGCCGACATCGGCGCGCCGGCGGTGCGGGCGCTGCTCGAGCGGCTGAACGTCGACAAGCTGGCGGACGAGCTGCGCGACGCGGTGGCGAGCGAGACGAGCCAGCACCGCAAGAAGCAGATGCTCAAGCGCCTGAAGATCGTGGACGCGTTCCGCAACTCGGGGAACGCGGGCGAGGGGCGGAACGACCCGAAGTGGATGATTCTGGACGTGGTCCCGGTCATCCCGCCGGACCTGCGGCCGCTGGTGCCGCTGGACGGCGGGCGCTTCGCTACGAGCGATTTGAACGACCTGTACCGGCGCGTCATCAACCGCAACAACCGGCTGCAGAAGCTCATCCTGCACCGGGCGCCGGAGGTCATCCTGCGGAACGAGAAGCGGATGCTGCAGGAGGCGGTGGACGCGCTGTTCGACAACGGCCGCCGCTCCAAGGCGATCCGGGGGCGCGGCAAGCGGCCCCTCAAGTCGCTCTCCGACATGCTGAAGGGCAAGCAGGGCCGGTTCCGCCAGAACCTGTTGGGCAAGCGCGTGGACTATTCCGGCCGGTCGGTGATCGTCGTGGGTCCGGAGCTCCGGCTGCACCAGTGCGGGCTGCCCAAGGCCATGGCGGTCGAGCTGTTCAAGCCGTTCATCATCCACAAGCTCGTGGAGAAGGGTATCGCCGAGACGGTGAAGCGGGCCAAGAAGATCGTGGAGAAGGAGGGCGAGGAGGTGTTCGGGATCCTGGAGGAGATCATCCAGGACCACCCCGTGCTCCTGAACCGCGCGCCCACGCTGCACCGCCTGGGCATCCAGGCGTTCGAGCCGGTGCTGGTCGAGGGGAAGGCGATCCGCATCCATCCGCTCGTGTGCGCCGCGTTCAACGCCGACTTCGACGGCGACCAGATGGCCGTGCACGTGCCGCTCTCGTTCGAGGCGCAGATCGAAGCGCGCGTGCTGATGATCTCGTCCAACAACGTGCTCAAGCCCTCCGACGGCCGGCCGGTGGCGGAGCCGTCGCAGGACATGGTGCTCGGCTGCTACTTCCTCACCAAGGAGCCGGGGGAGTTCGACCAGGCCGAGACGAAGCAGCGCGCGCCGCGCGTGGGCTCGCTCGCCGAGCTCGACATGGGGCTCGCGACGAAGCGGCTGGAGTACCACACGCCGCTGCATTACTGGAGTGATCCGCCGGGCGAGTGGGTGTACACCACCGCCGGGCGCGTGGTGTTCAACAGCATCCTGCCCGAGGGGCTGCGGCGTGCGGGCTTCGAGAACCGGGTCATGCGGAAGCGGGACCTGTCGGAGCTGGTGTTCGAGAGCTACCGGCGCGCCGGGCTCGCCAGCACGGTGCAGTTCCTGGACTCGCTCAAGGAGTTCGGGTTCCGCTACGCCACGATGGGCGGCGTGTCCATCGGCGTGGAGGACCTCGAGATCCCGGCGGAGAAGGCGAGCCTGCTGCACGATGCCGAGGCGCGCGTGGAGCGGTTCCAGCGGGCGTACGCGACCGGCCAGATCACCTTCGGCGAGCGCTACAACAAGGTGATCGACGCCTGGACGCACGCGAACAACGACATCGCGGACGCCATGGTGAAGACCATGCAGCGCTCCAAGGGCGGCTTCAACCCGGTGTTCATGATGTTCGACTCCGGGAGCCGCGGCTCGCGCGACCAGATCCGCCAGCTGGCGGGGATGCGCGGCCTGATGGCGAAGCCGCAGAAGAAGCTCACCGGAGGCATCGGCGAGATCATCGAGAGCCCGATCAAGTCGAACTTCCGCGAGGGGCTCTCCGTGCTCGAGTACTTCATCTCGACGCACGGCGCGCGCAAGGGCCTCGCCGACACGGCGCTCAAGACGGCGGACGCCGGGTATCTCACCCGCCGGCTCGTGGACGTGGCCCAGGACGTGACGATCACCGAGGAGGACTGCGGCACCATCCGCGGCCTCGAGATGTCGGCGCTCAAGGAGGGCGAGGACATCATCGAGCCGCTGCGGGAGCGGATCGTCGGCTGCGTCGCGGCCGACCGCGTCGAGGACCCGCACGAGCTGGACGAACGCGACCAGAAGAAGGTGCTGGTCGAGGCGGGCACGCTGATCGACGAGGAGACCGCCCAGCTGATCGAAGACGCCGGCATTGAGAAGGTGCAGATCCGCTCGGTGCTCACCTGCGAGTCGAAGCGCGGCGTGTGCCGCACGCAGCTCACGCTGCGGACCTTCCACATCGGCGGCACGGCGGCGCGCATCGCCGAGCAGACGGTGCGCAAGACCAAGGTCGAGGGCGTGATCGAGTTCGGCGACCGGCTGACCTACGTCGAGACGCCCGACAAGCAGAAGGTGGTGACGAGCTACGAGGGCGAGCTGATCCTCAAGGCCCAGTCCCACGGCGAGGGGGGGAAGCTGTCCGTACACTCGCGCTTCCACGTGCCACTCGGCGCCACCCTGATGGTCGAGGACGGCGCCAAGGTGGTGCGCGACTCGGTGCTCTTCACCTGGGACCCTTACACCAACCCGATCATGACGGACGTGGCGGGCGTGGTGCGGTTCGTCGACATCGCCGAGGACGAGACGGTGCGCGAGGAGCTCGACGAGCTCACCGGGCGGCGCCAGCGGGTGATCATCGAGGACCGGGAGAAGAAGCTGCACCCGCACATCGAGATCATCCAGAAGAAGGGGGAAAAGGAGAAGCGGCTGCGCGACTTCGTCATCCCCGAGGGCGCGCAGCTCTCGGTCGAGGACGGCCAGGAGGTGTACGCTGGCCTGGTGCTGGCCAAGGTGTCGCGCGAGGCGTACAAGACGCGCGACATCACGGGCGGCCTGCCGCGCGTGGCCGAGCTGTTCGAGGCCCGGCGGCCCAAGGACCCGGCCACCATCTCCGAGATCGACGGCACGGTGCGGTTCGGGGACATCAAGCGCGGCAAGCGCGAGATCTATGTCCACCCCGAGGAGGGCGAGCCGCAGCTGTACGAGGTGCCGGCCGGGAAGCACCTGCGCGTCCACGAGGGCGACCGGGTGCGGGCGGGCGACCGGCTCACCGAGGGGCCCGTGAACCCGCACGACATCCTGCGGATCAAGGGCCCGCGGGCGGTCCAGGAGTACCTCCTGAACGAGGTGCAGGAGGTGTACCGGCTGCAGGGCGTGAAAATCAACGACAAGCACATCGGCGTGATCGTGCGCCAGATGCTGCAGAAGGTGCGCGTCGTGGACCCGGGCGACACCGAGTTCCTCGAGGGTGAGAACGTGGACAAGCTCACGTTCCGCGAGGTGAACGAGCGGGCGGTGAAGAAGGGCGGCAAGCCCGCGACGAGCGAGCCGTTGCTCCTGGGCATCACCAAGTCGAGCCTGACCACACAATCGTTCATCTCGGCGGCGTCGTTCCAGGAGACCACGCGCGTCCTGACCGACGCGGCGATCCGCGGCGCGAAGGACGACCTGCTGGGGCTCAAGGAGAACATCATCATCGGCCATCTCATCCCGGCCGGGACCGGCATCTACCGGTACCACGACATCGAGATCGAGCCGCCCGAGGGGTTCCAGCCTCCGCCGCCGCCGCAGGAGCCGGTGCCCGGCGCGGTGCCGAGTCCGTTCCCCGAGGAAGTTGAGGCGGATTGAAGGAGGGGCACGCCAATGATCCCTGCGATTCAGCGCGTCGGCGGAGGCGGGGGGCCGAGGGGCTGCACCACCTGCGCGTTGAGGGCCTGCTCGATCCGCTGCCGCGAGTCGGCGAAGTGCGCCTGCGTGTAGCCGTCCAGCTCGTTCGCGGGCGCCTGCGCCCGACCGAGCGCACCGCTCAGGCTCACGAGCGTGGCCCGCGCCACCGTACGCGCGTCTTCCGGCGTGCCGGGCTCGGGCGTCACCACCATCCGCAGCAGCCGGGTGAGATAGAGGCGCTGGAGATCGCGGCGGATCGACGTCGTGTTCCGGGCGCGCTGCGATCCCTGGACCCCTGCCTCCGCCCAGATGCTGGCGGTGAGCGTCGTGAGAATATCGGGGATCGTCACCATCTGGCTCCGGTTGTCCGCACGCAGCTCGGCGTCCCGCACCCGCGCCAGCACCTGCGGGTCCGTCAACAGGCGCACCAGCGTCCCCTGGAACGCCAGCCGCCCCTCGCTGAACGGGTTCACGCCCCAGTGCCACCAGCGCTCCGGGGCGAGCTTGTTGAGCAGCTCCGGCCGGAAGCGATACAGGTTCTCGCCCAGCCCCGCGTCGGCGATGAACGCCAGCGCTTCCCGCTGGCGGGCCGCCGACACGGCGACGAACGGCGGCCGGCTATTGGGGTCGCCGCGATGATCGCGGGAGGTGTACGCCCCCGCCAGGTACTTGGTCGTCACGAGCGTCGCGTACCAGCGCTCGAACAGCAGGTCCCGGAAGCCGCGCCGTAGCTTGGGGTAGCCGTCGCCCGCGGCCACGAGGCGCGTTTCCAGGGAGTCGAACAACCGGTTCACGAGCGTCACGCGGTCCTTGGCCCAGGCGAGCGGGTCGGACGTCTGGTCGTACCGCGTCACGGTGGGATCGAGGCCGTAGGCGGCGAACCCGGCGTCCTCGTCCGTCCCGAACACGTGCTCGGGATCGGACGCTTGGGCGGCGATGGCTTTCAGACCCGGGCGCTCGGCGTCGGGGGTTTCCCCGGGGACGCCGGCATATCCGTACTTGATCGCCCAGCGGTCGTACGTCCCGATGGTGCGCGAGTAGTAATCGCCCTGCTTGCTGCGGTCCAGGGCGATGGCGGGCGGGTTGTAGTCCATGACCGACGCCGACGTGCCGTGGGTCGCCGTGTACGCGCGGTCGAACAGCTTCTCCATCGGGATGGCGGCGGTGCCGCGGAAGTTGTGCCGCAGGCCGAGCGTGTGCCCCACTTCGTGCATCACCAGCTCTTTCAGCGCCTGGCCGATGTACTCGCGCGGGACCGGGGCGCCCGGCGCGATCGCGCCGCTCGCCGCGAGCGTCGCCCGCAGCAGCGTCCCTTCGTGCGCCATGCTGGCCCCGTAGGAGCAGAGCCGCTGGAAGGTCCGGCCGCTGGGATCCGCCCGCAGCAGCGAGTCCTCGAGGAACACCTCACGGATCATCGCCTGTGGTCCGGCGTAGTCGCGGTATTCACCCTGCCACGCCTGGATCCAGGACGCGGCGATGAGGATGTCGGCGTTCAAGATCTCCCCGGTACGGGGATCGACGTCGGACGGCCCGATCGCGTAGGTGAAGGCGTTGTTGGCCATCCAGCGGACGGTGCTGTAGCGCGCGTCCTCGGCGCTCCACAGGGTGTCGTCGGGCGCGTCGAGCACCTGAATGGCGTTGCGGATGCCCGCCTCCTCGAACGCGCGGTTCCACTCGAGGATCCCGTCGCGCACGTAGGGTCGCCATTCGAGGGGGATCGTGCGGTCGAGATAGTAGACGATTGGCTTCACCGGATCGCTCACCGCGGCGCTCGGGTCTTTCTTCTCGAGCCGCCAGCGGTTCACGTAGCGGACGAAGAACGTCTCTGCGGTGTCGCGCGAGAAATTCTTCATCGCGGAGACGAAATAGCCCACCCGGTCGTCGGCGTAGCGCGGGCGCATCGGCGTGGCCGGCAGCTCGACGATCGAGTAGTGCACTCCCACCGGGATCCAGCGATAGTCGGGCACCATGTCCATCCCGAAGCTGCGGCTCGTCCGGAACGTCAGCCGGGCCTCCGCCTCGGTGTTCGTCGGGAACATGCGCAGCGACTGGAAGCTGGAGCGTTCTTTGTCGAACATCGGTCCCGGGCCCTGCATGGGCGTCAGCTGCGAGAGGAACTGGAAGAACGCGCCCAGGTCCGCCCAGTCCGACACGAAGAACGGGGCGAGATCGACCAGGACTTCGTTCGTGGTGTCGCGCACGCTCGCGATCGGAAAAGACTGGGCGACCGAGTTACCGAACGAGTAGGCCACGGTCCGCGCCATCGGCGTGTTCGGCGTCGCGGTGGCGTACGGGTTCACGACCCACAGCTCGACGTGGTCGCCGCTCCGGTGGAACCGGACCAGGTCGGAGCGCACGTCACTGCCGCCGTCGATGCCCAGCTCGCCGATCCCCTGCGACAGCTCCGTGACCATGAGATAGTCGTGGTCGAGTTGCTCGGGCTTGAGCGCCAGGTAAGCGTTTTCCCGCTTGAGATAGGCGGTGAACAACCCGGTCGATACGCGGGCATCCTTGGTCACCTCGGCGAAGGGCTTCCAGGGGAGGTCCTTCTTGGCGCTGTCGGGCTTGGGGCCGCCGCCCGGCGCCGGAGCCGCCGCCGGCTGGATGACGCGGATGGTGCAGGCGGCCAGCAGGACGAGGACTGGGAGGGCGGGAGCGGAGGCGGTGACGAGACGAGTCGAGGGTCGCATGGCGGAACTCCAGCGGCGTTCGGACGAGTGCATATAGCCCGGGAACCGCGAGGCTGCAAGGACCGCCGGGGCGGGGAGTGGTGTGGTGGTCGGGGGTTGCCCTAACCCCAACGCGCCCTCTATTTTGAAAGTCTATTTGGCAACTTTTTGCCGGAGCGTATGCCGACCATCAACCAGCTCGTCCGGCTTGGCCGCCGCGACGTGGCGAAGAAAGAGAAAGCACCCGCGCTGCGCGGTAACCCGCAGAAGCGCGGCGTGTGCACGCGGGTGTACACGACCACGCCGAAGAAGCCGAACTCCGCGTTGCGCAAGGTCGCGCGGGTCCGGCTGACGAACGGCTTCGAGGTGACGGCCTACATTCCGGGCGAGGGGCATAACCTGCAGGAGCACTCGATCGTGATGATCCGCGGCGGGCGCGTGAAGGACCTGCCGGGCGTGCGCTACCACATCATCCGCGGCACGCTCGACGCCGCGGGCGTGAACGAGCGCAAGCAGTCGCGCTCCAAGTACGGCGCCAAACGGCCCAAGGCGGCGGCCACGTGAGCCGGCGCAAGAAGGCGGTCCGCCGGCCGGTGCCGGCCGATCCGCGCTACGACAGCCAGACGGTGTCCAAGTTCCTCAATAACCTGATGGAACGGGGCAAGAAGTCGCTGGCCGAGCGGGTGTTCTACAAGGCGATGGACCTGATCGAGCAGCGCACCGGGCAGCCGGGCGTGAACGTGTTCAAGCAGGCGCTCTCGAACGTGAAGCCGGCGCTCGAGGTGAAGTCGCGCCGTGTGGGCGGCGCCACCTACCAGGTACCGGTGGAAGTGCGGCCCGAGCGACGCACGGCGCTGGGGATGCGCTGGCTGATCTCCTTCAGCCGCGCCCGGCGCGAGAAGGACATGGCGGAGCGCCTCGCCGCCGAGCTGATCCTCGCGTCGAAGGGCGAGGGCGAAACGATCAAGAAGAAAGAGGACACGCACCGGATGGCGGAGGCCAATCGGGCTTTCGCGCATTACCGGTGGTAAACGCTTAGACAGACAACTTCGGGACCCTGCCTTAAGGGATCCTGCATCGCGGGGGCCGAAAGCTCCCCGGTGAGAGCGGAGCGAGACCGGCCTTTCGGGGCGTCGCGGTCGCCCCGCGTTTTTGCTGAGAACGGGTAGGGGCACGCCAGTGGCATGCCCCAACACGCCAGTGGCGTGCCCCAACGAGATCGGACGAGATGCCCAGAACCACGCCGCTCGAACGCATTCGGAACATCGGCATCATGGCCCACATCGATGCCGGGAAGACGACTACGACCGAGCGCATCCTCTACTACACCGGCCGGACGTACAAGCTGGGCGAGGTCCATGACGGCACCGCCACCATGGACTGGATGGAGCAGGAGCAGGAGCGCGGCATCACGATCACCTCCGCCGCCACCACCGCCTTCTGGCCCCGCCGCGGCGCGCAGTTCCGCATCAACATCATCGACACCCCCGGCCACGTGGATTTCACGGTGGAGGTGGAGCGCAGCTTGCGTGTGCTGGACGGCGCCATCACCGTGCTCGACGCGGTGGGCGGCGTCGAGCCGCAGACCGAGACGGTGTGGCGCCAGGCGGACCGCTACCACGTGCCGCGCATCATCTTCGCGAACAAGATGGACCGCGTGGGCGCGGACTTCGAGATGTGCCTGAAGATGGTGCGCGAGCGACTCGGCGGCAACGTCGTGCCGATCCATCTGCCGCTCGGCTCGGGCGAGCTGTTCACGGGAATGATCGACCTGATCCGCCAGGTCGAGATCGTGTACGACGACGCGTCGCTCGGCAAGAAGTACGTCGAGGGCCCCGTCCCGGCGGCCCTGAAGGACAAGGTCGCCGAGATGCGACACCACATGCTCGAGTCGGTCGTGGAATACGACGACGCGATCCTCCATAAGTATCTCGAGGAGCACGAGCTCACCGACGACGAGATCCGCACCGTGCTCCGTAAGGCGACCATCTCGGGCAAGGTCGTGCCGATGCTGGCCGGCGCGGCGTTCAAGAACAAGGGCGTGCAGGCGCTGCTCGACGCGGTGGTAGACTATCTGCCCTCGCCGCTGGACATCCCGGCGATCCAGGGCCACCTGCCGCACCACGACGCGACGCACGCCACGCGCAAGGCCGCGGACGAAGAGCCGTTCGCCGCGCTGGCGTTCAAGATCATGACCGATCCCTACGTCGGAAAGCTCACGTTCTTCCGCGTCTACTCGGGCGTCCTCGCCGCCGGCTCCTACGTCTACAACAGCACCAAGGACAAGAAGGAGCGAATCGGTCGCCTGCTGCAGATGCACGCCAACAAGCGCGAGGAGATCGAGGAGGTGCGCGCGGGCGACATCGCGGCGGCCATCGGCCTGAAGGACACGAAGACCGGCGACACGCTGTGCGACGCGGACCACCCCATCATCCTCGAGGCGATGAAGTTCCCCGAGCCGGTGATCTCGGTGGCGATCGAGCCCAAGACCAAGGCCGACCAGGACAAGCTGAGCCTCGCGCTCCAGAAGCTCTCCGAAGAGGACCCCACCTTCCGTGTACACTCGGACGCCGAGACCGCGCAGACCATCATTAGCGGGATGGGCGAGCTGCACCTGGAAGTGCTCGTCGAGCGCATGAAGCGGGAGTTCAGGGTCGACGCCAACGTCGGCCGGCCCCAGGTGGCCTACCGCGAGACGGTGCGCAAGCGGGTGGAAGAGGTCGAGGGGAAGTTTATCCGCCAGACGGGCGGCCGCGGCCAGTACGGGCATGTGGTCATCAACATGGAGCCCGGCGAGCCGGGCACCGGCTTCGTGTTCGAGGACAACATCGTCGGCGGCGTGATCCCGCGAGAGTACATCGGGCCGGTCGAGCAGGGCGTGAAGGAGGCCCTCGAGAACGGCGTGCTCGCGGGCTATCCGATGGTGGACGTGAAGGTCGAGCTCGTGGACGGGTCGTACCACGACGTCGACTCGAGCGAGATGGCCTTCAAGATCGCCGGCTCCATGGCCGTGAAGGAAGCGGCCCGCCAGGCGCAGCCGGTGCTGCTCGAGCCGATCATGGACGTCGAGGTGGTGACGCCGGCGGACTACATGGGCGACGTCATCGGGGATCTCTCGGCCCGGCGGGGCAAGATCGGCGGTATGACGCAGCGCGCCGACGCGCACGTCGTGGCGGCGAGCGTTCCCCTGTCCGAGATGTTCGGCTACTCGACGACCCTGCGCTCGATGAGCCAGGGGCGGGCGATCTACAGCATGCAGTTCAGCCACTATCAGGAAGTCCCGAAAACCAAAGCAGATGAGATCGTGTCGAAAGTGAAAGGGTAGGAGAGACGGCGTCACGAAGGAACGTCACGGAGAGGCGTCACGAGGAGGCGTCACGAAGGAACGTATCACGGTTTCCTGCCACGTTTGTTCGAGACGATAGTTCGCGACGTAGTTCTGCAACGACTTTGAGGGGTTATGGCGAAAGCGAAATTTGAGCGGACCAAGCCGCATGTCAACGTGGGGACGATCGGGCACGTGGACCACGGGAAGACGACGTTGACGGCGGCGCTGACGAAGGTGGCGGCGGAGAAGGGGCTGGCGACCTACGTGCCCT
>WNGH01006213.1_pt1 | contig 12138 bp, 12 predicted proteins | sample 5400631 | NCBI WGS metagenome assembly WNGH01 (sample SAMN13153373, study PRJNA577476) | soil metagenome | isolation source: 115 cm soil or saprolite under Garry oak tree replicate 1 | place: USA:California | collected 2016-06-15 | reverse complement strand
AGGGAGGCTCAGATGACAGACAAGATTCGCGTGGGAATCGTGGGAGCAACCGTGACACAAGGGGGCAGCGGCTGGGGCGCCAATGCTCACGTTCCCGCCCTGAACGCTCTGCCCGGCTACGAGCTGAAGGCGGTGTGCACTTCGCGCGAGGACACCGCGAAGGCCTCGGCCGCCGCGTTTGGTGCGGACCGCGCGTTCCATCGGTTCAGCGACATGGCGGCGCATCCGGACGTCGACCTGCTCGTCGTCTGCGTGCGAGTGCCCGGCCACCGCGAGCTGGTCATGGCAGGCCTGCAGGCGGGGAAGCCCGTGTGCTGCGAATGGCCGCTCGGCAAGAATCTCGCCGAGGCGGAAGAAATGGCGGGGCTCGCTCGCCAACGCTCGCTGAAGACCATCGTCGGCCTACAGGCGCGCAGCGACCCGACGATTCTGTACGCGCGTGATCTCATCAAGGAGGGTCACATCGGCGAGGTGCTCACGGCAAACCTGAGCACCGTGGCGCAGGCGCAGCTGCAGCGGGGCCCCGGCCGCATCTGGCAGGGCGTACGCGCCAACGGCGCCAACGTGCTGACCATCACGGGCGGCCACGCCATCGACGCGCTCTGCGCCGTGCTCGGCGAGTTCGCCGAAGTCTCGGCCCGCGTGTCGACGAGAATCCCGGAGTGGCGCACCCTCGAAGGCAAGGCGGTTCCGGTCGATTCGCCGGACAGCATCAACGTCGTCGGCCGCATGGTGAGCGGCGCCGAGGTGTCGATCAGCGTGGCCACCGCTCCCTCGAATCCGAGCGGCAACCGGGCTGCCATGCCCGTGCCGGACAAGTACAGGTTCGCTCCGAACGGTACTCCGGCCGGTCAGCCCTACAACGTCGCGCAGGCGTACGCGCGAGCCGCCGGCGCTCTGCGTGGCCGCGGGGCCTTCGACGTGGACTTCGATCTCGCCGTCCAGCGCCACAAGCTGATCGACGCGATCGAGCGATCCTCGGCCTCGGGCCGGTCGGTGAAGCTGGGCCAGTGAGGACGTGACGATCATGACCCGACACTTCGGCGTGCTGATTCCGTCCACGAACACCACGGTCGAGATGGAGTGCCGGCTCTTCTTGCCGGCGACCTACCAGGCCCACGTCGGGCGCCTCAAGTCGAGTGGCGGGAGCTTCTCGCCGAGCCGAGACGAGGACATCGACTATCAGTCGCGCTTGCTCGGGACGGCCAGGGTGGAGATGGTGATCCTGGCCCAGACGTCGGCAAGTCTCTTTGCCGAGGACTACGACGACGTCGTCACGAAGCGGATGAGTGCCGGCGCCGGCGTTGTCGCCATCACGTCTGCGCAGGCGGTGGGCCGCGCCGTTCGCGCCCTCGGTGCGGGCCGCGTCGCCATCGTGTCTCCCTACTCGGAAGAGGTCAATCAACGTGCCGCCCGCTATTTCAAGGCGAAGCACGGGCTCGACACCGTGGCCCTCGAGGCTTCGGCGCGAACGCCGCGTATGCCATCGGGAAGCTCGGCCCGCAGAACGCGCGCGACGCGTTCGCCCGCATCGATCGGCCGGAGATCGAGGTCTTCGTCGTGCCCGGAGGCAATTTCCCGACGATGTCGTCGGTCACCTCCTGGGAGCGGGAATTCGGCAAGCCCGTGGTGACCACGAATCAGGCGTCGGTCTGGGCGATGCTGCGCGCGTTCAAGAGCGCCGACCGGCTGCCGGCCTTCGGTCGCCTGCTCGCCGACGTGCCAGCCGGGTGATCTTCGTTTACCCGGGAAGCGTGTCGTAATGGGCGCTGTCGGACGAGCGTTGACGTGCGGGGGCTACGCGGTGGATTCGGCGGCGAGGGCGCGGGCCGACTCGACGCGTGAGAAGTACGCGTAGAAGGTCAGAAAGGCCAGCGCGTAGATCGCCCCCGCGAGGCAGTACGGCATCGTCCAGTTGCCGGAGGCCATGAAGGGCCCGGCGATCCACGCGCCCACACCCATGGGGAACTCGCTGAAGGCGTGCATGATGCCGTTCGTCGTGCCGCGCTCGCGGTCCTTCACGACCTCCATCGAGAACAGGCTGTAGATCGGATCGGTGAGCGACTTGTTGGGGAACGCGCCGCCGATGAACACAATGGTCAGAAGGTAGGCGACGCCTGCCGTCACCACGCCGGGGGCGAGGGCGATCAGAATCAGGAACGGCACCCCGAGGAATTTCAGGTATGCCACCGTACGGACGCGGCCGAGCCGGCGGACGACGACGGGGCTCAGAAGCGTCGCGAATGCGGTGACGATCGAGCCGGCGCCGAAGATCACGCCGATCGCCGTGGTCGACGCGTGGAGCTCGTGGGCGAAGAACACGGCGAAGAACGGCGCCGTCATCCCGAGCGCCAGCCCTGCGCCCCCCTCCGTCAACGCCAGCATGCTGATCGTCCCGTGGCTCTCGAGGCTTCGCCACCACCGCTTGATGTCGATCGGCTGCCATCGCTCGTCGATCAGGTAGATCGGAAGCGCCGAGCACAGCATGACGGGCAGGACGCAGAAGAGACCCGCCCGCAGGGCGCCGGCGCTCTCCGGCCCGAGCCCGAGGAGCGGGGCGAAGGCCAGCGGGAGCACGCCCGCCAGAAGGTTGCCCAGGCTCGCGGCGCCGACTGTCAGGAACGAGCCGATGCTGAACAGGTGCACGCGCTCGGCAGGCCGGCTCTGCTCCACCATGAACGGCGGGCCGACGATCGCGTGACCGCCCTCGAAGGCGCCCTGCACAGCAGCCAGCACGAGCAGCGCCATGGGATCGTGGGCAAGGATCAGTCCAGCCGTACCGAGGATGTTGCCGCTGTAGGAAATCAGAAAGACGCGGCGCCGCCCGAAGAGGTCCGACAGGATCCCCGAGGGGATGACGGAGAGACCGTGAGCAATCCAGTTGATCGAGGCGAGCTGCGCGACGAAGAGCGTGTCGTGTCCCGAGGCGAGCAAGTAGAGATAGAACAGGAGCCGCCAGATGCTCACCGAGAGCCCGCTGAACGGAGTGCGCAGCAGCAGGAGTCGCGCGTTCCGGCTGAAACCGCGCACGCGCCGCAGATAGTCCCCGCCGCGGCGCGCCTGCCGGAGGAGGATGAGGGCCACGAGGATCGTGAGCGCGATGCCAAGGAGCCAGACGACGCGGGGGACCTGCGTGCCCTCGTCCGGCGCGTGCGCGTGTCCGACGTCGCCCCAGGCCAGCGTGCTCGTGAGCGCGAGGAGACCCGCCAGGGCGGCGGGAGCCACCCCATACGTTGCGCTCGCTCTTGACGTCGCGCGAACCTCGACCATATAACGTCTCCCTACCCCGATTACGGTGAGCTCGGGAGGAGTCCATGATCGCAAAAGCGGGCGTGGTTTTCGCCTCATTCTTTCTGCTCCTGGCGACATGGGGTGGGGAGGCCGCCGGCCAGAACCGGCCCGAAGGCGAGCTGACCATCGCCTTCGACGCCTCCATCGCGCCCACGTTTCTCGATCCCGCCGAGACCTCGGGACTCAGCACACCGTTCGTCTTCCTCTATGCCCTGCACGACGCGCTGATCAAGCCGCTGCCCGGCAACAACATGGGGCCGTGCCTGGCCGAGTCGTGGAAAGAGAGTCCGGACGGGCTCGTGTACGAGTTCAAGCTGCGAGAGGGGCTCAGGTTCCACAACGGCGATCCGTTCACGGCCGAGGACGTGAAGTTCAGCTTCGCCCGCTACCGGGCGTCTCGGCCAGGATCCTGCACGAACGGGTCAAGGCCGTCGAGATCGTCGACCCCCATCGCGTGCGGTTCGTCCTGAATAGCCCCTGGCCGGACTTTCTGGTGTTCTATGCCACGCCGGCCACCGGCGCGGCCTGGATCGTGCCCAAGAAATACATCGAGAAGGTCGGCGAGGACGGCTTTGGCCGCCATCCCGTGGGGCTGGGGCCCTTTCGGTTTGTGCGGATGAGCCCGGGCACCGAGCTGGTGCTCGAGGCGAATGAGCAGTACTGGCGCAAGAAGCCCTCCATCAAGCGCGTCGTCATCAAGGGCGTCCCCGATCGCACCACGCGCCTGGCCATGTTGAAAACCGGCGAGGCGGATCTCGGCTACCTGATGGTCGGCCTCGAGGCGGCGAGCATCAAGGCCGACCCCAAGCTTCGGCTGCTCCACGTCATCCCCACCGCGAGCTGGTGGGTCGAGTTCCCGGAGCAGTGGAAGCCGAAGTCGCCCTGGGCCGATCGCCGCGTCCGGCTGGCGGCCACCCTGGCCATCGACAAGCAGGGCATCAACGAGGCGGAGCGGCTGGGCTACTCGCGTCTGACCGGATCGATCATCCCGAGCATCATGGAGTTCGCCCTCCGGATCGAACCGTATCCCTATGACCCGGCGCGGGCCAAGCGCCTCCTCGCCGAGGCCGGCTATCCCAATGGCTTCGATGCCGGCGACGTGACGCCGCTCCCTCCGTTCACCAGCATGGGCGAGGCTCTCAGCAACAATCTGGCCGCGGTCGGCATTCGCACGCGGGTGCGCAGCATGGAGCGGGCGACCTACATGGAAGCGTGGCGAACCAAGAAGCTGCAAGGGCTCATCCTGACGGTGACCGCGGCGCAGGGCAACGCCGCCTCACGCATCGAGGCCTTCGTCATCAGCAGCTCCACCTATGCCTATGGCGGCTATCCGGACATCGACGACCTGTTCCGGACGCAGGCGCAGGAGCGCGACCGAAAGCGGCGCGAAGCACTGCTTCATCAGATTCAGCGGCTCATGCACGAGCGGGTGATGCACGCTCCGATCTTCGAGCCCGCCACGTTGCACGGAGTGGGACCACGGGTCGAGGAACCGGCCATCGGTCTGAATCCGGTGCTCTTCTTCGCCGCACCCTACGAGGACATCCGCCTGAAGAAGCCGTGAGGTGGCCTCACCTCGCCTCGTTTACCCGGGCAGCGTGTCGTAGTGGTGCCAGTTCCCGATCACTTCCTTCGCATACAAGTCCGCGATCTCTTCCTTGGAGTAACCGAGCAGGCCCAACACTTCCTCGTTGTGCTCGCCCACCTTCGGCGTCGAGCCCACGACGGCCGGCGTCCGGCTGAAGTGCCAGAAGTCGCCGGACACGGCGATCGTCCCCGCCAGGAAATCCGGAACCTCCACCATCGCCCGTCGCTCCCACGGATGGGAATCCCGGGCCGCCTGCGGGATCGTATTCACCGGCGCCGCCACCACGTCGTGACGCGTGAAGTGGGCGATGGCGTCCTTCATCGTCATGGTGGACATCAACGCACGCATCGCCTCGTTGACGGCCGCCGCATGCTTGCTGCGCTCGTGGCGGGTGGTGAAGCGCGGGTCTGTCTGCCACTCCGGTTTCCCGAGGGCGCTACAGACCCGAGGCCAGTGGTGCTGGTCTCCAGCGGCAATCAACACCCAGCCGTCCTTACACGGGTACATGCCACTCGGCGCTGAATCAGATATGCCGCGCTTGGGCTCGGTTCCCGCGCCGTGGTAGGCGGTGATGGGGATCTCCGTCAGGCTGTAGCCGGAGTCCGCGAGGCAGACGTCGATGCTCTGTCCCTCTCCTGACATGCTTCGCTCGTGGAGCGCTGCCAGGGTTCCAATCGCGGCGTGCAGCGCGGTGGTGCGATCGATGATGGGAACTCCCGCGCGAATCGGCGGCATGCCGTCGTCGCCGGTGACCATGGCGATGCCCGACATGGTCTGGCCGATGGGGTCGTAGCCGATCTGGTCGCGATAGGGACCGAACTGCCCGTACGCGGAGACGTTGACCATGATGATGCGCGGGTTCAGCGTCTTCAGCACGTCATACCCGAAGCCCATCTCCTCGATGGTCCCGGGCCGAAAGTTCTGCACGACCACGTCGGAGACCTTGATCAGCTTTCGCAGGGCCGTCTTCGCGTCCTCCTTGCGCAAGTCCATGCTGACGCTCTTCTTGCCGGAGTTGTACTGGACCCAGTACGCGCTCTGCTTGCGGACCCACGGCGCGTGGTAGCGAGTCTCCTCGCCACCCAGGCGCTCGATCTTGATGACTTCGGCGCCCAGACGAGCGAGCACCTGGGCGCAGCGGGGTCCCGCCTGATGACGACCGAGATCGATCACGCGGATATCGTTCAAGGGTCCTTTACCGTCTGTCATTGCCTGCCCTCCGCCAGTCGGGTGAGCGCGTCGTGGATGCGCCGGTCGATCTCGATGCCCTCGCGAGCGAGACGCGCGCGCTCGCGATGCGCCCGCTCGCCCGGAATGCGGATCTCGTCGACGCCTGCCTGCCGCGGCGTCGCCTTGATCGCGGCGATCTCCGCGGCCAGCGCGCGCCGGTACTCTTTCAGGGGAACGAACAGATCGGGCTTGTACGCGATGAAGAGGTACTCGGCGCTCACGCCGAGCGCGTGCATCGCGAGCGCCAGGGCGTAACCTTTGTGCCCGCCGAACGGCAGGAGCGCGCCGCGCCGCGCGGCCGCCGCGTCCGTCGTGGGACGGCCGCGCTCGTCGATCGCCACGCCCTCGGGCAGCGGGATGCCGAGACGCGCTCGGAACTGGAGATCGGTGCCCATGAACGCGGAGGTGCCCAGATCGATCACCAGCGGGTCGCCGTCCATCGGGAAGCCGAAGGCGATCGGATTGGTGCCCAGCGCCGCCCTGGCGCCGCCCAGCGGGGCGACCATCGGCGGCGCGGCCACCGTGTGGATACCGATCAAGCCCGCTCGCGCCGCCATCTCCACGTAATAGGCGCTGCGGCCGCTCATCCAGATGTTGTCGACGCCGACGAGCGCGAAGCCGTGCGCGCTGGCCCGCTCGATCACCGCTCGGGTCGCGTAGTACATCCCCAGCATGCCGCTCTGGTTGCCGCCGTCCAAGAGCACCGACACGCTCGTCTCCCTGAGCACGCGCATCGGCCGGCGCGGGGCCTTGAAGCGGGGGTCGTCGGCGACGTTGAGCAGCTTCGGCAGGCCGGAGTACTCGTAGCCGCACAGCGCCGCGTCGATCACGTGATCGGCGAGGATGCGGGCCTCCTCGGCCTCGTACCCGATCCCGCGCATCGCCCGCTCGGACAGCGCGCGCGCCTCGGCGACACTCAGGCGGACGCGTTCGGTGGTCTCGGCCGGCACGCCCTGGAGTATCATCCAGCCCGCAACGCTTTGTCACGGAGGAGCGACGCCATGACGACCGGGGCGCTCGTGATCGACTGCGACGGCCACATCCTCGAACCGCCGGATCTGTGGGAGATCTATCTGGAACCCGCCTATCGCGACCGGGCGCTCCGGATACGCGTCGGTGACGACGGCTTCGAGCATCTCTTGATCGACGGCCGGCGCTCCACGATTGCCCGCCCGGGCCAGCTCAGCACCCTCGGCGGCATGGGCAAGCGGGTCGACGAGGCGCGCGAGCTCCGCGAGCGCGCGATGCGCGGGGACGTTCCGCCCGCGGAGGTTCGCGGCATCCGTCCCACGCCGGAGCAGACGTACCTCGGGGGCGCTGCGTTCGGCACCATGGACATGAAGGAGCGCGTGCAGCTCCTCGACCGCGAGGGGATGGCGAAAGCCGTGCTCTATCCCACGCTCGGCCTGCTGTGGGAGGCCGAGCTGTTCGACCCCGAGCTCTCGAGCGCGTATTGCCGCGCGTACAACCGCTGGATCGCCGACTTCTGCCGCGACTCTAGCGGCCGGCTGATCCCCATCGCGCATCTCTCGCTCGGCAATCCAGCAGAGGCCGCGCGCGAGCTCGAGCGCGCGGTGAAGGACGGCTGCCGCGGCGCCTTCGTCTGTCCGTTCACCATCACGCGCGTCCCCCACGGCGATCCGCGCCACGACGCGGTCTTCGCGGCGGCGCAGGACCTCGACGTTCCGCTGGCCGTGCATCCGACGTTCGAGCCGATCGCGTTCAACGTCCACCATCGCTTCGACAAGTTCGGCTGGGCGGTCTGGTACTTCAATCTCTTCGCCGGCCAGGGCGTGCAGCAGGCGTTCGCCACCTTCTTCCAGTTCGGCGTCTTCGAGCGCTTCCCGCGCCTGCGCGTGGTCGTCCTCGAGTCCCAGGCCGGCTGGATCGGTTACTTCCTCGACCGCGCCGACGCGACCTTCACCGGGACGCCGCTCGGCGCGACCGTGCGGCTGAAGGAGAAGCCGTCGTACTACTTCAAGCGGCAGTGCTTCATCTCGGCGGACCCGGACGAGCGCACGATCGCCGCGCTGATGCCGCACGTCGGCGAGGACAAGTTCTTCTGGGCGAGCGACTACCCGCATCCCGATCATCCCGGCGCGTATCTGGAAGAGCTGCGCGGGATGGTCGCGCCTATGACGGAGTCCGGGCGCCGCGGAATTCTGGGCGAGAACGTCGCGCGAGCCTACCGGCTCGATCTGGATCCTCGAACGTCTTGCCCTTCTTGTCCCAGTACGGATTGAACGCCTTGACCGGCTTGTGGCCCAGATCCTCTAGCCGCGCCACCGATCGCTTCCACTCATCCGCGTCCGGCAAGTAGAACACCAGCAGGTTGTCCTCGCCGGGAGCCCGTCGTCGAGCGGCGCTGCGACCCCGGCGATCGGCGCCTCACCTCCGGCAAGCCGGTCATCCATTCGATCATTCCTGCGCTACTCTAACGCGGCGAAACCTGAACCACACAGAAGAGCGTGCCCCCAGGGTCCTCCAGGACGACGAAATCGCTGCGGGGGCGATATCGCCACGGGTATCGGCGAGCGCCGAGCTTCACCAAGCGCTCCACTTCGCCATCTTTGTCGTCCGCGTAGAGGTCCACGTGCAACCAGCTTCGTCGTTCCCGGCGTGTGTCCCGTGCTTGAAACGACAGGTTCGGGCCCTTGCCCTCCGGGTCCTGAAGCACCACCCAGCCGTTACGCGCGGGTTCTCTAGGCACATAGTGGAGGGCGTCCTGCCAAAAACGCCACCGTGCGTTCAAACTCGCTGCAATGCATGACAATGGAACCGATGCGCACGCTCATCAGTCTCCAGCCCTCCGAATCGCGACAACCGAGGATGCCGCCGAACGCTCAGGATAACTTGCGGCGCGGCACGCCGTCATGTTCATCCTGTTGTCGGGCGGCCGGCCGCAAGTGTTCAAGAAGGAATCCGATGACCTCTGAGTCGTAGCCTGCCGGGTCGAAGGATAAGAAGTCTTGGTGACGGGCACCGCTGACTACCCACAGTCGTTTTGGTTGGACTGCCGCACGGAAAAGCTCTTCGGACTCCGCGAGTGTTGTGTGCTGGTCGCGCGACCCTGCGACCACGAGAACCGGTGACCCCAGGCGGTCGATCGAACGAATCGGCTCAAGGTCCCGCGGCGAGATGTGCAGCCGCGGTTGGAGCTGGACGAGCAGCAACGGCGTGAGTGCAGGCGCGAGCGGTCCCAACCTGATGCGGATTCTGTTCTCGATAGCGCGGGCAACGCGGGGATACACAGCTTCGAGAACGACCGCGTCGAAGCCTGATGGTTGAGGGCTAAGTAGGACGGCTGCGCCGCCGAGAGAACAGCCGATGACCCCGATCCGACGCGAGGGCACCGTGCGCTTGAGCCACCCAAGTGCTGCACGGACATCGCCGGACTCGCGCGACCCCATGGTGATCGCAACGCCCGGGGTTTCGCCATGGCCTTGGAGATCGATCAGGAGGACAGAGAAGCCGTGGCCCAGCAACAGCTTCGCCCGCGACAGCATGGACGAGCGGTCAGCGCGTATAGAGTGGAGAAGAAGAACGACGGGAGAGTCGCCGCCTTGATTGAGCCACCAACCGGCGATGGCATGCCCCGGCCCCGGAAGCGAGACCACCTGAGCCGGGAAACCGGCGGGCAGTGGGACCGGACGGTTGACTGGCCTAACGAGCTGGGAACCAAGCTGCCATGAGGCGGTAGCGCCCATAACGAGCGCACCGATCCCAAGTGCGATGAGGGCGCGTGCTCGGATATCTCGAAACGTCATGCCGCCCGCCTAGCGCCGGGTATCAGCCGCGGCCGAAGGCCGCCGGCTGCATGCCGAAGTTCGACGCCGGGCCACCACGCACTTTTTGGGCACTGCTCAAGCCATCCCCCGATGGGACTCAGCGCGGAACCTGACCGCGGACAGCTAGAGCGGGCGTGTGCAGCGTGAAGGGCCCCTCCGGAAGATCGCCGAGGACAGCCCGGCGCAGGCGGGCCTGCAAGGCTGCCCGGCGCTCCGTAGAGAGTCCCGCAACGTAGGCGCCCGTCGGCCCCGCGGGCTCCAAGTGAGGTAGCCAAAAATCGTCGAACCCGGTGAACTCCATCGCAACGGTAAGGATAGTCTCCGTCACATCGACCAGGCCGTGCGCGCCGAATTTTCCTGACAGCGCACCGCGCCGGCTGGTGTCGCGGTTGCGCACATGCCTCGCCTCCGCGGAAGGATCGAGCGCTACGGCAGCGTCCCAGAAGACATGCACCAGGCCCTGTCCAGCGGCCTCGGCGTCCCAGACGCAGCCGCCTACGATGCCGCCGGGCCTGGTCACCCGACACATCTCGAGAATGGCCCGGTCCATGTCGGGGATGAACTGCAAGACGAGGAGAGACAGCGTTCGATCGAAGGTTGCGTTGGCGTACGTCAACGCCCGGGCGTCGCCGACATCAAAGCGCAGGCGAGGCGCCGATGCGTGCTCACGCGCAAACGCGACGTAGGTCTCCGTGGGATCAACTCCAACGATCTCCGACCGGCTCGTGCGGGCCGCGGCCGTCATCGCGAGAGCGCCTGTACCACAGCCGACGTCGAGCAGCCGGTCTCCGTCAGTGAACCCGGTGAAGTCGAGGAACATCTCCGCCAGTCGCCGGCTCCAGCGGGCCATATATCCTTCGTACGCCTCGGCGGCGCCGAACATACTTACGCTCCTCCGTTGGGTTCGATCACGCCACTCGTGCCCCTCGGCGCCGGACGATACTGCCGTTCAGCGGCGGAGGGGAGAGGGCGCGCAGCGACCGACCCCTCCGTTCATCTGCAACGGCGGGTTACCCGGCGACCCGGTGCGCTCTGAAGGCGAGAAGGGCCACGGCCGCTCCCGCAAGCAGCCCTAGAAGGCCGAGCAGTCCTTCTCCATGGACGCCGAGAAACACGGTCGAGAACGAAGGTTGAAGTCCGTTTGCCGCGATGGGTACAACGCCACCGGCCAGAGCAGCGGCGGCCACTGCGAGCACGGCGCCATACAAACCCAGTGCAAGGAGTCGGGTTCGCCCAGCCCCTGACATCCCACGGAGAAGGACCGCAGCACGGGCCGACAAGAAGCCGTTCAGAGGACCGGTGACGAGGTTCAGTAGCGCTGACCATTGGAGGCCATAGCTCCAGATAGCCGCCGACAGGACCACGACAGCCGTTCCGAGGATTCTCCTACCGAGGGCGTTCGTCATTCCTGCGTCCGGATAACGACGCCGCTCAGCGGCCGGAGCGAGTAACGCGAGCTCCGGTCCGCTGAAGCGGCTTGTTCGACGACCGCCGCCGCTTGGCGAGGCCTCGATTCGCCGTCCAGGCACGCTTCGCCTTCTGCGGCAACTCGACGGAGACGAAATAGTCAGCCGGGTAGAGATAGTCTTCACCGGATTCGTCGATGACTCGCACGTAGCCGGTAGCCGCCGCGCCCTTGTCGTGCAGCACGCGGTAGACCTTGCGGATCTCAAGATCTTCGGCGCCGCGATTCTCAACGCAGAGAGCGTATCCCTTCTCCCGGGTCGTCATGGCTCAGTCTAGAAACATCTTGATCTTGTGGCGAACGCGTCCGATTCCATATGCCTCATACCAGTGGATCTCGGCACGCCGCAGCTCGCCGCTGGCGATGCGGACCGTGGCGATCCCTTTGCTGGGCGTGGAGCTGCCGTGGCTGGACGAGGTCGTGCGCGCCCGGCGGCCCGAGCGGCTGCCAGTCGTCCTCACGCGTGACGAGGTGCGCGCGGCGCTCGGGCGGCTCGATGGGCCGGCGCGGCTCATGGCGTGCCTGCTCTACGGCGCGGGCCTTCGCGTACTCGAGTGCTGCAGGCTGCGGGTCCAGGACGTGGATTTCGCCGCCAACCAGATCGTCGTGCGCGGCGGCAAGGGTGACAAGGACCGGGTGACCATGTTGCCGGCGGTGACGAAGCCCGATCTCGCGCGGCATCTCGAGGGGGCGCGCGCCCAGCATCAGCGTGACCTCGCCGCCGGCGCCGGCTGGGTGGAGCTGCCAACGGCGCTGGCGCGAAAGTATCCGAACGC
>WNGH01006566.1_pt1 | contig 12140 bp, 8 predicted proteins | sample 5400631 | NCBI WGS metagenome assembly WNGH01 (sample SAMN13153373, study PRJNA577476) | soil metagenome | isolation source: 115 cm soil or saprolite under Garry oak tree replicate 1 | place: USA:California | collected 2016-06-15 | reverse complement strand
GCTCCCGCCGCTGCGCCACAGTTGGGGCAGAAGCGCGCCGCCTCAGGAAGGGGCAGCCCGCAAACCGCGCACGCGTGAATCATTCGAGCAGAATATGCTGCTCGCCATGGCCGACCCCAAGCTAGCCGCCTTGTCCCACGTGCCCCTGTTCGCGCACTGCACGCGCAAGGAACTGGAGTTCATCGCCCGGGAGGGCGACGAGGTGGACGTCCGCGCGGGCAAGACGCTGACCCGACAGGGACGTCCGGGCGACACGTTCTACATCCAGCTCGAGGGCCAGTCGGAGGTCAAGGTCGACGCCAAGCGCCGCCGGGTCCTGAAGCCGGGCGACTTCTTCGGCGAGATCAGCATGGTCGACCGCGGCCTCGCCACAGCGACCGTGACGACGCTCACCGACGGCCGGCTGTTCGTGATGAGCCACATGCAGTTTCGCGACGCGATCAAAGCGAGCGAGCCGCTCATGGTCAAAGTCCTGATGGCGATGGGCGAGCGCCTGCGGGAGGACGCGCAAGCCCGAGGCTGAGCTAGCCGGACTCTTTCACTGGCCGAGCGGGATCCAGAACTCGATATGTGATCCGAAGCCCGGCTGGCTTTCGATCTTGTACCAGCCGCCGGCCATCAACGCGCGCTCCCGGAGCGCGAGAAGCCCAAGGTGCCCTGGAAGGTTGCTGCGCTCGGCGACGACGAAGCCCTGGCCGTTGTCCTCTACCACGCCGTGGACACCCCCGTCCGCGACCCTCAACGAAACCTTCACGCGGGTTGCCTGGGAGTGTCGCTCCACATTGCCGATCGCCTCGGCGACCTGCCGGAACACCATCGTCTTGACGTCAAGGCTCAAGTCTTCGGGGAGATCGACCTCCATCTCCGTGCCGATGCCAGAACCGGAGAGCATGTCGACCCGGTCCCCGATCGATTGGGCGAGGCCGTCAGGGCTTTCCAGCGCAGGCGGACGGACCTCGAAGACCAGTCTCCGCAGCGAGGTTTCTGTCTGCTCCAGCAGCCCATACAGGCTTTCGAGCGTCTCGGCATCGAGCGTGGTCCCGGCGCTCAGCCGGCCGACGTGCAGCTCCGCCGCCGTCAGCTTCTCGCCGTCAGCTTCTGCAACGCGTCGTCGTGGAGCTCGGTGACGAATCGCTTCCGCTCCTTCTCGACGATGGTGGTCATGTTCTTGAGGAGCAGGTGACGTGCGCTGTCGACTTTGGTCAGGCGGTCCACCGACTTGCGCAGGTCCTCCTGGGCTTGCCAGAGGCGTGCGACCTGGCCGGCAGCGAGGCCGGCGGTCTGCAGCACCCAGGTGTCTTCCCGGGAGAAGCCGCCTGGTCTCGTCGACTCATAGGCGGCGACGAGTCCAAGCCGCGCCTCGCCGGCGCGCCAGGGGACGCTGATCGCGCTGGACACGTCCAACCCCTCCACCACCTCCGCGAATTCGGCCGGCTGGTCCTTGCTGCTAGCTCGAAAGATCAGATCCCGGTAGACCACGCGGCTCGCCAGGTCGTCGCCATCAGGTTCGCAACGAATCGGGACGAGCCGGCCCATGAAGGCGGAGTCGATGCCGAACCCGCCTGCCGGGGCGAGCATGCGGTCATCGTCGAGACGCCAGAACAAAACCTTGCCGGCACCCACCAGCTCGCTCACAGTCCTTGCGAGCCGGCGGTAGAAGTCGCTCAGGCTCTGGCCGGCGACGGCGTGCGAGGACACCGCCAGAAGGACCTCGACCGCCAGCTCGTGCGCTCTCTCGACCCGCTCCGCGCTGCGCAGCCTCTCCGCGGTGCGGCTGCGGTTTTCGTCGTCGCGATCCGCCTGCGCCCGGAGTCCACGAAGCGCCGACTCAAGGCTGTGCTGCTGCTCGCGAATCAGCGCGCCGTCCACTGCGTGGGCGACTTGCGAGGCGAAGATCGCGAATGCTTGGCGGTCAGTGTCGCTGTAAACGGTTCCGCGCGCGACCGCGATGGCACCGAACACATCACCCGCAGTCCGCAGCTCGGCCCCCAGACACGCGTTTCGGTGGTAAGAGGTTGGACTTGTCCGCGAACCCCCCACCCCGGCGGCGGTAAGAAGCTCCGCCGCTCCCACATCGGTCATGCGACGGGAGCCGTCTTCTGCGCGCGAGAAGAGGCGCCGATCGCTCGCCTCCTGCGTGCCCAACGCGACCACGCCCTGGGCCGACCCGGTGAGCGAAATCGCCAGCTCGACGGCGCGATCGCACAGCTCGGGCACTCCGTCGTGGCGAGCCAGCTCCGTGGCCGCGGCGTGAAGCCTGTCGAGAACTCCGCGTAAGGCGGCATCGAACGGGCTTGCGGTTGCCAAATACTTCCCCCCGACAGAAACTTACAAAAGTTTACGGCGGATCCGGATCGCTGGCCGCAATTCGCCGAACCAGACCGGAAACCGAACATTATGATCCTGTGGGTGGCACGGCCAGGGGGTCTTACACGAGCTCGACGCTAGTCCAACTGACGTCGGCTTACCTGCTCTGGTTTCCAGGCCATTCCGGATTCACGCCCGCCGGCCCGGCCGAAGCTGGCATCCTGGCCCGCCGGCAGCTCGCCGGCCGTGGATCCCTCGCGCAGGTCCTCATGATCGAGGACGACCCCTCCATCGCCGACATGTACCGGGTGCAGCTCGAGCACGACGGCTACCGGGTCACCATCGCCACCGCCGCCGAGCTTGGCTTCACGACCATGACGGCGAACCCGCCCGACATCGTCCTCCTTGACCTGTTGCTCCCCGATCGAAGCGGGTTTGAGGTCCTGGCGTCGCTCAACGAGAGGTTTCCGAGTCACCCTCCTGTCGTGATCCTGTCCAACTACGGAGAGCCGGCCATGATCGATCGCGGGCGGTCGCTGGGCGCAGTCGAGTACCTGGTCAAGTCGCGGGTCACGCCGGCCGACATCTCGGGTCAGATCCCGACCTGGATTGAGCTCGGCCGGAGGGGCGGGCAGGGCGAGTCTTGACCCAGGCCGCGGCATTGCTGCAAAACCTGGCGGCGGCCGGTTTTGTAGCTCTCGGCCTGGCGATCGCGTATCGCTGGTATCGCGAGAGGGGACGGGCTCAGGCGATGCTGGCGCTGGCGCTCATTACGCTGGCGGTGGTCGCGGCCCTCAGTAGGGTCGGAGATCCGGAGCATCCGTCGTCGGTCGTCTCCCTGGTCGAGATCGTGGGGTTCCTGCTGTCCGGCTATTTCGTCCTGTTGTTCCGAAACGAGTTCATCCCGCTCGGCAGCTTCACTTTCCAGGCGGCCAACCTGCTGCTTGGCTTTTCGATCGTGGTCGGAATCTTCGATGTGACTGTGCTTGCTCGTGCCGACCCGAGGGTTGCGACGGGGATCGTGCTCGAGATCATCGCCGCATGGGCGATCTTCACCGGGGAGCCGATCGCCAGGTTCTGGCTGGCGAGCAGGAGTCTTCCCGCCGTGCAGCGCGCACGAATGCGCTTTCTGAGCTTCGGTTTCGCGGTTCTCATCGCGATCCTGTTCATCAGCGTCCTCGGCGGCAGCGCGCTGCGCAGCCCGACGGCCATCGTCGTCACGGAGCTGGTTGTGCTTGTGGTGATACCGGCGATTTACGTCAGCTTTGCTCCGCCGGCACTCCTTCGCCGCATCTGGCGCATGGGCGAAGAGGACGAGCTTCGGACGGCGATCCAGGACCTGCTGATCTTCACTCCGACTCGCGAGGTCCTTGCCGAGCGTGCGGCCACCTGGGCGATGCGCCTGCTCGGCGGCAATGCTGCGTTCATCACCGACGCCGACGGCAAGTTCATCGCGAACGCGGGCATCGACCCCGCTCGCGCAGCGCACCTGATGGCCGAGCAGCGCAAGAATCCCCTCGGCGCGCCCGACCGCGTCGTCGCGGTGCCCCTGCCGCTGACCGACGGCCAGGGTTCGCTCGGCGTCGTGGCAGGACCGTTCAGCCCGGTGTTCGGGACTGAAGAGATCACGCAGCTCAGGGCGTACGCGTCTTCCGTGTCGGCCGGCCTCGAGCGAGCCCGTGTGACCGAACGCATGGCGGCGATCGAGAGCAACAAGACGCAGTTCCTGAACCTTGCCTCGCACGAGCTGCGCGGGCCGGTCACCGTGATCCGGGGTTACGTATCCATGCTCGAGGGCGGCTTGCTCGGACACCTCAACGACCGGGGACGCAAAGCAGCGGCGATGATGTCCGCGAAGGCGTCCGAGATGAACGAGCTGATCGATGAGATGGTCGAGGCGGCTCGGCTCGAGGACGGGGGCCTGACCTTGAAGCTTGTCGAATCCGACCTCCGAGACATCGCGCGGTCGGCGACCTTCAGCGTGGCGCCCCTGGTCGATTCCCGGCACCAGGTCGATCTTGACCTGCCCGAACGGCGTGTGCGTGTGAAGGTCGACCCCGACCGGACCAAGACGATCATCGCCAATCTGCTCAGCAACGCGATCAAGTACTCACCCAACGGCGGTCCGATCACATGCCACGTGAGGGCGCGGGCCGGAATCGCCAGGGTCGCGGTCTCCGACCACGGCCTGGGCATCGCCCCCCAAAACTTGCACATGCTCTTCACCCGCTTCGGCCGCGTGATCACGCCCGAGACCGAGCACCTGAAAGGAACGGGACTGGGGCTTTTTCTGGGCCGTCAGCTGGCACGACTACAGGGCGGCGATATCACCGTCATCTCCGTCCCTGGCAAGGGAAGCACTTTCACGTTGCACCTTCCGTCGGCTTCGGCTTCAGAGGCGTCGGCCAACGGCGCGACCTCGAGTGCGCACGGCGCCGCCGGCGAGGAACGCGTTCACACGAACCGCCGCTCGACCGATTAGTTTTAGTGTGCCTGACAGTCTCAGTCCGTAAGTCCAAGCGTCCACGTGTTCGCCAGCAGGGGTGATGCAATGAGCGGAGTTCGCGTTCTGGTCGGGACCCGCAAGGGCGCCTTCGTGCTCACGTCAGACGGCAGCCGGAAGAGCTGGAGGATCGAGGGGCCGCACTTTGCGGGCTGGGAGATCTACCACGTGAAGGGTTCGCCGGCCGACCCCAAGCGCCTCTATGCCTCGCAATCGAGCGGGTGGTTCGGTCAGGTGCTGCAACGGTCCAACGACGGGGGCAAGACCTGGGAAGCCGCCGGCAACGACTTCCAGTACGAAGGCACCACGGGCACGCATACCTGGTACGACGGCTCGCCTCACCCTTGGGAGTTCAAGCGCGTTTGGCACATCGAGCCCTCGCTGAGTGACCCCGAGATGATCTATGCGGGCGTCGAGGACGCGGCGTTGTTCGCCTCCCGTGACGGAGGCTCGACTTGGGCCGAGATGCCCGGCCTGCGCACCCACGAGACGGCGCCGAGCTGGGCGCCGGGCGCCGGCGGCCTCTGCCTGCATACGATCGTGATCGATCCGACGAACCCTGACCGCATGTTCATTGCCATCTCGGCGGCCGGCGTGTTCCGCTCCGAAGATGCCGGTAAGTCGTGGCAACCAGCCAACCGGGGTCTTCGCTCGAACACCATGCCCGACGAGGACGCCGAGGTCGGCCACTGCGTGCACCGAATCGCCATCCATCCCTCGCGGCCGAACACACTCTTCATGCAGAAGCACTGGGATGTCATGCGCAGCGACGACGGGGCTGAGTCGTGGCGCGAGATCAGCGGCAACCTGCCGACCGATTTCGGTTTTGTCATCGACGTGAACTCCAACGAGCCCGACACGGTCTACGTGGTTCCGATCACAAGTGACTCGCATCACTTCGTCTCCGAGGGCAAGCTGCGCGTGTACCGCAGCAAAACGGGGGGCGACGATTGGGAAGCGCTGACCAACGGTCTGCCTCAGAAGGACTGCTACGTCAACGTGCTGCGCGACGCGATGACTGTGGACCAGCTCGACCCGTGCGGAGTGTACTTTGGCACGAGCGGGGGGCAGGTCTACGCCTCGGCTGACGGCGGCGACAGCTGGGACGCTATCGTGCGCGACCTTCCCCCGGTGCTCTCGGTGGAAGTCCAGACCCTGAAGTGATCCAGGTCGTCCTTCCGAAAAACCTGCAGATCCTTGCGGGCGTCGGACGGATCGTCGAGCTGCATGTAAGCGGCCCAGTGACGCAGCGGAGCATCCTCGACGCCCTCGAGGAATCCTATCCGGCGCTGCTCGGCACGCTGAGGGATCGCAACACGAAGAAACGGCGGGCGATGATCCGGTTTTTCGCCTGCGAGGAAGACCTGTCCGCTGAGTCGCCGGACGCCGAGCTGCCGCAAGAGGTCGCTTCCGGCAAAGAGCCCTTCCTGATCATCGGCGCCATCGCGGGCGGCTGGGTTTACGGATAGTCCGGACCAACCGGGCCGAAGTCCGAAGCCAACCTCGGACAGCCCGGACTATCCGGGGCTACGTATATCCGGGACGCTCCGGGGTCGGCCAGTACTGAGCGGCGTGGATGATGAATCGCTGCGTCGCGAAGGCGCCTGCCCACAGCGGCCAGCAGGTGGTCAGCGTCAGGAAGTAGCCGTTGGCGTCGGCGATGAGCGCCGTCCGGCTGTCGGGGTTGACGATCGCGGTGTCGGTGACGCGATAGCGGTAGAGCCCGTACCGCGTCTGGATGTCGACCTCGTCACCCGCATGCAGCTGCGGAAAGTTGATCCAGTACACGTTGTGCGCGGCGACCCCGACCGTTCCAGGATCCCCCGGCCAGCGCGTCGTCGGGTAATGGCCAGGCCCTGAGTAGAGCATCCCCGTGCCGACCCCTTCCTTGACCGCGGCGAAGTAGTGGAGCTTGGGGATGTGGATGGCAAAGTCGACCCCGTTGAGGGGACGCTTCAGCTTCGGATCGATGACCGGGGGCGGGGCAACCGGCGGCCCAGCCTGGTATTGCCAGACCTGATTGAGGTGATTCTGCTCGGAGACGCCCCTCCACATGCCATAGCCGAAGTCGGCGAGCAGGAGGAGTCCGACGACGACGCAAGTCGCCCACACCACGGTGAGGACGTGGCCGAAGCGAACACGCGGGACCGCGAAGGCATGCCTGACAAAAGCACGGCGGGCGTGCATCTCGCAGATAGAACGCTCGGGTTGGGCTAAAGGACGAAGTAGAAGGTCGCGCCTTCTCCCACGGCGCCCTCGGCCCAGATCCGGCCGCCGTGTCGGTTGACGATGCGGCGGGCGGTCGCCAGGCCGATGCCGGCGCCCGGGAAGTCACTCTGGCTGTGCAGCCGCTGAAACGCCCCGAACAACCTGTGCGAATCGATCATGTCGAATCCCACGCCGTCGTCCCGGACGAAAACGCGCGACTCCCCGTCTACCATCTCGCGTCCGACGGTGATCCGGGGCGACTTCTTGCCGCCGGTGAACTTGAGCGAGTTGTTGATGAGGTTGCTGAGCAAGATGCGGACAAGCCTCTTGTCGGCGTTGACGGTGATCCCGGGCGCGATGTCCACCTCGACTTTGCGGTCCGGGTACTCGGCCTGCTGCTCCTGGACGATCTGCACCGCGAGCGCGCTGACATCCGTCTGTTCGCGCCGGATCTCGCCACTGGTCAGGCGGAAGAGCATCTGCAGCCCGTCGAAAACCGACGTCATGCGCTTGCTCGCCTCGCGCATCCGCTCGAGGTTCGCGGTCGCGTCCTCGTCGAGCTGCCCACCGTAGCTCTCGAGCATCATCTGGCTCATCGCATCGAACGACACGAGCGGGCCGCGCAGGTCATGCGAGACCGAGTAGCTGAACGCCTCGAGCTCGCGGTTGATCGCCGTCAGCGCGATGGTCCGTTCCTCGACGAGCGTTTCGAGCTGGGTGCGATATCGCCTCAGCTCCTGCTGGGCGCGATACAGCTCAACGAAGACGCTGACCTTGGCGCGCATGATCGCCGGCACGACCGGCGCGAAGACGAAGTCCACCGCGCCAAGGTTGTAGCCGCGCCCCATGTCGGTCTCGGCCTGGTCCAGCGCCGTCACGAAGATGATCGGCGTGAGCTCCGAGCGTGGCCGCTGACGGATCAGTTGCGCTGTCTCGAAACCGTCCATGATCGGCATTCGCACGTCGAGCAAGACCACGGCGAACTCGTTGCGGAGCAGCTGGCGCAAGGCGTCGGCGCCAGAGGACGCCTCCACGACGATCTCATCTAGCGGCGCCAGGATCGTCCGCAGCGCGAACCGCTTCGTCGCGTCGTCGTCGACGAGGAGCACGTTGACCTTAGCCTTGGCCGGCGGAGTCGGCGCGATCTCGTGCGCGTCGCGGGTGCGGGTCACCATCTCATTTTCCGAAAAATGTTCACGCCATCCGAGACCTGCTCGTAGTGATCGCGCTCCGGACACGACAGCAGCGACTCACGCTTGCCTAGGACGAGGTAGCCACCGCGAATGAGGCTGTCGTAGAAAAGCCGGTGCGCTCGCGCCTGGAGCGACTCGCGAAAGTAGATGAGAACGTTCGAGCAGACGATTACATGAAAGTCGTTGAACGATCCATCGCTGACGAGGTTGTGGCACGCCCACGTCACGCTAGCCCCCAGCTTGCCATTGAAACGCGCGCTTCTGCCGACGACCGAGTAGTGGTCGGACAGGCTTCCCAGCCCTCCTGACTCGACGTAGGCGTCGTCGAAGCGGCGGATCCGGTCCAACGGGTACGAACCCAGCCTCGCGATCGCCAGCATCTCTTCGTTGAGGTCGGTGGCGTAGATGGTGCACCGGCCCAGCACGCCTTCCTCTTCAAGCACGACGGCCAGCGCGTAGACCTCCTCGCCGGTGGCGCAGCCGGCGACCCACAGCCGGCAGGATGGGTAGGTCTTGAGCAGAGGCACAACCTCTTCGCGCAGGCACCGGATGGTCTCGGAGTCGCGGAACATCGTCGTCACGTTGACTCCCACCGTGCCCAGGAACTGCTGCATGAGCGCCGCGTCGTGCAGGACTCTGTCCTGGAACGCGGATATCGTCGCCACGCGTTCCCGTGCCATCGTCGCGGACAGACCGCGGCGGAGGGGGGCGAGCGCGTATTCCCGGAAGTCGTAGCCGTAATAGAGGCGGATTCCCTCGAGAAGCAAGCGGATCTCGATGTCCTCGAGCTCCGTGCCGCCGCTTTCTAGCCTTTGTGCTGCCCCCTCACCCGGCCTCACTGCACCAGCCAGGACTTGAGCATGGACAGTAGGTGCGCGTTGTTGATCGGCTTGGCGATGTAATCGGATGCCCCCGCTTCGATGCATTTCTCGCGGTCTCCTTTCATGGCTTTGGCGGTCAGCGCGATGATCGGCCGGTCCGCAAAAGCCCTGAGCTCACGCATCTTCGACATCGTCACGTAGCCATCCATCTCCGGCATCATCACGTCGACGAGCGCGATGTCGACGTCGCTGTTCCCGGTCAGCAGGTCGAGGGCCTCCTGGCCTGAGTCAACCGAAACGACGTCCATCCTCTGACGCTCCAGCAACGCGGTGAGCGCAAAGATGTTCCTGATGTCGTCGTCCACGACCAAGACCTTCTTGCCGGCCAGCGCTGCGCTCATCGCCTCGGCGCCGTTGCTTCCCGATTCGAGCGCGGGCTCCACGTCTGTTTCAGCACCTTGCAGGATGGCCATGATCTCCTGCTTCAGCCTTTCTGGTGAGCGCGCGTCCTTCATCACGATGCTCTTCGCCGCCTCGCCGAGCCTCACCTCTTCCTTGCGTGTCAGGTCGCGCGCGGTGTAGACGAGCAGCGGCGTCTCGCCGAGCGCCTTGTTGGCCTGCAGCTCCTCGATCACCCGCCAGCCGGACAGCCCGGGCAGGCCGAGATCGAGCACGACGCAGTCGAACCTCTCCTGCGTCAGCAGCGCGAGTGCCTCGTCGCCGTTGGAGACGGCGATGGTCCGCGTGTTGGTCGGCGCCATCAGGTCGGTTATGTATTGCCTCTGTACCGGATCGTCCTCGACGACCAGGAGGGACTTGGTTGGGACCGGCGCCCCGGAGGGCGAGGCGGCTGCCACGGTCTCCCTTTCCATCCCGTTGCTGCCGGCCCCGACGAGCACCGGGCGCGGCGACTTCTCAGCGGCGTGGCCCTCGTCGGCAGGCGCCGGGCGCCGGTGCCCGGGCCCGATCAACGGGAGATAGACCGAGAAGATGCTGCCGACTCCCGGCTCGCTCTGAACTCGGATCTCACCCCCGAGCAGTCGGGTGAGTTCCCGACAGATGGAGAGTCCCAGTCCCGTTCCGCCGTACTTGCGGCTTGTCGAACCGTCAGCCTGAGCGAAGGACTCGAAGATCGACTGCTGCTTTTCGAATGAGATGCCGATGCCGCTGTCGATGACCCGGAACGCGACGACATTAGAGGCGCGGTTGAGGGTCTCGTTCGACGGGCTCCAGCCCGAGGTGGCCATCTCGGCGACGAATTCGACCTTGCCTTTCTCCGTGAACTTGAACGCATTGCTGAGGAGGTTGTTAAGGATCTGCTGCAGGCGCTGCGGGTCGGTCGGAATCGTCTCCGGAAGGCCCGTCCGGAGCTCGATCGCGAAGGCGAGCCTGGTCGCCTCCGCCACGTGTCGGAACGTGCGCTCCAGCATCGGCCTCAGCTCCGCGACCGGCCAGGGGCTGATGTCGAGGGCGACCGTACCGGACTCGATCTTGGACAGGTCGAGGATGTCAGTGATCAGCTTCAGGAGGTCGGTGCCCGACGACCGGATGATCGTTGCGTATTCGATCTGCTTGGCCATGAGGTTGCCGTCGGGGTTGGCGGCCAGCTCCTGCGCGAGGATCAAAAGGCTGTTGAGCGGCGTCCGGAGCTCGTGCGACATGTTGGCGAGGAACTCCGACTTGTACCGCGACGTCAGAGCAAGCTGCTCGGCCTTTTCCTCGACGAGTGCCTTCGCGGATTCGACCTCCAGCCGCCTCTGCTCGACCTCGGCGTTCTGTTCGGCCAGCTGACGGGCCTTGCCCGCCAGGTCCTCGTTGGTCCGCTGGAGCTGGTCCTGCTGGCTCTGCAGCTCGGTGGCGAGGGACTGCGACTGCTTGAGAAGATCCTCGGTGCGGCTGTTGGCCTCGATCGTGTTGAGCACGATGCCGATGCTCTCGGCGAGCTGGTCCAGGAAGTCGAGGTGCGTGAGGCTGAATGGCTGGAAGGAAGCCAGCTCGATGACGGCCCGGACGTCGCCCTCGAACAGGACCGGCAGCACCACGATGTTTGCGGGGGTCGACTCGCCGAGCGCTGAGCTGATCTTGATGTAGTCCTTGGGGACCTCGGTGATGACGATGCGCTTCTTTTCGAGCGCGCATTGGCCGATGAGGCCCTCGCCGAGCGTGAACTCCATCGGGACGTCCTTCCGCGGCCGGTACGCATAGCCGGCCTGCAGCGCGAGGTAAGTAGGTCTGCCGTTGGTGGGCACGATGCCATAGAACACACCGTGCTCGGCGTGCACGAGTGGCGCCAGCTCGGAAAGGATCATCTTCGATACGGTCATAAGGTCGCGCTGGCCTTGCAGCATCCGCGTGAAACGGGTGAGATTGGTCTTCAGCCAGTCCTGCTCGTTCGTCTTCTCCGTCGTGTCGCGGAGGTTGCGAATCATCTCGTTGATGTTGTCCTTGAGGTTCGCCACCTCACCGCTCGCGTCGACCCTGATGGACCGGGTCAGGTCGCCCTTGGTGACGGCCGTCGCGACCTCGGCAATGGCGCGGACCTGCGTGGTGAGGTTGGCGGCGAGCTGGTTCACGTTGTCGGTCAGGTCTTTCCAGGTCCCGGCCGCGCCCGGCACGCGCGCCTGGCCGCCGAGCTCTCCGTCCACGCCGACCTCGCGGGCCACGGTCGTCACCTGGTCGGCGAACGTGGCGAGAGTGTCGATCATGCTGTTGATGGTGTCGGCGAGCTCGGCGATCTCGCCCTTGGCGTCGACGGTCAGCTTCAGCCGGAGGTCGCCGTTCGCGACGGCGGTCACGACCTTGGCAATGCCGCGCACCTGGCTGGTGAGGTTCGCGGCCATGAAGTTCACGTTCTCCGTGAGGCCGCGCCAGGTGCCGGAGACGTCCTGGACCTGGGCCTGGCCGCCCAGCTTGCCCTCCGTGCCCACCTCGCGGGCCACGCGCGTCACCTCCGCCGCGAACGAGCTGAGCTGGTCCACCATCGTGTTGACCGTGTTCTTCAGCTCCAGGATCTCGCCCTTCACCTCGACCGTGATCTTCTTGGACAGGTCGCCCGCCGCCACTGCCTTCGTCACGTCGGCGATGTTCCGGACCTGGCTCGTCAGGTTG
>WNGH01005428.1_pt1 | contig 12144 bp, 10 predicted proteins | sample 5400631 | NCBI WGS metagenome assembly WNGH01 (sample SAMN13153373, study PRJNA577476) | soil metagenome | isolation source: 115 cm soil or saprolite under Garry oak tree replicate 1 | place: USA:California | collected 2016-06-15 | reverse complement strand
GGCGAGATCGACGACCTTATTATGGGGGCTGCGCTGCAGGAAGGAACGCAGAGTTTCAATGTAGCGCGGCAATGCGCCATAGCCGCCGGGCTGCCGGTGAGCGTGTCCGGTCAGACCATAGATCGCCAGTGCTCCTCGGGACTGATGAGCGTGTCGACGGCGGCGAAGCAGATCATCGTGGATGGGATGCAGACCGTCGTCGCGGGGGGTCTGGAATCCATTAGCCTGGTGCAGAACGAACACCTGAACGTGTACCGGAGGGTAGACGACCTCGCCCTCACGCAGGCGCCGGCGCTCTACATGGCGATGATCGACACGGCCGAGGTAGTCTCGAAACGCTACAAGATCTCGCGCGAGGCGCAGGATGAGTACGCGCTGCAGAGTCAGCAGCGAACCGCTACGGCGCAGCAGGCCGGCCGCTTCGATGACGAGATTCTCTCGTGCACGGTGACCAAGGTGGTCTACGACAAGGCGACCAACAAGCCGACGCGGCAGGAGGTCACCATCGACCGGGATGAGTGTAACCGGCCCAGCACGACCCTCTCGGGCTTGGCGGCGCTGCCGCCCGTCATGGGGCCGGGGGGCTTCACCACGGCTGGCAATGCCAGCCAACTGTCCGACGGAGTCGCGGCGTGCGTGCTGATGGAGCGGAAGCAGGCCGAGCAGCGTGGCCTGCAGCCCTTGGGACTCTATCGCGGTATGGCGGTCGCCGGTTGCGAACCTGACGAGATGGGGATCGGGCCGGTCTTTGCAGTCCCCAAGCTCTTGCAGCGCAACGGTCTGCGCCTGGAGGATATCGATCTGTGGGAGCTGAATGAGGCCTTTGCTTGTCAGGTGATCTACTGTCGCGACCAGTTGGGGATTCCCGACGAGCGGCTGAACGTGAATGGCGGCGCTATCTCGATCGGCCACCCATACGGTATGAGCGGGACCCGCATGGTCGGACATGCCCTAATCGAGGGCAAGCGACGCGGTGCCCGCTACGTGGTCATCACCATGTGTGTCGGCGGTGGCATGGGGGCGGCTGGCCTGTTCGAGGTTGCCTAACAGGGGTTGCGGACAGACTTGGAGAAGCTGGATGCAGACCGCCGGACCGCGGTCCTCGCGGACACCCTGCGGCAGTGGTTGGCTTCCGGCGTGACGGCGATTGACCATGCGGTGGAGGTCTTTTGCTCCTCCCCTCTGCATGTGGTTGGGGACGCTCTAAAGCTCGCCGCGCTGCGACAGCTCCTGACTCAGCTGCCGCGCACTCAGCAGGTGCCCGAGGACCTAGAAGCTCGGCTCCATTGCCAAGCGGGCGCCTGGCTCGCCGATCACTCACCGCTCCGGGCACAGTCGCTCCTGCCCGCTGCCACGGCGCTCCCCAGCCACGCGCTGGCGTACGAGCTGGGCGCGCTGTGCCGAGTTTCGTATTTTCGTATGGACTGACCGTATGCGTGACCCTGCCGGCCTGCTTGCGCTGGAGCGCCGCTCGAGCGCGGCAGGCCGAGCTGGCCTGCGCGCTAGAGGTAGCTTTGCAACACAGCCCTGATACAGAGGCGGCGAGCCGCCTTGCGGAAGCATTGCAGACACTGATCGCGCGGTTGAGGCTTCCAACTCGGCTGCGGGACGTCGGGGTCTCCGATGAGGACATGAGGCGCATGGCGCATCAGTTTGCGGGCGGGGCGCGTCGCTGACCGGAGCTGGCCCGGCGAGCGAGGCGGACGTGGTGGCGCTGCTGAAGAGCGCATGGTAAGCGTTCGGCTTGCAGTGGGCTGCGGAAGGGGACGACCATGAAAAGCCGGCTCGTCGCTCTTGTTTGTGGCCTCCTCTCCCTATCTTGTGAGCACTTGTTTCATCCGGCGGGTGCCGGTCCAAAGAAGACAGCTAGGGAGGTGCGGGGCCTCAGCGGGCCTGTGCGCTCGGTGTTCACCACAACGGCAGTGCCGCTGGACAAGGACGGTAAGTGGGAGCCTGGGCAGCAGAAGCCCGTGAGTTTTGCTGCCTACGATGTCACAGGCAACAGAACAGAGCAGGCGGTCTACAACTTCGATGGTGCTCTCAACGGCAAAATAGTTTTCACGTCCGATACCAAGGGGAACGCAATCGTGGCTATCCGTTACGGCGCCGATGGGGCACCGGAAAGCCGAACCGTCTCTACCTATGATCCGCAGGGTAACAGGACTGAGTCCCTCTCGTACACTGCCGCTGGAGCCCTCACGAGCCGCACAGTCTTCAGCTACGATGCCCACGGGAACGAGACCGCAGCGCGCAGTTACACCCCCGAGGGCACACCCGAGAGCACCACCGTCTCGACCCACGATGCCCGGGGGAACCTTGAGGAGACCGCCTGGTACCGCGCTGACGGCACGCTGGGGGGCAAAATAGTCTACACCCGCGATTCCATGGGCCCTCTTCTCTCCTCCATCGCCTATGACTACGACCCTGCTGGGACACTCCAGAGCCGCACGGAGGCCACCTATGACGCACGGGGCAACCCCACGGAGGTCGTCTGGTATAGTGACAGCGGCAGATTCAAGAGGAGAGAGACGTCCACCTATCAGTACGACGCCTTCGGTAACTGGACCAAGCAGACCACCTCGAAGTGGGTCACTACGATGGGCAGCAACTCCTACTTTGAGCCACCCGTCGTGACCTACCGCACCCTCACGTACTATGGGCAGGGGACAGACTGATCACCGCACGCTCAGGATATTACACCGCCCGTTCCCCCCGCTCCCTGGTGCGGATACGTACCACCTCTTCCACTGGCCAGACAAAGATCTTCCCATCGCCAGTCCTGCCCATGCGAGCGGCGGCCAGCAGAACGCCGATGATTTCTTCAACCAGCTTGTTAGGAGCGAGCACTTCTAACAGCGCAGGATTTCTTTTTCCGCTTCCTGCAGCGTCACCCCGATGGGGAGACAGATTTCGGTACGTGTGGGGACCGCCTGAAGGTTGGCAGGGAGGTCTCGCACGCCGATCTGCTCCCCTTCTTGCGCTCGTCGGCACTGGTAAACGCGCCTTTCTCATGGCCGAACAGCTCGTTCTCCAAGGTGTCACCGGAGAGGGAGGCACAGTTGATCGGGACAAACTCGTGCGTGCGACGCGGGCTGAGCTGGTGAATAGCGCGCGCCACGACTTCCTTGCCCACGCCACTTTCGCCCGTCAGCAAAACGTTAGCGTCAGACGGGGCGATCCGAGACACTAAGTCTAGGACCTCACGCATCAGTGTCGAATGCACAACAACGGCATTACCGAGGATCGGGACTTCCACAACGTGGCGTTCACCGCCTTCAGGAGTGAGGGGCCGGTCTGTCTGTGGGTGAATCTCTATCCCGTCGCCCATGTTCGTGTCCTTTGCTTCGCCGCCGACTATCGTCGTTGCTCCTCTCTGCGGCCCAGCAGCCGTAAGAGCGCATCCAGAATCGTCAGGGGATGGGGAGGGCAGCCGGGGATATACAGATCGACCGGGACCGCCGCATCAGCCCCATTGTGGACTTCTGGGTGATCGATGAAAGGCCCCCCAGAAATCGCACAGGCACCTACGGCGATCACGATTTTCGGCGCCGGGACGGCGTCGTAGGTCTTCTTGAGGGCGAGCCGCATATTCTCCGTCACGGGTCCCGTAATGAGCAGCCCATCAGCATGCCGAGGGGACGCCACGAATTGAATGCCAAACCGCCCAAGATCGAACACAACGGTATTGAGCACGTTGACGTCTGCCTCACACGCATTACAGCCGCCAGCGCTGACTTGCCGGAGTTTGAGCGAGCGGCCAAAGAGACGCCGGGTTTGCTCATCGAGCGCTCGCGCGAGTTGGAGAGTTTCCCCTGTCAGCACCAAATCAGCACGCGTCCGGGTCCCGAGCTGGTATCCCCGCGTGAAACGAATCGCGCCGGTGGGACAAGCTTGCTCACAGTCCGTGCAGAACAGACAGCGCCCTAGATCAAGCCGTAGCCCCTGTGCGTCCTGCGCGATCGCATCGGTTGGGCAGGCATCGACACAGACACGGCAGTCAGGAAGGCACTTGTGCGGATCAAGCTCGGGACGGCCACGAAACCGGTCTGGCAAGACTGGTTCTTGTTCAGGAAAACGCAGGGTCCGATGTCCTTGCTGCAGTCGCGCGCGCAGAATGTTGAACATAACGACGCCTTACAAATCGTGTCCGCAATAGGAGAGATTGAAACTTTTGTTGCAGAGGGGAAAGTCCGAGATCTGTTGATTGCGCAGCGCCATAGCCAAGCCCATCCAATTGTGAAACGAGGGATCGATGACCTTATAGAACGCAAAGCGGCCCTCGGCATCCGTCCCCGCGACATGACAGATTTCGCCACGCCAACCCTCGACCAAAGACACGACTAAAGTATGAGGTGAGAGCGGTCCAGGGGTGACCCGTGCCGGTCCGTCCGGCAGCGCCGTCAGTTGTTCGCGGATGAACGCCGCAGACCGCTGGATTTCGAGCCAGCGGACATAGGCTCGCGCAAAGACATCTCCGCTCTGCCAGGTCGACACGGGGATATGCACGAACTGGAAGATCCCTGCCGGAAACTCGTGACGCGCGTCGCGTTCAACCCCACAGGCCCGTGCCGCCGGCCCCACCAGCCCCAGCGCCTCGCAGGTGTCACGAGCGACCGTCCCTGTCCCCTCAAACCGCGCCAGCACTGAGGGCGTATCCCAGAGCAGGGTGGCTGCGCCCGTCACATCCGTCAGCGCACGCTCGAGTCGCTCGCGTAGTTGCGCAGCCAGTGCCTCATCGACGTCGAACCCGACGCCGCCGGGTCGCACAAGGCCGCGGCCGAAGCGACTGCCACAGATGAGGGCGGTCAGGTTCAAGAAATCCCCGCGAATGCGGCCACAGTACGCGGCCGTTGGCAAATACCCCACATCGCCCGCGAGCGCGCCGAGATCGCCCGTGTGATTGGCGAGGCGTTCAAGTTCCAGCGCAATCCCGCGGAGGACCTGTGCCCGTGCGGAGACGCGGCATCCAGCCAGCGCCTCAAGGGTATGACAATACGCAGTGGTGTGACCGACCGAGGTGTCGCCAGCCAGCGTCTCCATATAATGGATCGTGCGCTTCCCTGGTCCACCAACCAGCGCTCGCTCCACACCGCGGTGCTGATATCCCAGGGAAATTTCCAGATGAAACACCTGCTCGCCGTGGCACTGAAAGCGAAAATGGCCGGGTTCGATAACGCCCGCATGCACGGGTCCTACCGCCACCTCATGCACTTCCTCACCTTGCATCTGGAAGAAGGCTGTGACACTCGGCAAGTGGGCGCCGTTCCCCTCTGGTGGCCACACCGCCTGGCCGGGCCGATATGACGCATGAAAACGGATCGGTTTGAGCCAGGGGTGTCCTTCCGGCCGCACGCCCCACTGCTCGGCGATCTCCCGCTCAAACCAGTGCGCTTGAGAACAGTCTGGCGTGAGCGCGGGATAGGCGTCACTGACCACTGTCGAAGACACCGAGAGGGCGCCCGTGCTTCCGTACGCGAGCACCGCGAAGAGCTGAACGGTGTCATCATCAAGCGGCCGTCCAAAGAGTGCGGCAAGGCGTCCGTCTTTGGCAACTCCAGTCAGCACAGCCTCACGAAATTCACCTATGGTGAGGAGCCGAATCTCCCGCAGTGGCGCCGGCTCGGTCGGTCGAATCGACAATGATGTCCCCGTTGCCATCCTGATCACCCCAACACCCGGGCTGCGTCCTGCAGTGTCTGACGCAACAGAGGAGGCACATACAATCCAAGCACGAGCACAAGCACGCCAAGAACGGCGGGAGACAACACCGTCAACAGCGATTCTTCTTCGGCTGAGCGCGAGCGGTCCTTTCCCGGGGTTCCCTGCGCCATGCTGAGCACGGCCGTTGTCATCCCGACGAAGATCGCCGCCAAGAGGACCAGGTAGGCAATCGCCACACCACTCCTGCCCTGGTCCAACGCGGCCTTCAGTATGGTGAACTCACTGAGGAACGGACCGAAGGGCGGGGAGCCGGTAATGGCGAGAAAGCCGGCTACCCACAACACTCCAGAGACTGGCAACACACGCAACACGCCCTGCACCTCAACCGTGGACTTCGACTGATACGCCGCCAAGATGTTCCCCGCCACGAGAAAAAGCATAGCCTTGGTCAGGGAGTGGTTCACGGCATGGAGCAGCGCCCCGAACGCCCCGCTGCCCCCGAGACCAACACCAAGCGCCAGGATACCCATGTGTTCAACGCTGGAGTATGCCAGTAACCGCTTGTAATCCGTCTGTTGCTGGAGAAACACGGCGGCAACGGCCATAGACAGCAGCCCAAATCCGACCAGCAGGTCTTGCCCAAACGCGGCGTGTCCAGCGGCGGCGCACACCTGCTGCACCCGGATGATGCCTAAGAAGGCGCAGTTCAACAGCGCCCCGGACAGCAGAGCAGAGACCATAGACGGCGCCTCACTGTGCGCGTCCGGAAGCCAGGTGTGCAGCGGCGCCAACCCCATCTTGGTGCCATAGCCGACGAGAAGAAGCAGAAAGGCGGCTTTGAGCCAGGTGTCATGGAGCTGCGCAGCGTCCTGAACGAGGTTGTTCACCACCAACGGCAACGACGAGCCGTCGGGCTGGACCGCGGCAACCGCCAGAAAAAAGTTGCCAAGCAGTGCCAGCGCGATGCCCACGGAACAGATCAACAGATATTTCCAGGTTGCTTCGAGGGACCGATGGTGGCGATGAAAGAAAATCAGCGGCGCGCTCGCCAGCGTGGTCGCTTCAATCGCGACCCACAGGAGGCCGAAGTGTTGACTCTCGGTCACGAGCGTCATGGCCGCCAGGAACAGCAACAAACAGCCCGTGAATCGCGCTTCAGGCGCATCGGCAAACAGGAAACCCTCCTCGAAGTCCGTATGGGTGGTGTGACGCTCGCGGCGGAGATAGGGCAGGCTGTACAACGCCGTCGCCAGGAACAGGATGCTGGTAATACTGAGGAAAACCTGGCCGACCGCGTCCAACAGTAACCACCCTCCCACTGCCGGTGGTGACGGCGTAAACCACGTCGTGAGTGTTATTCCTGTGTGGAGCAGCGCCGCGACAAGGAGCAGCACGCGCCGGAGTCTGTCTGTCTGGATGAGAAAAGCGACGAGGCCTGCCACCGTAGGAATAAGCACCAACGCGAGCAGCGTCATGGTCAATCCTTCAGGAGCGCCATCCGATCCGTATCAATGTGGTCGAACTGTCGGTTAATGTGGAAGATTGTGATCCCCATCACAAAGACGGCCACGAAGACGTCCAGCAGCACGCCGAGTTCGACCAGCATTGGCGTGTTTTGCACGAGGCCCACCCCAAAGGCGTAGATACCATTCTCAAGCACGAGATAGCCCAACACTTGGGTGAGGGCTTTTCTGCGGCTGACGATGACGAAGAGACCAACAAAGCTGGTGAAGAGGGCGACCGGAACAATGAGCGGCGACACCGGCGTCTGCGGAAGCGGCAGCCGTCCGCTCAGCCAGAGCGAAAACGTCAAGGTCGCCAACCCGAGGAGCATCGACAGGTTATAACCAACATACGGTTCGATCTCCCGGCGCACCTCCGCTTCGCGCAAGGCGCGAACCAGCAACGCCGGGAAGGCGAGGCCCTTCACACCGATGCTGGCGATCGCCAGGAAAGCGGTCCGCAGTGTGCTTGTTCCTTCGTGCGCGACGAACGTCAGGATGCCAAGCAGGATGCCCTGCACGGCCACAAAGCGAATACAGGCCGCCAGCCGGCTGGAGCCCAGCACCAACAGATTCATCAACACGACGGCTACTAACACCGCCTCAGTCCACCACAGCACGCGGTCACCTCAAGACCAGCACGAGCGCCAGCGCCGATAACACGCCCGCACCGACCAGCAATTTCGGGACATGCAGCAACCGCAGCCGCGCCATAGAGGATTCGATGAGTCCAGTAAGTATGGCAAGGCCGACCATTCCTGCCGCCGCCGCCACAGTATCACACCCCATCGCCCCGCTGCGTACAGGCACGAGAATGCTGATCAGGAGCGTCCCCAGCAGCCACAGCTTCAGCGTGCTGCCGTAAAGGATCATCGCGAAATCCGGGCCGCTATGATCAAGCACCATGACTTCGTGAATCATCGTCAACTCAAGATGGGTGGTCGGGTCATCGACGGGAATGCGCGCGTTCTCGGTTAAGAACACCACCAGGAACGCGGCAGCCAGCAGGACGAGCGCTGGACCGGCCTGCGCCCAACTCTCACTGGTAATGCCCGCAAACATTGACGATAAGGAAAAGGTTCTTGTGTGTAGCGCCACTGCCGCAAGTCCTAAGAACAAGGCTGGCTCGGCCAGCGCAGAGAAGGTCACTTCACGGCTCGCCCCCATCCCCTCGAAACTTGATCCTGTATCCAGGGCGGCAATCACGGTGAAGAAACGCACCAACCCCAGCAGATAGGCGAAGAGGACCAAGTCGCCTGGAAAGGCCAGCAACGCTGGTATTCCCCCGAAGGGCACAAGCGCCAGTGCCACCAGAACGGCGCCCAAGCCCACGACCGGCCCCGCACGGAATACCCAGGTGGTCGTGCGGCTATACACGGCGCCTTTTTGCAAAAGCTTCCACAGATCGTAGTACAGTTGCAGCAGGGGTTGCCCAACACGGCCGGCAACGACCGCCTTCGTGCGGTTGATGATACCGAACAGCAACGGAGCAAAGACGAGGGCGAGGAGCGGCGGGACAACCGATACGGGCTGCATAGCGTTACCCCAACTTCCACACCAACAGGACCAGGAGTGTGAGCGCGATGTACAACACGTACAGGTGCACCTGCCCGTGTTGTAACCACCGTAACGAAGACAGGCCACGTCCAATACCGACGAACAGTGGTTGGTACAGACGTGTGCGCGACAGATCATCTGTCTCGGTGGTCAGGGATGCAGCGCGCGGAAACAGACCCGGCATCATTGAGTGATGGGAGCGCGTGCGGAGCAAGAGATGGAAAATGCTGGTCAGAGGTTGGGCAAAAGATGAGGCCGTGTACTGCATACGCGGGGTAGGCTGTGCGTAGCCGCAGTCCCACGTGACGCCTTCCGCTACGGACCGGCCGGCGAGCAACCACCGCCGCAGTCCCGTTAGCCCTGCGACCAGGAGGACCAAGCCGACCGCGGCGAGCACGACGAATCGTAACGAATCAGCGGCATAGACAAGGTGAGTGCGGACCACCTCTGTGGGCAGACCGGTCACACTCCTGACCGTAGACGCCAACACCGTAACGACCGCCGGTGCACAGACTCCAATGAGCACGCAGCTCCCAGCAAGCAGGATCATCGGCAGGCGCATGGCCAGACCTGCCTCGTGCGCGTGCGCGGCAGGCTCACTGCGGGGCTCGCCCAGAAAGACAATTCCAAAGGCTTTGGTAAAGCACGCCGCAGCGAGGCCGCCAATCAACGCTAACCCCGCAATCACCCCCAGGGCAGCGACCGTGCTGCCACCTCCGACAGAGATCACTCCCTGAAACGCCCCTAGGTAAATCAAGAGTTCACTGATAAACCCGTTGAGCGGCGGCAGACCGGAGATCGCAATCGCGCCGGTCAGAAATGTCACGCCTGTCCAGGGCATCCGTTTGAGGAGGCCACCCAGGTGGTCAATGTCCCGCGTGCTCGTGGCATGCAGCACGGCGCCTGCGCCAAGGAAGAGGAGGCCCTTAAACAGAGCGTGATTCAGCACGTGGAGCAGTCCGCCGGCGAACCCAAGCACAGCGAGGGTGGAAGATCCACTGCTGAGGCCAATGAGCCCTACCCCGAGGCCCAGGGCGATGATGCCGATGTTTTCCACACTGTGATAGGCAAGGAGCCGTTTGAGATCATGCTGGGCGAGCGCAAAGAGGACGCCGCAGATGCCAGACGTCACGCCAATGCCGCACAGGACCCAGCCCCACCACATCGGCGGCGGCCCGATAAACGTGAGGATGCGGACGAGTCCATAGATGCCCGTCTTAATCATGACGCCAGACATCACGGCGGAGACATGGGTCGGCGCCGCAGGGTGTGCTTCCGGCAGCCAGACGTGGAGTGGCATGAAGCCCGCCTTTGTGCCGAAGCCAATGACGGCGAGCAAAAACACTACGCCAGAACCAGCAGAGGCAGTAAAGCGGTCGAAATCGAGCGAACCCTGCTCACGGCCGAGCAGAATAAAGAGGGCGAGCAAAAAGACCGTCCCGAGGTGGGTCGCCACCAGATAGATCCAGCCTGCCTCACGCACGCTCTCGTGTTCATCTTCAAATGTCACTAAGAAAAACGAGGCGAGTGCCATCACCTCCCAGGCAACCAAGAACAACACGCCATTCCGGGCAATCACGACCAGTGCCATGCTAGCGATCAGGAGGTTGAAAAAGCACCACGAGGCGCCGAGGGACTTCTTCTCCCGGTACGCCTGGAGGTACTCGCTGCCGTAGACTGCGGCGACAGCAGAGAGAACAAAAATCGGCAGCAGAAAGAACGCCGACAGCGCATCAAGCGCAATAAAAAATGATCCGTACGGGACCTCCCAAGGAAGGCGAACAACTGGGCTCGGTGCGCCACGTAAGACGGAGATGGTAGGGATGAGCCCAATGAGGCTACCAATCATTGCGCCGCCTGCTCCGACGATGGTCGACCATCGCGCAGACGATCCAGCGACGAGCGCGGTAAGGCCGGCCAGCAAAAAAATGAAGAGTGCAAGCAGGACGAGCGTCATCTATGCCTTTCGATGGTTGGCCCCGGTGGGGGAGTGAAGCGCGGCCTCGACCCGGCGCGCTTCAGCAAAGATTGCATCGCGGGATCCCTGACGGCTGATCACCGCCTTGAAGCCCCCGTCCTGCAGCGCAAAGGACAACCGTGAAAGCAAGCGGAGATGCGCGCGAACCGTCGGACTAATTAGGGAGAAGACTATCGAGACCGGTTTCCCATCCAGCGCGCCAAAATCCACCGCCTGCTCTAAAAAGCAGAGGGTGATCAGGGGGCGGGAAACATGGAGCACGACCGGGTTGCGTACATGAGGGATGGCAATACCGTCCCCAATACCGGTCGATTCCAAAGCCTCGCGCGCCAACAGGACACGCAGTAAAAAATCCCGGTCCACTTCTTCAGGAAGCCGCAAGATTTCCACCATGGCACGCAGGACCGACTCTTTATCCGTGCCGCCAATCCGGTAAAAAATTCCGCCTGCTTGCAGTGCTTCACCTAAGCCCGGGAGGGGAGTCGCCTGGCTTTCCGGTTCGGCGAAGATCTCCGGAGAGACAGGCAGGTGCCGGGAGGTGGCCCATTCCAAGAGTTCCGCCCGGTTGAAGCGATACTGATCGTTGACTCGGTACGCTGGCAAGACCTCCTGGGTGACCCAGCGATAGATCGTCTTTTCGGAAACGTTGAAGAGCTTAGAGACATCTCGAACAGTCAGTTGCATTCGTTCTCTCGTATTCTCTTTTTTCTCTTTTATAAGACAAATAAGGAACTGTAAGTTGAGGGCATTAATATTCGATTTTGAACGTCGGGCTCTCCTCCGGCCGCCACCGTCTTCGGTCGTAGATCCGTGTGGTGGAAATATCCGCATGCCCCAGCCATTCCTGCACCTTGGCAATATCCGCCCCATGGGCCAAGGCATTCGTTGCCGCGGTCGCCCGCAGCGAGTGCACACAGAACCCCCGCACGTCTTCTGTAATTCCTACCTCCTTCCCGTACCGTTTCACAATGTCCTGATAGACCGATACGGGATGCAGCGGCTTGTTGAGCTCTCCCGTCACCCGATTCCGTAGCGGCCGAAACAGTGGCCCCTCTAGCTCCTCCTTATGCCCCGCCGCCTCTAGATACTCCGTGATCAACCGCAGCGCTTTCATGCCCACCGGCACATAGCGCACCTTCTCCCCCTTCCCTTCGATGCGAAACTGCAGCACCCCATCCCGGCGTTGCAGGTCCCGCACTCTCAACTTACACAGCTCTTCCCGGCGCAGGCCGTGGTACGCCAGCGTCGCCAGGATCGCCCGATCCCGCTTCGCTTTCAGGGAGTCGCCCTGCGGGGCACTGAGCAGCGCCCGCGCCTGTTCATCACTGAGCGCCGGCGTCGTGCCTTCCTGGCGATTACTCTTGGGCCGCTTCACCCCATCGACGGGATTGTGCAGGACTGCATTCTGCTCGCAGAGATAGGTAAATAATGACGATAACGCCGCCA
>WNGH01005426.1_pt1 | contig 12145 bp, 7 predicted proteins | sample 5400631 | NCBI WGS metagenome assembly WNGH01 (sample SAMN13153373, study PRJNA577476) | soil metagenome | isolation source: 115 cm soil or saprolite under Garry oak tree replicate 1 | place: USA:California | collected 2016-06-15 | reverse complement strand
CTCGTCCGCATCCCCACGTCCCCGGTGTGTGATAGTTCAGTAATGAACTACGGCGAGGGTGAGTTCCCGCCGGGCGGCTGGCCCCTGGGGAACGAAGGCGGAAAACGGCCAACGCGCTGGGATACAATCGGTTGCGGCGCGGCTCCCGGCTCACTGTCGCTGTCTATTGTGACTGGGGCCACCGTAGTGAATCCTGTATGGCCTCATACTGCTCGCAAGCGAACCCATGACCGTACGGATCCTCCTGGCACGCAACGTCCGCGCAGGGATCGAGGCTCGCCTCTGACAGAGCTGTCCCTCGTGGCCCGCGCGCGGGGGCATGGTGACCGGCCGGCGATCATCGCCCGAGAAGGCACGTTCCGCTATCGCGACCTGCTCGACGCCTCGGCGCGCGTCGCCGAGTGCCTGCTCGCCGGACGCGACGACCTGGCGGAGGCCCGCGTCGCCTTTCTCACCCCTCCGGGCTTTCACTACGTAGCGATCCAGTGGGGGATCTGGCGGGCCGGCGGCATCGCCGTCCCGCTGGCCGTCTCGCACCCTGCCGCCGAGCTCGAGTACGTGATCCGCGACGCCGAGGCCGAGACTGTCGTCGTGCACCCCGATTTCGCCGCCGTGATGCAGGCGGTGCACCTCACGCCGGCGGTGCGCACCATAACGCCTGATGAGGCGGTTGGTACTGCTCCCCGCTCCCCGCTCCCTGCAGTCGCGGAAGGGAGGAGGGCGATGATCGTCTACACCAGCGGCACGACGGGTAAGCCCAAAGGCGTGGTGACCACGCATGCCAACATCGCGGCGCAGGTGACGAGTCTCGTCAGCGCCTGGGAATGGCGGGCGGATGACTGGATCCTGCTGGTGCTGCCGCTGCACCACGTGCACGGTATCGTCAACGTCCTCACCTGCGCCCTGTGGGCCGGCGCGCGCTGCGAAATGCTTCCCAAGTTCGACGCGGACCAGGTCTGGGCGCGGATCGCCGCCGGCGATCTCACGCTGTTCATGGCGGTGCCCACCATCTATGGAAAGCTGATCCACGCCTGGGAGGCCGCCGACGCCGAGCGCCGCCGCGCCTGGTCGGCGGGCTGCGCTCCGTCACGCATACGACTCATGGTCTCCGGCTCCGCCGCGCTGCCGGTGGCGCGGCTCGAGCGCTGGCGCGAGATCAGCGGTCACGTCCTGCTCGAGCGCTACGGCATGACCGAGATCGGCATGGCGCTGTCCAATCCGCTCCATGGGGAGCGCCGACCGGGATTCGTCGGCACGCCGTTGCCCGGCGTAGAGGTGCGGCTGGTGGACGAGGATGGCCGCCCGGTGCCCAGCGGCAGTGGCACGCCGGGGGAGATCGAGGTGCGCGGGGCCTCGGTGTTTCTCGAGTACTGGCGGCAGCCGGAGGCGACTCGGGCGGCATACCGGGACGGCTGGTTTCGCACCGGCGACGTCGCCGTCGTCGCAGACGGCAGTTACCGGCTCCTCGGGCGCTCGAGCGTGGACATCATCAAGACCGGCGGCTACAAGGTGTCGGCGCTCGAAGTGGAGGAAGTGCTGCGGACGCATCCGGCGATCGCCGAGTGTGCCGTGGTGGGCGTTGAGGACGCCGAGTGGGGCGAGCGGGTCTGCGCCGCGGTCGAGCCGCGCGGTGAGGCGGACCTGACCCTCGCCGCACTGCAGGCGTGGGCCAAGGAGCGGCTCGCACCCTACAAGATCCCGCGCGCGCTCCGCTCGGTGCCTGCCCTGCCGCGCAACGCCATGGGAAAGGTCGCGAAGCGCGAGGTCGCGAAGCTCTTCAGCCCTTGAGTGTCAAGGAGCTGTCAAGGTTACGCGGCTCCTCTTGTGGGGTGCAGGGCGGCTCGGCATGTTCGGCGTCCTCAAGGGAACGTTCCCGACCTCCGGTCGCCTGCCGCCAGCGTTCACCTACACTCCCCACATCGGAGGCGACCATGCTGTGTGTCAGCCACGCGTCCGTGCGTGCGGTGCTGGTGCTGGCGCTCTGCGGCTCCTACTCCCACGCCGCGGCGCAAGACTCGCGGTCCGCGCTCGATCCCATCACGAGCGCGGTGATCAACCATCCGATCACCACCTCCTCGGCGGAGGCGCGGGCGCACTTTCTCGAGGGCCTGCGGGAGTTCGATCTCGGCCGCTTCATCGACGCAAACGTGCACTTCAAGCTCGCGGTCGCCGCCGACCCGAACTTCGCGTTCGCCTACCTGAACGCCGCGAACACCGCCAACTCGCTCGCCGATTTCAAGAGCAACCTGGCGCTCGCCGAGCAGCACGCCGCCGGCGCGTCCGACGCCGAGCGGCTCCAGATTCAGATGACGCGAAAAGGGTTCGACAACGACCTGGCGGGTCAACTGGCGCTGGGGCAGCAACTGGTCCAGCAATACCCCCAGAGTCCACGCGCCTGGCTCGCTCTCGCCGGAGCCCAGATTGGCTTGAACAAGAACGAGGACGCGCGTGCCTCGATCGCGAAGGCCCTGGAGCTCTCGCCCAAGCTGTACGTGGCGCACGCCACCATTGGGAACGACTACATCTTCGGTGAGCCGCACGACTTTACGAAGGCGCTCGCGCACATGCAGGAGGCGGAGGCGCTGGCGCCGGATGAGTCCAATGCGCACCTCCTCGTCGGCGATGCCTATCGGGCGCAGCGCAACCTCGAGAAGGCACGCGACGAATACCTGCGGGGCCACGAGCTCGAACCCCGCAATGCCGTGCTGCTCGTGAAGGCGGGACACGCGAACACGTTCCTGGGCGATTACGCGGCCGCCCGCGCCGACTATGACTCCGCCATGGCCGTCGGCCGGGCGAACGAGAAGGCCGCCTATGCGCCGTTCCGCGCTTACGTGAGCGTGTACGCCGGCGATCCCGCGGCCGCGATCGATGAGCTCAATCGGCTGGTCGCGTCGGTCGACGGCTTGGGGGTCCCCGATCCCAAGACCAACAAGGTGGCCGCGCTCACGAACGTCGTCGTCATCGCGACGCACACGCGTAACCGCGCGGCCGCGGAGCAGGCGTTGAAGCAGCTCGAGCCGTTGTTGATGCAGCAAGCCGACGAAGCGGGGAACCCCGCATTCAAGCGGGGGCAGCAGGCGCAGATCGCATACCTCGAAGGGTGGACCGCGGCGCGGCGCGGGGACTATGCGTCGGCCCAGAAGCAGGCCGATCGCATTACCCAGCTGCTCGCACCCGACGCGAACCCGCGCAAGCTCGAGCCGATGCACCAGCTGGTGGGATTCATCGCGCTCTATCAGGGGAAGTACACTGAAGCGGCTACACACCTGCGGCAGGGCAATCTGTTGGACCCGTACATCAAGTATCAGTTTGCAGTCGCCACAGAGGGCGCCGGCGACGCCGCGCGGGCCAAGAAGCTGTTCCGGGAGATCGCCGATTACAACTTCAATGCCCTCGGCTTCGCGCTCGTGAGGAAGGACGCGCAGCAAAAAGCCGGGGCGGGAACCTAGACGCGCAGGGTAGGACGGCCGATCGGGTGGCGCCGCTGGACCTGGGCGGCCAGGGCCAGCAGCGCCTCCTCCCCGAACGGCTTGCCGACGATCTGCAGGCCCACCGGCAGCCCGTCGGGATCGAGCCCGCACGGCACCGAAGCGACCGGGAGGCCGGTGAGGCTCAATACGAACGTGGGTGCGATCCAGTCCACGTACGTCTCCATCTTCTTGCCGGCCACCGTGTCGGGATAGTTCTGGTCCACCGGGAACGGCGGGACCGCCATGCATGGCGTGACCAGGTGGTCGAATTTCCCGAAGAACTCTCGAAACAGGTGCCACAGGCGGCCGCGTGCCGCTTCCGCCGCGCCGAGGTCCCGGGTGGTGGTGTCGAGCCCGGCGCGAATGTTACCCGCGACGTTCGCTCCGAACCGGTCGAGGTGCTCCATCCGTGGAAACATCTGCGCGACGAACCACAGCCCACGCAGCGCGAGAAAGGCCTTCCGCCCGAACGACAGGTCGAGATCGATTTCGTCGACTGCGGCACCGACCTCACCGAGCCCGACGGCCGCCCGGCGGCACAGGCGCTCGATGGCGGGATCGATCCCAATCCCGGCGACGTCGGGGCAGTAGGCAACGCGCAGGCCCTGCGGTATGCCACGGACGGCCGCTGCCACGAAGTTGCGACCGGCGGTCGGCTGCGAGAGGGGCGACAGCGGGCTCGGCCCCGCCACCGCTTGGAGCATCAGGGCCACATCTTCGGCGGTGCGCGCCACCGGGCCTTCGACCTGAAGGGTGTCCCATGCCCAATCCGCCGGATAGGTCGGAACGAGCCCGACCGACGGCCTGAGCCCCACCACTCCGCAGAACGATGCGGGAATACGCAGTGACCCGCCCAGGTCGGTCCCCTCCGCGAGCGTGATCATTCCGGTCACGAGTCCCGCCGCACCACCGCCCGTCGAGCCGCCGGCGCTGCGCGTCGGGTCCCACGGGTTGCGCGTGCGGCCGAACACGTCGTTGAACGTGTTCCCGCCCGCGGCGAATTCGGGACAGTTCGTCTTGCCCAGAATCACCGCGCCCGCGTCACGCAGCCGGCGGACGATCAACGCGTCCTCGGCGGGCACGTGGTCCCGATAGAGCGAGGAGCCGTACGTCGTACGAAGCCCGGCGACGGGCGTCACGTCCTTGATGCCGACGGGCAGACCGGCGAGCAGACCCACGTCCTCGCCCCGCACCAGCCGCAGCTCCAGGTCGCCGGCGTCGTCGAGCGCGCGGGGGTTCAGGGTCACGACCGCATTGATGGCGGGGTTGTCGCGCTCGACCCGGGCGAGGCACGCTTCGACCACCTCGACCGGCGAGATTTCCCGCGACCGGACGAGCCGCGCGAGCTCGGTGGCGGAGCGGTCCGCTAAATCTTCCATTCTCCCGTGAACGCGACGGTGCGGCAGAACGCGGCCTCGCCTCCCTTGAACTTCCAGGGGAAGCAGCCGACGATGAGGCGCTTGTTCTGGAGCTCGGGCGCCTCGATCTCACCGCCCAGGTTCTCGATGTGGATGCAGTCCTTGGGAAACAGTGCGTTGTGGGTCAGCTGGTAGGCGGAGTCGGGGAACATCTTATCGACCGCCGCCTTGCCACCGAATTTCTGCTCGGCCTTGGCGCGCACCTTGTCGCAGTGGCCGTGTGCGCCTTTCCCGAGAAAGCGTCCGATAGGAAGGTTCATCGGATGGTCGGTCGAGACGCAGTCGACGCCCCACACGTGGATCTTCTTCTCCAGGAGCCACGGCACCAGATCGGCGTGCGCGCCGGGATGATAGTGGTAATAGCGCTCCTCGTCCGGGGTGGCGCCGAAGTCCGCGTAGCGGTGCCACCCCGTGTGGAGCAGCACCAGGTCGCCGGGCTTCACCTGGACCCGCTTCTCGATCATTTGCGGGGTGTACACCGCGAGCTCGTCCATCTCGTCGCGCAAGTCCACGATCACGCCCGGTCCGCACAACCACTCGAGCGGCAGCTCGTCGATCGTCTTGCCGGCCGTGACGAAGTGGCGCGGCGCGTCGAGGTGGGTGCCCATGTGGTTCGACGTCATGATGTACTGCGCGTTCACGCCGTGCTCCGCCTTGCGCTTGATGTACTTGACCTCGAACGGCGGGTAGTAGGGCCAGAAGGAGGAGCGCTCGTTGAGGGGCTGAGACAGGTCGTAGAGCTTCATGTTGTCCTCGGTCGTTGATCATGGGAGCAGGGAGCGGGGAGCGGTACCCCCCGGTTAGGAGCTTCGTTTCCGATCGGAGGGAACCGCTCCCCGCTCCCCGCTCCCTATCGCCGCCCGCTCGAACGCGCGGGCCAGCGCCCGTCGCGTGAGCACGGCGACCAACTGGCGACGGTAGGCGGCGGAGGCGTGGATGTCGGACGGCGGATCCACGTCACTCGTGGCCGCCGCGTCGCCGGCGGCCCGCAGCAGCTCCTCCGACGGGCTCTGGCCGGCGAGCACCTTCCCCGCCTCGACGAGCAGCACCGGCCCGTCGCCCACACTCAAGCACGCGATCCGTGCCGTTTGGCAACGACCGCGCGGGTCGAGCGTCACTAGCGCCGCGACCCCCACCAGCGCGTAGTCGCCGTGGCGGCGCGCCATTTCGAGGAACGCCGTGCCGCTTCGGATGGCGAGCGGCGGGACCGTGATTTCGACCAGCAGCTCGCCCGGCTCGAGCGCCGTCTCGAGCATACCCTTGAAGAACTCTCCCGCGGGGATCGAGCGCTCGCCCGTGGCGCTCTGCGCGCGAAAGCGGGCCTCGAGGGCGAGCATCACCGCCGGGAGCTCGGCGGACGGGTCGGCGTGCGCGATGCTGCCGCCGACGGTGCCACGATTCCGGATCTGCGCGTGGGCGATCGACGGCATCGCCTCGGCGAGGAGCGGCGCCGCACGCGCGACCACATCGCTTCGCTCGACCGCTCGCTGCCGGGTCATCGCGCCGATCGACACGCCCGAGTCCGCACGCACATAAGCGAGCTCCGCGATCCGGTTCAGATCCACGAGCATGGCAGGACGGGCGAGGCGGAAGTTCATCGCGGGCACGAGGCTCTGCCCGCCCGCCAGCGGCTTCGCGTCGCCGCCGTGCTCGGCGAGGAGCGCCAGGGCCTCGTCCAGGGTGGCTGGGGTGAAGTAGGCGAACGGTGCGGGCTTCAACGTCCTCACCCCCCATCCCCCTCTCCGCGATGCGGAGAGGGGGAGCGAGCAGTACTCATCAGTTCGTACAGACGGTTTGGGCTGAGCGGGATCTCACAGATCTCCAAGCCCGGCTGGGCGAGCGCGTCCTCCACGGCTTGCGCGAACAGCGCGCCGGTGGGGATCGCGCCGGCTTCGCCTACGCCCTTCACTCCCATGGGATTCAACGGCGAAGGCGTCTCACGGTGCCTGGTCTCGACGTTGGGCACGTCGGTCGCGGTCGGGAGCAGATAGTCCATGAAGGAAGCATTGAGCAGCTGTCCCTCGTCGTCGTACGCGAGCTGCTCGTAAAACGCGTTGCCGATGCCGTGCGCCACGCCTCCGTGGATCTGGCCCTCCACGATCATCGGATTGATCACGCGCCCGCAATCGTGCACCACGACATAGCGCTTGATCTCGACCTGCGACGTCTCCGGGTCCACCTCGACCACCATCGCATGGACCCCGTTCGCCGTGCTGCCGCGGTCGGGCCCGAAGTACGCCGTGGCCTCGAGGCCGGGCTCGGCGCCGGGCCGCACGGCGCCGCGCAACGGATTCGCCTTCAGCGCCAGCGCGCCGAGGAGGATGCCGCCCTTCGGGTCACCGCGCCGGTGCACCCGCCCGCCATCGAGTACGAGGTCGCCCGGCGCGGCTCCGAGCTCGCGGCTCGCGAGCTCGAGGATCTTCTCGCGCACTCGCACGGCCGCCGCATGGCAGGCACTACCTGCCACGACGGCGCCGCGACTCGCGAACGTGCCCGTGCCCCAATGGAACTCCCGCGTGTCCCCTGTGCTCACGTGCACGTCCGCCACGTCCACGCCGAGCACGTCGGCCACGATCTGGGCGAACACGGTGAAGTGGCCCTGCCCCTGCGTCCCCACTCCTGTCGCCAGGCGGACACGCCCGCTCGGCTCGACGGTGACCCGCGCGCCCTCGTAGGGCCCGATCCCGGTGCCCTCCACATAGCACACCACGCCGATGCCCACGTGCCGTCCCGCCGCCCGCAGTCGCGGCTGCTCCTGGTGTACGAACCGCTGGTAATCAATGGCCTTGAGGGCCTCGTCGAGTGCGGGCTCGTAGTCTCCGCTGTCGTACGTGAGGGGCGCGGAGTCCTGAAACAAGATCTCGTTGTTGAACGGGAACTGATCGGGTCGGAGCAGGTTGCGGCGACGGATCTCGGCACGGTCGATGCCGAGGTGCCTGGCCGCGAAGTCCAACAGTCGCTCGATCACGAACACCCCGTGCTGGCGCCCCGCGCCCCGCACCGGCGTGACGAGCGTCTTGTTGGTGAAGACCGCGGTGAACTCGCTCTCGTAGCTCGGGATATCGTAGGGGCCGAGCAGGGTGCACTGACTGTTGATCGGCACGGTGAGGCCGTAGGGATCGTAGGCGCCGGTGTCGTGCAGGAAGACGTCGCGTACGCCGAGGATTTTGCCATCCTTCGTCACCGCGAGCTCGGCGTCGTGGATTTGCCCACGCTCCTGCGTGGTAGCGAAGAAGTTCTCCTGACGGTCCTCCGTCCACTTGACGGGGCGGCCCAACCGCATGGCCGCCCACGGCACCAGCACTTCCTCCGGATAGAACATCATGATCTTCGGCCCGAAGCCGCCACCCACGAACGGTGCGACGACGCGCACCTGCGATTCGAGCAAGCCGAGCAGCTGAGCGAGGCCGTTGCGAATCGGGATCGGCGCCTGCGTGGTGTCCCACATCGTGAGCTCTTCGGCGCTCGGGTCCCATTGCGCCACGACGGCGCGATTCTCGATGGCGGCCGACGCGCCGCGATCGTATCGGAACCGGCGCTTGATGACCGCGTGGGCGCGGGCCTTGGCCCGCCCGTAGTCCCCTTTCCGCTGCACGGCGTGCGCCGCGAGATTCGACGGCAAGTGCTCGTGCACGCGCGCCGCCTCCGGGGCGAGCGCGGCCTCGAGGTCCACGACGGCGGGAAGGGGGTCCGCCTCCACCACGATGTCGTCCAGCGCGTCCTCCGCCAGGTAGCGGCTTTCCGCCACGACCATCGCGACCGGCTCGCCCACGTGGCGCAGCTTGTCTTTGGCGAGCGGGACCTGGGTACACGGGTTGAAAACGAGACCGGCGATCGGGGGAGGCGGAACGAGTAGCGGACCGGGACGCCAGTAGTCGCCCAGGTCCGCGGCGGTGTAGACCGCCACGACGCCCGGCCGATTGCGCGCCGCGGAGGCGTCGACGCTCGAAAGGCGGGCGTGGGCATGTTGGCTGCGGAAGAACGCGACGTGCAACAGCCCCTCGAGCCGCACGTCGTCGACAAACAACGCGCGGCCCCTGAGGAGCCGTGCGTCCTCGTTGCGACGCACGCGCTCGCCGATCCCGCTACGCGCGCCGCGAGGGGGTGGCGCCACAGGCGAGTCTCACGGCCGCGACGATGTTCTGATAGCCGGTGCAACGGCACAGATTCCCGGAGAGCGCCTCGCGGATCTGGCGCTCGTCGGGATCGGGGTGCTCGCGCAGGAACGGGACCAGCGTCATGAGGACGCCCGGGGTGCAGAAGCCGCACTGCAGCCCGTGAGCCTCGCGGAATGCGGCCTGGAGCGGATGCAGCGCATCGCCTCCCCCCGAGCCGTCCGACAACCCCTCGACCGTCGTGACGTCGTGCCCATCCCCCTGGACGGCGAACATCAAGCAGGAGCGCACCGCCTCGCCGTCCAACAGCACCGTACAGGCGCCGCACACGCCGTGCTCGCACCCGACGTGCGTGCCGGTGAGGCCCAGCTCGTGGCGCAGGAAGTCGGACAGGAGCAGCCGCGGCTCCACCGCACGCTCGTGGCGCGCGCCGTTGACGGTGACCACCAGCGTCATACTCAAGGTCCGCAACGTTACGCCCTGGCCGGGAGCGCAGCAAGGCGACAGAATTCCACCATGAAGCGTCGCGAAGCACTCGCCAAGCTCACCGGCCGCGAGCGGTACGTGGACGATCTGCCGCTCGACGACTTCCTGTGGGGCATGACGGTGCGGAGCCCCGCCGCGCGCGGGCGCGTCGCCGCGATCCGCTTCGGCAACGACATCGACTGGTCGCAGTTCGTCGTCGTGGACCACCGGGACATCCCCGGACCGAACGTCGTGGCCCTGATCGAGCAGGACCAGCCGGTGCTCGCCGCCGGCTACGTGCGGCACGTGCACGAGCCGGTGCTGCTGCTCGCGCACCCGTCGCGCCAGGCGGTGCGGCGCGCCGTGCGCTCTGTCGAAGTGGTGGTCGAGCCCGAGCCGGCGGCGCTCGACTTCCGCGCGCCGCCCGCGCCCGCAGAGATCCAGTACGGCACCGACAACGTGCTCAAGCGCCTCCAGATCGTAAAGGGCGATGTGGAGCGCGCGCTCGCGCAGGCGCCGGTCGTGGTCTCGGGCACCTACGAGACCGGCGCCCAGGAGCACGTCTACCTGGAAACCCAGGGAATGATCGCGTACTTCGCGGGGGACGTGCTGGTGGTGAAGGGCTCCATGCAGTGCCCCTATTACGTCGTGAACGCGCTGCAGTATGCCCTCGCGCGCGAGGAGGCGCTGGTCCGCGTGATCCAGACGCCCACGGGCGGCGGCTTCGGCGGCAAGGAAGAATTCCCCTCGCACATCGCCCTCCACGCCGCCCTGCTGGCGCTCAAGGGTGGCCGCCCGGTGAAGCTGGTGTACGACCGCGGCGAGGATATGGCGGCGACCACCAAGCGACACCCGGCGCTGGTGCGGCACCGCACCGGGCTCGGGCGCGACGGCCGGCTCCTGGCGCAGGACATCGAAGTGGTGATCGACGGCGGCGCGTATGTGACGCTGTCGCCTGTCGTCCTGTCGCGCGCCATCATCCATGCCGCCGGGCCGTATGCATGCGATCACGTGCGCATCACCGGCCGCGCGATGTTCACGAACGCCGTGCCGTTCGGCGCTTTCCGCGGGTTCGGCGCCCCGCAGTCGCAGTTCGCGGGCGAGCGTCACATGGACGTGATCGCGCGGACACTCGGCATGGATGCGATCGAGCTGCGGCGCATCAATCTGCTCAAAGACGGCCAGACCACCGCCACGGGTCAGGTGATCCGAGACGGCACGGATCGCCTGGCCGTGATGGACCGGGCGCTCGAACTGTCCAGCTACCGGGAAAAGCAAGGGGAGCACACCGCGTTCAACGCGACCCACGCGACGCTCCGCCGGGGTTCGGGGCTCGCCACGTTCTACCACGGCGCCGGGTTCACGGGCGGCGGTGAGGTGGCGCTCAAGTCGCGAGTACGCGTCGCGGGTCGCCCGGATGGCGGGGTCGAGGTGTTGAGCGCCAACATCGAGATGGGCCAGGGGACGCTGACGGTGTTCACCGAGCTCGCGGCGGCACGGTTGGGGCTCGAGCCAGAAGACGTGACCATCGCCGAAGCCGACACGGCACGGGTCCCGAACTCGGGTCCCACGGTGGCGTCGCGCACCACCATGATCGTAGGGGGCCTGGTCGAACGGGCGGTGGACGATCTGCGCCGCCGCGTGGGGCTCGACGACGCGGCACGCGGCGCGACGGTGAAGCAGGCGATCCGCCGCTGGCACCAGGAACACCCCGGGGAGGGGGAGCCGCTATTCGGCGAGGCGACTTACGAGAAGCCGCCCGGAATCAGTTGGGACGACAAGACGTATCGCGGTGACGCGTACGGCGCGTTCGCGTGGGCCACCTACGTCGCGGAAGTCGAGGTGGATCTGCGGACCTGCGCAACGCGCGTGATCGATTTCGTCGCCGTACAAGAGGTGGGCAAGGTGCTGAATCCGACGCTCGCCAAGGGACAGGTGCAGGGGGGCGTGGTGCAGGGGATCGGCTGGGCGCTCATGGAGGAATGCAAGTGGCGGGACGGGGCGATGGCGAACAACCAGCTCACCAACTACCTGATCCCCACCTCCGACGACGTTCCATCCGTCCGCGTCGCGTTCCTCGAGAACCCCTACCCGCACGGCGCCGGCGGCGCCAAGGGACTGGGCGAGCTGCCGATCGACGGACCCGCGCCAGCGATCGTGAATGCGGTGGCCCGGGCGACGGGGGCGGATCCGCGGGCGATCCCGTTGACGCCGGAAAGGCTGATGGAGCTGATGGACAATGCGGAATGACCGAAGTGCGGAATTCGGAATGCGGAATGCGGAATTGAATTCTGAGCTTCGAGTGGAGTCACGACCTGTGATCAACGTCCGCCCATCCATTCCGCATTCCGCATTCCGCACTCCGCATTGGGGGGGTGGATGACCTCGCTGACCGTCTCTTTCACCCTCAACGGAAAGCCTGTGTCGGTGGGGGTGGATCCCGCCGACCGCCTGCTCGATACCCTCCGCTACCAGCTCGCCCTAACCGGTACAAAGGAAGGCTGCGGCGAGGGCGAGTGCGGCGCCTGCACCGTCTACCTGGACGGCTTGCCGGTGAACTCCTGCCTGGTCCCCACCTACCAGGTGCGGGGACATCGCGTGGCGACCGTCGAGTCCCTCGACCCGGGCGCGCTCGAGCCGTTGGAGCGGTGCGGCGCCACGCAGTGCGGGGCGT
>WNGH01016916.1_pt1 | contig 12147 bp, 11 predicted proteins | sample 5400631 | NCBI WGS metagenome assembly WNGH01 (sample SAMN13153373, study PRJNA577476) | soil metagenome | isolation source: 115 cm soil or saprolite under Garry oak tree replicate 1 | place: USA:California | collected 2016-06-15 | reverse complement strand
TGCTTCACCCGGCCGCGCGACTCCGGCAGTTGCGACGAATCCCAGACAGTGCCGGGGGTCTGCGAATAGGCACTCGCGGCGCCGACGGCGGTCGCGGCGAGGAACGCGCACACAAGTGCGTGTATCCGTGTCGTTGTCATCTTCATCATCAAGCTCCTTCCGAATGGCGACCCGGTCGCCGGTGCGAAAGGTTCAGCAATGAGCGTGCCAAAGCCGAAGTGCTTGTTTGTGAAGGAGTTAGCGGGAGGAGACGTTGTTCAGTCGTCGTCTTTTCTGGCGGCGGGTGTCTGATTTTCTGACGCATCGCCGCCCGTCAGGCCGTAACGCTGCATCTTGGTGTAGAGAAGCTGGCGGTTGATGTTGAGACGCCGCGCCGCTTCGGTGCGGTTGCCGCCGCAGGCATCCAGCGCCTTGCGGATCATCGCTTGTTCAAGCTGCGCTACCGCCGCCGGCAGATCGCCCTCTGGAAGCGCGGTCCGAATTGGGTCAATCTCCTCGGCGCTGGTGTCGATATCGCCGGCGTCGATGGTGTGGCTTCTGGTCAGCACACAAGCCCGTTCGATGACATTGCGCAATTGTCTGACATTGCCGGGCCAGTTGTAACGCGTGAGCTTGCCGATCGCGCCGCCGCTGAGCTGTTTCATCAGCTGTCCCGAAGAGACCCACAGCGAAAGAAAGTGCTCGGCGAGCGGCACGATATCGGATGGCCGCTCGCGCAGCGGCGGGATCGCGATGGGAACAACATTGAGACGGTAGTAGAGGTCTTCGCGAAACTCGCCGGCCGCCACAAGCTTTGGCAAGTCGCGGTGGGTTGCGGTCACGACCCGTGCCGTGGTTCGGACCGGCTTGCCGCCGACCGGCGTGATCATCCGCTCCTGCAGCACCCGCAGGATCTTCGCCTGCATCGTAAGCGGCATGTCGCCGATCTCGTCGAGAAACAGCGTGCCGTTGTCGGCGTCGCGGAAGGCGCCGGTGCGGTCGCCGGTCGCGCCCGTGAACGAGCCCTTTACATGCCCGAATAGTTCGCTTTCGAGTAGGTCCGGTGGAATCGCGGCGCAGTTGACGGCGATGAAAGGACCGCCCTTGCGCCGGCTGTGCACGTGCAGTGCGCGCGCCACCAGCTCTTTACCAGTTCCGGTTTCGCCGAAGATGAGAACCGTCGACTGGCTGTCGGCGGCAAGCCCGATCGCTTTCTGCACGCGCCGCATGCCCTCGCTCGATCCGATCAGGGTATCGAGGCTGCCTTTGCTTGCAGTGGCGACCGGCCGCCGCCGCGACGGCAGGCGCTCCAGGAGGGCCTTCAGTTCATCGCGCCCGATAGGCTTGGTGAGGTGGTCGAAGGCGCCGAGCCGCATGGCTTCGATGGTGTTCTCGGCGCTCGCAAAGGCCGTCAGCACCACTACGGCAGGCGGGCTCTCCTGCGAGCGGATGCGGCGCAGCACCTCGATGCCATCCATGCCGGGCATGTTGAGATCGAGTAGCACCGCGTCCACCTTCTCGGACAGCGCGGCCAGTCCTTCGCGCCCCGTTGACGCCGTTTGCGGCGCGTGGCCGAGGTCGGTCAATGCCTCGGAGAGGCCCTCGCGCAAGGCCGGGTCATCATCGACAATCAGGACGTTTGCCATGGCACCTCGATCTCAAACCTCGCGCCGCGCTCGGTGCGCGCAAGGCGAACTTCTCCATGGTGAGCACGCGCGATTTCGCGCACGATGGCAAGTCCAAGCCCGGTTCCGCCGGAGCGCGCGGTGACGAACGGCTCGAACAGGCGTTCGCGCATCTCCTCGCTCACGCCCGCTCCGTTGTCCGTCACGCATAGCAACAATCTATCCTGCTGCCGGAGCGCGTCCACGACGATGTGTCCGCCAGCGGGCGTGTTCTGGATTGCGTTCAGGATCAGATTGTCGAGGGCCCGCTGCATCTGGAAGGGGTCAAAGTGAGGCAACGGTTTGTTCGGCTCGGGAGTTCCAGCCTCGAGCGACAAGCCGTTGGCCGCCGCCAGCTCCTGGTGGGGCTCGATCGTGCTTTGAAGGAAGGATGCAAGCTCGACATCTCTCGACTTGGGCTCGCCAGCCTGGGTCATTTGCAGCAGATTACGCAGCAGCGTGTCCAACCGCGCGACCTGCTTGAGGATCGCTTCCAGCGCGGTCTTCTTGCGAGCGTCATCGCTCGCGGCAAGTGCGTTTTCCGCCTTGAGCCGCATAGCCGCGATGGGGTTGCGTATCTCGTGCGCAAGTCCCGCCGACAGCCGCCCGACAGCCGCCAGGCGCTCGGCTGTACCTGCGCGACGACGCTCCAGCGCAAGCCGTTCGCCGGTCTGGTTCAGCGCGTCGACCAGCCGGTCGAGCTCCCGCTCGCCAGTACGCGGAAGTTCTGGAAGGTCGACCGATCCGCTTTCGCTCTTGCCTAGCGCTTTTTCCAGCACCGCGATCTTCCGCGACCATGAGAACAGCACGCGCGCGAGCCAGATCGCCGAGCCGAAGATGGTCAGGGCGAGCACGAGCAGTCCGGCCAACAGTTGCGCGTAAGCCGGCCCCTCCGCGGTGAAGGCGCGCGTCATGGTCCAGGCTGTGGTGCCCTGCAGCGGTCCGCGCAGCGGGCAGGCATGCACCAGCAGGGTCTGCGAGCGCGCGGGCTGCCGAAGGCCGGCCGGCCGCCCGGAGCGTAAAGCTTCGAAATTGACTTCACGGATCGTGTTCAGCTCTGCGGCAGGAAGATCGGTCTTCGGACCCGTACCCTCATAGGAAGGGAAGGCGTAGGCGAGCGAGCCCGCATCGGCTTGCCAGATGCCGCCCTCGACTCCGGTGGCGCTGGAGAGTGCGACCTGAACCAGTGCCGTGAGCTCCTGCTTCAGCCGATCGTCGATCTGCCCGCCCTTCCAACCGGAAACGAAGAATTGGTAGCGGTCGGCGATGTCCCTGCAGGCCCGCGCTACCAGCTCCTCAGAGCGCGCGACGCGCGCGTTCGCTGTCTGCTGAAAGGACCCGAACAGGAGATAGGCGGTCGCCGCTCCCGATAAGACCAGCATTATCCAGAGGGCCAGCAGTCGCGACCGAAGAGATCGCATCGAGGTTCCGAGGCAAGTGAAACGGCTCTTCAGTCTATACGAATTTGAAACGACCGCTATTGGGCCGGACCAAACGCCGAGCAACTCAGAGAGCACGACCGGTCCGCTCCCGAAGCGACATTCCGGGAGCAGCACCAACGCAAGACTTCTTGAAACGAAAGGAAAATACCTCAACTGTCAGCTTTGAAATTCTGTCGGCCCAAAAACCAGCGATTCCAGATGAGACGATAAATCGAAATAATATCAATATGTTAGAATATCGATTTTGCGCTGCGCGGAGCGTTGGTCAAGCCGGTACCGACGATGATCGTGCGCCTCCGTCCGACCAGCGCCCGGATAACGAATTCCATCTGTATCGGCCGGTCGTGATGATCGCCATCTACGAAGGGATCCGGCGAATGATGGCGCCACGGCTCGCATAACGGATCGCGTGAACCTCGTACTCGAACACGTGGCCTCATTGACGTTCGATGCCCGCTTCCTTCGTTAGCGTTGCCCAAAGCTCGATGTCCGCGGCGAGGCGTTCGGCGAATTCCTTGGGGGCGATCCATTGCGCTTCGAATCCGATTTCGGCGAGACGCTGGCGGATCGACGGTTCAGCCATGATTTCGCGCAGCGACTCCGACAGTTTTTCGATCGCCTCCGGCGGCGCGCCCTTGGGGGCGAACATTCCCGTCCATGCCGAGAGATTGCGGAAGTCGAGCCCTTGCTCCTGCACGGATGGAAGCTCGGCGAACAGCGCGCTGCGATCCTTCGTGATGGTCGCAAGCGCGCGCAGCTGGCCGGACCGCGTCAGCGGCAGCACCGGGGTCATATCCGAAAACATCATGGAAACGCGACCGGCAACGACGTCCGTGAGGCCTTCCGGACTGCTCTTGTATGGGACGGCCTGGATATCGATACCCGCTCGCCGCTTGAACATTTCGCCGGCAAGTGCCGAGGCAATGATCGCCATCCTGCGATCATCAACGGGGAAGACAGCCGCAAGGGCCGACGCGGCTCTCGCTTCCAACTAAAATATCGAAAACAACCCCATGCAAAGTAGCATGGTGGTCGCTGGCATGGATGCTTTGAGCGAATCCTGCGAAAACATTTTGACACGTCGGGCAAATCAGCGGCACTATTCTATCCTCGCGCAACTTGTAAAACGCCCATGGCCCTGCCCGACAACGGGCTGTTCGGCGCGCAGGCAAAAAATCCTTACCCACAATTGAAGTTACACCGGCTCGCCACAGCGAACGATCGCCTGCGCGTTGCCGAACCGCGCGCGCTTTGCGATGCGCGTGCCGGAGGAGATATCGACATGAAAACAGTTCCAGACCTCAACAAGGCAACGGCAATGGCCGCAACCGATCAAACCGAGACTGCCGCAGCCCCGCGGATAAAGCTCTTGCCACATGGATTCTCCATCGACCATCCAGATCCGGAGCTTGGCGAACGGCTGATGGCGGACGCATTGGGGGTCGCAGATCGCGATGCGATGCATGGCATCCTCCGACAATTGGTGAAAGCCAGCGTGAGCGGCGAGAAGCCTGACGAGGTCAACCTCGCCTTCATGATTTCAATGGTGAAAAGCATCAAGCCCAGGGATGCCGTCGAGGCCATGCTGGTGGCGCAGATGGGGCCCGCACGTTTCCGGCCCAGATGGAGGCGCTCAACCGCTATCGCAACAATGACGAGCCTGCCATCACCGTGCAGAACGTGTCGGTTCAGGATGGTGGCAACGCCATCGTCGGCAACGTCACGCAGCATGCGAGCGTGCTCGTTTCGGACAAAGGGCCCAGCGCCCGCGGTGACGGATTCCCGGATGATGCCTGATCCAGGCGAACAGCAGCACGATGCCGTGGACGCCAGGAGGAAAGCAAAGGCATGAGCGATCACGCCCGCAATACCGGAGCGATGCTGGCGAGCCCGCGTTGCGGCGCAAAAATCCGCTCCGGCGGATCGTGCCGCTCGCCGGCGGTGCGCGGCAAAAGGCGCTGCCGCATGCACGGCGGTGCGCCGGAATCCGGCGCGCCAAGGGGAAACCAGAACGCGCGCAAGCACGGCCTGTTCACCAGGGACACGATAGCCGAACGAAGGCGGATTCAGGCCCTGTTGGGCGAAGCGCGGAAGTTGCTGCAGGAGATGAAATGATCGGTTTTGGCAGGGGCCGAACATCACAGGCCGCTCATAACGGTCTGGTTCCTGGTTCGAGTCCAGGCAGGCCCACCAATGAAATCAGTGACTTGTCGATTTTGATATTTTCTACGCCGCCAGAAATTCCGACGGGATCAGGAACGATCTCGGCGCAAATAACCAAGTCATCTCAATGGCACCTACGACAAGCCGGCCGTGCGCGGCGGCCTGCTCGCAGGTCTTGTCGACAACGGAAAGTCAGCACGCACGATGTCTGCTTCTGTTCTGGTTTTTGGACGCCGGCCGCCACAGCGCGTGGAAGGATTCGTCATGCCGGCGTCCAAAAACCAGAACATGAAGAGACATTCGCTTCCGCAAGTCCGCACCCTACTCCTCGAAGTTGCTTGGGGCTGCGCACGCGAGAAATTGCAATTTCAGCCAGTGTAGATGCAGCCCCTGCGGCCGTAAAGGCCACTCAAAGCTCACCGGTTATGCTTGTCTCTCGCTTGACGGCCAACGTCGGTCGCAAGAGTTTACGCACCGAGACTGACACTTCCGAAAAGTGCCAAAGGCGAACCTTTTCTGAGAATGCAGAGCATGTACGTTGCGGTTTCGATAAGATGGAGTTGCGGGTGGAACAGTCTTCATACAAAGGCGCAGCGCTTGCTGGAACAATTGGCCTTGGCGACTTAACAGTCAACCGATTGGGCTTCGGCGCAATGCGTCTATGCGGAGATTCAGCTTGGGGAAGACCAAGGGATCGAGGGCATGCCAATCGGGTTCTGCATCGCGCGGTCGAGCTTGGCGTGAATTTTATTGACACTGCGGATAGTTACGGCCCCGAGACGAACGAGTCATTGATCTCGCAGGCGCTGTATCCTTACCCTCCGAGTTTGGTCATTTCCACGAAAGGTGGCTTGGTGCGACCAAATCGCCGATCTTGGGTCCAAGACGGTCGCCCCGACCATTTGCGGCGAGCGATTGAAGGTAGCTTACAGCGCTTGCGGCTAGAGCGCATCGATTTGTATCAATTCCATGCGCCTGATCCCAATGTGCCATTCATAGAGTCGGTTGGAGCACTGGCCGATTTACAGCGCTTAGGCAAAATTCGCCATATTGGCATTTCGAACGTCACGGTTGCGCAGCTCGAGGTGGCGCGCTCTATCACACCAATCGTGTCGGTTCAGAACATGTACAATCTGCGAAACCGAACCAGCGAAGACGTACTCGCCGCGTGCGAGCGTCTTGGAATTGCTTTTCTTCCCTGGTATCCCCTGGGTGGCAAACGCGGCCTAAGGGCACTCAAGATAAAGCAAGTCGCCTCGCGTCGCGGTCTCACGCACGCAGCCTTATCCCTTGCGTGGCTGCTCGCTAAATCACCTGTTATGCTGCCAATCCCCGGCACTCGATCCATCGATCACCTAGAGGATAATGTGCTTGCGGCCGCCCTCAAGCTTGCGCCGGAAGACTTCGACGATTTGGGATGAAGGTGCGCTTCATGAAACGACATCGATCTTTAGGTACGAGAACTTGCTGCACAACGTGTCACAGTGAAAGGTCAAACGACGAGTTAAGCCAGTCACGCTGTCCGCTTTGTGCCATAACCGGGAGTCAAGGCAAGCGCAAAGCAACGTCAGATCTCCTTCGAGACGGCCGACGACGACGGCTTACTCGTTGTCTGGCTCAGGGCCAGGAAGGAACGTCATAGCCGAGTGCACCATCCGTTTTCATGCGTACACGCCGTAATCGCCGCATCCCAAGCTTTCACCTTTCTGACCATATTCCAGACTGCTCTATCGAGGCCAAGGAAGCTTTCGGAAAATCTGTCACGGGAATTGGCAAGCGCTGCCCAACAAAGACCACTCGGCGTGTGCACCATGATCGCCGACGTTCCGGGCAAACTTCCCCCGTGCCATCGGTTGGGCCCGGTTACAAACCATCCCTTCGCGTAGTCGTGATGGACGGCCGGCGGCGTGATCATCGTCAATACGGTCTCAGCTTTCAGAATGGCGGGGTTTTGCACCGTCCCATAAACGTGGTTGATGAACCGAACCAGATCGCGAGGGCTTGCGAGCCAACCGCCATGCGAGTCCATCCGCGCAACGTTCATGCCGTACGGTAGGCGGTCGCCCTCCTGGCGATGGTAGATGACTTCGCCATCGGTGCGGTCTAGCAATGAGTTTCCAGCGATCCGCATGCCCTGGATTTGGCTCGGGTCAAGGACCGACTGACGGACGTAATTCGCGTAGGACTGTCCTGTAATTTTCTCAATGACCCTACCAAGCAGACAATAGCCGAAATTCGAATATGCATATCTGGTGCCGGGGTGCTGCGACAGCGGCAGGTTCTCCAGCGTCCACGCAATGAGATGCTGGTGGTCCATGTCCTGGTGGGCGAACATCGGATCGTTCTTTGTGTTGTCCCAGCCGCCTACGGTGTGCGTTAGCAGATGGTCGACCGTAATCGCACCGATGAACTGGCCGTTGGCGGGAAGCTGATACTCCGACAGGATGCCATGCTCGCCGAACACTCTGTCGGTCGGGCTCAGACGACCCTGCTCGACAAGCGTAAAAATCCCGACAGCCGTGATTGGTTTGCTGATGCTGGCGATGCGAAACACGTGGGATGGATTGACCCTCGTCTCCAAAAGCGGGCTCACCACGCCGAAGCCCTCTGCGTATACAATCTCGCCATCCTTGGCTATGGCGAGGGAAAGGCCCGGAATGTTGAACTTTGCCATATAGGCATAGGCCACGTCCGATATCGCATCGCACTCCTCGGGCTGAGGCGGTCCATTCGAGGCTTGAGAGGGGCTCGTCGTGCCGACCATACCCGGCAGAGCCAACGTCGTAGCCGACCACGCAGACTTCAGAATTGCGCGCCGCGTAACACCGCGTTCGTTCATGATGTGCCCCAAGAGAGCCTGATGCGGCCAACGTGCAGCAAAATCACCGAGGTCCGCAACGGGTCAATCGCGTCGGTTTGACCCTCTGCCGGTCACTTCCGGTCTACCTCGAACAGACATCAACAGACCGGCCCCGTTGGTCCGGTTCGTGTCATTCGCTACCGAAATGGTTTGTCCTTGCCAGCCGCTTCTAACCCGATAGCGGCTTGACGGACGAAACGCGGACCCGTCCGGTCGAGGCCTGTTAGCGGTTTGCGGCGGTCTTCCATGCCACCAGTTATCCGGCAGAAACCCCGTGAACAAACGCGCACAAACGTGAATGATCTTGATCGGGAAACGCTGATTTTGCTCGAATTTCCCGCCAGGGTCCTGCGCTCATAACGGTTTGGCCGCAGGTTCGAGTCCTGCCGGGCCCGCCAATCTTCGCTTGCGGCGCAAGCTGCGGCACCGCAAGCCATCCTGTTTCGCGTGCGCTCGATATCGCCGGTCGCGCCTACGTGCTCGATCGGGGCGGGGTGGTTTACCACGCTGCCGCGCACGAACTGCTGGCCGACAATGATATCAAGGAACGTTACTGCTCAGTGTGATCCGGAGCACAGATTCGTCAATCATGACCATGAGCAGGTTTTCAGGCTTTCTCGGCGGCGACTCTGGCTCATTCATGCCAATAGAAGGGTTATCGGCAACGCCGCCGTCTGCTATTGTCAGATCTGCTTGAGCGAGAAAGATAGATTTATTGAGGTCTTTGGAATGAAAAGCTTGTTTGCCGCGATTGTCGTCTTCGTTGGTTGCACCGGGTTGGCCGCAGCGCAAGCACCGGTTGCCGTTGTTGAGGCCGTGCAAGGCAAAGTTACCGGCGCCGAATTCATGGACTATGTCGCTCCCGGAACGGTCATCAAGCTCGGGCCGGCCGGAAAGGTCGTGCTCAGCTACATGAAATCTTGCTGGCGCGAAATGATTACGGGGGTCGGAACCGTGATCGTGGGCGCGGAAGACAGTATGGTCCATCTCAGCGAGGTCAAGGCCGGCAAGGTGCAATGCGATTCAAGCCACTCGCAGCTGGTCGATCGGCAAGTCAGAGAAAGCGCCGCGACGGTGGTCCGCAGTATTGGCGACGACGTTTCAATGATGCCGCAGGTTACGCTCTACGGCCTTTCGCCAGTTGTGGAGACCACGGGCCGCGGAAAGCTTGTGGTTGAAAGGCTAGACGTGGCGGGCGAGCGGTACGATGTGAACCTCACCGCGGCGTCTGTGGTGCGGGGCAAGTTCTACGATTTTGCCAAGACCAAAACCAGCCTGAAGCCGGGTGGTACCTATGCGGCGAGCCTGGGGTCACAGAAGACCGTTTTCCGGGTCGATCCCGGAGCCGAACCCGGTCCGACCCCTATCGTCGGCCGTTTGGTGCGTCTGAAATAGCCGAGCGAGTTCGATAGCCCGGAACCGCTATGGGCAGGGTCATCAAACGAGATGCCGTCGCGATCATTCTAGTTGCCTTGACGTGCGGGATTTTTTCCGTCCTTCCTCCTTTCAAGTTCATCCATGGCTGGTCGATCGACGCTCTCACCGCGCTGCGCTGGGAGGTGTTCGGCACGCGCCGTGATCCCGGCTCCGCGCCCGTTGTCGTGATCGCGCTCGACGAGGAGACCTCCGAAACTCCGCCGTTCCAGGGATCGCCGACCCTGACCTGGACCACGGAAATTGGCCGGGTTCTGAGTGCGGTCATCGATGGCGGAGCCAAGGTGGTCGGCTTCGATATCGTATTTCCCAGGTCGATCGAACAATCCGAGCTTCCTTTTGGAGACGATTTGCTGGGAGCGCGAATGCGCGGTTTCGACCGGGCCTTCCTTCGATCTCTTGCGAAGGGATCCGTCGCTGGGAAGGTGGTGCTGGGCGAAATTTTGGGCGGTGACGGGCCTTCGCCTGGACAACGGATCGCGGTCGGTCGGCAGAAGAACATTCGGGCGTTAAATGTACATACCGACTCCGACGAAGTGGTGCGGAGGGTACCGTTGACATTTCCGGGTGGCGAGAAGCCGGTACCTTCGATGGCGCTGGAGCTGGCGTCACGCGCGCTAAAGGCCGAACCGACGCTGGCAGAAGACGGAAGTGTGACGCTTGCCGGCTATCTCATTCCCAGCGCGGAGCCGAATACGCTGACTCTGAATTTCGAGGGTGGCGGCAACGATGTTCCAACGTTTTCGTTCGCCGACCTGTGGGCCTGTGTCGAGCGTAACAATACGGATTTTTTCCGTCGCGAATTCGCCGACAAGGTTGTCATCTTCGGAACACTGCTCAATTCGGAAGACCGGAAATCCACATCCAAGCGTTTCGCGACCGGGCTCGAGGGATCGCGGGCGCCGCGTTGCGCGCTGCCGCCGGCACAGCCGGGCGCCGGGCAATTCAAACGCAGCACGATCGCCGGCGTTTATGTTCATGCCACCGCCGTCGATAATCTGATCGCGCATGACGCAGTTGTCGAACTTGGCGCCCTGCCGTTGACCATCATCGCAATCGTTTTTGCCGCGCTGGCTTCGCTCGCGGCACGAATGCTGGCGCCGGGCGCCGCCGCGGTTGTCTATGGTGGAATGGTCACAATCTGGATGTGCTGTGCAACACTGGCGTTTACACGGTCATTAGCGTTGCCGCTTAGCGAGCCGTTCCTTGCCGCACTCGCTGCGATGGTTGCGATCGTCGCCTACCGCCTCGTTGTTACGGATAAGGGAGAGCGATTGCTCCGGAGCAGTTTCGCGCTTTATCTCGCGCCGCAAGTGATCGACAAGATGCTGGCGTCCAAAAAGCTGCCGGTGCTGGGCGGCGAAACCCGTGATGTCACCGTGTTCTTTTCGGATCTGGAGGGGTTTTCTTCGATTTCCGAGCAAATGACTCCCGCGGAACTGGTGGCATTCATGAATGAGTATCTTTCCGCCATGACCGACATCATCGAAAGCAAAGGTGGCTATGTCGACAAGTATATCGGCGACTCGATCGTGGCGGTGTTCGGCGCCCCGGCCGACGACAGCGACCATGCCAGCAACGCGGCGCATGCTGCGCTCGGGTGCCGTACGGGGCTTGACGAACTCAATCAAAACTCCGCTGCCTTCAAGGGCTACAAGGTCGCGCACCGGATGGGGCTCAATTCGGGGGCGGCACTGGTCGGCAATATCGGCTCGAAGCGGCGCTTCAACTATTCCGTGATGAGCGACGCGGTGAACGTCGCGTCGCGGCTCGAGGGCGCCAACAAGTATTACGGCACCACGATCGCCGCTTCGGAAATGACGGTCGCGCTCACCAACTTGACGCCATCCGGGTCAAGGGACGCGCCACCCCGGTAAAGATTTACGAACTGCTCGCCGAGGCGGGGCAGGAGACGCCGCAGCAGGCGGCGGCTGCCGCGACCTATGCCCAGGGTCTCGCGCATTGGCGGACCCGCGAGTTCGACGCAGCGGCAAAATGCTTCGAGCGGGTCGCTGATGTCGACAAGCCGTCCAAGCTGTTTCTCAGCCGGGCCAAAGCATTTGCAAGCCATCCGCCGGGTCCGGATTGGGAGCCGGTCAGCACATTGGATGCAAAGTAGGAGATTGCGGGCTTCGCAGCTTTTAAAGTTCTACTCTGCCGCCGCGCTGGCGAGTATGCCGGCCTGCCCGTTGGTGACGACCACCTTGATGGCATCCTCGACCCGATCTCGCGCGTATCGGAGCGCGGTGGGCAGATCGGCGAGCGGAAAGGTATGGGTGTGAATTTTGGTCGCATCGAATCGCTTTTCCGCCATTAAAGCCATCGCGCGGCGCGTGGCGCTGCGGCCTTCGCCGCGAATGCCGTAGACGTAGATGTTGTTCTTCACCAGATGCGCCAGGTCGGTCGTCACCGGCTCGTGCGGGAACGCCGCCAGGCAGATTTTCCCGCCGCGGTTGGTCATGTGGATGGCTTGATTGAGGGTAGCCTCCGTGCCGGCGCATTCGATTACATAGTCCGCGCCGATTCCGCCGGTGAGCTGTTTTACCACCTCGACGGCATTCTCCTCGGCGATGTTGATGACGCGATCGGCGCCGAGCTCTTTGCC
>WNGH01032298.1_pt1 | contig 12151 bp, 10 predicted proteins | sample 5400631 | NCBI WGS metagenome assembly WNGH01 (sample SAMN13153373, study PRJNA577476) | soil metagenome | isolation source: 115 cm soil or saprolite under Garry oak tree replicate 1 | place: USA:California | collected 2016-06-15 | reverse complement strand
TGCTGGGAACGCTGGTGGGCGAGTGGATGCGGGCACCGCGGCCGGCGCGGCAGAAAGTCGCGAGCCTGCTGGGAATGGGCGCTGCTGGCCTGATTGCGGGCGAAATTTTCGGACACTGGTTCCCTATCAACAAAAATTTGTGGACGAGCTCCTACGTGATTTTCACCGCTGGCTTTGCCGCGGTGCTGCTGGCGCTGTGCTATTGGTTGCTGGACATCAGGGGATGGCGCAGTTGGGCAAAACCTTTTTTGATTTTCGGCCTGAACTCGATTGCTGTGTTCACGCTCTCCGGGCTGCTGGGAAAGGCAAGCGTCATATGGAAGACGGCGATGCCGGACGGGCGCCAGGTGTTTTGGAAGACCTATGTGTACGAACGGCTGTTCGGATCGCTGCTGAGTCCGATCAATGCGTCGCTGATGTTTGCGGTGAGCTACGTCCTTTTCTGGCTGCTGATGATGTGGCTGCTGTACCGGCGGGGAATCTTCATCAAAATTTAGGATCTTTCCACTCGTTAGTTCAATTTCCCAGGAAAGTGGCTGTGGGATGGGGTTTCGGGGGGAGGATGCAGACAGCGCTTCCCACTTTTTACTGGGCTGATGCGTGGGCGGCTTGATACCCTATATTGACGAGTATCGATTTAATTCCACGCCGCGGATAAAACGCAGGTCACTCGGATAAGGCCGGACTCCACCAGGGGCTGTTGACGTGTCATACCCGGCAGGACGGGTATGGCTAATGGCGGGCGTCACGGCCGGGATTCTTGCCGTAAAACGCCTTCCTGGGCGCAGAATGGGGCAGATTTCGAAAGAATATCCCACTTATTGCTGATTTGATTCGTAACCGAATGGGTGCCGGCACGGAATGCAGGGGTAGTAAGCCGAGTGGGCGGGTTAACTGCTGTGGTTCCGCTGCTAGGCACACCGGAGAGGAATGTACCACTGTCGCGCTGAAAAACGGGATAAGTTTAAGGATCACGGCTGAAATTCAGCGATGTTTTCCCACTTATTTGCCCTCGTGGTGCAGAATCGGAGACTTAGCGAGGCTGGTTCGTGCCAATGAGGACAACCCGGGCGGCGGAGTGAGGGACGGGGGCGGGAACGTCCCAACGGAGGCAGGGCAGCAGGTTTTCCGCGCCTTCGACTTGGCGGGCGCCGATGAGCAGGGCGATCCGGCCGGCGGGCTTTTCTTTTAGCATAGCCGTGGCGGCGGGCAGCACGGCGGTGAATTTTTCGACGGCGCGCAAGGTGACGAGGTCGGCGGCATTTCCCCCGGATTTCTGGAAGTCCTCAGCGCGTCCGGAAAACACATTGACGCCGGTCAAAGTAAGTGCACGCACGACTTCGCGGAGGAAGGTGGCTTTCTTGTGCTGCGATTCGATCAGGGTGAGGTGGATTTCGGGGGCGTAGATTTTGATGGGCAGGCCGGGGAATCCGGCACCCGAACCGAGGTCGATTACTTCAAAAGCGCATAACAGATCGCCCCACAAAGGCGGCGCCGTGGGTGGGAATTTTTCGCTGTGCTGAGAAAGACAACTTGGTCGAACTGTAGGCAGGGCTCCGAAGATGCAACGGGCGGCGAAAAGCGATTCGCCGAAATGGCGGGTGACAACTTCTTCGGGGGCGTGTACGGCGGTGAGGTTAATGCGGGCATTCCAGCGCAGCAGGAGGTCGAGATAGGCAGAGAGCTGCGCCAGTTGGGCGTCGCTCAGAGCGGGTGGCGGAAGAAAGGGCACGAGCAGGGCGGCGATGCGGGCGGCATCCACGGGGCCGAATTTAATCACAGGGGGCTGGCAAATTCATGGAAAGCATCTGGGGAATGTTGACTGCGCTCAGAATGACAAACCAAAAGCATAGATTCTCCGCCCGCCAAAGTGGCGAGCTCTGAATGACAAAAGGCTGAAGGATCGCTAGGAGAGCGGGCCTCCGGCCGGGCGGTAGGGCGCCCAGGGCGCGCGTTTTCGGCACGATTGAAATCGTGCCCTCTCGAGGTTTTGCCGGGTGATCGGGAATCGGAGAAGAGGGTCAGCGCTCGGAGTTCAGCCAGGAGGCGGTACAGGGAATAGGGATTCTTCGCTACGCTCAGAATGACAAATCAAGTGGATAACTCAGATGAGTGGAGCTTCAACTAGGGGGCAGTTGAGTCATTGAAACGAATGCTGACCACGGCGTCGGTGCTGGTGGGGCGGCCATCCACCAGGTAAGGGGTGTATCGCCACTGCCGCACCGCAATGGTAGCGGCCTGAACCAAGAGCGCACTGCCACTGATGGTGGTGACGCGCTCAACCTTACCTTTGGGGGTAATCCTAAGCTTGAGCACGACCGTGCCGCTGAGGTGCAGCGAGCGGGCCACGCTGGGGTAGGCGGGCAAAACCTTGTGCGCCAGGAGGCCTCCGGAAATGTCGGGACGCGGGTCGGGCTGCGTGGATAGCGGGGCCTCTGGTAAAGAGAGCGGGGCCGGCTTGAGGACGTCGGAGATAACGGCGATGGCGGTTTTGTCGCTGCTCACGCTCGGGACGACGACGGGCGGGGTCGGCTCGGAGGGGATTTGCGAGAGAGCTGCGGAGGGCGGCGGGAAGTAGGTGGTGGTCGGCTCGGCAGTTGCGGGTTTGGGTTGTGCGTGATTTCTGGCTGCCAGGGGAACGGGGAAAGGCCCAAAGATGCGCGGCGATGGCAAGGGCGATGAGGCGACCGGCGGACCCAGGAGGGGAGTGGGCTGGGGCGCGGGCCTGATTAAGAATTCCTTGGGAGCGGCAGCCAACGAGGCATGGTGGTGGCGCTGAAGCTGCCAAGCGGAAAGCAGAACTACCGCGGCGGCGAGCACGATGAAGGAACCTCTGGCCAGATCGCCGTGTCGGCCGCGGCGAAAGGGACGCCGTTCGGTTCGATGATGGGCGCGTGGTTGCGGGTCAACCCCGAGATTAAAATCGGGCCGGATACGGCCAGCCGGCCAGGACTGAACTGAGCGGACAGCAGAAGTTTTGGGGGCCACTGATTCCATTTTGGCGGGAGCGGCTGGAGGCGCGAGCGTTGATGGTGGGGGCGCGACCGGGGAGACTTCTTTTTTGACGGCGGCTTTGTCCGCAGCTTTGTCCATTGCGGGGGCAGCAAGGCGGGCGATGAGGCGAGCGATATCGCGCAGCAGCAGAGCATGACGAATTTCAAACTGGTTGGGTTGTGGGGCGAAGACTTCGAGGATACCCAGCAGCTCGCCGGCAGCGAGGACGGGAACCACCACGGCTGAGCCCAGCGTGAGTTGCGCGCAAACCTCAGGATCGAGGCGCGAATCCTGGAGCGCATGGTTGCACCAGACGACCTCGCGCAAACGAAGGCATTCGGCAGAGAGTCCGGATTCGGCTTCAAGAACGACGCCCAGCTCCGGAGCCAGGCCGATGGTGGCGAGGCAGATCATTTTGCCCTCGCGGCGCAAGGCGATGGCGGCACCATGAGCTTTGGTAAGCGCGGCAGCGCGTTCGACGACGACCTGAAAGGCGCCATCCTGCGCGGAACTCTGGCGTGCGGCTTGCAGGATCTCCGCGATGGTGCGCTTGCGAGCCTCGCCTCCCCAAAAGCGGTCACTAGCGGCATGATTAAGAACCACTCGCACTTCCGATTCCGTAAAGGAGACCGGCTGCAATTTGAGGTTGCTGGTTCGGAGAGGGTAGTGAACTGAATGCCGGCGTAGCGGCGCTCGTCCGTCCAAATGATTTTTCCGCTGGCCTCAATGGTATTTTGGGCGGCTTCAAATTGTAGAAAGGTGGTGGCGCCGAGCTCAAGCGGGGCCACGGAGCGCACTTTCAGGCCACCTTCGGCGAGATCCAGGATCAAACCGAGATTGTCTGGGCCCAGGCCGATGGGGGCGAGCTCATCATGCAATTTGCGGCGGGCATGGCGGCGGCGGTCGCTGGGCGCCAGGGCGGGCGCGGTGGCGGTTGCGGCCGGATCAGGGTTGGACAGCGATCCCGACATAGTTAGGGCCTTTCATCCAAGGCAGCGCGTGAAATGGCGAGCCGGCTGCGCTTAGGGGAACTGCTTGCGAGAGGTCTCCATGGTGGCCGCACTGTAGCCGGCATCTGCGGACATGGCGGGCACGGCCGCGGGAAAGCTGCTTCGCGACAGCGGGGCGATATCACTGGCGACAGCGGAAGCTATCTTTCTTGCCGAAGCTTCGGTCTCGGTTTCGTCGGCGAGCAGGCGACCGGCGTGGCGCAGCACGTCCAGATCTTTTTGCAACTGCTGGATCTGGAGTTCCTTTTGCTTGATAACTTCGAAGATATTTTTCATCAATTTTTCCTCTGTTCCCAGAGCGGCGTCAGAGTTGCGCACGCGCTGCCCAATTTTTGCGCAGCAGTGGGCAACTTTGACTTTTGTGGCCGTACCATATCTTGAATCGCCTGTGAAATTCACTACATTTCTGGGGGCTGCGGCAAAGTATTGAGCGGCGAGAAGCGATGAGCGGCCCGGCCCTCAGCGTTTGATCAGGCGACCCGGCGCAGGCGTAGGGATTTTTCGTAACGCTCAAATGACAAATCAAAACCGCGCGGCCCTGCTCTTTCAGCCATGGACCTAGGTCGTTCCGGAAGGCTGTTGGGGATTCCTCGCGGGCAAAAGCAGCGCGCTCGGAATAAGAGTTGGGTGGACTGGGTGGCGTTGTGCTCGCAATGCCCGAAGAAACAGTAAAATTTCTAACGTTGAAACGCCTATTGCCGCGGGGTAGGCCGGCCCATGCTAAATCCACATTCCATGAGATACGTGACCCTTTCAGGGCTGCCGCTGCGATTCGATTTCACCTGGCCGTTCCGGGCGGCGGAGGCGGGCAGCGACTGGTTCGTGGTGCATGGAATTGTGGGCCTGGACGATGGCGGGAATTCGGGATTGCAGGCGGAGGTGGCGGTCAATATGTCGCAGACAATCCGGGAGGCATTGCCGTCGCTCGGCGGACAGCAGGCGGAGGCGGTGGCGGTGAATGCGGTGCGCAAGGCGGTGGATCATCATCTGCTGGAGTTTTTGAAGTCGGGAAAGCGGCAGCCGGTGCAGCTCTCCAGCCGAAACTATGATTTCAGGGCGCGGAAATTCAGTTTTGCGCATCCCACGGATGAAGAGGTTGTGGAATTTTTAAAGCGCAAGGTTTTCTGGCTGCGGGAAAGGGTTTGGGTGCCGGATCCGTATGACGGCCAGTATCTGGACCGAGGGGCGGAAGAGCTGGGGAGATTCAGCCAGCAACTGGCGGACACTGGCTGGATGGATCTCGACGGAGAGATGGCAGCGGCGACGGAGTTATTGAGGTCGCAGGCGGAGCGGTTTGAGGCAGAGAAGCAGCGCGGGCTGGCGGCAGCGGCCGGGAGGACGAAGGTAAGCGCGTAAAACTTCACACGAAGCAAGGAATCACGAAGGAGAGCATGATGAAAACGATAGTTTGCAATTTTATTTTGATCACTGCGGTCGCGGCTGCGATGTTGGGGGCGGAAGATGTGAATGTTTCGATCAAGGAGTGGGATGTGCCTACGCCGAATTCGCGTCCGCATGATCCAACGGCGGCCCCGGATGGGTCGCTGTGGTACACCGGGCAACTGGCGAACAAATTGGGGAGAGTGGATCCAAAGACGGGTGCTATCAAAGAGTTTCCGCTGAAGACGCCGGAATCCGGGCCGCACGGTCTGGTGGCCGATAAAGACGGCAACATCTGGTTTTCGGCAAACTTCAAGGGCTACATTGGGAAGCTAAATCCGAAGACAGGAGAGGTCACCGAATACCGCATGCCCGAGGGGCAAGCGCACGATCCGCATAGCCTGGTATTCGATAAAAAGGGAATTGTATGGTTCACGGCGCAGCAGGCGAACGCGGTGGGCAAGCTGGATCCGAAAAGCGGCAAAGTGGTGGTGAAAGCGGTGCCCACAGAGCGGGCTAACCCGTACGGGATCGTGGTGGACGCGAGCGGGGCGCCGTGGTTCTGCGAGTTTGGTTCGAACAAGATTGGGCGGATAGATCCGGTGGCGTTCGAGATCAAAGAATATGTGCTGCCGGCGGCGGGGGCGCGGCCGCGGCGGCTGACGGTGGCGCCGGACGGGATGATTTACTATTCCGATTTTGCGCGCGGGTATTTGGGACGGCTGAATCCGAAGGACGGCAAGGTAGAGGAGCGAGCTTCGCCGGGCGGCGCGGGTTCGCGTCCTTATGGAATTGCGGCCAGCTCGGATGGAATCATATGGTACAGCGAGAGTGGAGTGAAGCCGAACACGCTGGTGCGGTTTGATCCCAAGACGGCGGCGTTTAAGACCTGGCCAATTCCTTCAGGCGGAGGCGTGGTGCGCAATATGGTGGCCACGCGGGATGGCAAGCTGTACCTGGCATGCAGCGGCGTGAACAAGGTGGCGGTGGCGGAGTTGCGATGAGCTTCGCTGCGCAGAAGCAAGCGTACTCGGAATGATTACGGCGCGGCTGAAGCCGTGCCCCTTCAAAGCAAAGACTTCGACTGCCGCCGTGCCCTTCAAAGCAGAGGAGAAGCACGAGGGCGGCATCACTCGAATGGGCAGCCTCGCCTGCGGCGCGAACTGCGGTCCCTCGGCGGGATAAGTCCTCTCGCGCAGAAGCAGCGCCGTCGAGACAAATCGAAATAGCAGGTCAGGCGAGGGCGGGGGTTGGCGGCTGCCGCCGGCGGGCCTGGAGTTCGATGAAGACGTTGATCAGCGAAACCGCGGCGGGCGTGACTCCGGGAATGCGGCTGGCGTGTCCCAGGGTGCGGGGGCGGACGCGCTGCAGTTTTTCCTTCATCTCGCGGGATAGGCCGCTGACAACGGCGTAATCGAACCAATCGGGGATGGCGCGCTGCTCGGCCTTCTTGAGGCGGTCGATGGCCTTGAGCTGTTGCTGCAGGTATCCCGCATACTTGATTTCGGTTTCGACGGACTTCATTTCGCCGCGCTGCTGCGCGGATGTAATGGCACGGCTGAAGCCGTACCCCTCCGAAACCTGGTGCTCCGCCAATGCGCTGGCTGCACCGGCGATGACACCGCACTCCCGAAGAATGGGCACGAGGTCTTCGATGCTGACCTCGGGGCGCTTAAGAAGCTGAGCGTAGGTTGAACCAGCAACGTTTCCGTTCCCAATTTTCTCGGCGAGGGCGGGAGGAAGCGAAGTGATGCGGGTCTTCTCCAGCCATCCAGTGAGGGCCTGCATGCTGGCCTGCTTGGCCAAAAACTCGCGCCAGGCGGAGTCGGATATGAGTCCGATGCGACGGCCATAAGGAGTGAGGCGGCGGTCGGCATTATCAATGCGCAGGTGCAGGCGGAATTCGGCGCGCGAGGTGAACATGCGGTAAGGCTCGTTGGTGCCCTTACTGATGAGGTCGTCAATGAGGATGGCGGTGTAGGCCTCGGTGCGGTCGAGGATGAGCGGTGGCTCGCTTTTAACTTTTAGCGCAGCATTGATGCCGGCCATGAGGCCCTGGCAGGCGGCCTCTTCGTATCCGCTGGTGCCGTTAATCTGGCCAGCGAGAAAGAGGCTTTCGATCTTTTTGGTCTCCAGAGTGCGCTCGAGTTCGGTGGGGTCAATGGAATCGTACTCGATGGCGTAGCCGGGGCGGAGCATCTCCGCCTTTTCCAGGCCGGGAATGGAAGCGATCATCGCCAGTTGAACATCGATGGGCATGGAAGTGCTCATGCCGTTGATGTAGATCTCGTGAGTGTTCAGGCCTTCGGTCTCGAGGAAGAGCTGGTGGGTGGTTTTATCGGGAAACTTGACGATTTTGTCTTCGATGGAGGGGCAGTAGCGGGGGCCGATGCTCTGGATTTGTCCGCTGTACATGGGCGAGCGATGGACATTTTCGCGGATGATGCGATGGGTTTCCGGTGTGGTGTAGGCGACGTAGCACGGCACCTGGTCGCGAGTAATGGCCGGAGTGCGAAAGCTGAAAGGCGTGGGATCGGGGTCGCCGGGCTGGAGCTCGAAACGCGGCCAGTTGATGGTGCGTCCATCGAGGCGGGGCGGAGTGCCGGTTTTGAGGCGGCAGCCGCGAAGCCCGAGGAGCTTGAGCGATTCGCCGAGAAGCTGGGAGGGCGGTTCGCCGGAGCGTCCCGCGGGATAGGTCTGCTCGCCGCAGTGAATGAGGCCGTTGAGGAAAGTGCCGGTGGTGATGATGACGGCGGCGGCTTGGACGGTCCTGCCGTCTCGTAGCTTTATTCCCGCTACGCGCTGGCGCGCTGCGCGGGAGCTGGAGAGCGTGCTCGCCTGATGCCTGTCCAGGCCCTGCGAGGCTTGGGCGCTCGCCGCTTCGTCGCTCGCCCCTGAAAATCCCTCGCTCATTCCCGCTACGCGCTTGCGCGCCGCGCGGGCAACTGCAGATCCCTCGCTGCGCTGGGGAGGACAATTCTCAACCTCAGGGGCTAAAGCCCATTTTCTTTCAGCCGAGATGGCACGACTGAAGTCGTGCCCCTCCGAGCTCGGGATAAGAACTCGCAAGCTCTTCGATGATGAGATCGGCGACTTCCGCCTGTTTGACAACGAGGTTGGGCTGCGATTCGAGGACTTCGCGCATCTTGAGGCGGTACTGCTGCTTATCGCACTGGGCGCGGGGCGACCAGACGGCCGGGCCGCGAGAGGTGTTGAGCAGGCGGAACTGGATGCCGACGGCGTCGGTGACTTCGCCCATGATGCCGCCGAGGGCGTCGACTTCGCGGACGAGGTGGCCTTTGGCGATGCCGCCGACGGCCGGGTTGCAGGACATCTGGGCGATGAGGTCGGTATTGAGGGTGTAGAGGGCGGTCTTCAGCCCCATGCGGGCGGCAGCCATGGCGGCTTCGCAGCCGGCGTGCCCGGCGCCGACCACGACAATGTCGAAATGTTCGGTGAAGCGAGTCACGCAGTTGGTCAGTCTCAAGAACCATTCTAGCAATGAAAGCTGCTGGCGGTGGGCGGTGGAAGCGCACAACGCATGGATAACTTTGGGGGCTGGAGAAGCGGCCTCCGGTAGGGCATTAGCGCCAAAGGCGCGCATTTTTGGCACGGCTGAAGCCTTGCCTCTTCAAGTCTCGCCATGGTGGAAATGAGAGTTCAAGGTGGGGCGTGACGGCCGCGGCAAACGCATTTATGGTATCCGGCATGGCGAAGACGATACCGATAGGGGCACGGGGCGAGGCGGAGGAGCGGGTGAAATTTGAGCAGACACTGGCGGCGCGTCATCCCCAACTGCCTCCGGTATATTCCACGCCTGACATGATCCGGCTGATGGAGACGGCGGCCTTCAGGGCGCTGCATCCCTACTGCGAGCCGGGGGAGATCACGGTAGGAACGGCGATCAATGTGGAGCACCGGGCAGCAACCGGAGTGGGCGCGCTGGTGAAGGCGGAGGCGGAGCTGGAGTCGTTTGATGGAGGGTTTTACCTGTTGCGGGTAAGTGCGCGGGATGAAGCGCAGGAGATCGGTCGAGGGACGGTGACCCGGGCGGTGGTTCAGGTGGAGAGGTTTATGGAGAAGATGAGGAAGAACTGAGACCTTGCAGGCAACGTTCTATATGCAGATCAAAGCGCAACCGGTCGCGCGGCGAGGCGCGGAATCACAACCTCGGCAATTAGAATTGCGGGATGGGATTGGGATTTCACATTGAGGCCAAGCGCGGGGCGGGGCGCGCCGGGCGGTTGACGACCGCGCATGGCGAGATCGCGACCCCAGTGTTCATGCCGGTAGGCACGCTGGCCACGGTGAAGGGCGTCCCGCAAGAGACGCTGGAGGAGTTGGGCGTCGAGATCCTGCTGAGCAACACTTACCATCTTTATTTAAGGCCGGGAGTGGAGCACGTGCGGCGGCTGGGCGGGCTGCATGAGTTTATGTCCTGGCCGCGAGCCATCCTGACCGATTCTGGGGGCTTTCAGGTCTTTAGCCTGAGCCGCTTGCGCAAGGTGAGAGAGGAGGGAGTGGAGTTTCAATCGCATCTGGATGGGTCGTCGCATTTTCTGAGCCCGGAGAGCGCGACCGAGGCGCAGATGGCGCTGGGCGCGGACATCATCATGGCCTTTGATGAGTGCACGGAGCATCCGGCGACCAGGGAGCGGGCGCGGGCGTCGATGGAGATGACGCTGCGCTGGGCAAGGCGGTGTGCGGGCCACTTTGCGAGAAGCCGCCCCCTTGGCGAGCAAACGCAGATCGCCCGCGATGCTCGGAAGGACAAGTCTCGAACGACTCGCGATAGCAATGCCAGTTATCAGGCAATGTTTGGAATTGTGCAGGGCGGAACCTATCCTGAGCTGAGACGAGAGTCGGCGGAGCGGACGGTAAAGACTGGCTTTGACGGGTATGCCATCGGGGGGTTGAGTGTGGGGGAACCGCGGGAGCTGACCCGGGAGATGGTGGCAGCGACGACGCCGCATCTGCCGCCGGAGAAGCCGCGCTATTTGATGGGCGTCGGCACGCCAGAAGAAATTGTCTATTACGCGCAGATGGGGATTGACATGATGGACTGCGTGCTGCCTACGCGGGCGGCGCGGCACGGATTGCTGTTCACGTCGGAGGGGAAGATATCCATCAAGAACGCCTGCTATGCCGGGGATGAAGAGCCGCTGGATGCGGCTTGCGGATGCCGCGTCTGCCGGCGATATTCGCGGGCATATTTGCGGCACCTGTATGCGTCGAATGAAGTGCTGGCGACGGTACTGAACACCGTCCACAACCTAGCCCATTATCTTGACACTATGCGGAGCGTGCGGCATTCTATTGAGCTTGGGGAGTTCACAAATTCTCTTTCTGGCGCGCCCCGGACATAGGCCCCAATCATGAGCACAGGGAAAGATTGGCTTTTCCTTTAATTTGGGCGGCGGGACGCAAACCATACATCAGCGGCTTTCTTTTCTTTAGTCTTTGCTCACAATGACAATCATGGCAACAAACGCGGCAGTCTGGTTGCAGGCGACCGGAGGCGGGGCGCTGGTATGGCTACCACTGGTCTTTATCTTCGCCATTTTTTATTTTCTGCTGATCATGCCGCAGCAAAAGCGGCAGAAGAAATGGCAGCAGATGCTGAACGAGTTGAAGTCGGGAGACAGGGTGGTCACCAGCGGGGGCTTGCGAGGCACCATCATTGCTTTAAAAGAAGATGCGGTGCACCTGCGGGTGCCGCCGGACAATTTGCGGCTGGAAGTGGCGCGCACCGCGGTGGTATCGAAATTCAGCGAGGTAGAGAAGGCTTAACCAGTAAGGGCAGGAACACATCACGAAGGAATTCATCCTCATCCGAAAGAACCAAGAGCAGCTCTCATGAATAAGAACCTGGGATGGAAGTCAATATTCATCGCGGCGGTCCTGATCGTTTTTCTCTTCGGGATTGTTGGGCTGCCCAGCAAGTGGAGCGGGAACGGACTGGTGGCGGCGCTGCAAGAGCGCATCCATCTGGGCCTGGACCTCAAGGGTGGCACCCATCTGATCCTGCAAGTGCAGGTGAACGACGCCGTGAATGCCGACTCGGAGCGGGCAGTGGAGCGTCTGAAAGAAGACTTGAAGACGGCCAGCGTCGCTTATAGCGATATCTCGAAACCGGATCCGGGAAATGCGCCGGACAAAATTGTGCTCAAGGGGATTCCGCCGGAAGCCAGCGCGCAGTTGCGCACTATGGTGGGAGAGCGGTTGCCGGAGTACGAGCTGAGCTCGGGGGCGGAGAACAGTTGGACGCTTTCCATGAAGCCCTCGGCGCTAACTGAGTTGAAGAACCGCGCGGTGACACAGGCGATTGAGACGATCCGCAATCGGATTGATCAACTAGGGGTGACCGAGCCAGTGATCCAGGAGCATGGGCTGGGGGACTACCAGATCCTGGTACAGCTTCCGGGAGTGGACGATCCGGCGAGGGTAAAAGAAATTATGCAGTCCACCGCCATGCTGGAAATCCGGCAAGCGATCGGAGGGCCGTATGGGAGCGAGCAGGAGGCACTGAGCGCGCACAATGGGGTGCTGCCTCCGGACACCATGCTGCTGAAAGCCGACACGCGGCTGGAGCGCAAAGCGACCAGCGGCGACATTTATTACCTGGTCTCGCGCAGCACGGCGGTCACGGGGCGCGATTTGCGCACGGCGGAGCCCACACGGGATGAAAACAACCGTCCCGCAGTGCGGTTTTTGCTGACCGGGGAAGGCGGGCGGCGCTTTGCCGCTTTTACAGGGGCGCACGTCCA
>WNGH01011279.1_pt1 | contig 12154 bp, 6 predicted proteins | sample 5400631 | NCBI WGS metagenome assembly WNGH01 (sample SAMN13153373, study PRJNA577476) | soil metagenome | isolation source: 115 cm soil or saprolite under Garry oak tree replicate 1 | place: USA:California | collected 2016-06-15 | reverse complement strand
AAAATGTTCTTCGTGGGCGCCACAACTCCCCTGTAGCTGTCCACAATGTAAGTGATCGTATGAAACGTGTAGAACGAAATGCCCACCGGCAGCACGATATCGAGTGCGCTTACGTGTACCGGCATGAGCAGCCAGCCGCCGAGACGCGTTAGCGTGTCCAGCGCAAAGTTGAAGTACTTGAAAAATCCCAACAGCAGCAGATCGACCGTGATGGGCACGATCAGGCAAAGTTTCCGGATGCCCGGCTCCTGCCATCTTAAAAATCCCAGCCCCGCGAAATAGCTCACCAGCGTCGAAAAAGCCATCAGCGCGCAGAATTTGTAATTCCACATGCCGTAAAAAATGTACCCGGCCAGCGTGAGCCAGACGAAGCGATGATTCTTTTTCCTGAGCTTCCAGAAACCGAAATAGACAACCGGAAGGAAGACGAACAGAAACGGGATGCTATTGAAGAGCATGTCATCCGTGCGCGGAAATTGTTTCCTCGATTTGCTCTGGCCGCTGCTCGCTGTGCTGGGAACGTTTCTCAAGGATCTCCAGCCACTTCGCGAGTCCCTGTTCGACCGTGTACTGAGTGGCCACTTTGCTTCGGCCTAATTCTCCCAAGCGCTTTCGCAACTCCGCGTTTTCGATGAGCGCCTCGAGTCTTTCGAACCACTCCCCAGAGGTTGCCGCCAGGAAACCGTTGCGGTTCTCTTCCACAATCTTGCGATTCACTCCCACCGGCGAGGCTACCACCGGCAAACCGCAGGCCATGTACTGGATCAGTTTCAGCCCGCATTTGCCGCGCGTAAACTCCGTGTCCGAAAGCGGCATGATGCCGATATCGCACTCCGAGAGTAGCTGGCCTTCCGTAGCCGCAGACCATTCCCGCGATTCGATCCTCAAGCCATTCGTGGGAAAGCTCCCCGCGCCGATGAACCGGAATCCCACCTGCGGATGCTTCTTCTGCAGCCGCCACAGCTCGGGAATCAGTGGCTTCAGGTAATTGGCGGTCATCGGAGTGCCGATCCACGCGATGCGTATCGTGCTGGACGGAGCGGCGTCCTGGTGCTTTGGATAGGCGGCCATGTCCACAACCGTGGGGATTACCGTGACGTGCGGCGTGAATTTCTTGGTGTACCCTGCAAGGTGGCTGTTCCCCACCACGACCATCTCCGCGGCGGCCATCAAGCGCGCAATCTTTTTTCGCAGCACCGGCCAGCGCTCGTACTTGCAGTGGGCCGCGTCGTCGTAGTCTAGAATGAACCGGGAATTGAGTCTCGATATAACTAGGTCCACTGCTGCCGGGAGGAAAGGGAACGCTTCCTGCTCGCACAGCACCGCGTCATATCGCCCCGCGCGCAGCGCATCCAGAAGCCGCGAAGCGTAGCCGCCTGCGAGCCAGCGCCAGCCACGATGCCCCGTTCCATAAAGCTCGGTCAGATAGCCATCGCTTAGTAGCGGCTTGATTTCTACTTCATGGCCGGCGCTCCGCAGTCCAGGCACATACTGCCAAAAACGGTACCGGCTGCTTGCGCCTCTTGTTGTATAGCGAGGCAGCATCAGAATGCGCATGGCGATATCTCAGTTCCCGGTTCGAGCGTTCCATTCCTGCCGGAGGCCGCCGGCAAGAGCGAAGTCCTCGGAGCGCAGGAAAAGCAGGTTGGCAATCGGCACGGAAGTCATCCGCGAGTAACTGCGCACGTACAGCAACGCGTTGAGCACGTATCCGCTGGTAGTAACCACTGCGGCGCCGTAAATTCCAAACCGCGGAATCACTAGCGCCCCGCACACCAGCCCGCTGCCCAGCGTGATCGCCGCGGGATAAAACGTTTCGATTGGCTTGCCGCGCCCGTTGAAGTCGCTCGAGAGAATCTTGAAGAGGCTTGCAGCCACCACGCCGGGAAGCAGTATCCAAAGCACGCGCACGGACTCGTGGAACGCAGGAAGCATCCGCGGAATCATCCAGGTACTCGCTGCGGCAAGTCCCGCCGAAAGCAGCGCCGTAATCGCGAACGTCGCGCGGCACATCATCGGCGTGATCCGGATGACTACATCTTCCGGTTGATCGGCCACGTGCGGCATCAGAACCGGCGCCACCGCATGCGGGATGTACCACAGCAGTTCCGCAAGGCTGACCGCAAAGGCGTACAGCCCTAACTCCTTTAGCGGAAGAAAATAGCTGACCAGGAGAATGTCACTGCGGTGCTGGAAATATTGCGTGACCGCTCCCAGGTGCGAGTGCCACCCGAATCGAATCGCGCTGCGCAAGAATCTCTTCGCGGCTCCCGGCCATTGCATGCCGCCTGCGCTCCGCACTACCCCGAGAGCAAACAATCCGGGGATCACCGTCGTGGCTGTCCAGGCCAGTGCGATCGCCCAAATCGTCCGCGAGCGGCTGAACAGCATAACGAGCAGGCTCAGCGAAAACAGGACCGATGGGCTGATGCGCAACCAGTTGTAGGCCCTGATGCGCTTTCGCGCCAGGCATAGAAAGCCTGCGTTGAATGTCAGATTCACCACCGGGATTACGCACAGGGCGAGCCAGAGGTACGCTCCGGCAATCTTTTGTGTCGCCAGGCTGGCGACCCAATGCCATGCAGGCCCCAGAACGATCATCGGAAGAGATCCCAGAATTAGGCTGGCCCACAGCACGCCTGCCGCAACTTCGGAGAGCGAGCGGCGTCCTTCGCGCCCCAGATAAAAAACCGACGCTGGACCCAGCCCAAAGTTTAGAAGCGTCAGCCCAATTCCCCCGGCGATGAATTGGAGAAGATAGATTAAGCCTCTTCCCTCGGGACCAACCAGGTACGCCACCAAGAAGCTGTTGAACACGCCGCATACCAGCAGGACAACCTGCGCGATGAACACCGAAGCCGATTGCTGGAACACGATTTTATGCACGGAAGCGTTCAAGGCCTGTGGGGCAGATTGCGCAACCCCGTCCGATCGCTCTTCAAGTGAAGCAGGCAAGCTCATCTTTGCGCCAACGCTGGAACTGGCCTCGTGACATACAACGCAATCGGAAAGCCGACAGCGAGGAGATACCACACCGGTCCCCGGGAAAGATGGTTCCCGTAGAAGCTAAAGGTGAGGCAAAAGGCGAGTAGTCCGTTGGCGTAGAGGCCGTAGAGACTTTGCGAGCGCAACATGTGGAAGTAGATCAGTCCACATAAAAAAGCGACACAGAAGGGACACAATATGACTCCCGCGACCCCAAAGTCTGTGTAGAACTCGTACAGCCAGGGAAACGCATTGAACTCGAAAGGGATGGCCACAGGATCGGGAACAGCCGGGAGAGCTTTGAGCGACGGGTTGAACAGTCGCAAAACTTTATACGCCGGGTAAAAGGTCATGGCGCCAGAAGTGGTCTCTGGCAGAGAATCGAGATACGCCTGCAGGGCGGGACAGCCTCCGGTTAGAGACGTATATGGCGTGAGCAGGGGAAGGAACTCTTCCGAAACGTTTGCAGACTCCATGATTACCGGATAGTTCCCTACGATTTTCCCTAGCAAAGTCGCAACGAAAAAGAATTGCATGAATAAAACAACGGCCAGAACCAAACCGGTCACTAGCAGTTTTCGCCTATTCCAGCCTCGTACAGGAACCAGCACGTAAGCGGACCATAGAACCGCAAAGAAAAACCTGGCGCGGTCTTCCATAAAGAAGGTGGATAAAATGCTGATCAACAGAATGGCCCACACAAACTTGCGTCGTTGGCCTCGCGTCACCCGCAGATAACCACGGTCAAGACATTGAGCCAGTTGAGCGGCTGGACTTCCGTGTCTAGTCCTCCGCCCGTCGCCATAGCCTCACGGATTTCGTTTGGGGCCGTTAGATAGGTGGCCAGACCTAGGACTCCCTGGACGTTGCGAAGGAACTCCGCCAGGCCGACCATCCCGAGAGCGAAGCTCACGTAAATGACTTTTCGTAACCGCTCAGGGGAGACTCTTTCGGTCGCAAGCTCCAACTTCCCATTCGACATATCCGGGCGCTGGAACAGATAGGCGAGCATCCAGCCAAAACCGAAGCTGACCAGGTTCAGAACAATCAAACGCCAGGCCTGGGCGCGGACGGGCGTATATTCCACCAACCGCAAGAAGAAGAGTGCCAGCGTAAAGAACCACACCCCGTAGAAAACCGAGAAAGGCGAAATCGGATGCCCGAACATCCGGGAAGACACCCAAACGCCGGCAACGGCGAGCAACACAAGAATCACACTGGGGAGGTACGACATTCTATTGGTTGGGCTTCTTGGAATCTCTATGTCAGGGACCGAATGATGTTCGTTGAGTCCGTTTCGACGGCCATCAAACGCAAAAGAAACTCTGCTTTTTCCATTTGACTTGGTTTAATCTTGTGATATATTAGGTTCGGGTAAGCGTCCGCTTGCCAATCCAGTCTTGCCTTCGTTTACTTTCTGGCTCCAATTTTGAACCGAATTCATGGACTAACTGCTTTAGAATCAACATTGAGAAAAGGGCAAAAAAAGAGGCCCTAACTACCTTTAGAATGAACACTTCCGGATGTGTTCATTCTAAGAGACTTTATCCCCCTTTAGAATCAACACTTATGAAAAAGGGGAGGAGGGGGGTCCAGTTATTGTTAACCAGATTTCCGATGAGGGAAATCTGTCCTGAGGAGCATCGCGACGAAGGATCTCGCTACAATCCGGCATAAGGATTCCTCTCTTACCCCCCGACCTCGTCGAGGAGGAGCATCGGGCTCGCATCTTCAGTCTCACTTGAGGTGCTAACAAACTGCCCGCAAGTCCGCCGCGTCCATTTCGACCGCCACCGACCGCATGATCAAATCGAGCGAAATCACAAACCGCAACTGCTTCTTTTTCCGCGCAATCGTTCCTTCGAGCCCCGCGAGCGGCCCACCGACCACCCGGACCCGCCGGCCAACCTTTAGATAAGGATGCGGTTCCGCGCGAAGCTGGCTCGCCAACCCGATCCGCATGGCTTCCACCTCGTGGGCGGGAAGCGCGACCGGCGGTCCGCCAAAACTCACTAGGCGCGCGACGCTCGGAATTTCCAGGACGCGCAAGCGGTCACGCAACGCCAGGTGCACGAACACGTAACCCGGGAACAGCGGCATCTGCAGTTGCACTCTCCGGTCATTCCATCGCCGTACGCTGCCGTACAGCGGCAGAAAGTGTTCCACCGTACGCGCGTGAAGCTGTTCGGCCACGCGCTTCTCGTGGTTCGCAAACGTGGACGCCGCATACCACCGCGGCTCAAGAGTATCGTCAGGCAAATACAAATCCTGCCGGCGACCCAGCATGCCCATCGTTGTGTTCACTGCCGCGCTCGCCATCTTGGCTCCTCCTCGACTCCCCGCCCACCTACCCACATACCCCACGAACAAAGACCAGATACAGCTTCGCTCCGTCACCCACAGAGCGATGTACAGCCTAACCCTTTATCTATCAGTCGTTTACAAAGAAACTGACCTGGTTATTCGTTCCCCGGCGAATCGCCTTTTCGGCGCAACCCTCGCGCAATCCTGCTGGCGATTCCAGATGAGCCCGAGCCGTTCTGCGATGCCCCTGGCACCTTCGCCCGCACGGCGGCAAAGACCTCTTGCGCAAACTTTTTTCGCGGGTCGCGCGCGTCCGTCTCTTTCCAGCGCGCCTCTGCGAGCACCCAAGCCAACCCAAATGTGAAACAAAAAAATGTCCCCAGGAAAATGATCAGCAGCCGCGGCGGGTACGATTTCCTTTCCGGCACATTCGCAACATCCAGAATCTTGACGCTAGGCGTCTCTTTCACTTCCTGAACTTTGGCAAGTTCAAACTGCTGCGTCAGCGTCTCGTAGACGGTTTCCTGAATCTTGGTGCGGCGATACAGGTCGGAATAAGTGAGGCCCAGGAGAGGGAGCTTGCGAATCGAAGGATAGAGCGATTCGCTTTGCGGAGACGCCGGACCCGAATCGGCGATTCCCCTTCCGGCCATTTTGTCGAGCTGCCGCTGAAGTTCCTGAATGCGCGCCGACACTTCGCGCACGCGCACGTTGGCATTGGTATAAATCTGTTTCAGGCCTTCAAGCTCCGATTGGGCGGCGATTAATTGTCCCTGCAGGATGGCCGCCGACTCCACCATGGCCCGGCCTTGCTCCTTGATATCAATAGCGGCGTTTTTGCTCGAAAATTCGCTGAACTCTTTCGCTGCGGAATCCAAATCCAGTTTTACAGCTCGCAGACGCTCTTCCAGGAATACGCGCTCGCGATGCGCGGAAGAGGTAGTCAGCTCGGCGACCAGACGGTTTAACTCTTCGGTATAAGCGTTGCCCATGGCCGCAGCGCGCTGCGGATTTCCATCCGTCACCGTGATGGTGATGATTCCGCTCTTGCGGTCTTCGGAGAGAATGGTGTTTTCCGCGAGCTGTGTCCGCGCCGATTGCGCTAGCCGGGCGTGGTACGCTTTTTTCAAGTCAAAACGCTCGATCAACCGGTCCTGCACCGTGCGGCTCCCCAGAATTCCCACAAAAAGCGCGCCAGAACTTTTCAGACCCAGCAAATCGCCGCCAAATAAACCGAGTCCGCCACCGGATCTTGCGGCCATGGAGGCGAGGAATGCGGCTCCGGATCCGGATTGGCTGTCTGGCGGCATCAACCTTGCCGTAGCTTCGAAACGTTTGGGAATCGAAAAGGCAAAGAGCGCTGCCGCTGCCGAACCGAAAAAAATTGCACGCGCGAGGAAACGCCGCCGTCCCCAGAGAATCCTCAGCCGGGATACCATCCACTCGCCCGAGGCTGCGTCATCTGTTTCCTCGTTGAACTTCTCGACAAACACAGGTTCAGCGATGACGTCTCGTTCTCGTTTTGTCCCGGTCAGTGCCAACGAAGCTTTTCCTCTCTTCGCGTGTTTCTTCTTTGCCGCTCAAAATTGCTTTGACTGTTTCTTGCCAAGACGCCAGTGTCCGGGGAAAAAAGTTGTCTGCACGGATGCGGTCACGTTGGCCTGCGGTCCTCTTGCCAGGAGTGGAATCTGCCACCTCTCGTATTGCGCGGCAACGGCAACGCTGACGGCCGGACGCAAAAAAAAGTCGGCGCTTACCGAGCCATCGTTTTGCGTTCCGCCTCCGGGCAGAAACCCGCTGTCCACCTTGCGGTGGCGCAGTTGAATGGCAATCTTGCTTTTCGGGCTCAGCCAGTAGTTGCTGCGAATTTCCTCGAGTTGGGCGGCCCGGCCAATTCCCGCGCCAATCAGTTTGTCGTTGCTGGTATAAGAATTAAGATAGTTACCGTTCTGATAAAAACAGCCGACATGACAATCCGGGAAATTTGCCGGAACCGTCGAGCCGCCTTCCAGCCGCAGATCCAGTTTCGGAAGGCCCGGCAGCCGGGCCAGGTACAGCCCGCCCTGGAAAATAGATTTCCGGGGGTAGCCGAGCGGAGAGATTTCATCCTCGCTAAAAGCGTCTCCATACAGAGTCAGCCAGTCGCGCAGCTTGGGAAGGCGGTAGGAAAAATCGACAGCGGTACGGCCATCGCCGAAGTCGTCGAATCCATTACTCGTGCTGCCGTAAAAAAATACACTCTGCAGGAATTTGTGAAGCGTGAAAGGGATGCCTTTTCCCGAAAAGACATCCGTTTTCGAGATGCCGAATTCAAAGTTCTTCGTGAAATGGAAACTCACCTTTTGTCCGTCGAGGAAAGGCTGAGGATTGAACGCCTGTCCGAATTGCCCGATAGTGACCGGGCCCATTGCTGTATCCACGGTCAAGAACCGGTGGCCCGAAAGCTGCCCGGTGAAAGCTTCCACGCGAATGTCACCAAGGATTCCGAAAATTCCGGGCAGCCGGAAGGGCGAGTTGCGGCTGATTCGAAACATGGTGATGGGCTCCGCGCTGTCGCTGAACAGAAAAGGGCCGCTTTCGTTCGGACCCCACCAAAGACTTTGTTTACCGAAAGAGATTTGCCAATTCGCAACTGTCATTCCGACATAGGCATCGAGAAGACGAAAGCGGTTGGTGGTTGCGACGGGTGTTGCGGGCGCTCCCGAGGGCAGGACGTCTGCCACGCTGATGAACGACAGGACCGCCTGGGAAGACGCAGGCGCGGAGGGCGCGTGCTGGTATTCGCCCCGAACGTAGAGCGTAAAAGGCCCGTCGGTGGCCCACGCCGAAAAGCCGGTGACGTTGTTGAATCCTTGTTCGTACGGCCGGCCAAAATCGTTGATAATGGTTTGGCCGAAATGATAATTGTCGGTGAGCGGTCTTCCCGCAACCTGCGTGAACCGCGTATAGATCGATTCGAGCTTGACCTGGCGGTTCGAATCGCCGTCGGACGATTCGAGTTCCATGGAGAATTCGCTTTCGAGAGCGCGATGGAGATCGTGCGCTTCCGGCGGGGCAGTCCCTTCGTCGGCAAAGCGGTCGCCTGCTTCATCCACCAGCCGCGCGCACTCCGAGCGTGTCCACGGCCGCAAACCAACAATCTCAGAGTGGATGTAACCGAGCGCGGCAAGCCTTTCGAATGCCGGATAGACCCAGCTATCCAGCGGCACATAGGGCGATCCCTGATTCCGCGCAGCTACCTCTCCGCGAAAGAATTGACCGATGGATCTCCATTCCGCGCCGCCAAGACCGGGATCATGATGACGGGTGTAGATCTGTTGAGCGATGAGATTGCCCATCATTCCGCCAACAAAGACATCAGAGGGAAAGTGCTGGTGGCCATGCACCCGCGAATAACTGACCGCAGAAGCCAAGCCATAGGCCATGATTTTTGTGAGCGGACCGGGATACTCGTGCGCGATGATTCCCGCAATTGACCATGCTGCCGCAGCATGCCCGGACGGGAAAGAATCACCGCTCTGAAAAAATGATCCGCTACCATCGCCCTGGAATGGGCGTTCCCGGCGCAGCGTGTATTTCAACCCTTCCACCATGGCCAAACTGTTCAAGGCGGCTTCGCCGGCAAGTAAACCAGTTTCGGTCCAGTGGGCGTTGTGCGATGCCTGACCCAGGAGCCACATCCCCCCGGCGCCGCCCACGAGCGCCGCTATGCCTGCATTCGAAAGCGTGTTGTAACGGCTAATCGTCTTTGGATTATGAGAAAGATGCAGGCTGACGTCGCGATCCGTCACGAAGAGCCCCGCGGCCAGGCCACCGGCTGGAACGAGCCAGTCGGCGTCGGACAAACGGAGCTTCGCAGGGCTGGTCCAGAGGTCCCGCTGATCGAGCGTCAAGTTTTTGAGAAGTGAAATCCCGAGGCGGGTCTGCGTGAAGTTCTCAACATCGGCGCGCTCCGAACGCAGCATGCGGGAGCTCTTCGCAGACGGGCTCTCCGCGGGCGCGACGCCTGAGGTACTTCGAACGGCTTCTTCCTGTTCGCTCTGCGGCCAAGCAGAGGAAACCGTGGTGGCGCCAAGCCAGACTGCCGCGGTCACGAAGATGGCTATGCCACAATTCATAAGCAATTCATCCCTATCGCGTTGCCACAAGAGCAGCCAGCGATGCGCCGGAGGCCACCTGAGAAATCGCCAGCAGGTTCTTCCAGAATGTGCCGCCGCCGATGGATTTCTCCGGCACGACAATGGTGTCGCCGGGACCAACGTGAGCAGCGAGCACGCCTCCGCTCCACAGGCTTCCCTTGCCGCTCACGACAGCTCCACTGCTGCGAATGATGAAAATGGCGTTGCTGTCGGCCAAGTGCGTAGCTCCCCCGGCGCGTTCGAGGTACCAGCGCGCGGATTTTCGTGGCTCGAAAGTGAGAGCATTGGAGTTGTAAACCTGGCCGATGACGGTCACGAATCCGGGGCGCTTGGGGATGTAGATCCTGTCTCCGGCGCGCACTTCGATGTCATCCGCAGATTTCTCAAACTCCACCAAGTTGGCGCGAAGGTTGATGACCAGGCGGCCGCTCACGGGCATCTTGCGCAACCCTTCGAGCACGCGTTGCCGCTGTTGCAGCGCGGCTTGCTGCAATTCCGCCTGATCCTTAGCGGATTCACTGAAGGAAACCTTGGCGGTGGCTCCCTCTTGTTCAACGCGGCGGATTAACTCCTCCTTGTTTTTCTCCTGAAGTTCGCGCACTTCATCCCTTTCGAGTACCGCGGCCGGAGGATAAGCGGTGGGCCGAAATCCGCCCGCGCGTTTCAGAACGGAACTCAAGCGTTCGCCGGGCCGAATGCCGTAAGTACCGGGATGGGCCGTTTCGCCTTTTACGGTGATGGACGCTCCGATGTCGTTCCAGCCGGGAAGCTGGCGGATGGTAAGAATGTCGCCATCGCGAAGTGGAAGATCCTCGGCAAGGTCTCCGGCAAGCGCGGCGGTAATGCTTACTTCCCGATGCTCTCCCAGATTTTCCTGGGGATGGCCGAGCGAATAGCGAGTCAGATCGGCACTCTCCGCGAACGCGCTGCGTTTGAGTCCACCTGCCAGACGGAGAAGATCCTGGACGCGGAGATTCGTGGTCAGCAGGTAGCGGCCGGGCTTGGCGACTTCGCCTTTGATAAAGACGCTTGGCGGGTCCACCTTCGCTGGATTGCGGTGCACGACAATGCGGTCCCGCGGTTGAAGAATGATGTTGTCGAGGGGATCGCCAGCCAGCGCATTGCGAAGATTGATGCTCAAGATTTTCAGAGAACCGTCCGGCGAGTTTCGAATCAATTGCGCGGTGTCCAGATAGGCGTCGGCGGTTACATTACCCGCGAGATAGATGGCATCACGCAGGTGAGCTTCTCCCGAGGTGCGATAGGCTCCCGAATGCCGCACTTCGCCGCCAACCCAGACGCTCGGTGGCTCTTCAAACTCGTAGCGACTGAAAATGCGCACGGTATCAAGCGGCTGAAGCGCCGGCGCGGCGGCTGGATTGGCCAACGCAGCCGCCAGGCTGAAACTCTCCACGCTGGGCCGATAGTCTGGAGCATTCAGCCGGATGATTTCGGCATACGCGCCAGCCGGCTCGGGCAGGAGATCCGCTTGCGAAGAAACGATGTCCGTCAGCTTCATGCCCGTCTGGAAGGAATAACGGCCGGGCCGCAATACATGTCCTTGAAGATAAATCGCATTTTGGCTGTAGGGCGCGATGGGAAAAATGTGGACCACATCTCCGCTCTGCATGGCGAACGATTCAAGTTGCTTGGCGAGGCTCGCGGCATCCACGGTCTCCGGAACGTCCAGGCTGAGCATGGTGCGTTTTTGGTGTGCTTCGAGGCGTTGCACTTCGATGTGGCGCAGAGCGGCGGCAGGCAAGATTCCTCCGGCCAACTCCAGCACCTCGGCTAAATTTTTTTCCTCGTGCAATTCGTAAATTGCCGGGCGCCGCACCATACCTTCGACGGTAACTTGCGGACCGACGGGAGGGACCAGCAGGGTGTCGCCATCTTCCAGGCGCTTCAAGTCCGAACGCACACCGCGGAGAAGCAGGTCGTAGGCGTCAATCTCTTCACTTAGTTGCTTGCCGCGAAAGTGTTTCAAGCTGCGGAGAGAGCCTTCCCCCGTGCATCCACCGGCAGCGAACAAAGCGTTTAGCGGAGTCGACAGCGAACTAATGTCGTAGGCGCCAGGGTGCGCAACATCGCCGACCACATACACGCGGACGGTGCGCAAGCGCGAAAGGGAAATATCGGCCGACACATTGCGAAACTGTGTTCGCAGAACGTGTTGAACGGTTTGCTGGACTTCGCTCATAGTCCGGCCACTCACCAGCACCGGACCAACTTCAGGCAAGGAAAGGCGGCCTTCGCGGTCCACTGTGCGATACAGACGCTGCGCCACTCCGCCCCACAGATCGATGGCCAGTCCATCTCCCGGACCTACCACGTAATCGGGCCCGACAGGCAGATCCATGGGAAAAGAGCCGGAATCCAGCGTGCCGTTGCGGAAAACATCCAGGCCAAAGCGTTCAAGCACTGGCTGGCGGGCGGAGGCCTGTACGTACAGATCGTAAAGAGAAGGGATGTCCGCATAGGGATTTGCTTTCGGAAACAATTTCGAGCGTCCCGGAACTTCGTCTTTTTCTTCGCTCCCTGGGGGCCGTGTCCTGGGGAAGCGTTTTCGATCCGAGAAATACGGCTTAAGTGTTCCCGCAGGGGATGAGTCACTGGCGCTAGCCAGGCCGGTGTCATCCAAGCTTGTGACGCTGGCTGCGAGAGGAGAGGGCTCATATTGGCGCTGTGCCAATGAGGGAGCAGCGCCAGACTCGGGGTCAGAGACT
>WNGH01005694.1_pt1 | contig 12154 bp, 9 predicted proteins | sample 5400631 | NCBI WGS metagenome assembly WNGH01 (sample SAMN13153373, study PRJNA577476) | soil metagenome | isolation source: 115 cm soil or saprolite under Garry oak tree replicate 1 | place: USA:California | collected 2016-06-15 | reverse complement strand
GCCTTGGTACGCCATTTGCCACCAATTACTTCGGCGTCACGCCCGATCTCATCACTTCCGCCAAGGGAATCACCAACGGCACGGTTCCGTTGGGCGCGGTGTTTGCGAGCCGCAAAATCCACGATGCGCTGATGACCGGGCCGGCCAGCCAGATCGAGCTGTTCCACGGCTATACCTATTCCGCACACCCGGTGGCCTGCGCGGCCGGAATCGCGACGCTGGAGATCTACCAGAAAGAAGGTCTGCTCACCCGCGGGGCCGCGCTCACCGATTATTGGCAGGACGCGATGCATTCGATGCATTCGCTGCGCGGCCTGCCGAACGTGATCGATATCCGCGCCATCGGCCTCGTCGCAGGTATCGAGCTGTCGGCGCGGCCGGATGCCGCCGGCGCACGCGGCTACGACGTCATGGTCGACTGCTTCAACCACGGTCTCGTGCTCCGCAACTCCGGCGACGCCCTCGCAATGTCGCCGCCGCTGATCGTCGAGCGCGCCCATATCGATGAAATGGTGTCGATCCTCGGCGACGCGCTGAAGCGCGTGGCCTGAACCTTGCTAAGCTTTTGGCCGCCGCGCAGATTTTCGTATTGACGGAACAGCCACCGCGGCGGGAGCGCAGACGATCGTGAAGGTGCTGGTTTTGGGCGGCGGCGTCATCGGCGTGACGACCGCCTATTATCTCGCCGGTGCCGGACACGAGGTTACGGTGGTCGACCGTCAACCGGAGCCCGGGCTGGAGACCAGCTTCGCCAACGCCGGCGAGGTGTCGCCCGGCTATGCTTCGCCTTGGGCCGGCCCCGGCGTACCGATCAAGGCGATCAAGTGGCTAGTGATGAAGCATGGTCCGCTGGTGATCCGCCCGAAACTGGATCCCGCGATGTGGGCGTGGCTCGTCAAGATGCTGCGCAACTGCACATCGGCGCGGTATGCGGTCAACAAGAGCCGCATGATCCCGCTCGCTGAATATAGCCGCGATTGCCTGCGTGCGCTGCGCGCGGAAACCGCAATTCGCTATGACGAGCGCAGCCGCGGTACGCTTCAGTTGTTCCGCACGCAGGCCCAGGTCGATGGAACTGCCGGCGACATCGCCGTACTGAAACAGTACGGCGTGCCGTATGAGGTTCTCGATCGCGATGGCTGTGTCGGTGCAGAGCCGGCGCTCGCCGCGGTGAAACACAAGTTCGCCGGCGGACTCCGGTTGCCGCAGGACGAGACCGGCGATTGCCACATGTTCACACAGGCGCTCGCGGCCCGCGCCGCCAGGCTCGGCGTCCAGTTCCGCCTTGAGACGACAATCGATCGCCTGATCGCGGACGCGTCACGCATCGGCGGCGTCGACACCAGCGCGGGGGTGCTTCAGGCCGACGCCTATGTGGTCGCGCTTGGGAGCTGGTCGCCGCGGCTGCTCCGCCGGCTCGGCATTTCGATCCCGGTCTATCCGGTCAAGGGCTACTCCATCACCGTGCCGGTCGCCGACCCCGCTGCGGCGCCGGTATCGACGGTAATGGATGAAAGCTACAAGGTGGCGGTCACCCGGCTCGGTGATCGCATCCGTGTCGGCGGCACCGCCGAAGTTTCCGGCTATTCGAGCAAGCTTCATCCAGCGCGGCAGGCAACGCTCGATCATTCTCTGACCGATCTGTTCCCGCGCGGCGGCAGACTGGCGGACGCCACCTTCTGGAGCGGCTTGCGGCCAATGACTCCCGACGGTCCGCCCGTGATCGGCGCGACACGCTACGCCAACCTTCATCTCAACACCGGGCATGGCACGCTCGGCTGGACCATGGCGTGCGGGTCGGGGCGTGTGCTCGCGGATTTGCTGTCGGGTCGCAAGCCTGAGATCGATACGGCTGAACTCGCACTGGCCAGATACGAGAATCGTTTCGGCTGATCTCAGGACGCGGCCGAGATGTACGCAGAGCCGGTCCAGGGATCGGCATTCGTTGCAAAAATTTCCCTTGGCGTCGCCTTCTTTTCGGCGCATGTCACGGTACTATCGAAGGTTGTACGTGTATTGCGTGGAGTAGCACCATCGTGACTGATCTTGAAACGAAAGCAGAGAAGTACAAAACCAAAGCCGCCCAGTGTGAAGAGTGGGCTCTGCAGGCGCCGGTCGGGGCCCAGCGGGACTTGTATGAGGTGCTTGCCCGTTACTATGGTGAGTTGGCAACGAACTTCCGGCAAGTCATCGAAAAACGTAAGGCCGCGTAGCTCAGCCGCCAGCTTCCCGATTTCAGTTTTGCGTCTGCCGCCGTTGCGTGTGCGCTCCGTGTGCACCGTGAAATCAAATGCGGTACAAGCGTGTGCAATTTTGGCTAGTTTGGCGTGCGCACCGCTCGCACATGTTGTGATGTAGTGCTTTGATAGTGTAGGATAACTGATTGAAACATTGAAGATATTGCTCAGCGATCGAGGATATCAGCGGTTGGCTGTGCGTTGCTGCCATGATCGGTCGCTCCCGGTCCAATTTCCGTCAGCAGTTCGTAGACGCGTGTTTGCGCCACCATCCCCTTGGCGACGACACTGTCGACATATCGGCAACGAAAGCGGTTTCCAACTCGCGCGAATACGTCCTCGCTGACGAGGATATCGGTGCCGTACTGCTTGTTGAGCCCTTCGAGTCGAGCCGCCAAGTTCACGACATTGCCGAGCACCGTATAGTTCATGCGTTCGGCCGACCCGAGATTGCCCACGACCGCTTCGCCGGCATGTATGCCGTAACGCGTGTAGAACGGCGGCAAGCCTTCGGCCTCGAATTGCCGGTTGATCCTCTCATTGGCTTCCTTCGCCAGAAGCGCGGCGCGGCAGGCGCGCTCGCAATGATCTTCCTGCGGGTTTGGTGCATTCCAGAACGCCATGATGGCATCGCCGATGAATTTATCGACGGTGCCGCCCTGCGCCATGATGACATCCGTTAGTGCGGTGAAATATCGCGATGTTTGCTGCATCAGCGCGCCCGGATTGGCAGTTTCCGACAGGCTGGTGAAGCCCCGAACGTCGGTGAACAGCACCGTAATTTCTTGCCGCATGCCTCCCAGCTCCGTGGAAATCGAGTTGTCGAGGACGCCGCGAACGATTTCCCGCGGCGCCAGCCGCGAGAATGACCAGATCGCGCGCTGCGCCTTGTGAATCGTTTCCCCCAGCGTATGCAGTTCGCGAATGAAAGAACCAATCGGCTTCGGCGACGGGGCTCCCATGAACTGGAGACGTGCTGCCTGATCCGTGATCGCGTTGATTTTTTTCGACATTCTAGTGCCGAAGATCCAGGCGAGGGGGATGAACAAGAGGAAGGATGCTAGCGCCAATATCCTGGACCGGAGAGTCAGATCGCGGATGCTGCCGGCGAATTCCTTCTCGGCGGCGATCAGCAGGACGTTGGCGGTGAGGGTCGGTCCCAACGGGATGCTTTCGAGCCGGTAGAAGTAGTTATTCTTGTCGGCCCAACGAAGCGTTCCCTGATAGCGGCTCGACTTGTCCCAATCTCCGATCACCTTTCCTTCGATGCTGCCTGCAAGGTCAAATGTGCTGGGGAGCCTGGCGCCCGCGGGGTCTGCGCTCGAGCGCGAGAACATCGCCGCGTAGTCGCGGTGTGCGATAACCGTGCCTTCGGAATCGAAAATAACGACGTAGCCGTTCTCTCCGAACTTGAGGATGTCCGCGGATGTGCTGTAGGCGTCCAGCTTGAGGTCGACCCCTACAACGCCGCCGACCTTGCCTTGCAACGGCGCGCTGAAGGTGACCATCGGCACACCGAGGCTGAACGACAAGTAAGGGGCCGAGACCACTAGCTGGCCGGCCTTCAGGGCGGCCTGATACCAGACGCGCTCGCGGGGGTCGTAACCGCGGCGGAGGATTTCCCGCCGTTCGAGCTGCTTGCCGTCCTTGTCCTGGAAAATGCGCGTCGTCGGCAGTTCGCCGTCGCTCGTCGGATGGATCAGCGCAATGGCAAACGAAGCATTTGGCGGTACGTCAAGGCGCGCCCGCTGCTCGCCCTTCAGCCCTTCCACGCGTTGTACTTGCAGCCAGCGGCCGTCGTCGTAACCGACGTAGATGCTGTCAAGCGCCGGCCACTGGATCAAGGCGCCCTTGACAAGGCGGGTCGCCGGACTGCCCACGTCGAGCTCGGAGGGCTCGGTCAACGACGGGCTGATCGACAGCGTGCGTGTCGCGCGCGCGAGATTTGCGATTTGCTCCCGCAGCAGAGTTGTCGTCCGCGCGCTCACGCCGTCCATGGTCGATTTTGCGGCCTCTTCGGTTGCAAGCTTGAGAGTGCGATCCTGGACAAGGATCAGTAGCGCGGCCAACGCGCCGATCATCAGCATTACCCAAGCGGTAAGGGTGAGGCGGAATGTCATGTTTGGCCGCATAAAATTGCGAATACTTGCGCAATGATCGCGGAACGGGGCGTTTGGCCGAAGCTCTTCCGCGGGTCACGGCGACTGTCGGGTGCACATCGGATACAGAAGTGCGAAGGCAACTCTACATTGCGCCAGAACCGAATGAAACGGCGGCGGAAAAATCATCCGACTGGAATTGCGACATTTTACTCAATTGGCGCCGTTACGCGCACGGGTGAAATAGTCTGCGAGCCGCTCAGCTCGCCGCGGCCTGAGAGCCTTCCGATCGCGGCAAATTGTCGCCTGCCGCAATCGCGCTCAACTTTTTCAGGTCGAGTATCGTGATGGAGCGATAGTGGATATCGATAACATTATTCTGCTTGAGCTCAGCCAGCACTCGCTCCAGCGTCTTCCGAGAAATGCCACAGAGGCTGGCAAATTCGTCGTGTGTGACGGGAATTTCGATCAGTTGGGTATTTCCGCCGTGCACAAGGGACAGGCCGAGGGAAAAAAGCCGTGCGCACACCTTGCTGAAGGAATCCCGTTGCGACAATTCGATGATGGTCCTCACCGATTCTCGCAAATGAAGCTCGCTTAGATGCGCGAAAGATCTCAGGGAAAGCGGATTTTCCTCGATCATTGCTTCAATTTTCTGCCGGGATATCACAATCGTCGACGATTTGGTTTTCGTCCGGACCGATACGAACCGCTTCCGATCGCCGCCATACGCCGCGGTCTGGCCGAGCCACGCGCCAGGCCTCGCGACATGCAGGAGTTGCAGATGGAAGTAGGGATGCTCGACCGAGACTTCGAGCGTTCCAGCGGCGAGACCGATTAATGAGTCGGCCGAATCCCCGACCTCGAACACGACCTGTCCGGGTTCGAAGCTCTGCAGGCGGGCGTCGTCGAGCAGGCGCGTACGAAACACGTCCGGCTCTTTGGAAAGCCAGCCAAGGTTGGACAACGTCTCGAATGCTTCGCTCTTTTTCATCGATATGCTCCGATGTTTCGGCGCCACGATCAATTCTCGCCGATTGAGACTTTTGACGCAATCTTGAAGTTGCAGATAGCCTATGTTTCAAGACCAGAGCGAGCGGTGGTGGCGTGTGAATGCAGCGTTTCGAGATGCATCGTTTGACCGAATTTCCGCATGATCCGTCAGTAGCTTGCTTGATAGATCGTTGGGCCGCGCTTGCGGTCCCATCGGAGGCCTCCGCGTTCGACCCTCCAAACAGAAAAAGAATAAGGGCATGGCTCAGAGGGGAGGACTTAGGATGGGCTTCACATTGCAGGGCGTCGGACTGTTCCTGCATTGGATGACGCTAGGTGCTCTTTGCGTCTTCCCGGTGCTCGCGGCATTTGTCGTCTACAAGCCTGGCAGCCTGCCCGGATCGGTCGCGAGATCGCGCGGGCATCCGCGGGCCGGTGGGATCAATATCGGCGGCTGGATGGGATTCATCACGATCGTGCTGTGGCCGATTGCGATGGTGTGGGCGCATCTGGTGCCGGGCAGGCTTGGGGGCCTTTCTGCGGGCCTTCGGTCCTTAATTCTCCAAACCGAGATACGAACATCAGATCGATTGGAATGCTTCGGAGTGAGCGATGATGGGCAATGTTGACACGTGGACGACGGAACAGTTGGGAGCAAACGAAGAGCACCAAGCGGAGGCAGCGGAGGTTGCAATGCGTAATCCTGAGCAAGCGAGAGGGAGAAGGACATGAGAGCGAAACGTACTCTGCTGGCCAGCGCCGCATCCTTGGCAATCGCGTTGAACGTGCAAACTGCACTCGCACAAGCTCCCGCGCCAGCAACGGATCCCTTCGACAACGCGATGCGGATTTCCGACTCCATGGAGCCCGCCATCCCGCGTCCCGAGCAGGACAAGATCGCCACAGACAAGCTGGCGGCGCTCAGGGCTAAAACCGGCCGCCCACCCAACATCCTGATCATCTTGGTGGACGACATGGGCTGGGCCGACATCGGCGTCAATGGCGGCGGTGTTGCGGTCGGTGCGCCGACGCCGAATATCGACCAGCTTGCGCATGAAGGCCTCAATCTTACCTCTACCTACAGTCAGTCGCTGTGCACGCCGTCGCGTGCGGCGCTTATGACAGGGCGGCTTCCGGCCCGTACGGGGCTCACGCGGCCGTTGCTCACCGGTGAGAACCCGAAGGTGAATCCCTGGACCGGCGAGGACACCGAGGCCAAGTTGCTCAGCGAGGCCGGATATCGGACTGCGCTGGCGGGTAAATGGCACCTGGGTGAGGCGGAAGGAACACGCCCCCATGAGGTGGGTTACGACGAATACGTCGGCATCCTTTCGGTGACCTCCGAACTGTCACAAGGGTTGGACGCAAGGCTCTACCCCGACCTGGTCAACAAACCCGAGCGCATGGAGGCATTGCGCAAGCTTTCGGAACCTGATGTGACCGGCGGCGTAAGGGGGGGTCCCACACGCGTCGTCAAGCATCTGGAGACCACGGAGCAACTCGGTGGCATTGACCAGATCTTCGCTGATTTCTCCTTGGACTTCATCAAACGCAGCGTCGCACAGAGCAAGCCGTTCTTCCTGGTGCATGCGTTCGCGCGCATCCATAACGACAATTATCCGGCACCCGGTTATGCAGGGAAGAGCCCGGCGGGCTTCCCCGTCAAGGATGCCATCGTCGAAGTGGACGATATCGTCGGCCGTCTCATTCAGACCCTGAAAGACACCGGTCAACTCGAAAATACCTTCGTCTTCTTCACCTCGGACAACGGCGCCAACGAAGACGTTTGGCCGGACTCCGGCTACCAGCCGTGGCGCGGCGGCAAGGGCACGACGTGGGAGGGCGGCGTACGCATACCTGGCATCGCGTACTGGCCGGGGATGATCAAGCCTGGCCGCTCAAGCGACGGTCTTTTTGATCAGATGGATCTGTTCAATACGTCGTTGACGCTCGCGGGCGAGACGAAGCGAATCTCCACCCAACGCTACATCGACGGCGTTGACCAGTCAGGTTTCCTGCTCGCCGATAATGGCGAGTCCGCCCGCCAGTGTGTCTTCATGTACTCGGAAACGAAGATGACTGCACTCCGGTGGAAGGAATACAAAGTCCATTTCAGCACATTTCAGACGCTGGAGCCGCGCAGGAATATCGACCAATCCAGCCTGCTGACCACCGGCAGCGCCCCTTGGGTGTACAATCTCTACTCAGATCCGAGGGAACAGGTCAGCTCAGGACATCGCTATTTCGAGTGGGGCCTGCCGCGGGTCGTCGGATTCGCCAAGGCGCACGCCGCGACCTACGCCAAGTATCCGATGAAGAGCCTCGGGCTCGAGGTGCCAAAATAGAACGTCTGGCAGTCGCCGCCAGCGCCTGACGGCAACGCTGCACGCAAACGGAGAGTCGGAGCTTCGGCCGCAGGGGATTGTCTATGGGTTTCACATTGCAAGGCGTCGGCCCCTTCCTGCATTGGATGACGCTGGGCACTCTCTGCGTCTTCCCGGTGCTGGCGGCCTTTGTCGTCTACAAGCTCGGCAGCCTGCCCGGATCGATCGGCAGATCGCGCGGGCATCCGCAGGCCGACGCGATCAATATCTGTGGCTGGATGGGAATCATCACGATCGTGCTGTGGCCAATTGCGTTGGTGTGGGCGCATCTCGTTCCCGGCAAGCCGATCGCCGGGCCGGAGCCCGGCACGATCGAAGACCAGGCATCTCCGATGGCCAGGCTTCGGCGGCATCGTAGCGGCTCGCGGACGGCAAAGCGCGCGGTGCCGGGCGCGTTGGCGCCGCAGTGCCTAGCGAGGCGAGTGTGGTGAGAGCAACGATAAATCGGATCCGAAAATCGAGCGAGCGATGACGGGCTCAACGGAGAGAAGGTCATGAGCAGCAAGGACAATCGGGACAGGGCGAGAACGAAAGATAGCGCTCTGGACCGCCGCACGATTCTGTTGGGCGGCACCACGCTCGCGGCGGCGTCCGCGATCGGCGCAAGTGCGCCGGTCAAGATCGCGCAGGCTCAGCAGCAGCCCGCGACAACGCCATCAGGCCAGCGGCCAAACATCCTCGTCATCTTCGGAGACGATGTCGGTTACATGAATTTGTCCTGCTACGGAGGCGACATCATGGGGGTGCAGACTCCCAACATCGATCGTCTCGCAAGAGAGGGATTACGGCTCACATCGTTCTATGCGCAGCCGAGCTGTACAGCCGGACGCGCGGCATTCCTCACCGGACAATTGCCGGTGCGCACGGGGATGACCACGGTCGGGACGCCGGGTTCGCCTGCCGGCTTGCAGAAGGAAGACATTACGCTCGCGGAAATACTCAAGACGCGCGGCTATGCGACCGCCCAGTTCGGCAAGAACCATCTCGGCGATCTCGAAGAGCATTTGCCGCACCGGCATGGCTTCGACGAGTACTGGGGCAACCTTTATCACCTGAACGGAAACGAGGACCTTGAGGATCCGGATCGTCCCACCAATCCGGAATTCCGCAAGAAATTCGATCCGCGCGGCCTCGTCTCCGGCACCGCCGACGGTCCTACCAAGGACGAGGGGCCGCTCACCGTCAAGCGCATGGAGACCTTCGACGACGAGGTAGCCGCGAAGTCGCTCGACTTCCTGGACCGTCGGGCCAACGACAAAAGACCGTTCTTCCTCTGGCACAACTCAACGCGCCAGCACGTCTTCATCCATCTGAAAGAGCAGGCACGGGGACAATCCAGGGCCGGCCGCGAAGACGTGTACGGCAACGGGCTGAAGGAGCACGACGCTCAGGTCGGGCAATTGCTCGACAAGCTCATGCAAACCGGGCTCGACAAGAACACCATCGTGATCTACGCGACTGACAACGGCGCCTACCAATACATGTGGCCGGAAGGCGGTACGTCTCCGTTCAGGGGCGACAAAGGCACGACCTGGGAAGCCGGCGTCCGCGTTCCCGCGATTATCCGCTGGCCCGGCGCTCCCGGCGGACGCGTCAGCGGTGAAATCGTCGATATGACCGACCTGCTGCCGACGCTGGCAGCCGCGGCCGGCGAACCCGATGTCGTCGACAAGCTGAAAAAGGGCGCAACGTATGGCGCACGTGCCTACAAGCTCCACCTCGACGGGTACGACCAGACGGCCCTGTTCACCGGCAAGAGCGAGCAATCGGCGCGCGATTCCGTCTTTTACTACGACGAAACCGTCCTGACCGCGATCCGCTACAAGCAGTTCAAGATCACCTTCTCGGCCAAATTCGGAGATCGCTGGGACAGTCCGTTGCAGAGCTATGGCCGTCCGTTGATCACCAACCTGCTGATGGACCCGTTCGAGCGCCAAACCGGTGATGTCAACCGGCAATATTCCGAGCACAAGACCTGGGTGCTCACGCCGATCGTCGGTATCGCGGTCCAGCATCTCGCAACGTTCAAGGAATTCCCGATCCGTCAACTCGGGATGAGCGCCGACGTCGGAAAGACCATCGAGGGGGTCCAGTCGCAGATCCTGAAACTGCAGCAGGCGAACTGACGGAGCGGGAGGAAAACCGATGAAACGCAGCCAGATGTTAGCTTGCACGGCGCTCGCGGTATTCGCGTTCATGCGGCCGGACGCGTGTTTTGCGCAAGCATCAACACTCAGCAAAGCCGTGCGCGTCAGCGAAAGCATGGAGCCGGCGCTCTCGTTTCCGGCGCAGGAGCAGGCAGCGCAAAGGAAGCTGGATGCGCTGCGCGCCAGGACCGGCAAGACGCCGAATATCGTCTGGTTGCTGATCGACGATATGGGCTACGGCGATCCGGGCGCGTTCGGCGGCGGCGCATTGATTGGCGCGGCAACTCCGAACATGGACCGGCTTGCACGCGAAGGACTGAAGCTCACATCAACGTACTCGCAACCGACCTGTACGCCGACGCGTTCGGCGATCCTCACCGGGCGTCTGCCGGTGCGTACCGGCCTGACCCGGCCGATCCTCGCTGGCGACAAGATCACCAAGAATCCATGGGCGGACGAGGTATCGCTGCCGCGCCTCCTGAGCGAGGCCGGTTACACGACGGTGCTGTCGGGAAAATGGCACGTGGGCGAGAGTGAAGGCATGCGCCCGCACGAAGTCGGCTTCGACGAGTTCTACGGATATTATCCGGCACAAAAAGAGCTCTCGCAGGCGTTCGACAAGCGACGCTATCCCGATCTCGTCTTGAACCCCGAGCGACTGAAAATGTTGCATGACGCCGAGGGCGCCGGAGCGCTGATACACGGCATCAAGGGCGGCGCAACCAGGGAAGCGCAGAAAATCGCCAGCGTCGAGGACGTGGCCGAGGGCGACCGCATCGTCAAGGAATTCACCGTTAGGAAGATCGCCGAACTGGCGAGGGGCAACAAGCCTTTCTTCCTGGAGCACGCCTTCATGAAGGTGCACGGCGACAATCATCCCGCCAAGGCGTTCGAAGGCAAAAGCGCTAGCAAGTTTCAGTACAAGGATGCCGTGGTCGAGGTGGACGCCTATATCGGCGAGATCGTCAAGGCGCTCGACGACGCCGGCGTGCTTGAGAACACGTTCATCTTTGTCACGTCCGACAACGGCCCGGATCTCGGTCAATGGCCGGACAGTGGGTTCACGCCATTCAAGGGCTCAAAGACCACGCCCTGGGAAGGCGGAGTGCGCGTTCCGGGCATCGCGTACTGGAAGGGCCTGATCACGCCGGGCCGCGAGAGCGACGGGCTGTTCGATCTGATGGACTTGTTCAATACTTGCCTCAATCTCGCGGGTGTAGCGAGCAAGATTCCGTCAGACCGTTACATCGACGGGATCGATCAGACGTCGTTCTTGCTTGTCGATGATGGCAAGTCGAAGCGCGAGAAAGTCTATATCTGGGCAGGGACCGACCTGATGGCGATGCGCATGTACGAGTACAAGATTCACATGAAGGTCGTGGAGCTCAAGGGAGATTGGCAGTGGACCGACATGTCCACGATCACTAATGTCGGGCTCGCCCCTTGGCTGTTCAACCTCTACATCGATCCGAAGGAGGCCTATCCAGTCGGTCACCGGCTGAATGCATTTCTCGCTCCAATGGCCGCAGAGCTGAAGGCGCACGCGGCGACTTTCAAGAAATATCCGCCGAAGGATATCGGGCTCGGCCAATAGTCGGACGCACGGAGGGGAGGGAACTTCCGTCGAGCACGAAGCGATCTATCGGGCGATTGCGGCGCGCCAGCCGAAACAAGCACGGAACGTCTCGATTGCGTGCTGCGATAGTTGTGCTCCCTGTCATCAGGGCATCCGGGCCTCCCTGATGAATCGAACCTCGCATGACGCACGCTCACGCATGCGTTGACAGGTAGCTTTAAAGAAATACGCTGCCCGTAAATCTCAATGACGGCCCAGCGCGGCTGGAGCACGACGGGGAAAAACGCCACCATGGTTTCGCAGTCGGCACTACCGCGACGTCTGCTGGGGCGGACCGCGATTCAGGTTTCGGCGCTGGGCTTCGGCACCGCGCCGCTCGGTGATCTCTATCGGCAGCTGGATGACGGCAGGGCCATCGCCGCAGTAGAGCGCGCGTTGGCGCTGGGCATCAATCTGATCGACACCTCTCCGCTTTATGGGCACGGCCTGTCCGAGCATCGCTGCGGCACGGCGATCAGGCGGCTGCCGCGCGACCGGATTGTGCTCTGCACCAAGGTCGGCCGCTGGATGGACCCGTTTCACGGGCGAGGCAATGGCTCTGGCTTTTCCGGTGGTCAGCCACACCGGGCAGTGGTCGACTATTCCTATGACGGCACCATGCGTTCGGTGGAGCAGTCGATGTTGCGCCTTGGCACCGACCGGCTGGACCTGCTGCTGA
>WNGH01012340.1_pt1 | contig 12157 bp, 14 predicted proteins | sample 5400631 | NCBI WGS metagenome assembly WNGH01 (sample SAMN13153373, study PRJNA577476) | soil metagenome | isolation source: 115 cm soil or saprolite under Garry oak tree replicate 1 | place: USA:California | collected 2016-06-15 | reverse complement strand
CGGCAGGGCGAAGCCTTAAGGGGAAGCTGAGGGTGGCAAGTCTCGTTAAATCTTGAAACCCTCACCCTGCCTTCTCCCAGAGGGAGAGGGTGTTCCGCAATGCCTAAAACCCCACCGGACGGTAGGGGATTATCTTACGCTTGTAGGTCATCGGTGGATGTCAATCTCAGGCAAACGCCTATACCTTTGAGCTTCACCGGGTGTAATCCTCTTTATCTCGTAATGTTGTGGCTTCCGCAAAGAGCGTAGCGCAGCGAGACGACTTCAGAAGAGTAATCGCCGATGACAAGTTTTCACTGGTATGCTGTGCGGCTCAGACCGCGCTTCGAACGGAGTGTCGCCTTTTATTTGGACCGGCTATGTATCGAACACTTTTTACCGCTCCAGCGGTTCAGCCGGCAATCGATACGCGGCATCCGATCGATCGAACTGCCCCTATTCCCGGGAGTTGTGTTCTGCAATTGCGATGCGCAGATGCGCCGGTCGGTGATGACTATTCCGGGAGTACTTGCTTTTATCAATGTCATCGCTGAACAGGACATCGCGGACCTCCGGCGCATTGTTGAAGCTGGATGTCCGGTTCAGTCGTGGCCCTACACGTCGCAGGGTGCGACGATGACCATCGAGAAAGGACCACTTCGTGGCGTGAAGTGCATCCGCCATACGGCATCGGGTACGCCTCGGTTCATTTTCTCAATTCACATGCTCCATCGTTCGCTCGCCTTGAAGATTAATCACGTGTCAGGAATTCCGTATACGCGTCCGAGGTCGAAAGCAGGCTGATTCCGAAATTGCCAGAGCGCTTTACGCCCCGCACTCGTAAGCCGGTACTCGGTCTTGGGCAGACGTCCTTCGAAGTATTTTTCGCAGCCGACGTATTGAGCTTCTTCAAGTTTTCGTGCGTGCACGCTCAGGTTGCCATCGGTGGTTTTCAACAGTTCCTTAAGCTCGTTGAAGCTCATCGTATCATTTACCGCGAGCGCGCTCACAATTCCGAGACGGATAGGTTCGTGAATCAACCGGTCCAGGTTCGCCGCGCGGCTTTGAGCCGCGCGGCTGCGCAGGCTTTGCGGTTTGGAGTGGCTTACTGCTTTATTGTGTCTAGCCACCATGGCTCCTTGCGATCACAGCGCCGAAAACGATTTGCAGGCCGCCGAATCCTGCTGCCATGAACCAGTTCCCCCACGCGACCGGGCTAAAGAGCGCAACCGCACCCAGCAGCATGAAGCACACTCCCATGATGGGAACGACCTTGACGGAGAACGCTCCACCCGTTACGACGGCGACGCCGTAAAGCAGCAGCCACACGCCCGGCATAAGGCCAAACAGGGCGTTTTTGTAAAGAACAACGGTCAGGATTCCGCCGGCAATCATCGCGGGACAAAGGCTCAGTGCAAACTTCCGTCCTGCCCCATACAGCAGCGTGGATTGGAACGCCTTGGCCTTCTGCTGCATCGCCCAGCCCCCAATCGCGAGTGCGAGGATCGCTTCGCCGAGCCAACTGTCAAACCAAAGCTCCTTCGACGGGAGGCGGCTTGAAATGAGCGCGGTCAAGAGTGCACTAATTCCCATCAGAATGCCACCCCAACCCGGCACAGCTGTGAAGGAGCCCGCACGCTCCATTGTCTCTCGGATGTATTTGAGATTCTCAACCGCACGCTCATTGATGGACACCACAGTGGCGTTTTTCATCTTCATGACGATAGGGGTCCGAGCTCCTATAGTCAAGTACTTTACTACACAAAGATACTTCCTCGTGGTGATGCGATCACTTGGCCCGCGCGGAAGCATTATCGAAGGTGTAAACAAATTGAAAAGCGGCCCTCTCCCATCTGGGAGAGGGCGGCGCGACAGCCAGCGGGCTGGCGCGCCGGGTGAGGGTCGCGCGAAGCGCGAGCCCGATAGGGCGAAGCCTCAAGAGAAGTCTATTCGAATCTTGAGACCCTCACCCTGCCGTCTCCCAGAGGGAGAGGGTGACTCTTTCGCAATCCACAGCCTTTATACATCGCCCTACGGTTCAAAGAAGCCCCTAGTCCCCTACCTATTGCGCGCGGGCGCGCGTTAGGCTACTCTCAGCAAGATTGAATTTTCATACGAGGTAAGCAAAAGGAATGCCTGATCTTTTACGGGCGCTTGCGATATCCGGTTCAATACTCATTGCCGTTGTTATTTTCATCGTGATTGTGAGCTACGTTACTGTCCGGCGAGGCGAAGTGGCAATGGCAGAGGACGTCAAGCGGAGCGGAGGCGGCTCAGCACATCACTAACTCGCAACTCTCGAGCGGAATCATAATGGTGAGAACCCAGTGGCCACCACCACTTCTGATCCGGACAGTACACGGTTTCCACCCGCCGCCTGAAGTGCGAGCCGACAAGGCGGAGCCTCAAAAAAGCCGCTGCGGATTATTCCCCGAAAGCGCCCATAGCACGAAATTTCTTATGACGGCAATCGACGAGCTCGTCCGGACTGGCGTTCTGCAATTCACGGAGCTGGCGTTCGAGTACTGAACCGAGGCATTTCGCCATTCCGGCTGGATCGTTTTGAGCGCCCCCTTCAGGTTCGGGAATGATCTCATCAATCAAGTGACACCGCTGGAGATCTCCAGGAGTGAGCTTCAAGGCTTCGGCGGCTTCGACCGCATGTAGTTGATCGCGCCACAGGATAGCCGAGCAGCTTTCGGGAGCGATAACCGAATAGATCGAGTATTCGAGCATGTTTACGCGGTCGCCGACGGCGATTGCGAGAGCGCCTCCCGAGCCTCCCTCACCCGTGATGGTTGCGATGACCGGCACACGAAGCTGAGACATTTCCCTTAAGTTATATGCGATAGCTTCCGCCTGCCCGCGCTCTTCAGCGTCAATGCCAGGGTACGCTCCCGGCGTATCAATGAATGTCAAAATGGGCCGGTTGAATTTCTCGGCGATTTTCATGACGCGGAGAGCCTTGCGGTAGCCTTCAGGTTTAGGCATTCCGAAGTTCCGGTATTGACGCTGTTTGGTGTCCTTTCCCTTCTGGTGGCCCAGCATGCACACGGGCCGGTTGCCCAAGCTACCGAAACCGGCGACGATGGCGGGATCGTCGGCGAATCTCCGATCCCCGTGCATCTCGACAAAATCCGGGCACAGGTGTTGTATGTAGTCCAGAAAGTAAGGACGTTGCGGATGACGTGCGAGCTGTACCTTTTGGTACGCTGAGAGCTGATCCATATTCTAAGTCCCGCTCTGGGACTCCGTTGAATCCAATGGACGGCCCCGTAGATTAGACGTAATCCATGGCGGGGCCTATTTTAGGACAGTTGCACGGTATTGCGTCCGCAGATGCGTTCGACGGACTCCACGAACTCACGGTCCGGGGAGATCTTCACGTAAGGGTTCGGCCGGACCAGCGCGGTAAACCGACCGGGAAATTCTAGCTCAAAGATTACTTCGGCCGAGCCTCTTTTTTCGTCAATGATCGGCTGAAGCCGCTCGGCAAGGTCCGGAGGGGCAATTGAGCCGTCGATTCGAATCGTTACGATCCGGCTCAGCACTTCTTTCACGCGTTCCATCGGAAGGAGATCGGTGGCCAAAATTTTGCTCGACGATTCGTCGTTGTCGAGTTTGCCGCGAACGAATACAGGTGCATCGACTTCAAGCAGACGCTGAACCTTTGTGTAGATTTCCGGAAAAACCAGCACCTCCACGATTCCTTCCCAATCTTCGAGCAGAATCACACACATCGCATCGCCCTTTTTGGTCCGCATGAGGCGGATGGCGGAGACCAGACCTCCAATCGAGACATCGAATCCGGAAGGCTTCTCCGACAGAACTCCTGTGGTCGCATTTCCATACGTCTTGACTTCATTGGTGTATTTCCGAAGGGGATGTCCCGTGATGTAGAAGCCCAGCGTTTCCTTTTCATGCTTCAGCTTCAAACCCTCCGGCCAGGGATCGGCTGGATCAAGGCCGTTATTGCGGTTGCCCACAACAGTAATCATTCCGAATAACCCGCCTTGCCCTATTTCCCTCTCGCGCTGCTTGCGCTGCCCCCAGTCCATGGCCCGATCGATATTCGCGTAGAGCAGAGATCGATCTGTCTCGATACTGTCGAACGCCCCTGCCTTGACGAGGCTTTCAATAACGCGTTTGTTTACGGTGCGAAGATCAACCCGCTCACAGAAATCGAAAAGCGATTCGAAAGGTTTGGAGGCGACGATGGACGTAATGGCCGTTTCTCCAACGTTCTTAATCGCTGCGAGGCCGAAGCGGATGCCGTCTTTCGTAGGCGTGAAATGCACATCGCTGGAATCGATGTCGGGAGGCTGGATGGCGATTCCCATGTCGCGGCATTCGTTGATGTACTTAACAACCTTGTCCTGGTTTCCACGTTCACTCGTCAGAAGTGCCGCCATAAAGTATTGGGGGTGGCGCGCCTTCAAATAAGCCGTACGATAGGCCAGAACGGCATACGCCGCCGAATGCGACTTGTTGAAGCCGTATCCGGCAAATTGCTCCATCAGGTCGAAGATTCGGGTGATCTTCTTCTCATCTTTGAATCCTTTGGCACGCGCACCGCCCAAGAATTTTTCGCGTTGTGCGGCCATTTCTTCGGCCTTCTTCTTCCCCATCGCACGGCGCAGCAAATCCGCCTCACCTAGCGAATAGCCGGAGATGACATTGGCAATTTGCATCACCTGTTCCTGGTAAACGATAACGCCGTATGTCTCCTCGAGGACTGCCGTCAGCTCCGGCAATTCGTACTCGATCTTTTTTACGCCATGTTTGCGCTTGATGAAATCGTCGATCATGCCGCCGCCAATAGGGCCGGGGCGATATAGCGCATTGAGAGCAGTGAGATGTTCGATGCTGGAAGGCTTGAACTTGCGAAGGATGTCTTTCATGCCCGAACTTTCAAACTGAAATACGCCGTCGGTCAAACCGGCCGAGAAAAGCTCGTACGTTTTTTCGTCATCGAGCGGAACCGTGTCCATATTCAGGTCGAGACCTTCGTACAGCTTCAGCATTTTCAGCGTATCGTCGATGATCGTTAGCGTCGTAAGGGCGAGAAAATCCATCTTAAGCAGCCCGATTTTCTCGACATCCATCATCGGATACATTGTCGTGATTTCATCTTTGTTCGACTTGTATAGAGGAACAAAGTCTGTCAAGGGCTGAGGTGAAATCACCACACCGGCGGCATGTGTGGAAGCGTGCCGCGCCAGGCCTTCGAGCCGTTTGGCAATTTCGATGAGTTCCTTGACCCGGCCATCACTTTGAATCAAAGCCTTCAGGTCGGCACTCTGATCCATCGCCTTCTCGAGCGTAATGTGCAACTCCGCCGGAACCAATTTGGCGATTCTGTCGACTTCGGCATAGGTCATCTCCAAGCCCCGGCCCGTATCTCGAATGACGCCACGTGCAGCCATAGTACCGAAAGTGATGATCTGCGAAACATTCTCGCGCCCGTACTTTTTTGTCACGTAATCGATAACAGCAGCCCGCCGGTTCATGCAAAAATCGATATCGATATCCGGCAACGTCACGCGCTCGGGATTGAGAAAACGCTCGAAGAGAAGTCCGTACTGCAGCGGATCCAAGTCAGTTATCCGCATACAATAGGAAACCAAACTGCCTGCGGCCGAACCACGGCCGGGGCCTACTGGAATGTCGTTTTCCCGAGCGTACCGGATAAGATCCCAAACAATCAGGAAGTATCCCGAGTACTTCATTCCTTGAATGATCCGAATTTCTTCTTCCAGGCGGGCTTCGTAGGCGGAAAGTGGATTTTTGAGCAGCCCGCGGCCGGCAAGCGGTTTCAGAAGTTCCAGCCGGTCCTGAAAACCGTCGTGGACGATTTTCGCAAAGTAGGTGTCGATCGTATAGCCCGGCGGAACTGTGAATTCCGGAAAGGGATTTTGAACCTTCTGAAGCTGGAGACAGCAGCGTTCGGCGATCTCGACGCTTTGATCGAGGACGAAGGGAAGCTCGCCGAATACACGGTTCATTTCTTCTCGCGTCTTGAAGTAGAACTGATCCGTGTAAAACTTCATCCGGTTTGGATCGTTGACAGTCTTCCCCGTTTGGATACACAACAGAATGTCATGGGCCCGGCAGTCATCCTGCTGCATGTAGTGACAGTCGTTGGTTGCGACCGGACGAATTCCAGTGCGTTCCGATATCTGCAGCATATCGGGGATGATTTTGCGTTGTTTCTCCAGGCCGTGATTGTGGATCTCCAGGAAGAAACGGTCTCGGCCGAAAATGTCCAGATATTCGCCGGCCGCTCTTTCCGCCTGGTCCGCGCGCCCACCCAGGACGTTTGAAGCCACTTCGCCGTTTAGACAGGCCGATAGGCCGATGAGTCCTTCGCTGTGCTGGCTGAGCAGGTCCTTATCAATTCGTGGTTTGTAATAGAAACCTTCAAGGTACCCTTTCGAAACAAGCTTGACGAGGTTCTGGTACCCTCTCTCGTTTTCACAGAGAACAATCAGATGATGCGGGCGGCCGCTGGCGGGATCGCGATCGAACCGGCTCGTCTTCGCGATGTACATCTCGCAGCCAATGATCGGCTTGACACCGTACTTGGTCGTGGCTTCGTAGAATCCGATTGCGCCAAAAAGATTTCCATGATCGGTCACAGCCACCGCCGGCATTTTGTATTTGGCAGCAGTCTTGGCCAGCGTGTCGTGATCGCAGGCTCCATCGAGAAGACTGAAACCCGAATGCAGATGGAGATGAACGAACGTTGACATAGTTTCTAAGTATTCCCCTCCTCGCAGAGGAAGGGAATCCCAGCGAGATTAACAACCCCTACTCCCATTCAATCGTCGCCGGAGGTTTGGATGTGATGTCATAGACGACGCGGTTGATTCCCTTTACTTCGTTGACGATCCGATTCGAGATCACCGCCATCACATCGTATGGAAGCCGAACCCAATCGGCCGTCATACCGTCGGCACTGTGGACAGCGCGAACGGCGAGCGTGTGTTCGTAGGTTCGAATGTCGCCCATGACGCCGACACTCTTTACGGGAAGAAGCACACCGAAAGATTGCCAGATCTGCCGGTATAGGCCGGCCCTTTTGATCTCAGAAACCAAGATGTCATCCGCGTCTTGGAGCATATAGACGCTTTCCCGTGTAATCTCGCCCATGATTCGCACAGCAAGACCGGGTCCCGGAAACGGCTGCCGCCACACCACGTCTTCTGGGAGCCCGAGTTGAAGCCCGACACGCCGTACCTCATCCTTGAACAGCTCGCGTAACGGTTCGATGAGCTTCAGATGCATTCGTTCCGGCAAACCGCCCACGTTATGGTGCGATTTAATCGTCTGCGAGGGCCCCTTCACCGAGACGGATTCGATGACATCCGGGTACAACGTCCCCTGCACAAGAAAATCGACAGAACCAATCCGCTGTGCTTCCTCTTCAAAAACACGAATAAACTCATTCCCGATCAGCTTCCGTTTTTTCTCCGGATCGGTAACACCGGCGAGCATGTTCAAAAAGCGTTCAGACGCATCAATACCTTGAATGTTGAGATGGAGATTGTCCTTCAGCATCGAAAGGACTTTCTCGTATTCATTCTTTCGCAGCAATCCGGTGTTAACGAAAACGCCGACGAGACCATCGCCGATCGCTCGTGAAACCAGAGTCGCGGCGACCGTTGAATCCACCCCGCCGCTGATTGCGCACAGCGCACGGCCATTGCCGATCTGGTTGCGAATGCGGTCGACGGCCGTTTCGATGAACGAGCCCACTGTCCAATCCCCCCGGCATCGGCATACATCAAACACGAAACGGCGCAGCAGTGCTTCTCCGTTTTCCGTGTGGGCGACTTCGGGATGAAACTGAACACCGAAAACTTTCCGGACCGGATCTTCCATAGCCGCAATTGTCGTGTCCGTACGGGCTGTCACTTCAAAGCCCGGGGGAGCCTCGAGGATGCGATCTCCGTGACTCATCCAGACGCGGCGCATACCATCGAGGAGGCATGATGGCCGAACTGATTCCAGAGAGCGCGATCCATATTCGCGCTGTGCGGCAGATTCAACACGTCCGCCGAATTCTTTTCCGATCAATTGCATCCCGTAGCAGATTCCCAAAATGGGGATTCCGAGCTTGAGAATGGCCGGATCGCAAACTGGCGCGCCCGTTTCGTAAACCGAAGACGGGCCGCCGGACAACACAATACCTTTGGGTTGTTGCGCCTTCAGCTTCTCAAGAGAAATGCTGAAAGGGACGATTTCTGTGTAGACGTTCGCTTCCCGAATCCTGCGGCCGATGAGTTGTGTATATTGTCCACCGAAATCGATGATGAGAATTGTTTCAAACTTCGACGACATTCTGCCTCATTATAACAACCGCCGAGAACCTCACGACGAGCAGGTAACTGTGCAGGACAGTCATAAAAGCCATCCCGACAGTCGCTGTTCCGAGCATCAGCAGTGCATCCCTCCACCCCGAGACACTCAAGAAACCCACACCGACCATCAGAGCGCACGATCCACTGATCATCGTTTCAAACAACAACAGAATTCCTATCAGACCAGCGACCCGAAAGAGGTCCGTTCCGAGAAGCTCAATAGCATCGCTGCGAACGAGCGTCTCTATGGTCGTGAGCAGAAACCCCAGCGCAGCTAGCGTAAGGACGACAATAAGCGCTGCGCCTCTCGTGTCCGGCCACATTTGACCCCATTCCGCAAACGGACTGACAACATAGCGCGAGAAACAAATGGCTCCGAAGGCAAGTCCAGCGTTCGTAAGGAAGAGGGTCCAGCGTTCGTAAGGAAGAGGCACTTCAGGACGCTTGCCACAAGGAAGGTGCCAAACCTCTCCCCCTGGGAGAGGTCGGCACGACAGCCAGCGGGCTGGCGCGCCGGGTGAGGGTCACAGGTCTCGCCGAATCTTGAAACCCTCACCCGGCGCTTCGCGCCTCCCTCTCCCAAAGGGAGAGGGAGGATCTTCGCTCGAAACGCCGCTTCAAAAACAAACCAGATCACTAGTGACAAGAACAGTACCACGGCGAGGGCCCCGAAGATTTGCGCCCGGTGAACCGCCGAAAACTCGCGGAGAAGGGCGAAAGCCACGGCAGTATTGACAGTGTTATTGGCTGTATCCAGCCAACCAACCGACCGGAACCTGGATCCAAACCAGGCGGCTACCAAAAGCAGGGCTGTTGCCGTCAGGACGAACCAAATTGCCTTCCAGACGAGATCGAGAAACACGACACCGAGACGGCGATGGGCCAACCGAAACGCGCCGCGAAGCAAATCATCCAGCATCACATTTCTAGAGCAGGCGCCAACATGATCTGCTCTGCGGTTTGGATCGCATTCGAGGCTGCGATTCGCAGATTGTCTGCCACCACCCACAGCGCGTAGGTGTCGCTGGTCGACAGATATTGCACGCGGCCTATATGGATTCTTTCGGTACCCACCACACCCACAGGTGAGGGGCCTCCTACAAACGAGCCGGTCGAGAAATACGTGTTGCGTCGAAGCTGCGCCGACAATTCCTCGGGTGGGGGCGCAGCCAGTAACCGGACAAAAATAGAAAACGCGTGCGAATGAAACACCGGGGCCTGGACGGCTGAGATGAGAGGTTGCGGAAACGTCTTTCCGAGAATTTCGGCGAGCTGTTCCGCGATCCGGCACTCGGTTCGCACCGCGGTTTCCGCTTCCGGCAGAATGTTGAAAGCAAGCTGGCCCCGGAAGATCTTGTTCTCCACCTTTTGGAAATTCAAAAGATTAACAGTTTGTTCTTGAAGTTCATCCACGCCGGCGTTGCCGCGTTCGGAGGCCGGCTCGAGGACGGTAACGGCGGCGGACTGCACTGCGAATTTGTTATGCAGCTCCGATAACACCCGGCCCAGAACAATGGCCGCGGGATGCGGATTCACGTAATAACCTTTTCGGCGGAGTACCCCCGCACCCGATATTCCGTGAAGAAAAAGGATGCCCGTTTGGCCGGTCTGTGTCAGGTCGATCGTCAACTCCGGGAATGGCGCGCCGCTCGCCAGATACGATTGCATGATCTCGGGGCTGCACGTGAAGAATGCAATGTCGATATCTTGGAGAGCCTGAGGCGCAATGACCTGCGTTATCTGAATGGCTCCAGCGAACTCCTGAAGCAGCCCGGCATATTCTTCGGTTTCAAGCAGAGCTAGCCGGCCAACGGGTAGGCCACGATCGTCCAGCATTTGACGCAGTTCTTTACCTAAAAGGGAGGTGGACCCAACGATCACAATATTCGGAGATTTGCGCAGCCGATCCTGGTTCATCTAACTTTTGATGTTACCATGCACAGGCTCGGAACGGCCGGCGCTGGACGGCAGGAAACGGCGGACGGTATGTACGAGTTCGTAAATCAGGCCGGAACTGACGTAAAGCGACGCCATCACGAGCAGCATGATCTCCGAATACAAATAAATCAGGCTGATCAGCATCGCGGTTCCGAACAGAGCACGACTGGGACGGGCTTTGTGGACATCAAATTCCTTGAAGCTGTAATACCGTACGGTACTGATCATCAAAAAGGCCATAAATAGTATTAAGAACGACCACAAGAGTGCTGATCCCACCATCAACGTCGGCGTTTTGAAGAAATGCACAACCGCCGCGATCATTGCGGCTGCGGCCGGAATCGGTAGGCCGACAAAGTAACGTTTCGAACTCGTTTCGGACTTGGCCTGCAGATTAAAACGCGCCAAGCGAAGCGCTCCACAAACGACAAAAGCAAAGCTGGCCAGCGATCCAAGTTGATGCACGTGCCTGGCAGCACTGCCTTCGATGCCCTCACTGGCGCCGAAACCCCAGTTGAAAGCCAATACCGCTGGAGCGATGCCGAACGTGACGACATCGGCCAAGGAGTCGAGTTGGAGACCAAAGTCGCTCGTGGTTCTCGTTAAACGGGCAATGCGGCCATCGAGTCCATCGAGAATGTAGCCGATTCCGATGAGCACGGCAGCATAGTCCCAATTTCCACGGAGCGTCGAGATGACGGAATAATACCCGCAAAAGATGTTTCCGATCGTGAAAAGGCTGGGAACGATTGAAAGTCCGGTTCGGATCCGAGTCCGATCTTGAATACGCCGTCTTGGCCGTCTTCCAAGCATAAATTCCTTTTCGTTCTACAAGATGATTCCGATGGGCGTCGATCCCCCGAGAACCCGCGCGCCCGCTCGAACGGTGACGTCGGTACCGGCAGGAAAAAGCACGTCCACTCGGGAGCCAAATCGGATCAATCCAATTAATTCTCCTTTCGCCACTGTATCGCCCACTTCTTTCCAGCATATGACCCGCCGCGCGATAATACCCGCAATTTGCGTGAAGACAAGCTTCACATCCCCGCGGCTGACCATAATCGTGTTGCGTTCATTTTCGACACTCGCCGCATGCTTAAAGGCCGGTTTGAACTTGCCCCGTTTGTAATCGATCGCTTCGATTCGTCCCCCTATCGGGCTGCGGTTCACATGCACATCAAAAATTGAAAGAAAGATGCTGAGTTTCGTTACGTTGCCTACTCGTTCTATTTTTACTATCCTGCCGTCTGCGGGTGAAACGATTACCCGAGGATCCGACGGAATTTCGCGCGCCGGATTCCGGAAGAAGAATCCCACAAATCCTGAGAGCAATAGCAATAAAACTACCGCCACGTACAAACCCAAAACAGCAGCCAGACTGGCCGAAATCAGCAACGGGACAATCAAGCTCAATGCGTCTTTAATAATCATGATTCGGGTAAAGGAGAGCGCGGCAGTCTTCAGGAGAAATTCGGGGTCAGACGGGTGAATTCCCTATTTTTTCAATTGCAAAAATAGGGAATTCACCCGTCTGACCCCGAATTTCTAGGTATGTTGATGACTCAGTTCCCTCCGGAACTTCTGGATCATGGAGTTCATCTGGTCTTTCAGGTGAAGCTTCTTTTTCTTTAGCCGGATTTCTTCCAGATGATCTCGTTCTGTCATATGATGGCGACTCTGCAGTTCGTTGAGCTGCCCCTCGTAGAGCTTGTGTTCTTCAACCAGACGGCGAAACTCTGGGTTGGAGGACATCAGGTGCTCCTTGATCTCCTCCTCCTTCATCATCATCGCGCTCCTCCTGTTATGATTACGAAGTTTTGAGCTTATGGCCACCGTAACATACGCATCCACGCACTTCAATCCGAAATATCGAGTTC
>WNGH01011224.1_pt1 | contig 12157 bp, 5 predicted proteins | sample 5400631 | NCBI WGS metagenome assembly WNGH01 (sample SAMN13153373, study PRJNA577476) | soil metagenome | isolation source: 115 cm soil or saprolite under Garry oak tree replicate 1 | place: USA:California | collected 2016-06-15 | reverse complement strand
TGTTCCAGAATATGGCAATGGTACATATAGCGGCCGGTGAAGCCATCGAAGGTGGCCGCGATCGTGACCATTTCCCCCGGGTTGACCCGCACGGTATCTTTCCAGCCCTCTTCGTTGGCATCGAGTGTGCCATGCGCCTGAAAGCTGACCGGGGTTGTCGTGCCTCCCGTTTCTGGCTGGAAGCCCTCCTTATTATACAGGTCTCGCGAGAGCGCCTGGAACTGGACGAGATGCACATGGAAGGGATGGGTATCTTCCGTGAGATTGAGGACATGCCAGACTTCGGTCGACCCGTAGGCGATGAACCAGTTGACCATGTCCTCAAAGTGCGTGGCGACGGTGCGATACTGCCAGGTGGTTCCCTGCTCGTCGGTGATCGAAAGCCTCACTTCTCCCCCGGTGGCCTCGCCGCTGCGCACGAGCGCCAGTTCATGGAAGGTGAGCATGCCGTCGGGATACTCGACCATCGCCACGATGCGGTGCCGGTGAGCCGGAGGTAAGCGGTCGTGGGCGAGTCTGCGATACGAGGGAGACAGCACCTCCGGCAGGACGAAGGGATCCTCCACCGGCTGCGCGGAGACGCGGAACTCCATCACCTCCGGGTGCGGCAGCCGGTTGTCCGGGTCGGGTGTTCCCGCCGGTTGGGTCGCCGGAGCGTTGTCGAACGGGGCGCCGGCGGTGTTGACCAGCCTCAGACTCTGTCCTTGCAGCGAGCGAAAGTCGACGATCAGATCGGCGCGCTCGGCAGGCGCAAGTGTGAGACCATTGGCTGGCAGGTCCACGGGCTGCCCAAGCAGGCCACCATCGGTGCCAAGCTGCTTGATGAGGTGATGCACCGGCGTCCCGCTCTCATCGAGCAGCACGAAGCGGTAGATGCGCGCGTTGGAGCCATTGAGGATGCGGAAGCGGTATTGTCGCGCTTCGACCGGCAGATACGGCCAGATGGTGCCGTTGACGAGCGTGAAGGGACCGAAAAACTCCATCGTGCCATCTTCGACCTTGTGCAGCAGGCGGCCGGTGAGCGAGCCATCGGGTGCGGTCTCCAGGTTGCGGTCCTGGATCAGCAAGGGGATCTCGTAGGGGCCGGCGGGCAAGTGCAGCGCGGCTTCCTCGGCATCGCGGATGAGGTACAGCCCGGCCAGGCCGGCATAGACGTTGAAGCGGGTGATGCCCATGGCATGGTCGTGATACCACAGCAGGGTCGCCTGCTGGTCGTTGGCGTAGTCGCTCGTGGTGACCTGGCCGGACAGCGAGGCGTTCTCGGTCCAGCCATCGCTTACGGCAGCCGTGCGACCGCCATGCAGATGCACCACCGTCCAGGGCTGAAGACTTGCCACGGTCGCATTGGCCGGCCTGCCGCTGCGGCCGGGCTCATTCTGCGTCTCGTCTGGGGCCGTGACGGCGGTGATGGGATAGGGCTGGTCCGAGGGGAGCGCGTTGATCCATTCAATCTGCACATGTTGTCCTCGCCAGACCTCAATGATGGGCCCTGGCAGGGTGCCCTCGTAGGTCCACACCTCGCTGGGTGGCAGTTCCGTGTGCAGTTGGAGCTGCGCGGGACGCATCTGCACGCGCAGGGAATACCGTTGATCGTCCATCTGTTGTGGATGCAAGGTGGGGGGAACCCGCAAACAATCCTTGAACTTGGTCAGCGACGTTGTTGGTTGTGTCATGCTGCTATGCCTCCTGAATAGCGTGATGCTTGTCATGATGCAGCTGCATCGTCTGTGTATCGATCTACGACTCCAGCGCGTTGTAGTCGTAAGGAAGTGGCGGTAACGTGAATGCCATAGGATGTTTCTCCTTTCACTCTACGATCATAGGTGTTGGAGGTTCGTTGCGTACCTCTTGAGGCAGTTCGTTCGCATGTTCGTGATACTGATCAAATCCCATAGTTGTATTCCTTTCTTCTGTCTTTTTGTTTTCTTTTTCACAGGAGCTTGTTCCAGACGGCACTGTATTTGGTAAAGCCCGGCTTAGGGGTCGAACCGATACAGCAGCATCCCCTGGCGGGCGGCGAGCGACTGTCTACCCGGTACTGCAAAAAGATAGCTTACGGCATAGAGCGGCGAGCCTCTTTTCGCGCTTTCCTGTTGGAGCTTCTCTGCCAGGCGAGACATAAACGGGGCTGCCGCAAAAATGAAGACCGCTTTTGCCTCTGGCGGTAAAGGAGTAGACCAGAAGTCACACAGCACAATGTTGACCTGGCCGCCAAAACGCCGGCAGCGGAGCTTTGAAAGCCCCCACAGCAGCGGGTTCATCTCGTAGCCGTAGGCGACCAGACCGCGATGAACCGCTGCCAGCAAGAACGTGCCATCACCCGAACCCAGGTCGACGACCGTTGCGCCCTCCGGAAACCTGAGCAGGTCCAGCGCTACAGCAATTTTCCCCCGCGGCGTCGGGACATAGGGCGGGCCAACACATACCGTCAATGCAAACAGGAACAGAATTCCCGCCGCCAATACCAATACTAGTCCCATCAGTCTTTCCCTCAGTGGCACGCCGATCTCGGCGGCTTTCGCCCTGGCCGCCCCAACACCGCCAGCGCCCCTCGGTCGTCAGTACCGGCTTCGTGGCGGTGTAGGTGGCTCTCTCTTATGTTGTCATGATCTGTTCCACAGGAAGGCAAGGCTACGCCGGCAGCCGGTTCTCGGGCCGGAAGACCTCCCGGCCCAGGGTGACCAGCAGTGTGGCCACCACGCCGACGATCAGGATGGCCCCTGAGGCTCCCCGCAGCGAAGCCAATCCACCCAGGAAATTGATCATGGCGAGGACGACCATGGTCAGGCTCACGCCGATCAAGATCACTACGTCGCCGACGAAGAAATTGTAGACGGCCAGGATGGCTCTCCAGATGGCTCGCAGGACGCTATTCATTGTTGCACCCCCTTCTCTGGAACGAGTGTGGTAGCCGGCGAGGTCGCTCTTGCCTTCACCAGGCGCGGCAGGCGCAACCGGATGCCGGTAATCAGCAGGCCCGAGACGACCAGGTAGAGGGCCGCCAGGATGAGCAGAAACAGGTCGGCGAAGGGCCAGGTAATGCCGAAACTCTCGCCTCCCCAGAAGGTGCCAAAGGTGGTGAGCATGATGCCGACCACAAACTTTAAGCTGTTCTCGGGGATGCGTTTGAGGGGTGCCTGCACTAGGGCGCCGACCGCGATCACCAGCACGCCTGCCCCCAGCGCACCCAGGGCCGCGTTGCCAATGCCGCCTGCCCCGCTGCCGCCGAAGGAAATGACGATGAAGGCCACTTCCAGTCCTTCCAGCAGCACCGACTTGAAGGAGAGCAGCACCCCGAACGTATCGAGGCCGGTCTTCGGCGGTTCCCCGCGTGCGCGGGCCTCGGCCAGGTTGGCTTCGTAGGCGGCCTGTTCATCATGGATGAGTTTGAGCCCGCTGTAACGTTGAATGGCATTCTTGAGCCATTTGAGGCCAAACAACAGCAGCAAGAAGCCCACCACGAAGCGTAAGACTTCAATGGGCACATAGGTGACTAGGGCTACGCCCAGGGTGGCGACGATCACCGCCAGCACCGCGGCGGCACCAAGCGCACCTAGAATCGCACTGCGCCAGGTGGTGGTGATGCCCGCCACCAGCACCAGCGTAAACGCCTCCACAAATTCGACCGCCGAGGCGAGAAAGGCGGCGATCACAATAGCCCATTGCATCGGGGTGTTCCTCCTGCTAAAAACAAGGCCAGATCGGGAGCAACGAAGGGCCATTCCTCGTCGCTCACATCACGAGGGTAGGGTTTTCTGGTGGTCATGGAATCATTTCCTCCTCATTGATGGCGTTTTGTCAGCGCTAAAGTGGTTAGACATAGTAGCTCCTTTCGGTTCTAGGTTGGGCCGAGCACAGCGCTCGACCTGCGTATTGCGCTTGAGAGCCGCTTACGTGATACTAGGTCTGCACGGTCACATCCCTCTCGTATCTGCTGTTCGAAAGTATAGAAGGGGAGGCGCACGAAAGTCAGTGTCCATGACATCTCATGTCGCTTCATATCGGCTCCCTTCTCCACCAGCCGAGCGCAGAGACCCTCCCAGACGACCTTTTTGCGGCAGGTCCCGCTCGCCGGAGCTTGGTGGAGCACGAGAAATCTGGTATGATAGAGGCGGAGCAAGGCAGAGGTGATCTGAGCTCGCTTGGTAGGACCCAGATCACCGCGACGGGCGTTGACCCGGCTTCGAGCCACACCCGACAGATTCCAGTATACTGGTGGAACCTGGGGAAGTCACGGCCCATGAGCTTCCATGACGCTTCACATCGCTTCACAGTGGTGCGCTCGGCCGGGTCACGCGGAAGGGAGATCGCCCGTGAAGAGCTATTCGTATCGCGAGCGCGACTATGCCTTCGGGCAGCTGATCCTCACGCTGCGCACCCGCATCGGCTTGACCCAGGAGGGCCTGGGCGAGCGGCTCGGGGTGTCGCGGCGAGCGGTGGCCCACTGGGAGGCAGGTCTCAATTATCCGGACATTGAACATCTCCAGGCCTTGATAGCGTTGGGGGTCCATCAGCGCATCTTTCCCGCCGGGCAGGAGGCCGAGGAGATCCGTGCGCTGTGGCGGGCGGCGCACCAGAAGGTGCTGCTGGATGAGGCCTGGCTCGCCAGCGTGCTCGGCGGCAGGCGTCCTGCGCTGACCTTGCTGCACCCGGAGCCGCTGGAGGCAGCCCGACCGGCAGAGCTGCCTTCAACTGCTCAGCTACCGCCTACGCCACTGCTGGATTGGGGAGAGGCGCTCTCCGTCCCCAGCTTCTATGGCCGCGAGGCGGACCTGGCCACGCTCCTGCGCTGGGTAGTCGAGGAGGGCTGCCGGCTGGTAAGCGTGCTGGGCCTGGGCGGCATCGGCAAGTCCGCTCTGGTGGTGCGCGCCATGCGCGAGTTAGCCTCCCACTTCGAGGTGGTGCTCTTTCGCTCCCTGCGGGATGCCCCCTCCTGTGAAGCGTTGCTCTCGTCCTGCCTGGCGGTGCTGGCGCCCGAGCCGCAGGATCTCTTGCACGAGAGCCTGGAGCGGCGCCTGAGCCGGTTGCTTGCGGAACTGCGGCGCCGACGCGTGCTGCTGGTGCTCGATAACCTGGAAGTGTTGCTAGTAGAAGGCGAGGCGCTGGGGCGGCTGCGTCCGGGCTACGAGGGCTATGGGCAGCTGCTGGAGCAGGTGGCGCACACGGAGCACCAGAGCTGCCTGCTGCTGACCAGCCGCGAGCACCCGGCCGCGCTGCGCGCCCTGGAGAGTCGGCGCGCCCTCGTGCGCTCCTTGCGCCTCTCCGGGCTGGAGGCTTCGGCCTGCGCGCAGCTGTTGGGCGAGCACGAGCTGCTCGGCTCCCCCGAGGAGTACGCCCGCCTGGCAGAGCGCTACGCGGGCAACCCGCTGGCCTTGGGCATCGTGGCCGAGACCATTGCCGACCTCTTTGGCGGGGCCATCTCCCCGTTCCTCTCGGGAAGCACGATCCTCTTTGGCAGCATCACTGCCCTGCTCTCGGAGCAATGGGAGCGGCTCTCGGCGCTGGAGCAGACGCTGCTCTGGTGGCTGGCCATCCTGCGCGAGCCGGTGACGCTGGAGGAACTGCAAGCGGTGCTGGTGACTAGGCTTGCGCACGCACAGATCTTGGAAGCCGTGGATGGGCTGCGGCGGCGCTCGCTGGTGGAGCGGGGACAGCGCGCCGGCAGCTTCACCCTGCACTCGGTGGTGCTGGAGTTCATGACAGACCGGCTGGTCGAGGAGGCCAGTCAGGAGATCGAGCAGGGCCGGCTCGCGCTGTCCATCCAGCATGGCTTCGCGCCAGCCCAGGCCAAGGACTACGTACGGCAGACCCAGGAGCGCCTGCTCGTGGCTCCCGTGCTGGCTCGGCTGCAGAGCGTGTATCTGGGGCACGTCGAGGTGGAGCTGCGCTTGCGCTCCCTGCTCTCTGAGGTGCGCAGGTGGGACGAGGACCGGCAGGGCTATGCCCCAGCCAATCTGGTGGCGCTGCTGCACGTGCTGCGCGGGGACCTGCGGGGGCTGGATTTGTCGCGGCTGGTCTTGCGCAGCGTGCATCTGCAAGGGGTCCAGATGCAAGATGCGAGTCTCTCCGGGTCGCTGATCCAGCAGAGCGTCTTTACGGAGACCTTCGATGCCATTTGGCCAGTCGCCATTAGCAAGAGTGGGCAGTACTGGGCCGCCGCTGGTCGGCGTGGCGAAGTGCGGCTGTGGCGAGAGTTCGGCCAGACCTTGCACCTGACCTGGCAGGCGCATACCGACATCGTGATGTCTCTCGCCTTCAGCCCGGACGAACAGCGGCTTTCCAGCGGGAGCTTCGATGGCAGCGTCAAGCTCTGGGGCGTCGAGAGTGGAGCCTTGCTCTGGTCGGGCCGTCATCCTAAGAGCACCCTCTGCCTGGCCCTTGCCCCCGATGGCCATCAGTTCGCCAGCGGAGGGGCTGATGCGACCGTCCGATGCTGGGATGCGCAACTGGGCACCCTGCTCGAGGAGCTGCCGCATCCCGGTGCGGTCTTCGCGCTGGCCTGGAGCCCGGATGGGCACCTGCTCGCCAGTGGAGACACCGTGGGCACGATTCGGCTGTGGGAGAGGCAGCCGAGCGGGCCGACTCGCTGCGTGCAGACGCTTGAGGCACATAGCAACTGGGTGCGCGGCCTGGCCTTTGCCCCCGACGGCAGCGTTCTTGCCAGCGCCAGCTGGGATGGCAGCGTCAAGCTCTGGGAGTGGGGAGAGCAAGGCCGCCTGCGCCTACGCCAGCGGCTTTCGGGGCATACCGAGCAGGTGAATTGCGTGGCCTGGAGTCCAGATGGAAGGACGCTGGCCAGTGGCAGCAATGACCACACAATCCGGCTATGGGAGGCCCAGGAGGGCCGAACGCGACTGGTGCTCTCGGGCCATAGCGGCGTGGTGGAAGGCCTTGCCTTCACCTCTGACAGCGGCAGCCTGCTCAGTGGCAGTGAGGATGGCACGCTGCGGCTGTGGGACGTGCAGCGGGGCGAGCCGTTGCGCGTGCTGCAGGGCTACACAGCCGCCCTCTACGACCTGGACTGGCGTCCCGATGGCACAGCAATTGCGAGTGCCGGCTTCGATAGCGTCGTCAGCCTGTGGCAGGGGGAAGGCCTCGCAGAGGGAAGGCCGCCAGAGCTCTGGCGCGGCCATGCGTGGAGCGTGTGTGGCGTGGGGTGGCGTCCCGATGGCGGCCTGCTGGCCAGTGCCGGCTGGGATAATGCCATCCGGCTGTGGGACGGGGCCAGCGGGCGCTGTCTCGAGATCATCCGCGACTGTGACCATCCCGACACCCCCTTCTGGGGCCTGGCCTGGAGTCCCGATGGCACGCGGTTGGCCAGCGGAACCTTTCGGCGTGGCGTGCTGCTGTGGGAGGGGAGCGCAGGCGCTCTTCGCTGGATCGGCCGGGAGCTGCCTCTCTGGATCCGTCGGGTGGCCTGGAGTCCTGATGGCACGCGCCTAGTTGCTGGGGGCGATGATGGCCACGTCTATGTGTGGGACGCGGCTGATGGGAGGCTGCTCCTGCAGCTGGCGGGGCATCAGGGGGCCGTCATGAGCGTCGCCTGGAGCCAGGATGGGATGCGGCTGGCCTCTGCTAGTGGTGGCAGCGGGGACACCAGGGGGGAGCTGTTCGTGTGGGATGCCCACAGTGGGGAGCGCCTGTCCGCCCTGCAGGAGCTGGCGGGGGTCATCTCTTCCGTCGCCTGGCACCCGGTCGGGGATCGGCTCCTCAGTGGAGGCAGTGACGGTCGGCTGCGCTGGTGGGACCTGCCGAGCGGGCAGTGCGTACGGGAGCGAGAAGCCCATCAGGGGGCGGTGCAGGCCCTCAAGGTGAGTCCCGATGGTCGCCTCCTGGCCAGTTGCGGCGATGACGGGGCCATCCGGCTCTGGGACCTCCAAAGCAGCCAACTGCTGCGTACCCTGCGCCGCGACCGGCCCTATGAGCGGCTCAATATCACCGGCATCCGGGGGCTCTCCGAAGCGCAAAAGGTGTCGCTGCGGGCCTTGGGGGCGTTCGAGGAGACGAACGCTGGCGGGTGAAGGGAAGTCTGCCGGTGCAGCGGGGTAGCTTGGCGGTCCTGTGGCCGGCCCAAGCTCACCCGTTGTCTTCGCAAGCCCTGTGGCTTTCTGCTGGAGGGTGAAGCAAAAGATGAGCTTGCCCCACTTTCGTAGGGGAGTGAAACCTTAGTATATACTTGTACTGGCTACTTGGGATATCCGTTCCTCGAACGGAAGAAAAAGGGAGTGAATGAGGAGCAGGGAAGAGAAATCTCTTTTGGTTGGATGCTAATGGAGCTTGTTTCCAGTGGCAGCCTCAGCTGAGCCAGCAGCGCCACTTTCTCCCCAGCATGGCCCACCGTGAGTGTGTGCCCACAACTCGCTTCATCCACTTTCTCCCCAGCATGGCCCACCGTGAGTGTGTGCCCACAACTCGCTTCATTGCTAGCAAGGGAGGAGGAAAAAGACATGCCCAAGATGCCTCTCGGGTCTTGGGCATGATCGCGGAACCGACCGGAACCGACGGGCATCGAACCATCGGTCGCCCCTGGCACGTATCCCCCTTGACACACTCTGCTCTGGTAGAGGCGATCTGCTTGTCTACCAGGAACACGCTGCCATTTCCTCACCCCGAGAAGATCCATTCAGCTCTGCCCTTGACGATCCCATACTGGTGTCTCTCCCTGACCACCATCTAGCTGTACCGGATCCTCGTTGGAAGATCCCGCCCTCTGCTTGGGCAACCGTGCTTCAGCGTGTCGAACAGGGAGAACCGCTCCGTCACATCGCGCGTGACTACGGCGTGTCCTATGAGGCGGTCCGGCGAGTGTTGCGTGCTGCGCGTCGCCGCTGAGTGAGACGAGTGGGCACAGATCACCCACCTAGCCAGTATTTTACACAGCCTCTGCATGCTTCACCAAAGGACGCAGCGGATCCATCTTGTGCTCCCGGTTCCAGTGGCACAACAGCAATGTACCACAGGAGGATGGAGCACACACGGGAAGCACCTGGACCGCGGACGGAAAAAGGCAGTAGGATAAGGGAATCAAGCAGCAACACGACAACTGCACTTAGCACATGAAAGGGCTTCAATGGCCGTTTGATATCGGATCAGATGTGACGAGTCTTGAGTCTCGCAACCCAGTTCAGGATGATGCGAGGGGATACATGCGGCTATCGTACGAAAAGGCTTGGGTCACTTTGCCAGTGTACACTACCATCCCTGCCATATCTTGATATGGTTCTCAGCGTCTGGCTCCTTCGTCTTCACGAACCCCTTGAACAGACTGTCTTGCAGCGAGTGGAGCGGGTATGGAACTACGAGCATAGAGGAGTATGCCGTCGCGAGCTAGATTCTCAAGGAACAGGGAGTCCCAAATCTGCATCGTCCGGTCGGAGAGCAGCACATTGACCTCACGTGGTGCATCGAGGTGAAGGGCGCACGCATCGATGATGGTGGCGAAGATGGCTTCCCGATAGGACCTGACAAGACTATCAGTCGTGCCAAAGAAGGCGAGCAAGTCCACATCACTTGGCTAGGTGTCGGAAGGCGGGTCGCTCTTCTTGCCGGGCAACCGAACAGAAGCGAATCACTGCTAGCAAGATGTCAGCATGACGCGAGATCTCGCAGGTTCATGGTTTCTTCGACCAGAGAAGACGTCGCTTCGTCGAAAAGGTTTAAGCAACACGGTTTAGTGCATCTTCCACTTTCAATCCTCGCCACTCATCCCATATTGCAGCAAAGGCCTCCTCTCCCAACCGCTCACGTGCGACTTTCGCCGCTTGTTCAACTGCAGGACGCTCAACTGCTGGCATAGGGGCATGTATAGCTTCACGTAGGGTCTCCGCGGCAGCCCGAAGTTGAACTGCCCTCTCGTCTTCACCCAGTGCTGTTAGCACGCGGGACAAACCTTCCAGTCCGGAAGCAATAATCAGCTTGTCGCCCGCTTTCCGAGCTTCGGTTAAGGCCTCCTCATAGAGGGCACGGGCTACCGCGTTGTCGCCTTGAGCAGCGATCACCGTGGCCATGGCAGAGGTTGACAAGGCCATGCCATGTGCCTGCCTCCTCTCTTTGAAGAGAGCTACACTTTGCTCTACGAGCGAACGCGCCGTAGTAACGTCTCCCTGTTCGAGGGTCAACAACCCCTGGAGGCAGAGACAGTAGCCGATACTCTCCTTATCACTGAACTGGCGGAAGAGTGAGAGACTCTCTTCAAGCAAAACGCACGCCGCTCCCAGCTCTCTTCCAGACAAAAAGTTTGCCCGTGCCAGGTTGAAAAGTGAATCGGCGATAACCCTCTTATCCCCCAGTTCTCTATTGATCACCAGGCTCTCTGCGAGCAGATCGCGTGCTCTGACATACTCGCCTTGATCTGCCGCCAATGCTCCCAAGTGCAGCAGTAAACTTGCGATTGCTCCCCTGTCGCCCAGTTCTCTGAAGACGGCGAGCGACTCCTGTGCCAGCGAACGTGCCATGTCCAGGATGCCTCTCCTCCAAGCTATATCTGCCTGCAGGTGCAGAGCATAGGCTATACGTGCCGGGTTTCCAATCTCCCGGTAGAGCGCCAGGCTCTGGACCAGGAAAGGCTCAGCTCGGTCATACTCGCCTCGAACCTCGTATAGTCTAGCAGCAGCAAAGAGGGCAGCTGCCCGCATAGGCTCCTCCACTTCATCGCTTCCCACTAGCGCCCGCTCCAGGAAGTCCAACCCCTCACTGAGGTAACCGCGAATATACCAGAAAGATCGCAGTGCTCCTCCCAGGCGCAAGGCGATCTCTTTTCGCCTCTCCATATCCTCTAATGACCAATGCATGGCCGCTCGCACATTATCGTGCTCCTCTTCCAGCCGATCCAACCACTCAGGAGAATCCGACGCAGCAGGTTCCAGGTCTGCTCTTTCTGACAGCTCCATGAAGTACACTGCATGGGCCTTGCGCACGGCCTCCATCTCTCCACTGGCGATCATGAGCTCTAATCCATACTCGCGGATTGTTTCCAACATTGCGAATCGGGGTTCTTCTCCTTTTCCCGGCTCCCTTCGCTGCAACAAGCTTTTATCGATGAGTGAGGCGACACTATCCAGGATCAATCCTGTTGCGTTACCAGGTGCACCAAAGACCGCCTCTATCGCCTCCAGCGTACAGCCGCCAACGAAGGCCGAAAGTCGGCGAAAGAGTTCTTGTTCCTGCGCAGCCAAGAGATTATAGCTCCACGCGATGGTATTGCGAAGTGTCTGCTGGCGTGCCGCGACATCGCGTGCTCCGCTCGTCAGCACCTGCAGCGGCTGATTCAAGCGCGCAAGTAATGCTTCCGGCGAGAGCAGTTTCATACGCGCAGCTGCCAGTTCAATAGCCAGCGGCAGTCCATCCAGACGCCTGACAATCTCCACAACGGCTGGGGCATTCATATCTGTCAACCGGAATTCGGGTGCAACCGCCTGAGTCCTTTGCACGAACAGCGCTATCGATTCGTATTGCATAAGTGCCTCGAGACCCGGCATCTGCACTGCATCCGGGAGCGTGAGCGTGGGTACGGCGAACTCCCGCTCAGCACGCACTCGCAACACTGCTCGGCTCGTCACCAGTATCTTGAGTTGTGGGCATGCCACGAGCAGGTCTGACACATGCACTGCCGCATCTAGCACCTGTTCAAAGTTATCTAGCAGCAAAAGCACCCGGTTCTGGTCTATTTCCTCCGTGAGACACTCCAGAGGAGATCGACCACGCTCTTCACGCAAGCCGAGTGTCGAGGCAATGGACGGAATGACCTGTGCGGCGTCGCTCACAGGGGCCAGATCCACGAAATAGATACCACGCCATCCAAGGTCGCTCAATTCCGCAGCCACCTGTAAGGCCAGGCGAGTCTTACCCGTGCCTCCAGGACCCGTCAAGGTCACCAATCGTACCTCTACGCGGCGTAAGAGTTGTCCGAGGGACGCTACTTCCCTCTCCCGTCCAATCAGTGGCGTCGGTTGGATCGGAAGGTTGTTGGGATAGGCATCGAGGGTCTTCAGAGACGGAAAGTCGGCAGGTAAGCCTGCGATAACTAATTGGAAGAGATGAATGGGGCGTTGTAAGTCCTTTAAGCGGTGCTCACCCATATCTCGCAGGCTTACTCCAGTTGGCAGTTGATGTGCTACGAGATCGCGTGTCGCTTGAGAAAGCAGTACCTGACCGCCGT
>WNGH01014566.1_pt1 | contig 12159 bp, 11 predicted proteins | sample 5400631 | NCBI WGS metagenome assembly WNGH01 (sample SAMN13153373, study PRJNA577476) | soil metagenome | isolation source: 115 cm soil or saprolite under Garry oak tree replicate 1 | place: USA:California | collected 2016-06-15 | reverse complement strand
GCCCCTCCGGGCTGCGGCCCGCAGGCCCGCTGGCTGTGTTGCTCGCTCCTTACATACCGCAGCGGGTATGCTCGTCGCTCGCGCCTTGCCAGCGGGCCTGGGGGCCAGCAGCAAAATGTACACCTTATTTCCTGACGGGTCCTTAGTATCAGTTGTTCGCAAGTGCGCTTACGTATTATCGCAGGCGACGATCATGAAAATCCTGGATGCTTACGGACACGGATGAACACGATCTCACGGATCTTTACCGATAGATCGCTTCCCTGTCCATCCGTCGAATCCGTGAGATTCCATGCCCTACTTGTCTTTCGGTCTGAAGTCTGAGGTCGGAGGTCGGAGGTCTGAATCTGATCAGGCGAGGTAGCGGGCGGCGAGGTTGTCGGCTTCCTGAAGCGCCGATTTCAGATGCGAGAGCGTAGTTGCCTGGAAATCGGCGTCTCCCAGCCGGTGGTGCCGATGAAGACCCCAGCCGCAGCCAACGGTGACAAGATCCAGATTATGGGCAGCCTGAAAGTACGCGGGGCGCGTTCCGAGCACCACTGTCTCGCTGCGATTGACCTCATGGTGGCGCATCAATTCTCCCAGCATTTCATCGATGCTTCCCACGCCAAATTCTTCAGTGCACAGCACGGTTTGAAAGACACTGTCCAGTTCATGCCGATCGCTGACGGCGAGGAGGTAATCACGCCGGGCCTCCGCGCCGAGGGCCAGATCAATGTTTTCCCGGCGAAAGTGCTCCAAGAGCTCCTTCAAGCCCGGATAAATCTGTCCCACTCCTGCTTCAATCAGGCGTTCTTCGTGAATGCGATAGGCTTGCTGAAGTTCGGCCAGGCGCTCAGCTCCCAAACCGATTTCGAGATATTGGGTCCATCGAAACCCGTAGTCGCGGTACCCTTCCTCGGCATCCATGGCATCCGGGAGCCGCACATTTTGCGGGATCGTATCTGCAAAGGAGATGAGGCTTTGACGCAGTGCTCTCAGTTTGAGCGCCGCGGAGTCGAACACGAGATAGTCGAGGTCCAGCACTAACAAACGAATGTTGCTCAACACATGAACGGCCATTGCAAGAAGTGGCAAGACGCACGGTCTGCGAAGGGTCTCGATTCACGCATAAGGAGGTCTTTAGTAGTCATCCTCCTTATCGTATTCCTCGTCGTGGGATTCTTCGTCCTCATCCCAATCTTCGTCTTCCGAGTCCTCGAGGTTAAAGTCGTCTTCGTCTTCATCCTCGTCGTCTATTGGAGCCAGATCAAATTCCACCGGATCGATGGAAATGACTTCCAGCTCAACGCCGCACTCCGGACATGAAACGATCTCTCCTAGATCTTCGAATTCCTCATCGATCGCCGCCTCGCATTCCGGACAGTAACTCACGGTTTTTACCTCCGATTCGAACCTCTAACGACGCTCCGAATTATTATCACCCTGAAATCGCAACGTCAAATAGTTTGTCCTTGGCGGAATCCGCCAAATTACAGTGATTTGCGGGGCGTTCCCAGGTCCCGGCTATCTGCCCGTCTCTGGGTCTTGGCGGTGAGTGCGGCATGCCCTCCTTCACCGCAAAGCCGCGCAGGCGCGAAGGAGTCCGCGCAAAACTCGAGCACATTTCTGGACTATAAACGCGGCGCCAGCTTATTTAACAGCAGGGGCAGGTGTGTTACCATTGGCTTCGTGCGTGGTTCGCCGGGATCGCGATAAAACTCAAACCTTGGAGTTTTCCATGAAGCGGCACAGATATTTGGAAATCGGCTGTCTTACTCTCTCGGTTCTGGCAGCCGGTATTTTCGGACCGGCCTCTGCAACGCTTGCGCCAACCAGACAGGCTCACGCCCAGGAGACCCAGGGGAAGCAATCTCCTCCGCGGAAAACCAGGCCCAAGACCGGTGAGGAAGACCAGGAACGCCCGCAAGGCAAAACAGCCATTTCGGTTTCGGTCGATCTTGTCTCGCTCAACGTGCTGGTCACGGACCAGAAAGGAAACGTGATCACCGGACTCAAGCCCGAGCACTTCGCCGTCTACGAAGATAATGTCAAGCAGGAGATCAACCACTTCGCGCCCGTAGAAGCAAATATTACCGTCGTGATGCTGGTCGAATACAGCAAGCAGGTGTTCTATCTGTACTCCGGGTACGAAGTGTGGAACGCCATCTATACATTTGCGCAGAGCCTGCGTCCGGGGGACTGGGTGGCTGTCATCGGCTACGACCTTCGCCCGACGATTCTCAGTGACTTCACACAAGATCGGGCCAAGCTTTATGACGCCCTGCGCCGGTTTAATTATCCGGCTTTCAGCGAAAGCAACCTTTCCGACGCGCTGATCGACACTCTGGACAGGGTAGAAGAGCTCGAGGGGAAGGTTGCGGTACTCCTGATCAGCACGGGATTGGATACTTTCAGCAAGCACACCTATGACGAGGCGCTGAAGAAATGCCAGGCATCAAGCGCCAGTGTATACGCCATCAGTCTCGGGCAAAACTTTCGCATTCGGGCCGACGCCGCCGGATACATCAGCCCCGAAGGAAACCTGGAGCTCCTGATGTCGGATAACCGGTTGCGCTCCTTTGCGGACTATACCGGCGGGGCCGCCTTCTTCCCGCGCTTTGTGACGGAGTTTCCATCTATTTTCCAGGACATCTCCAACCAGCTCCGCAACCAGTACAGCCTAGGCTACGTGTCGTCGAACCCGAAGAAAGACAACAAGCTCCGAAAGATCCGCGTCGACGTGACCGCCGACATCAACAACGACGGCAAACCGGACAAACTCAAGATCCACACACGCAAGGGGTACATTGCCAAGGAACTTTGAATTGCGGATTGCGGATTGAAAGACCCGCGTTGCTGCCGTTGCCTGAAGCTCATTCAGGGGGTTTCTCCATGAAAAGAACCATACGGTAGGCATCGCTTCGCCCCGCATAGTATCCCTTCAGGGTCTCAGTCCTCTCGTAGCCGAGCCTTTCGTAAAAGTCGAGGGCCCCTCGATTGGAAACATCCACTTCGAGAAAAACCATGGCAATCTCTCGCTTGTGGAATTCCTCATGGAGTACATTCATAAGCGCGGTGCCGACTCTCCTGCGCCTCGCATCGGGAATGACGTCCACTGTCAAAACGTGAGCGCACCGGTTGGCCTCGACGCGCCCCACGACAAACCCTGCGATATCGTCGTTCCACTCGGCGATCTTGGCGAGCGAGTCCTTGTGCCGCAGGTAAAAGAAAAGCTCCGATCGGGAATAGGCGATATCGGGAGCGAAGCAGATCTGATCGATTTGATACAGGCGCTGCAGGTCTCCCGGGCGATAATCGCGTATGCGGACCGCGGTTTCCGATAGATCCATCCGTTCACAGATCCTGTCAGACGGAATGATTAACTACTTCCAGCACGCGCATCGAGGATCTGGACAATCGGGAAACGAGTAATGTGTCCCAATCCAGGATCCTATGCATCAAGCGCCGGGTGTAAAATTCAAGACGATGCACCCCTACTATGAGCCGCATCAGCACAGCATTGACTCCACGTGGGTCAAATACTGCCCGCGTTGCGGGGGAAAACTCGAAGAAAGATTCATTGAGTTCGAGCAGCGAGTCCGCAAGGTATGCTCCCAGTGCGGATTCATCTTTTATTTGAATCCCAAGGTGGTGGCCGCCGCCGTGCCGCGACAGGAGGGACGTATTTGGCTGTTGCGCAGAAACATCGAGCCCGGATTGGGGCGCTGGACGTTCCCGGGAGGCTACGTAGACCTGGGGGAACGCGTCCCGGACGCTGCCGTTCGGGAAACTCGTGAGGAAACCTGCCTGGAGATTCAACTCGACGACTTGTTGAATGTCTATTCCTATAATGCCGTGGGGGTGGTCCTCGTCGTGTATCGGGCAACGGTAATCGGGGGCAGCGCGGGTGTGACTCCGGAAAGCCAGGAAGTCCGGTCCTTCTCGCAAGCGGAGGTCCCCTGGGATGAGCTCGCTTTCCCTTCCACACGCGAAGCCCTCAGGGACTACGTGCAAAAGCTCCATCCAATGACGCGTGACCCCTGAGAATCGGGTGTCGGACCGGACATTGTTCTGTCTGGTCAAGAACCCCTGCCCATCTGTTTTGCCATCAGATCCTGTCAATCCTGCTCATCCCGTACAAATCTGGAGACAGGATAACACGATGATCTCGAAATAGTCTCGTCCCGTTCAGACGCCGCTCGCACGTAAGCGGGACTCTGTATTTCTTCAAAGTCCGAGTTTCAAGTGATGCACTCCGCATACGCGGGGGAAATGTGGTACATTGCCACGGTGTTTTTTCAGCCGAAGACCTTAGCTGAAGCCCTCCAGCACAAGGCCGATCTTCGACAGGGTGGTATCTTCATTGCCGGCGGGACGGATCTGGTAGTTCTCATGAATCACGGCAAAGAGGCGCCCGAACACCTGATTGATCTCTCTCACATACAAAGCCTGACCGAAATCCGGCCACGGGACGGTCTTATCGAGCTTGGAGGCAACGTCACCTTCGCCCAGTGCGCGCGGCTCCCCGTCCAGTGTCTTTCCCAAGCCGCCTTGAGCGTGGGTGGTCCGGGAATACGGGAGATCGGCACACTTGCCGGCAATCTCGCCACGGCATCGCCGGCCGGCGATGGATCCACGGCCCTGCTTGCGCTCGATGCCGAACTGGAGCTGCGGACCGCTCGTGGCATGCGGCGACTGCGGCTCACGGATTTCTTCCTCGACTACCGCAAGACTGCGTTGCGGCCGGACGAGATGATCACGAAGGTGTTTATTCCCGCAAATTATCAAACAGCCTGGGCCAAAGCAGGCAAGCGCGGCGCCGTAAACATTTCGGTCGCCGCCGCCGCGGCTGCGCTCACCCCCGAGCGCCGGGTCCGCATCGCCCTGGCATCCGTGGCTCCTACACCGATACGGTGCAACGGGGCCGAAGAATTTCTCTCCATTACCGGCCTCAATCGCGAATCGATCCTTCGAGCGACAGAGCTCGTCCAGGTCGAAGTCAAACCCATCACGGACCATCGGGCGAGCGCTGATTACAAGGTCCATCTCTCCAGCGTCCTTGTCCGCCGCGTGCTGGAGCGCGTGGCCTCACTATGAAAAAACGAACGTCGAGAAAATCTCCAGGATCGAAGCGGCTCCAGAACGCGGAACAGCTTTGGCCGCTGCGATTCACCCTCAATGGGCGGAAGGTGCAGGCTCGGGTGAAGCCCACACAGACTCTGCTCGATTTCCTGCGGCTGGAGCTCGAGCTCACGGGGACAAAGGGAGCGTGCCTGGAAGGAGAGTGTGGCAGTTGCTATGTATTAGTGGACGGCCGCCCGATGAATTCCTGTCTTGTGCTGGCGCCCCAGGTGCAGGACCGGAAGGTCTTGACGATCGAAGGAGTCTCGCGAGGCGACAAGCCGGACGTAATTCAGCAGAAGTTCATCGAATGCGGCGCGGTGCAGTGCGGCTATTGCACGCCAGGGCTGATCATGGCGGCGGAAGCCCTGCTCGCTCGAAATCCTCGCCCCACGCGCGAGGAGTTCCTGGCAGGGCTCGAGGGAAACATCTGCCGGTGCACAGGCTACAACACGATACTGCGCGCTCTCCAAGAGGCAGCGGACGCGATGGGGATGAAACGCTAAGCGGCAGAGGGGCAGAGGAGTCAAAGGGCAAAGGGAAGGCTTTGGATCGGCAAAAGCTTCCCATTTGTTATGAAATACTTCGCGATTCTTCGCGCCTTGGTGGTAAAAGTTTTTGGCTTTCGGAGATCGTTTAGAATTCGAAGATTCAGGGACGTCCGACACGTTATGAAAGCGTGAAGACCGAGGGTTGCGGCCGAATGGCTGTGAGCGAAAAGACCAAAGCGGTGGGCGCCGAGGCATTGCGCCTGGACGCAATTGCCAAGGTAACCGGCAAAACGAAATACGGGCAGGACCTCTTCCGCAAGGAGTTCTTGTTTGCCAGGCTTCTCCGCGCGGCCCATCCCCACGCCGAAATCGTGTCCATTGACACCCGCGCAGCCTTGAAGGCGCCCGGAGTTGTCTGCGTTCTGACTCACAAGAATGTGCCGGGAACCAACCTTCACGGACTAATCCGCCGCGATCAGGAAGTTCTCGCCAGCAAGAGGGTGCGCTACCTGGGAGATGCCGTGGCCCTCGCCGTGGGGCGGTTCGAGGCTGCGGCCCTCGAAGCCATCAAGAAGATCCGCGTGAAATACAAGCCCTTGCCGGCTGTCTTCACCGTGGAGGAGGCCCTCAAGCCTGGCGCGCCCAAGATTCATCCCGAGGGGAACGTCCTGGCGGAAAAACACATCCGGAAGGGCAATGCGCCGGAAGCAATGGATCAGGCGGATGTCGTCGTCGAGGACGTAATTCAGACCCAAAGCGTCGATCATGCATTCCTGGATCTCGAAGCGGGCCGCGCGCGTTACAACGGCAGGACTCTGACAATAGAGGCTCCGGGTCAATGGATCCACGAAGAACGGCGTTTGATTGCGCTGGCCCTTGGTTTGCCGCTGGAACGAGTGCGCATCATCCAGCCCGCCACAGGAGGAGCGTTCGGCGGGCGAGAGGACATCTCCATCCAGATCTATCTCGGCCTTGCAGCGCTGAAGGCCAAGGGAAGCACGGTTTGCCTGCGCTACTCCCGGGCCGAATCCATGACGGCCCGGCACAAGCGTCATCCGGTGCGCATCGACTACAAGCTGGGCTCCCAAAAGGATGGGACTTTGGTTGCTGCCGAGGTGACCGTGTGCGTGGATAAGGGAGCCTACGCTTCTACGGGTGTTGCCGTGATGCGCAAGGCGTCCAGCCACGCCACGGGGCCCTACAGAATTCCAAATGTGTGGGTCGACGTCGTAGGAGTCTTCACGAACAAGAATCCCTGCGGAGCCATGCGCGGTTTTGGAGCCGCTCAGATGGCCATTGCCTACGAAGGATTAATGGATCGGCTTGCCGCGGAGCTTGGCATGGACAAGGCGGAACTGCGCTTGAAGAACCTGGTCCGCTCGGGCGACGCTGTCACCACCGGGCAGGTCGTTCCTCATGCAACAGCCGCCGAGTGTTTCGAAGCGGTCTTGCAGAAGATGAACTGGGCAAACCGCAGCTATGCGCCTCCGGCGCCTCATCTCAGGCGGGGCTACGGCGTGAGCGTCATCTGCTTTGGCCTGGGTTACGGGGACGGCTTTCCCGACGCTTCGCGGGCCCGATGCCGGCTCACGAAGGAAGGTGCCATAGAGGTTTATTCCGGTGGGGTCGATGTGGGGCAAGGGCTCACTAATATGGTGGCGCAGATCGCCGCCGAAGAGATCGGAGTGCCTCTGGATCGCGTCATCCCCATCCTGGCGGACACCCAGCTTACTCCGGAATCCGGGAGCTCTTCCAGCGGCCCGCCTTCAAGAGTTGGTGTACGACATTCGGATCGAGGATGGAGAAGCCTACAATGCACACCGCCCTCAAAAACGCATGAGTCTCAAGGAAATCGCCCGGGAAGGCGCAAAGCGCGGCTTCTCCATGGAAGGGCTGGGCGTCTTCAAGCCGCCGACCATGCCCGAACAGGAGGAGACAGGACAGAGCATGCGGGCTTTTGTAACTTACCTCTTCGGCAGCCACGCCTGCCAGGTGCTCGTGGATACGGAAACCGGAGAGGTGACCATCGAGCGCCACATTGCCTGCCACGACGTCGGCAAAGCCATCAACCCCGCGGCAGTCCTGGGACAGATCCAGGGTGGAGTTGCGCAGGGGATCGGAATGGCATTGATGGAAGAGGTGATCGTCAAGGACGGCAAGATCCTGAATGCGGGGTTCACCGATTACATCTTGCCGACCATCCGCGACCTCCCCGAAATCGAGTGCATCATCCTCGAGAATCCCGACCCGGGCGGGCCGTTTGGCGCTCGAGGCGTCGGCGAGCCGCCGCTGATCGGGGCCGTGCCGGCAGTTCTTTCAGCGATCCACGACGCTATCGGCAAACCGATCCGGGTCCTTCCCGCCACTCCCGAGCGCATCTGGCGCACGCTCATGAATCCCTGATATTAAGAAAAACGCTTTCACTGGCCACAGAGCCACGGATAAAGGTCGGCCACGAATTCCACGAATTGACACGAATTGAATTCTTCGCAGCTTCCGAGAGGGTTACAGGCCGCGTGAATGCCTCGCACTTCCGATTGCACCTCGCCCAGGGTGCAAGAAGTGGCGAGTCACCAAGTACATGATTTCAGAAATACACTCAACGTATTTTTCCAGATAGGGCGGGGCGCCTGGAAGGGCGCTGGGAGCTTAGCCGGGGGTTAGCGAAGCGAACTCCCGGAAAATTACAATAAGGGAATGCGCCCCGGCAGCGGCAGGGGCGCGGGGAGCTCCTGCAACCCCTGCCGGGGTGCGTATCGTTGTTCTTCTTCTATATTATGAGTTTTTTCGAGTGAGCAGGTTGACCTTGCGGGGAGGTTGTCGTGCCTGAGAAGATCCTGGTGACCGCGGCTCTACCCTACGCCAATGGTCCTCTGCACCTGGGCCATCTGGCGGGAGCTTACATACCTGCGGACATTTACGTTCGCTACCAGCGGCTAAAAGGGAGCGATGTGATCTTCATCTGCGGTTCCGACGAGCACGGTGTACCGATCACCATTCGCGCCGATGCGGAACGGATCGCTCCCCAGGAAGTTGTGGACCGTTACCACGTCATAATGAAAAACAGTTTTGACCGGTTGGGCATCCGTTTTGACAACTATTCCAGGACTTCCCTTCCCCTCCATCACAGGATATCGCAGGACTTTTTCCTGAGGCTCTATCACAAAGGCTACATCCGGGAGGAGTCGGTCCGGCAGTTATACTGCGCGGCCTGCCGCAGGTTTCTCCCCGATCGTTACATTGAAGGAGAATGCCCTCACTGCCATAGCCCGGGGGCCCGAGGGGATCTGTGCGAAACCTGCGGCCGCTGGCTGGAGCCGGAACAGCTTATAAATCCTCGCTGCAAGATCTGCGGCGCAACGCCTGAAATGCGCGAGACCAGGCACTGGTTCTTCCGGCTGCCGGAGTTCCAGAAGCCTCTTGAGGAATGGCAAGCCTCCAAGAAGCATTGGAAGAGCAACGTCAGAGAGTTCTCTTCCGGCTGGTTCAGCGAAGGCCTGACAGACCGTTCGATCACACGCGATATCGACTGGGGCATTCCCGTGCCGCTCGAGGGCGCGGCCGGTAAAGTTCTCTACGTGTGGTTTGACGCTCCCATCGGCTACATCTCCTCGACCGTGGAATGGTCTCAGAAGCAGAATCAACCGGAGCTCTGGCGCCGGTACTGGTGCGACCCCCAGACTCGTCTCATCCACTTCATAGGGAAAGACAACATCGTTTTTCATGCCATAGTCTGGCCCGCCATGTTGATGGCGCACGGCGAATTCATCCTGCCCGACAACATACCCGCCAATGAATTTCTCACAATCGAGGGGAAAAAACTTTCCACGAGCCGCAACTGGGCAGTCTGGGTCGACGATTATCTGGCGGTCTTTCCGCCGGACCCGTTGCGTTATTATCTCTCGGCCAACGCCCCGGAGAACAAGGACGCCGATTTCGCATGGAAAGATTTTCAGACACACAACAACAGCGAGCTGGCGGACGTGCTGGGAAACCTCATAAATCGAAGCCTGGCCTTTGTGGAGAAGCACTTTGAAGCAAAGGTCCCTGCTGCGGGAGAGCTCTCTGGAGAAGACGGCGCGATCCTGGGCGCGGCGGAACAAGCGACGAGAGAGATCGGGGCCTCGCTGGAAGACTTCCAGGTTCGCGCCGCCGTGGGGCAATTGATGGATCTGGCTCGCAAAGGAAACAAGTACTTCAACGACACCGCCCCCTGGACGACGCTGAAAACCGATCGCTCGCGGTGCGGCACGACGTTGAATACCACGCTTCAATTGGAAGCGGCGCTCGCCGTGTTGATGGAGCCTTTTCTACCCTTCTCCGCGGAGAGGCTGTGGAACATGCTGAATCTGCCCGGCTCGGTTCACGATCGCCTCTGGTACGAAACTCCGAAGCTGCGGTTGGAGGAGTATCACCCTTTGGGTAAGAAGGAGATCCTTTTCCAGAAAATCGAGGATCCAATTATCGAGGCTCAAATCGCAAAACTCCGCGGCGCGTCCTGACACCACGCATACCGATTCTTCGCGGCTTTGCGTCTTAGCGGTGAATTCGGCGTACCTTCTTTCACCACAAAGACGCGAAGACGTAAAGAATTGCAAAGAGTTTTGTGAGGGCAGCGTCAGACCGATTTGAGGTTGTGCCCGAGCTTGTCCTTCTTGGTGCGCAGGTAACTGGCAGAGTGCTCCGACGGAGCGATTTCCAAGGGGAGCTGTTCAACAACCGTAAGTCCGTAGCCCTGCAGACCGACAATCTTCTTGGGATGGTTCGTGAGCAGCCTCAATTTACGGACACCGAGCTGTCTCAGGATCTGAGCTCCGACTCCGTAGACGCGCAAGTCCGCTTTGAATCCCAGCGAGACGTTGGCCTCAACGGTGTCCTGCCCGGCATCCTGAAGCGCGTACGATTTGATTTCGTTCACCAGACCTATTCCCCTTCCTTCCTGCCGCAAATAGACAAGCACCCCCACTCCCGCACTGTCGATGATCTTGAGGGCCGTGCGCAGCTGGTCCCCGCTGTCGCTGCGCAAGGAATGGAAGACATCTCCCATCGTGGATTGGGACTGCACGCGCACCAGGGTCGGCGTGTCGGGTTGGATCGTTCCCCTCAACAGGGCGATATGGTTTTCACGATCGAGGGAATTCTCAAAGGCAATGACCTGGAACCTGCCGAATTCGGTGGGAAGATCCGCCTGTGCAACCTTGTGCACGAAGATCTCGGTCTTGAGACGAAACGCGATCAGGTCGGCCACAGTGATCATCTTCAGGCCGTGCCTCTCGGCGACCTGCTGGAGCTGGGGGACGCGAGCCATGGTGCCGTCATCGTTCATCACTTCGCAAATGACGCCGGCCGGATAGAGACCCGCAAGCCGGGCCAGATCTACCGCGGCTTCCGTCTGCCCGGCGCGCTCCAAAACGCCGCCAGGGCGCGCGCGCAGCGGGAAAATATGTCCAGGACGGGCGAGATCGGAGGGATGCGCCTTCGGATCAATGGCAGTCAAGATAGTTGTCGCGCGGTCCGCCGCCGATATCCCTGTGGTTACCCCGTGGTGCGCGTCGATCGAAATCGTAAAGGCTGTCTCGAACCTGCTGGTATTTCCCTGCACCATGAGGGGGAGGTCGAGCTGGTCCAGACGTTCTCCCGTCATAGCCAGGCAAATCAAGCCCCTCCCATACTTCGCCATGAAGTTGACGGCTTCGGGAGTAACCTTTTCGGCAGCCATCGTGAGATCGCCTTCGTTCTCCCGATCCTCGTCGTCGACGACAATGATGATCTTGCCTTGCCGGATGTCTTCAATCGCCTCTTCGGTCGTACTAAACACCACTTGACACCTCGTGAATCAACGGCTCACAGGATTGTATCCTGCAACTCCAGCATCATTCAATCCCCGGCCCAAATCTCGGACCTCGCGGTGCGGGGGATGAAGAGCAGGGGAGCAGAGGTGCTGAGGGGCCGGGGAGCAGGGGGGCTGGCCCTCCCCTGCTCCCCTGCTCCCGTGCTCCTCTGCCCCTCCGCCGGCTTCTGAGGTCTGAAGTCGAAGTCTGGAGTCTGTGGAGTTGCGGTAGAATAACCCAGTGATTCGGGCCACCCTTGTCTATCTCTTCATCGGTCTGTACGTGGTTCTGATGGCCCCTATCGCCGTCGTCTGCACGCTCGTGACGCGTGACACGGCCAACCTCTACAAAATGGCCCGGCTAGCGATCCGCATCGCGGGATGGATGTGCGGGGTCAAGGTAACGGTTCGCGGAAAGGAAAGGATCCGGCCAGGTTACAACTACGTCTTCGTGTCCAACCATCAAGGGAATTTTGACGCTCCCGTTCTGATGCACGTGATAGCGCGAGACTGCAGGGCAATCGTCAAGCAAGAAATGATGCGGATCCCGGTCCTGTCTCTGCTCATGAAGCTGGTCGGATTCGTACCGATTGAACGATCCCGCCCGGCCCGGGCGCATAAGAGTCTGGAGTACGGGACCCGCCTTCTCAAACAGGGGCGCCCCTTCATCGCCTTTCCCGAGGGGACCCGAAGCCGGGACGGCCGCCTGGGCCCTTTTAAGAAGGGGGTGTTTGT
>WNGH01006752.1_pt1 | contig 12159 bp, 19 predicted proteins | sample 5400631 | NCBI WGS metagenome assembly WNGH01 (sample SAMN13153373, study PRJNA577476) | soil metagenome | isolation source: 115 cm soil or saprolite under Garry oak tree replicate 1 | place: USA:California | collected 2016-06-15 | reverse complement strand
GCAGTTTCGCATTCGTCGTCTCCACGAGAACGATAAGACACGCTAGCAGCAGCATCTTGGTAAGGTAAAAAATCAGGCCCAAACCAAGTCCTCGAGCCGTCCAGTCAGAACTCAAACCAAATGGGAAAAACGTGTTAACTACCAGCGTCATCAGCACCAGTTGCTTGATCGAAGCGCCCCATTCAAGTAAAGCGAGGTATGGTCCCGAATACTCAAGGATCATGGCTTCGTGAATCATTGTTAATTCGAGATGCGTCGCCGGGTTGTCAACCGGGATGCGCCCTGTTTCGGCAATCAGCACGATGAACAGCGCCGCAAATGCCAGCATCTGCGAGGGTGCCAGAAACTTCCAGCTTTGGCTCACGGCGACCTTGGCCATTTCGCTCAGGTTTGTGGAACTTGCTGCCAAGGCCACCGTGAAAATCGCCAGCATCATGGCAGGCTCAGCGATCGCGGAAAGCGTCATTTCGCGGCTGCTGCCGAGCCCGCCGAACGAGCTGCCTGCGTCGAGCCCGCCAAGAGCAAGGAAAAAGCGCCCAAGCGCCAAAAGATAGACGACCGCGAGAACACCACCAAAGAGGCTGAGAGGGGCGTCTGTCGTGGTCATGGGAATCATGAGTCCGACAAGAGCGGCCGTCACAAAGACAATGTAGGGCGTCGCTGAGAAAATCCACGAGGCCGTCTCCGGGATGACCATCCCTTTGCGTAACAACTTGAAGATGTCTCGGTAGGCTTGCAGGACGTTCGGTCCGCGACGTGTCTGCAGTCTGGCCTTCAGAGTTTTGATGACGCCGCTGAGGAGCGGAGCAACGAGCAACAACAGCACCAGCTGCAGACCCGCTTTGGCTAACAGGCTGATCACCGGCGCACTCCAAAGAGCAAGAGCAAAACGAGAGTCACAAAAATATACGCTAAGTAGGCGTGAATGCTCCCGGCCTGAATGGCTCGCATTCTGGTGGCAAACCGAAGGAGGAGATCTTTGAGCGGAACGTATAGCCGTTTTTCAAACGTCGGCTCGACCTCACTCTCGAAATGAATTGCTTTCGGAAAATACGGGGATACATCGAAAACAGTTTGGATCTCGCGGCGTGGTTGGTACAAAACGGAGAAGATCATCCGCAATGCTTTTGAGAATGCGGTGGCAGTGTATTCGTTGTCTTCGGTGAGGCCGGGCAAGCCGCAGTCCCACGCAGGGCCCCGCCTCGTCGCGAACTGCCTCGTCCATCAGTAAGACCAGTAGCCCGATTCCGATCACTGCAGTGGACACTGTACCTCCATGAGGCACGCCCGCCGAAAGCACGAATCCATTTCCGGTAATGAGATTGGCGCCGACTCTCTGTCCGAGTAGTTGCTCTGTCATCGCATCAAATACGCGGAGAAACCAGGTAACTCCTAAGCCCAACGCGAGGCAAGCCGCCGTCAGGCAACCCATGCCAACTACCATGGATCGGGGCGCCTCATGCACGGGGCTGGATTTAGCCCCGCGCGGCAGGGCCAAGAAAGTAATGGCGAATGCCTTCACAAAACAAGCCGCGGCCAGGGCTCCGGTCAACGCGAGCATGGAACCCGCGAGCGGAAACAGGATTCGCGTCAAACCTCCGGTCGCTCCAAATCCTGCAAGGAGGCTCTGGTAGGTCAGCCACTCGCTGACAAATCCATTCAGCGGAGGAAGTCCGGAGATGGCGACCGCGCCGATCAGAAAACAAAGAGCTGTCGCGGGCATCGGGCGGATCAGTCCGCCCAATTCCTCCATGTTTCGTGTCCCCGTCGAGTGCAGCACGGACCCAGCTCCCAGGAACAGCAGGCACTTAAAGATCGCGTGATTGAGAGTGTGAAACATCGCGGCGATCAGCGCTACCGCCGCGAGTTGCGGATGTCCTGCAACGCGGAACACCAAAGCGGCGCCAAGCCCTATGAGGATAATCCCGATATTCTCGATGCTGTGGTAAGCCAACAGGCGTTTCAGATCATGCTCCATCAAAGCGTACAAGACGCCGAGAACCGCGGAGGCGACTCCCACAATGAGGACCAGCAATCCGGCCCAGGAGGGCAGCACCCCTAGTCCATCCAGGAAAATGCGCGCCATGCCGTAGATACCTGCCTTGAGCACGATTCCGGAAAGAAGCGCCGAGATGTTGCTAGGGGCAACTGGGTGGGCTGCAGGAAGCCAGATATGGAACGGAATAACACCCGCCTTGATGCCGAAGCCTAGGAAGAACAGCACAAACGCGACGGCCTGCTGGCTGCTGGACAAATGCTCGGCGGCGGTGCGGAAGCTCGCAAAGTCCGCGCTGCCGCTGACCTGGATCAATAGAGCGAAACCAAGGAGCAGGCACCCAGCATCGATGTGCGCCATGACGATGTACAGCAACCCCGCTCGTCGGCTCTCGCGGTCTTCGTGATAAAACGTGACCAGCCCGTAGGCAGCCAGCGCCATCACTTCCCACGCGATCAGAAACAACAAGGCGTTAGCGGCGGTGAAAACGATCGTTAAGCTGAGGAGCAGTAGATGGAATAGAAAACCAAAGAAGCCAATGTTCCTCTTGCCCTCGAATTCTTTCAAGTAGCCAAAGGAGTAGATGGACACCGCGCCTGCAAGGATCGCCAGGGTTAAGTTGAAGAAGCCAGCCAAAGCATCGTAGTCGAAGCTGTACGCAACCAGAGGAATTCCCGAGGAGATCGACCAACGGACTGGCGTGCCTTGAAGAATGCCGAGCACTGCGGCGAGCCCTTCCAAAATGGCTCCTGTGAAGGCCGCGCCGCAACACAGGTAGCGACAGAGGGCCGGCTTTCGCCAACTCGCGAGAGAAGAAAAAGCGCCGATCGCGTACGCCGCAACACTAAGTGCAAAGGTCGGGCCAACTGGAAGCGAGTTCATGAAACCTGTTCAGGATCGGATGATAGAAAATTTCGGATACCATCGTCGCACAGTTTCCCGTGCGAGTTTTCGTTGCGATGGGCAACTCCTCTGCGCTGCGTCATCTTCCCCTTGCGGCAAGAGAGTGATAGGAATTTGAGATAATTCTGATAGAGTTCGCATCCCGTGCTAGCTTTACGTAGATCACGTAGGCATGCTCTCGGGGAGATTCGCCAATATCTTGAAATTCACCGTCAACCCAACCGCCTGGCGGCATCTCAATCCACGTGGGATTCGTGTCCACGAATCCCGGGACAGCGGAGATCGGTTGTTCCGAGACAGTCGCTGGACTGATCCACTCTGAAGATGGAGAAGTCCGCGTGACAATCTGTCCGAGCGGAACATTTGTCTCCGCGCGCATAGGATAGAAGATGGAATGGTTTCCCCTGTTGCTCAGCCGGAACCGAACAGACAATCCGGCTCGATCTCGAGGCCCTTCCCGGGGAGACGACGTCAAACTGACATTTTCTGCAAAAGCCGGGCCGGAGTTTGAATGAGACACATTTTTCACATGACCTAGCTGGTCGGCGAGAATAAATAGGACCGCAATCGTCGTGAAAAACCAAGCGTGCTTGATGTTGGCCTTTCGTTCTTGGCTTCTGTCAACATTGGTGAGCGGAAGCAAACCGAGCCTGTCGCCATTTGTCTTCTTCAAGGGTGAAGGCTCTACCCAAGCTCGAAACAGAGAGAACCTGGGTCTGCCGGACATAAGCATCTCCCTTTGCCAGGCGGTGTTGCTGCCCCAGCGTCTAAGGAACTCGCAGGACACGGGATAGCGCTTGACCTAGAAAACTTCGCAGATTAGAATATGCATGTAACAGAGGATGAGCATGCCACAGCAGCTTGCCAACTTCAAGGCCGAGTTTTTCAAAGCCCTGGCGAACCCCGTCCGCATCCGGATCTTGGATTGTCTCCGGGATGGTGAGAAGGGGGTCAACGAACTCAGCGAAATTCTGCAAATTGAACCAGCAAACGTGTCTCAGCAGCTTGCGATTCTGCGAGTGCGCAACATCGTGATCGGACGCAAAGCGGGGAGCAATGTGTATTACTCCGTTTCTGACGCAACACTGTTTCGGCTTCTTGACGTAGCGAAAGACATCTTTAACAACCATTTGGTAGGTGTACGAGACATGCTTCAGCAGATGGAAGCGGCCTCGTAGTAGAAAAAATTTTGTCTAGCATCTGCAAATGTTCGCATATGCAACAGCGTTTCCAGGCTGCTCGGTTCCTCCTTAGGTCTGGGACAGGAGATCGATAACCATGCCGGATTATTACACCTCTCAGCAACTAGCCCAGACGTTAGGAATCGCGGAAACAACTATCAGCGAGCTTCAGAAGAAAGACTTACTCCAGCCAACGGTAAAGGACGGTAGGTCTTTCTTTTCTTCTCGACAAGCGCACTGCCTACGTGCGGCCATTCGATGGGCGCGCAAAGACAACATAGATTTGCACGAGGCTTTCATCCGCGTAGAAGCACGCTGGCTTGCACACACGACCGCGCCGAGGGACTAGCGTGATGGCCGCTGGGAGTGAGCATGAATTTCTCTTGCCGAATTGGCGCTTGTGGCGGGTAGATCATTTGCGAAGCGTCAAAGATGGGAGCAAGGGTCGTTGGGCGAGATTACTCCGCGCTGTGCAGTCGCTCGCCTGTCTGTTGTTGCTTCTCGTCATACTTCGCGTGCTTGGCCAAGGATTGCTCATGGGAGTGGCCGGGGCAGCTCTCGTGTTGCTCTTGCAAGAAGCGTGGACCCCACACCGTTGTTCTGGACGGCACCCTGGGAAGCGATGCAATTGCTTCTCAGCCGAGCTCGCCGCGTCAATCACCTTTGGCTTCATCGGACACAGGAATTGGCTCGTGAATCGATTGGCTTATCCACGAAAGTCGATGGCTTTGCCATGGCGGACGGATTCGTTTTGATCGGTGTTGGCAGCAACAAGCAGTTAGTCCAATGGACTGCGGAAGCTGCCTGGCGAGGGATCATCCGCGTCCGCGAGAGAGCCAGACATTCAAGAGGATGCAAAGCGGTACGCTTCCTCATCGCGGTGTGGTTGATGGCGGGAGGTCTGCTTGCACTGAGTGTCTGGCGAGGAATCGATCTGCCGACGGTTCTTCTGATCGCTGTGTTTTCAGGGGCCGCGGGACACGCCTTGGCGCAGCCTTTTGAAAATACGCTGGGCCGATGGTTGGCGGTCCCGGCTTGGCACGACGAGGACGCACGAACATTTTGCTTGGAAGTTGAGCCTGTCGAGTTTCCAGAGTGGCTCTGGTGGCAGGGAGGCCAGGGATTTATCGTCCGACGAATTCCTGAGGAAGAAACGCCTAAGGATTAAGAATATGAGCGTGCGGTGTGAGCTCCTATTCGCAGCAGAGAAAAGGATTTTGAATCCTTTCCTTCTGTGCGCCTTGACCTCTGCGCGCGTTCGTCAACTGTTGTTGGCTAGCGACGGGCAGGCCGGACTCGCGGAATTAGTTGACTCCGCACTGGCCGAAGTCGCGGCAGGGGCACTCGAATTTGAGCATGTGGGGCGAAGGCGTTTATCCGCCCTTGTGGAGGCTACGTGAGAAGCCGCGTCAAAATTGGGGAACTGATGCAGCGGGAAGGCTTGAGCGGAGAGGTTGTCACACTCTTCCATTCTCGAAGCACCGGAATCATTCATGGGGACGATGGGTACGATGTGACCTTCAACGAGGAATCACTCGTCGTGGGCCTCGCCTACAGTAAGCTCGGCATTGGGCTACGAGTGTCTTACGGGATCTTTTTCTCGACGGGAGCGAAGGTTCCGACTGCTATTAATGTGCAGCCTGCTTCCGGCGGGCGAACCGAGGCAACGCAGGACTCGGAAAGCGCGCTTTCTGCAAGAGCAGGTGGGTTCGGCGTGGTGTAGCTCCGCCTGTGGTCGCGTAGGTTGCGGCGCTCCTTGGCTTCGGATCGCGCAGGGCTGCTCAAAGGCAAAGGAGCCCTTCCCCTTTGACGAAGGAAAGAGATTTAGTCTTAGCTTTTGGGAACAAACAGGAGTCAGAAGCATGAGAGGTGTGATCTGGCACGTCTATCGAAACCAGGAGAAAGGCATGATTCGCGGCGATGACGGAGCACAGGTGCCTTTTCGAAAATCCGCCTTGAGCGGAGTCGAGTTTTGCGCACTTTCTTCCGGCCAGAGGGCTCGCTATCAAATTCAGGACGGTTGGCTTGGCAAAGAGGCCGTAGAGGTGTGTCCATTGCCGATGGACAGAATCGCGGAGACAGGCTAAGTCGAAGGTGACGGCCCAAGGTGGAAATGAGCGGGATTTGATCTCTTTTCTCGCCCGCCGAATCCTGTTTGCTAGCACCGAGAGTAAGCTCCTCCGCTCGTACCTCAAGGAATGGTCGACCAATCTGAGACGACAAGCAAGAGTTTGCCGGATAATTCAGGAGTCAGAAATGAACGCGAGAGGATCGATCACACAATTGCTCAGAAATCGGCGTCCCGGGTACATCCTTAGCGAAGACGGTTGCTTGGTGGCCTTTGATGAGTCCTCGCTCCAAGGGTTGGAGCTTCGGGAGCTCTCGGTAGGGGACTGGGTAGAGTACGAGGAGCTGGACCCGATTGAAGGGAGACGAGCATCCAGAATCAAACCTCTCATTCAGCGAGCCGAAGAATAATGAGGATTCGGTTTCAATGAGACTGACCACAGACATTCTGACCCCACTGACGGCGTTCTGTTTGTTCGGCAGCGGCTCCAATTGGGCAGCGCCAGAAAAGCACTTTGACCAAATGATGGTCGAGACGGCAACTCAGGAGAGTGCGGTGCCTCACGCCACGTCCTACGCTATCGACTCTAACGAACAGGTGCCAGATCCTCGGCTCGCTCGCATCACTACCCCAAATAAGAGTGCACAATCCAGCTTCGAAGCATCACAAGAGCCCAGTTTTCTGAAACTGCCTATCTTGTTCGCCCCGAATCGTCTCAACCTCACCGCAACTAGCCGGAACACCCTGAATTGCGCAGCGGCGTGGTTGCGTGAACACCACTTGGCGCGAATTCTCATCGTCGGGTATTGTGACAACTCTGGTTCGGAGGCCTGTACCACGGCGCTTGCGGAGCGCCGCGCAGAAGTGGTTCGTCAGTTCTTGATGAGTCTCGGCACCCGCACGGATCAGATTGCGGGAGTCAAAGGCTGGGAAAATTTGGACCAACCTTGCCATTCGAACACAAAGGAGTGCCAGCGGCAGAATCGGAGTGTCCGCCTATTCCTCACGCGCCCGCTCGGAGTTTGAAGTGAGGCTGCACCGAAAACAGGAATTCCAACGGGAGGAACTCGTCATTCCCGCAATCCCTTGCGAGCGGCGAACTCCGATAGAATCCGGAACGAGAGAAACTAGAGAACCTCAATGAATAACTGGCTACCTAAATCCGTACTGTGTCTCAAGTCTTACACCAAGCGTTTATTCCTGGCGGACCTTCTTTCCGGCATAACCGTCGGTCTCGTCGCGCTTCCCCTCGCAATGGCCTTTGCCATCGCTTCCGGCGTTCCGCCCGAAGCCGGTCTCTACTGCGCGATCGTCGCGGGTTTTGTGATTTCAGCTCTGGGCGGATCAAAGACCCAGATTGGAGGGCCAACTGGAGCGTTCGTAGTTGTCGTGTTCGGCATCATCGCGAAGTACGGTGTGGACGGACTGTTTATGTCCACATTAATGGCCGGTATCCTCCTGCTGATTCTGGGAGCAACCGGTTTAGGAACGGCCGTTAAATTCATACCGCGCCCCGTAGTCGTGGGTTTCACAAACGGCATTGCGGTTATTATCGCGAGCACACAACTCAAGGATTTCTTTGGGTTGAAGATCGATAAGGTTCCAGGCGAATTTCTCGCTCGGATTCAAACCGTCGTGCATAATTTTTCTTCGTTCTCTCCCATCGAGACAACTCTGGCCACCGTTGCCCTTGCTGTGATTATTCTTTTCATGCGCTACGTGAAGAGGGTTCCCGGGTATATCGTCGCTCTCTTTTTTGGTACCGCAGCGGTTCTGCTGTTCAAACTCCCTGTGGAAACGATCGGCACTCGTTTTGGAGGCATCCCGTCTGGGCTGCCAACTCTTAAGGTTCCACACTTTCACCTAGACCTACTACGGCCTTTGATTTCGCCGGCAATCACGGTCGCGATGCTAGGCGCAATCGAATCGCTGATGTCCGCGGTCGTCTCCGACCGCATGAGCGGCGACAAGCACAACCCGAATGTGGAACTTGTGGGACAAGGGGTCGCGAACATTCTTTCTCCACTGTTCGGAGGCCTCCCGGCCACCGGCGCCATCGCCAGAACGGCCACAAACATCCGTTCCGGCGCGAAAACGCCGGTGTCGGGAATGATTCATGCCCTGACTCTCCTAGCCATCGTGGTCTTCGCAGCTCCCCTGGCAAGGTTCATCCCGTTGTCGGTCCTGGCCGCAATTCTTCTGGTCGTCTCTTACAACATGGGTGAGTGGGGGGAAATCCCGGAGCTTTTGAAGCTGTCCCGGCTGGAAATTGCGACTTGGCTCGCTACTTTCCTTTTGACCGTGTTTGCTGATCTGACCGTCGCTGTGGAAGCAGGCATGATTCTCGCCGTGCTAGTTTTCATCCGGAAAGTCACACAAACCACCTCGGTCTCGGAGGTGACCGAGGAGTACGTCCGCGAAGGGCATGTTCACATCCTGCAGCACAAGGTGATCCCTGCCTACGTCTCTATCTTTAGAATTCACGGGCCCTTCCTGTTTGGTGCGACCGACAAGATCGACGAAATCACAACGCGGTTGTCGAGCCTTCCCCCGATCCTGATTCTAAGGTTGCGTAACATGACCGCGATCGATTCCACCGGCCTCCAGGCACTGGAGAGCTTGGCAGACCAGGTACACGAATCGGGACGAGAACTCATTCTCTGCGGAGCCAGGGAACAACCTTCGAGACTCATGCATCAGGCGGAGTTTCAGCAGCACATCGGATACGAGAATATGTGCAACAGCATCGCGGAAGCTCTGAGCCGCGCCAGAGCGGTCTACCCGGAAGCTTCGAAACATCATCCTGTAGGAACGGTTTGGGGCCGAAGAAGCACGGATGTCGTGGAACCAGAGCCCGACTCGCCTGCGCCAGAACCGTCCACTACGTTCAAAAAAATCACCTAAGACTGAACCGTTCGCGACGGTTGCGCCTCATTGAGATCTCTAGTTTTGGCGAAGCGTCACCTCCAGCCCTGAGGAATGGCCGAAAGTATCCGTCAGTAAGCAAACCTGCGACTAACGCCCCCGCTTGGGAAGCAGGCGCGTTAGGTTTGCTTCGGACAGATTGACGATAGGAATATACCCTCGATCAAGCCCGAAAGCAGACTCCTCAAAAGTTTACGGCGATTTTCCAATCCACCAGAGCACCTTAGCGACGATTTTCCATTTCTGTTTGCCCAACGTGATCGACTCGTAGCTGACATTCTCCGATTGCAGCACGACGGTGTGGTCAAATTGATTCAGCCGGGAAACCGTCAGTCCCTTGTCGCGATGCCAGGCGATCACCCGGCTAGACGAGCTACAGAAGGCTCAAGGCTTGCTGCGTGCCTCCTGTTGAAACTACTTCGTTAGGTCTTCAGTCTGCCGGCGTAGGCAACGTTTCGTAGTTCCCGAACCTGGCGAAGTATTCAGCGTGCCCATACGGAACTGTGAGAAGAATCTGAGTCTCAAAAGGGTCTCGGCCTTGCTTCAAGAGCCTCTCCAGGACGATCTTGGCTGCTGTCTGTGGGTCTTTTCCCTTCTGCTCGATGATATCTACGCCCGCTTCCGTGAGCACAACATCTGCGTGCGTCTTGGCGAACCCGTTCGAGATTGCGAATGTATACACGACCTTAGTCTTGTAGTGCTGATCCACCATTTCTCTTTTCACGTTCTCAACGTCGATGCTGTATTCCATACAGGATACCCTGCCCGCAGCGCATTATCGTCTGGCGCATCGCCTCCGGTCTAGGATAAATTCCATGCGGAGGATTCATGGACCTACTAGCGGCAATCAAACGTGAAGAACGAAAACTCGAAAGACAATTGGGCAAGTTACAGAAGCAGTTTGACGGTCTCCGGGCCGCAGCAAAAGCATTGGGCGATTCGACCGTCCGAGAAGTCACTGAAGTCAAAAAGCGAGTTATGTCCGCTGCTGCAAAAGCAAGGATTTCAAAGGCGACAAAGGCGCGGTGGGCAAAATTTCGAGCCGAGAAGAACAAGAAGGCGCTAGGGAGTTCGACAATCCGAGAAGTCGCTCAGGTTAAGAAGCGCGTGTTGTCTGCGGCTGCCAGAGCGAAGATTTCAAAGGCAACAAAGGCACGGTGGGCCAAGTTTAGGGCCGAGAAGAATAAGAAAAGGTAACAATTGTGAGCGGTGAATCGGAGCATGGGTCATGGCAAGCAGCAGAACTCGTGTAACTACGACAATCCGTCACGACAACCCGGTTCCTCGTAAGCGTAGGAAGAAATCTAATGCAGCGGTGATTGCCATCATTGTTCTACTTGGACTCGCGTTCCTGCTTGCGCGAACGAATCAGCGCAGCGGTACGCAGCGGGCGCGACCGGCTTCCATTACCCATTGAGAGTGCCCAGCTCCTACGCCTTTGTGGCCAATTCCGCAAAAGCTGTACATTTAGAAAAAACTTCCGAGCCGCGCGAGCAACTGGCAATGTCTGCGTACCGTTACTCCGAAATCAGAACCGATAACTCAAGCAGACTGCGTGAATTGCGGAGCGTGCGATGCGAATAGCATTGGCACGGCGATTGCACACCTAACCCTTCGAGGGATGTAATCCGAGGGAGCAAAAATGATCGTTTGCTTCGACCAATGTAACTACTGCCGATCACCAATCGTCTCAGGGCAAAGATGGGTACGGGAGAAAATTTACGAGCCCGCGCTCAATGGCCGTGATCCAAGCTACCACCGCTACCACCGCTACCACGCTGAACCCTTCGCCGGACAGGAAGGAAGCTGTTGGGAAAAACACGAAATGGAACGGGAAATTGTCCGGACCACCGCCTACGCCGCCTAGAGAGGACATTCAGAACGGTTGGAGTTCGAAGCGAGTTTAGCCCTGCGGGCGTTTCAAGGGAGGAAAGAAGTGAGGAACAAGCCTTCAGTCCAAGCGCTATGTCCGGAATACCAAAAACTGCTCAAAGAAGAACAAGTTGCCTTGTCCAATTGGACTAGGGGTAGAGCCGAGATTCATGAGTCTTGTCGCCAAGGAAGAGACTCGCACAACCAACTTCGGAGACTGCAAGCGAGTTTCGCCAATGCCTGGGCATTGCTACAGTTTCACGAACATGACTGCGCCGTGTGCCAGCTTATAGCGTTTCTCGATGACACTCATACAGGACCTAATGCGGGGACACTCCAACAGCTTCGCAACTAAACACTTCGCCAGAGACAAAACTGAGCCATCGCCCCGTTTGATAAAGGTTGCAACGACTCAGAGCGCTTATCGTCAGCGCGAACGCTACAATCGCCTCGACCATGTAAAGTGCAAAGTAATAAACGCCCGCGGCCTGCTTGACTCGTTACCGAAACTTCCCGAAGGCTCTCAATGGTTGTAGGAAATCAAGTTCGGCGGCTATCGAACCATCGCAACTAATCCGCCGCTTCTCTGATCCAATCGTGCGCGGTTTGACTGTCAAGTTTAGGTATTCGCATTAGTTCTTTGACGGCTGTTGCAGTGAGATCGCGTGCTAGTTCCAAAATAAAATCATCCTTTTCGCAACTTCCTATTTCCTGCAGCGCTTCCTGCTGGGTCTTGTACACAGTGACCGTGTCGCCGTTGTGATGATTGATTGTAAACTTCGAACCATGAACTGATATTCGATATTTTTCCGCCATCCTAGTCCACTCTCAGGAGAAATATAAACTCGTGTCGCGGTGATTCGTAGCCAAAAAATTGGTGCCTTAGCGTACAGACGTTGCCCGCCCACAAAATCCAGACTGAACTGTATTGACTCACCGTTCCGATTGGGGTATCTCACATCTCCGCCTAGCCCTAGGGGTCTAGTCGGATGGAGGCCCCATGCCCATAAACGTGTTACTGGCCGACGACACGACTATCAACGCAACCACTTCCGCGCTTGGCATGTCTGGGTCTGCCGCAACAGAAAAGCACGTCGATTTACCGTGGTGTGAGATCTGATGTACGAATTTATGATCCACCAGAAAATTCCTATGCCCGGCTCTGAGCCAGTAAGTATCACCGCGAATTTGCTCGGCTCCAGTGAGCGCGGCGA
>WNGH01005417.1_pt1 | contig 12161 bp, 11 predicted proteins | sample 5400631 | NCBI WGS metagenome assembly WNGH01 (sample SAMN13153373, study PRJNA577476) | soil metagenome | isolation source: 115 cm soil or saprolite under Garry oak tree replicate 1 | place: USA:California | collected 2016-06-15 | reverse complement strand
ACCAACGCCATTCCGTACGGCATTGTGTCGGACAGGAACGACAACCTTTTTATAGCGGATTGGGGTAGCGGTAAAATCGTAAAGTTCGACACACGTACTAACGCGTGGACCGAATTTACGCCGCCGACATACCCCGGCCAGACTCGCCGTCCGAATGTGGATTATCAGAACAACATTTGGTGGGGCATCTGGGCCGCCGGCAAACGTCCTGGCAAGCTGGCGAAACTGGACCAGACGACCGGCCGGATCACCGAGTACACGATTCCTGAGCAGAACGCGCAGCCCTACGACGTCTCTCAAGACCTCGAGGGCAACATCTGGTTCCCCGACTCACCGACGGCGGATCGAGGCGCGATGATCGGTAAGTTCAATCCGAAAGACCAGACGTTCACGTTCTATCCGAAGCCGCAGTTCGGCGCTGACACGCCCAAGATACAACTCACGAAAGACGGGGCCATCTGGTTCGCGCCGCGCGGGAGCCGAGATGCACCGGCCATTAGCGTGTTGTATCCCGACATGGATAAGATCACGACGTTTGCGGCGTTCTATGTGAACGGCCCGCCGGGATATCCGTTTAAGGTGACGAACTCCACAGGGAAAAACAGTCAGTAACACATTTGCGGCCGCCGGAGCGGGTTCCGTTTCGATGGGAAACCCGCTTTGGCTGCCGAGGTGTGCCGTGGATGGTGAACTGCGAACAACCGGCTGGCGCCTAATTCTGAAAGGGGCGCGTCACAGGCATTGTTACTCTAGAACTCGATGTGAAGTCTGAGGCCAGGTATCACGACCGGCCCGCGATCACGGTTGTATCCGGGATTCGCAATGTACTGCAGATCGATTGAAGCGGATACGCCGCGCCTTAATCGGGCAGCATAGTAAGCCTCCAGGATCTTTTCTTGACCGTACGTCAGTGTTCCGTCTCCAAGAAGGAAACCTTTCCCGCCTAGCTCCAAATATCGGCGGTGATCGCCCGAGATGCTGTTATGGACCCACGCAATCCCGATCTTGTCCCGTGCGCGGCGCCATGCCTTTCCTCGAATGTCGCCACCAACAGCCGCTGAGCTATTCACTTCTGTATACGCAAACGATTCGTGATGCCCTTCATTCCAGCCGACACGCGTGTATATCCGGATCTGATCTGTTAACTGCTGCTCCGCATTGAAACCGAAACCGTACTTTACTCGACCCTCTCTTCGGTGACTTTCAATATCTGGCGCTGGATCGCGATGCTGCAAGAACGCATCAATGGCCTCACGATAGCTGCCCATGTTGGCGTGATTGACATAACTGAGGAATCGCACCGTGGATGATCTGTTCGGAACGCGCGACGGATGCAGTTCAAGCTCGAGATTTTCGGCCCGTGCGCGTCGGAGATTCCAGTCGAGCTTGATCCCATTGGCAACCTTCGGCATTAAGGCTTCCCCGAATCGTATTCCCCACGCGGGACTCTGATATTCGGCAATACCGCCGTACGTGTAACCGCGAGTATCCGCTGCGTAGTCGTATGCACCGTTGTTGTCGGTAGTCCAATTCATGAATTGCAAATGACTATCGCTGCCGACGGAATTCACATCGAAGAAGTCCGCAAAACTGAGTTTGCCGAAACGAATTTCCAGCCTTTTCTCCGGTTTCTCTGTATCGAGCGACAAGAAATCACGTTTAACTTCGACCTTTTCTCTACTCAATGCGATTGTCTGATGAACCATCAAGCGGGCAAGATACGGCCTTGAACCCAGGCTGGGATTGCGGACCACATCGAGATTCGTGAATCCAGCCAATCCCAGAGCATCGCTGATTCCACGGCCTCGAGCGCTCTCAACATCGAAGAGAAGCTCCGTTGACCTTGGCAGTTGAACGCCTGTGTATAACGTGAGCAGCCGCGACGTTGCCTTCTCGCAAAAAGGCTTGAGACTATTCTCACTCGTATAGCGGGCATGAAATGCAGCATGTTGCTGATGAATGAGATTGATTTGTCCAGAAATCCAGATTGGTGAGGTTTTGGAATGCGGAAAGAGCGTCGCCTCCTCCTCATCCTTGTCTACCGGTTCTGAAGGCGTTGGCGATTGGGAATACAATGAAATCGCGCAGAGTATTGCGAGACTACCCGCCAACAAGAGTTTTTTGCATTGCGCGTCCATCTAACCAATTATCACTTCAAAATTGGTTCCTTCCCACTCCCTGAACCGAGGCGGCCGCGGACCGGGAAATTTTTTGTTAAACCCTTTTTTAGGACCGAAGGAGCGTGATAGTTTGAATGCGAGCTGACAGCGTTCACGCATCGCAAGCAACGGGAAATCCAGCTCAATAAGGAGGCATCCGTGAAGACAAATGTGTTCGTAGCTTTGTTGTTCGCTTTGACGCTGACGGCAGGCACCGCGGCCGCGCAACCGGCTCCGTTCAACCAGATCGGGGTGACCATGGGTCACTGGCACATCGCCTCGAAGGACGTGGAGGCGAACAAAAAACTCTTTCTTGCCATGGGCGGCAAATTGTTCATGCCCGGCGGAAACCCGCTGATCATGTTCCCCGGGGTCTATATCAATTTGAACCTCGGGAGCGAGAAAGGAAATGGCGGCACTCAGGGTTCGGTGGTGAACCATGTCGGCTTCATCGTCAACAACGTCCAGGACCGGGTCGCCCAGTGGAAGGCCGCGGGCGTGCGGGTGCTCCCGGGCAACAACAACCGGCTGGACCAAGCCTTCGTCGAGACGCCGGACGGCGTGCGCATTGAAATCCTGGAAGACAAGACGCAGTCCATGCCGATCCGCAATGAACATGTTCACTTATCCCTACCGGAAACTGAAATCCCCAAAGCGCAAGCCTGGTATGCGAAGACCTTCGGTGGGAAGGCGGGCATCCGCAATAACGCCCCGGTCGTGGACATCCCGGGAGTACAGCTCCGGTTCGCCAAGGCCGACGCGAAGCAGGCGCCGACGCGAGGGCGTGTGCTGGACCACATCGGTTTTGACGTGAAGGACCACCAAGCCTTCGTGAAGAAGATCGAGGCGGAAGGCATCAAGCTCGACGAGCCGGTTCGCAAGTCTCCCACCGGCAGCACCATTACGTACATCACCGATCCCTGGGGTACCCGCATCGAGATTGTCGAACGGGCACCGTTAGGGCCGGGGGTGCAATAACCGTCAGCCTGATCAATGGGGCAAGGATACGCGGAATGCCCATTCTGCGGAGTTGAATACGGCGCCACGTCCAGCCGTCCTGCTTCGATTGCCGGAGGAGAAGATGACCAGAATATTGAAAGCCGCGATTGCAGGCGTGCTCGCGAGTTTCGTTGCAAGCGCTCAATCTTCGAAAGACAACGCCGTCGTGCGGCTTGATCCCGCCCTGGATGCGCTGGTCTCGCCCGATGCCAAGGTCGAGCTGGTCAAGGGCGGCTTCGGCTTCACGGAAGGGCCGGTGTGGGTGCAGAACGGCGGGGAGGGGTATCTGCTGTTCACCGATATCCCGGGCAATGTGATCTGGAAGCTCACACCAGACGGCAGAGCGTCGGTCTATCTCAGCAATGTCGGCTACAACGGGCCGGAGGTCTGGCGCTGGGGCGGCATACAGAACAACGGCCGCGAGCGCAACGATCCCGGGTTCGAAGAATTCGCCATGATCGGCGCGGACGGGCTGACTCTCGACCGCCAGGGGCGGTTGATCATCGCCACCTTTGCGGGCCGCTCGCTCATGAGGATCGAGAAGAACGGCCAGCGCACCGTGCTGGCCGACCGCTATGAGGGGAAGCGCTTCGGCGGCCCCAATGACGTCGTGGTCAAGCGCGACGGCGCGATCTACTTCACCGATACGTTCGGCGCCTTCCGCCTGCGCGAGAAGGATCCCCGCAGGGAGCTCGATTTCAATGCGGTGTACATGTGGAAAGACGGCAAGCTCACGCTGGTGGTCAAGGACATGCCGGCGACCAACGGCCTCGCCTTCTCACCCGACGAGAAATATCTCTACGTCAACGGCAGCCGCGACAATTATGTCAACCGCTACGAAGTGCGCGCCGACGGTATGCTCGCGAACGGCAAGCTGTTTATCGACATGAGCAAGGCAACCGGAACCGGGGTCACCGACGGCCTGCGAGTCGATACCAAGGGCAATCTCTACGAGACTGGCCCCGGCGGCGTGTGGATCGTCTCGCCGGAAGGGAAGCATCTCGGCACCATCCGCGCGCCGGAGACTTCTACCAATATCGGATTCGGCGACGCCGACAAGAAGACGCTCTACATCGCCGCGCGCACGGGAATCTACAGGATCAGGGTGAACACGCCGGGCATCTGAAAGATGCAGAGTTCGTTCCTCAATTACGGGCTATGCTTCACAAACTAGGAGGCAACATGGAGATCACCCGTCGAGAAGTACTCGCCAGTGCGCTACTACCGTTCTTGCAACTTGCTGGTGGCCCCGGCGCCAGCGCTCAACGCGTGCCGGACGGCACGTTGTTTCAGCACGACCTGCCGAACATTACTCTTGATGACTGGCAAGTCACCGTAAGCACGATCAATCTAGAACCTGGAAGTGTGGGACGCCCGCACCGCCATCCCGGATTCGTACTCGTGTACATTCTTGAAGGTGAAGTCGTCACTAAAATTTCCGGTCAACCGGAAGTAACCTACTCAGTCGGCCAAATGTTTTATGAGCAGCCCGGCAGCACCCATGAGGTCAGCCGGAATGCGAGTGCAACGAAACCAGCAAAGTTTCTTGCACTTATATTCGCGCAAAAAGGCCTGGCGTTGGTCACTCCTGCGTAGCGTGTAGCGAAACCGCTTGCGGCCGTTAGCTACCTATCCAAGTGGGACCGGTCCTTTTCGTTTTCAGCACAGACCGACTCTAGAGTGTCTGTATCCGGCATCAGGCGCATGGGGAACTTCACTGTGAACGGCCGCGTATACATCTTGGAGTCATCGATAGTCACTTCAACATCCATGTGCCCGAAATCCCTGCGCCGGAAGCGCTCCACTATGTGCATCGATTCACTGTGCGGGTGGCCGAATCCATCAAGCCAGGTTCTATCGTTAAAGCCTATGGTATCGACGACCAAGGTATCGCCTTGCCACTTGCCAACCGAGTACCCCATCCATGAGGGCTCGGGAGTGCCGGGGAGCTTGCGGCCGTCCGTGTAAATCTGGCGAGGAGGGTTGTTGTCCTCAAGTAGGAGCACCATCTCGGTCGGCGTTTGGATCATCTTGAAGGGTGCGATCAAGGTTGAAAAAGGCACGCCGCCGGGAAGACAGTGTGATGTCGGAATGTCCTTTCCATGAGTTTGCGTGCGTTGCGCAAATAGTGCGGCCGCCTCGGGCCGCATCGGCTCCTCTTCAGGTTTAAAGTCCGCGAGAATATTCAGAAAATACTTGGAGACGGTTTGTAAATCGACTCCCGGGTCCACTAGATCCGCGGCCCCACCCAATAGACGCAACGTTTCGCCGGGTTGCGACCCGTGGGCCTGCCAGACTCCCGAGAGATCCGGCTTGCCATTCGAGGCGCGTGGTGCAGGCGCAGAGAGGTTTGGCTTGCCGTCCCGCGTGCGCGGAGTTCGCGGGTCTGGGTGGTCCAACCACTGGGCATTCGCGCACGTTGCGCATGCAAGCAGGACACCGATCAACGCTTTTCGACTGTACATATTTTCCAGCATCGCACGTCCCAACGGGCTGAGCGTAAGGACAGTGATAGTCTCTCCCTCTGACGATGGAGAAATCGAGCGACTGACGGCCTCGTTGGCTGAACGCCAACAGCCACAGCGTGGAGCCGTTCTGGTGGGCAGGCGACAAGATCGCCTGCCCACCAGAAAGGTAGAACTCTCCCTCTATTGGGGAGACTTGAGCTCGGCGTATACTTGCGTGGCGAACCGCTGCGCGACAGTGGTGGTCGTGTTGCCAACCTTGGCGTCAGACTGGGGAACCTTGGAGTCGAAATCAGCCCAAGGCTTCGCGGCGATTACGTCGGCCTCGCTCTTGCCCTCCTTGATCATTCTCGAAATGCGATCCCGAACCGCAAGCATCATGTCCCGGTGCGCCATCACGGCGGTCCGGTCCACGGTGGGGCCATGCCCCGGAATGATCTTGGTGTTGGGCCCAGAACGCGCGATGATCTGGCCGAGCCCATTGATCATGCCGTTCAGTTGGCCGCCGTTGCCTCGGTCGATATTGGGGTATTGGACGGACCGGAAAAAATCGCCGGTCATGATCACGTCGTTCTGCACGAAGCGGACCATGGTGTCGCCGTCGGTGTGAGCGGTCGGGATCGGAATCAACTGCACGTCCTCGCCATTCATGTGGAGCGCGAGCTGTGAGTTTGCGTTATAGGTGATCACCGGGAGCCCCACCGGCAGAGTGGCGGGAGGGGTGGTACCGTTCGCGGCCGGGGCGGGGTGCATGAGCCGGTTCCGCAGGCTTCCGCGGGCCAGGATGGTAACGCCTAGCTTGCCGAAATTCTCATTACCGCCGGTGTGGTCGCCATGCACGTGCGTATTGACCATGTATTTGATCGGGGCGTTGGTGATCTGCTTGATGGCGGCGACAATCTTGTCAGTCAACGGGGCAAACTGACCGTCCACCATGAAAACCCCATCCGGACCAGCCAGCACGCCGATCGTGCCGCCTTGTCCGTCGAGGGTGTAGAAGTTGTTGCTGATCTTGTTGGTCTTGATCTGAACCTTGCTGAAGTCGGGCGCCTGGGCATTGGCGAACACGGCCATGATGGCCAACGCCGCCAGGACCACAAACGAAAATCGAATCGCTGTTCTTCTCATGGGTGTTTCTCCTTCCATACGGGCCATACGGGAGTCAGGGAAATGGGCGTAGTCTACCACCTTCTTGAGGTCCGCGGGTAGCTGTCAACGACTCTTTCCAAAAACCCGGACGGAGACCGATCGTGAACCGGAACTCATTCTTCGCCGCCTCGGTCAGACTCCATCTGAGGCGGATTTTCGCGGTAGGATCTGCGCTTTTTTTCTGCTTGCCCCAGACAAAGGAGTGGATTATGACCAGGAAAGCTTTCGGCCTTGTCGGCTTAGCCGCGATGCTGTTGGCGGCGCCTGCGTTCTCGCATCATTCCTTCGCCGTGTTCGATCAGTCGAAGGTGCTCCACATGGCGGGCACGGTAAAAGAGTTCGAACTCGTCAACCCGCATGCCTGGCTTCATCTCAACATCGTCAACGAAAAAGGTGACGTGTTGGTCAGATCGATGACGGTCAGCTTATAGACGACGTGATCGTCCTCTGCCGAATAGATCATCGACGGAAAACCCTTGGCAAAAACCGAATCGTAGGGCGACTTCATCGCTTGTGGCTTGGCGGGGCCACCCCTCCTTCGCCAAGGAGGGGAATTCCGGCTCATTCTGTTTTCCTCGTTTGCTGCAAATTGTCTGGCGAGATCAGGATCTCTGAACTTAGCAGAGCCCCTATTCCTTGAGTTGCTTCATCCGTTAAGGCAGAATCAATCACCGATCCAGGAGGCCAGAATGAAATCTTATGCAATCGCCCTCAGTCTTCTATTAACAGCCGGAGCTGTCATCGGCCAGACCGGCAAGGAAAGCGTTGACACGCATGTCGCAGCGGCGAAGGCCGCTGCCAGGCAGGAACACACGTCGTTATTGAATTTGTGTAGCGTACCGGAACCGGCGGCGGCTGCTCCACAGGGACAGCGGGCGGCAGCACAACCGCAAGGTCCTCCGGATCGTTCGCAGTGGCATGCGGAGCCGGTAAAGGTATTCGACAATCTCTACTTCGTCGGCATGACGGAATATTCGTCCTGGGCCGTGAACACTTCAGACGGGATCATCATCATCGACGCGATCTTCGATTATTCGGTTGAAGATGAGATTGCCCAAGGCCTGCCGAAGCTGGGACTGGATCCGAAGAAAATCAAGTACGTCATCGTGAGTCATGGTCACATCGATCATGCCGGCGGCGCAAAGTATTTGCAGGATCATTTCGCGGCACACGTCATTATGGGAGGGCCGGACTGGGATCTGCTCGATCGTGATCGCGGCGCGTGGCCAAAACCAAAACGCGACATGGTTGCGGCCGATGGCCAGCGGCTCACTCTCGGCGACACGACGCTGACGCTATATCTGACGCCCGGCCACACGCTGGGCACGATCTCGACACTGATTCCGGTGAAGGACAACGGAAAGCCGCACCTTGCGGCCGAGTGGGGCGGTACAGGGTTCAACTGGCTACGAAACCGGGCGACTTACATAACACCGGATCGGCCGGACCGGTTTTGGTTCGAAACCTATGAGAAGTCCGCAAGCCGTTTCCGTGACATCGTCTCAAAGGCGGGTGCCGACATCATCCTGTCCAACCATACCAATACCGACGGATCCAAGAAGAAGCTGCCCGCATTGGCGAAGCGAAAAGCCGGTGATACTCATCCTTATGTAGTCGGCAATGAAAGCGTGCAGCGCTTTTTGACGGTCGCCGACGAATGCGCCAAAGCGGGACTCGGCCGCCTCAACTAAAGTCGGAAGGCGTATTCGGCTGAATGAATCAAATTCGAAAAAGGGGGGATAGTGATGAGGAGAAAGACAGATCTGCACGTACTCGTAAGAGTAGGAACAGCGATTGTTGGATTGATCGCATTGGGAAGTTGTCTAGTTTTTGCTCAGGGCTCCACGGGAACCATCTCGGGGGTAGTGCATGATTCCAGCGGAGCGGTGATACCTGGAGTTACGGTTACCGCCAAGCACATCGAGAGCGGACTGACGCGCAGTGCCGTAAGCAGGGAGACCGGCGGATACATTTTTCAGCTTCTTCCAGTGGGCGCTTACGAAATCACCACAGAGCTGCCGGGCTTCAAGCAGGAAATACGGCGCGGGATCAATTTGGTCGTTGGCCAGGAAGCGGTGGTGAATCTGACGCTGGAAGTCGGAACTGTTGCGGAGACAGTCACGGTGACGGGGGAAGCTCCCATCGTCAACACGACGCTCGCCTCCACCGCCGGATTAGTGAACGAGTCGCAGATTAAAGACCTGCCGCTGAACGGCCGCGGCTTCGACCAGCTGATGGCGGTCGCGCCCGGCACAGTCAATTACACCTCCAATGTGAATCTCAACGGCAACTTCTTTTCCGTGGTGGGCCGGAGGCCGGAAGAAAATACGTTTTCGATTAACGGCGTGGAGTACCTCGGAGCGAATTCCGCCGGCCAGCCGATCGGGCCCGCCGGCTCCAGCGGGCAGACGCTCGGGGTGGATGCCGTGCGGGAATTCAACCTGCTCCAGCACAGCTATGGCGCAGAGTATGGGAAACGGGCCGGCGGCCATGTCGTCACTGTGACTACGTCCGGCACGAACCAGTGGCATGGATCTGTATTCGAATACTTGCGCAACAGCGCTTTGGACGCCCGGAATTTCTTCGATGCCACCAACGCCGCCCCGCCGTTCAAGCGGAATGAGTTTGGAGGGTCGTTGGGCGGGCCACTTAAGAAAGACAAAGTGTTCCTGTTCGGAAATTATGAAGGATTCCGGCAGCGGCTGGCGGTGAGCAACGTTGCGGTGGTTCCCGATGCGCAGATGCGCCAGGGTTTGCTGCCTTGCTATCTCGCCACGCCTGCGGCCTGCGGGTCGAATCCCGGCCAGTATGTCACGGTCCCCAATCTCAAGACGGGCATGCTGCCATACGCCAACAACTTCTGGCCCTCGCCGAGTGGAAGTGAGCTGCTAGTTGCGCCAGGCATACTCAATGCCGGCTTGCCCACGGGAACTGCCTATGCCATCTCGAATCCCAAGCAGGCGATCCGCGAGGACTTTGGCTTGACCCGCTTTGACTACAACGTGTCCAGTAAAGATTCGTTCTCGGTCAACTACCTGATCTCCGATGGAGACAAGATCGACCCGAGAGCGGACACAAATTTCACCCAGATCAGCCGTGCGCGCAGCCAGGTGGTCTCATTGCAGGAGACGCACGTCTTCTCCCCCACCTTTCTGAATAGCCTCAACGGGGGCTTTACGCGAGCGTATTCGCCAGTCGTAACATCGCCCGCCGTGCCGATCCCGGCGAACCTTGCGTTCATCACCGGGCGGGTTCCCGGCCAGATCACCATCGGGGGAGGTGTGAGTACCGCGGCCGCCTCGGGAATCGTGGTGGCGAACGGGAACGATCCGACTGCAAATGCGGTGAATTTGTTTACCGGCAGCGACGATGTGCACATCACCAAAGGCAACCACTCCTTCAGCTTCGGCGGATGGTTGCAGCGCGTACAAGAAAACCAGAGCGGGCCGGCTCAGAACAAAGCCGGCACGGTCGCGTATCCGACCCTGCTGGCCTTTCTCCAGGATTCTCCCACGGCGTTTAATGCCAACGTGGTGGTGACTCCGGTCGGCTACCGGCAATGGTTAGGGGCCTGGTACGTCCAGGATGAAATGAAACTGAAGCCGAATCTCACGTTCCGGTTGGGATTGAGAGACGAGATGACGAATGGCTGGAACGAGGTGAAGGGCCGGTGTGCCAACCTTGTGTTTGACAAAAGCACTGGGCTGCCACTCACCGATCCGTTAATCGGGTCCTCGTGCCTGACCGAGAATAATGCGAAAGCGCTCTTGCAGCCGCGCGTGGGCCTCGCGTGGGATCCGACCGGCACCGGGAGCTGGGCGGTTCGCGCGGGTTTCGGCATTCATAACGATCTCCAGGACAATCTTGCATTCCGGCTCGACTCGAATCCGCCCTTCAATCCGAGGGTGGTCCTGAGCGGACCGATGCTTCCTCAGACTCCGATCAACCCGGCACTTCCCATGCCGCCCACTTGCAATGCGCAACTGGTGGCGGCAAAGGCGAACTGCGCGATTTACTCGGTCGGAGGAGTGGAGCCGACCATGCACACTCCTACCGTTCAACAATGGAGCCTCGCGCTGGAGCGCGGCATCACACAGAATCTCGCGGTCCAGCTTAGCTACGTCGGTTCGGAAGCCTACCACACACTGCTTCCGATGAATTTGAATGCACCCCATTCCCAGGTGTGCGCGAACGCTGCGGGATGCCTGAGCGGCGGGGTCGGCAGGCCCGTGGTCACAGTACCGCAAGGGACCACGTACAATGCGCCTACGGGAACGTGTGCCGGATCTTTGGGGACATCCATACCTTGTTACCCCAATCCGTTCCAGAACAAGAGCAATTCCCAGATGTTCGAAGGCACCATGAGCTACAATTCATTCAACGTCTCCGTCATCAAGCGCCCCAGCCGGGGCCTGAGCTTCAAGACCAACTACACCTTCGGCAAGGCGATCGATTACAATTCGGGGGGCTCCTCCAACTACAGCACGAATCAGCCGAAGGCGGTCTTGAATCCGTTCAATCTCGCCCTCAGCAGGGGAATCGCGGCCTTCAGTCTCCGGCACCAGTTCAATACTAATTTCGCCTATCAACTCCCATTCGGACAAGGGCAGCGGTTCGCCAGCGGCGTCACCGGCTGGTTGAACAACCTCATTGGCGGCTGGCAATGGAACGGAATATTCAACGTCCAGAGCGGCTTCTCCTTCACGCCCCAAGTCGGCGCGAACACCTCCGGGACCGGCGATACGGATAATCCCGACGTGCCCAACTGGAATCCCAACTTCAAGGGGAACGCGATCCTGGGAGTGGACGGGTTCAAGAAAACAGGCCAGTATTTCGATCCTAATGCTTTCTTGCTGCCGCTTTCCGGAACGTTCGGAAATGTGTCGCGCGGATCCTTAACTGGACCTCCTCTGACCATCGTCGACACATCGCTGTTCAAGAAGATCCGTATCAATGAGCAGTGGAACTTGCAGTTCCGGGCGGAGGCCTTCAACGTGCTGAATCACACGAACTTTGCCGAACCCAATGCAGTCGTATTCGCGGGGAATAACTATAGCTCCTCGGCCGGCGTTATCACGAGCACCGCGACGACGTCGCGCCAGATCCAGTTCGCATTGAAGCTGTTGTTCTGATGATTCCCGTCCTCGCGGCTTTGCACAAAGAGTCGGGGACCGCAAAGCAGCAAGTGACTTTTTGTGCAAAGCCCCTCCTCGCAGAGTCGGAGCTTTGCACAAAAAATCTGGAAAAGAGCGCCCATCTTGCTGGAGCTCGGACCCAACGAAACTCCTTTTCTGTAGCAACGAAGTCTGCTTCTCCACTATAAAGTTTGTTCGCGAATTATTCGGCATTGGAGAATGTTTCGATGAGGCGGATGGGTCGGAATGTACTT
>WNGH01005594.1_pt1 | contig 12163 bp, 8 predicted proteins | sample 5400631 | NCBI WGS metagenome assembly WNGH01 (sample SAMN13153373, study PRJNA577476) | soil metagenome | isolation source: 115 cm soil or saprolite under Garry oak tree replicate 1 | place: USA:California | collected 2016-06-15 | reverse complement strand
TCTTGTGCCTCACTTGGACTTGCAGGATAAAGCGATTGTATTTTCATGGTTGCCTCCCAGTGACAGGTCGCGCGGGAGCGAAGCATGCCCCAGGGACGGGAAAGCAGCCGCAGCGCCGAGCAGCGCGGTAATGAGGATTCGATTCTCGATCTCACCGCATCCACTCGGATATTCGGCGCAACGTCGATCTATTTCTCAAAGCCGTTGATACGCGCCGGAACGCCACGCTTTCTGATCGCTGCTTATAAGGGGATTCCGTGGCAGCTTGACCTGGCAGCCTAGTTCTTGGTGTCCAAGAGACGTGCCATCACCTGTGGAGCGGAGGTAGGCAGCTTGCAAACATAGTCTTCGCAAACGTAGGCGGTGGCACGACCCTTGATGCGATGGGCTCCCGCTAGAAACGGCAGCCAGCGGGCCAGTTGTTGTTGTCCGCTACCACCGTCGGCGAGAAGAAGTATCTTGTTTGGGAGGAACCTGGTGTTGACCTGGCGCAGCAAATCACGTGTGTCTTGGGATAGCGGATCACCGGCGATGAGGATTTGTTTCGTTTGAGCGAGTCGAAAATCGAGGGCGGAAAGAAGGGCTGGCACTTCGCCGGGGTTTGACTGCAGGCGAGAAGCGAACGCGGCTAGCGTTTTATAGGCCGCATCGCGCCACGCGGCGCGGTCCGTGAATTGGGCGAGGCGAAGAAGATTCATGGCGGCGGTTGAATTGGGTGAAGGTTCGGCGCCATCGTACGATTCACGCGTAGGGCTAAGGAGCGAAGGATCAGAGGTCTCCGAGTCGAAATAGCCGCCCTCTTGCGCATCTCCGAATTGCTGGTCCTGTTTCTCTTGCAGGGAAACAGCCCAAGTCAGCCAGTGGACGTCGAAGCCGGCCTGGTACAGGTCCAGAAGTCCGCTGATGAGATCGGTGTAGTCGTCGAGGAAGCCGCTCACGCTGGGACCGCCTGCGCGAAAGCTGCGCCAAAGCTTGCCAGTCTTCGAATCATAAAGATGGGATTCGAGAAACTTTGCCGTCGCTTGCGCGCGTTCGAGATAGCGCGGGTCCTCGAGAGCCTGGCTGGCCCGTGCCAGAGCGGAGATCATCAAGCCATTCCATGCGGTGACAATCTTATCGTCGAGAGGGGGCTGCGGGCGGCGAGCGCGCGCTTCGAACAAGGCTCTCCGTCCGGTAGTCAGCTTCCCGGCGGTTTGCTGAACGGTTAGGCTGAATTTTCTGGCCGTCTCCTCCGTCGAGTGCGCTTCATACAAAACGTTCTTACCGCTCAGTTCCCCGCGAATGTCTTGTTGCGCGGGGACGTTACCACCGGATTCAACTCCGTAGGCGTATTCGAAGACGGCCGAATCCTGCTTGCTTAGGACGTTCTCGATTTCTTTCGCCGTCCAGATGTAAAAGACACCCTCACTGGCCTCCGGCTTTCCAGGAGCAATTCGGCTGTCGGCATCCTTTGCAGAGGCAAAACCACCGCGAGGCTGGTGCATTTCGCGCAGCGCGAAATCGAGAATGCTTCGCCCGGTATTTGCAAAGAAGCGGTCGTGCGTGATCTGGTAGGCCTCCGTGTAGACGATCGCCAGTTGCGCCTGGTCGTACAGCATCTTCTCGAAATGAGGAACGCGCCAGGTCGCACCGGTCGAATAGCGGTGAAAACCTCCGCCGAGCTGGTCGTGAATTCCGCCGCGCTCCATGGCGCGGAGCGTGTTGAGCGTCATTTCGAGCGCGTCGCGCTGGCCCGTGCGAGCGAAATAACGAAGCAAGAAACACAGCGCGACCGGCCTCGGAAATTTTGGTGCTCCCCCAAAGCCTCCGTTGGTGGCGTCGTAGCCCGATGAAATCTGTTTGTAGGCCTGATCAAGAATGGCGGGTTGTAGATCGCCGGTGGCCGGAGACTGCTTGCTGACCATCTGAATGAGTTGCTGTGCGGCGCGCCCTGCAGTCTGAATGATCGAATCTTGTTGCGTTCTCCACGAGTCGGAGACCTTTTCTAAGAGCGACTTGAGTTGGTCCGGGGGAAAGTAAGTGCCGCCGAAAAAAGGTTTGCGTTCGGGGGTGAGCACCACATTCAGCGGCCAGCCCGCGCTTCCCGTCGTCGCTTCGACATAGGCGATGTACAGGCGGTCAATGTCGGGCCGTTCTTCGCGGTCCACCTTAATAGAAACGAAATGCTGCTTCAGGATGGCGGCGATGGCGGGATCGGAATACGATTCCCGTTCCATGACGTGGCACCAATGACATGTGAAGTAGCCGATGGAAAGAAAGATCGGCTTGTTCTCTTTGCGGGCCTTTTCAAAGGCTTCGCCGCCCCACGGATACCAATCCACCGGATTGTGGGCGTGCAATAGAAGGTAGGGACTCTTGGCGTGAATAAGCCGGTTGGTGTAGCGGTATTGCCGTGTTCCCGCGCGAGGCTCAAGCGACGGACTATGATCGGATTGGGCCGGGGCGTTGGCGGCAGTACCAGGCTTTGCGGCAGCGTTAATCGCACCTGCGAAGGCAAGGAGTAGTGCGCCTGCATGAAGCAGCTTGAAAAGCTTGTGCTGTTTGTGCAATCCCACCCTCACTATTAAAATAATTATTCGCTTCAAGTTTAACAGTCGCCAGGGCGAATGGTCTAAAGAGTCGTCTTTCTCCCAGGGGTCGGCAAACCGGGGCTGTGGTCCGATTGGTGGTCTTGGAGTTCTAAGTGGAGGGACAGTTTTACTGTGGCTTCGCCGGAGCATCCGCGGGCGCCTCGGCCGCTCCCTTGGGCTTGGCGATCGTGGAGAGTGTCTCCACGTTGAACTTCTTGTAGTCCGAATAGCGCGTCACGGCGTTGACTTTAATTCCTTTCAGCAGCAACACGCGCACGCCGACGTGGGCCTCCTGGTAGGTGGGGAGCCACACTTCGTTGTTCACATAGGCCTGCTCCATGACGAAGCTCGTGCCCTTTTCTAGATTCGCCAGCAAGCCGCCGGCAAACCTCATGTCGCCGACGAAATACGCTTCTAGCCGCGCCACGTCGTGCGCTTTCTCGTCGATCCAAACCACTCCGGCAAGTTTCTGCACGACTTTTTCCACCAGCTTGTGCGCCTTGAATTCGGGGTTGGGCTCGAAGTCGAAGACCAGAACGTCCTGGCCGCGGAAGCGCTCGCGCCGTGGATTCACAAACTGGCACGCGCGCAGGAATATCTCGATCCCCGGCTCATCCTTCTCTTCGCTCTTCCCTTCTTCCTTGGCCTTTTCTTCTTTGGCTTCCTTTTTGGTCTTGCGCTTTTGCAGCTCCTCGATCCGTTTCTGGGTCTTCTCGTTTTCCTTTTTCTGTTCCGCGTCGCTCAGCGGCTTGCCGTCTTTCTTCACCAGCGTGGTGATCTCATCTCCGTTGAGATAGAAAAACGTGTACTCATTGGCTTGGTGTTTTTTCATGCGCCCGTCACCTTCGAATTCCGTTTCTTCCTCGGATTGCGACCCTGCGTAGTTCTCCTTGAGCTTGTCGATGGCTTTCTGGTTGTCATCAATCTCTTTGAACAACGCTTTCAGGTCCGGCAGCTTCACTTGCGATTTGATTGGGAAATCAAACACGCGTTCGCCCACGGTTCCATTGATCGCCAGGCGCGTGACGTCGATGTCGTATTTGTCGTTTCCCCGGTGCAGCTCGATCTTGTGTGGCAATTTCACGTTTTCAACCGTCCGGTAGTCGTCGTAGAGAATTTCTTCCTCGACGCCGCCGACCGTCGCCGCTTCCTTAACAATGAGGTGCGTCTGCGGATCGAAGAATGCTTGTCGCTTTACTCCGGCCGCTGTGGTCACCGCGAGTTGGAGCGCGTCTCTCCCGCGCACTTCCGCGTGCCCCACAAACGCCAGCGTGATTTTGTTTTTCTTGAGGTTCAGCAGCCGGGAGTTGTAATACTGCGCGGCCGCTTCCAATTGCATTCCTTCAGGACCCACCAGAGTGCCAAGCTCGCCGGCGGCATTCTGATGCCACGCCGACTTCCCGTTGTACGCCTCGATCAGGTTTTTATCGCCGGCCAGCAATTCCGAGTAGTAGCGGTTCGGCAGCTTGGTATCCAGCGTGTACGTCCCCGTCTTCCCGTCGTCGCTCGTGAAGGCCCCTTCGAGGGTCAAAGTTTGAACCCTGCCCAGCGCCTTACTGCCCCCGGTAGCCTTCACGTACTGGTCGACGATTTTCCCCGGCTCCTCCTGCGCTCGGGCGGGATAGGCCCCTGCAGTAAGAATCAACACGATGAGTGCGATAAGCGGACGTGTGCGCATGCGGTTCAATTATAGGAACGCAACTTCTCGCAAAAAGTTTCTTGGAATTTAGCCCTGGGGCGCAGTCTATTCCGCGGCGAGGCGAAAGAATGCCAGGCCCCTGCTTTTAAACGCAGATACGGCCAATTACTGTTTCTTCGGCCGCCCCTTATACTTCTCATAAAGGCGCAGGTGTCGGTTCTCCAGGGATGTAGGTTGTCCCCGTATGAAGAGGTGTTTGACGTCAGTGGTCAGTTCGAGCGGGTCGCCGTCGGTTACAATGAGGTTCGCAACCTTGCCCTGCTCGATGGTCCCGATCTGATCGCCGAGGCCGAAAATCTGTGCGGGATAGATGGTGACGGCCTTGAGCGCCTCGTCATACGGCAGGCCGTGCGCGACGGCGTTCGCGGCGTTTTGTCCCAACCGCCGCGCAAAGGAATTATCGAAGCTGGCGATGGCGAACTTGACCCCAGCGGCGGCAAGTTCGGCTGGCTGGGAAAGCAAGCGATCATAGGGATCATCCTCATCGGGTGGGAGTGTAAGCATCGGCCGCAGGATGACGGGCACGCCTTTCGAACGGAGAAGGTCCTTCACTTTGTAGGCCTCGGCGCCGCCGGCGAGGATCATCCTCAGCTCTTGTTTGTCGCAAAACTCGACGGCATTGCGAATTTCTCGCGCGCGACCAGCAAATACCAGGACGGGCAGTTCTCGGCGAACGACCGGCGCTAGCGCCTCAAGCTTCAGGTCGCGATCGTATTTCGCGGGCGAGCCTTTCTCCATGACCTGGGCATAGTGCCGGGCGCGCTCGAGCCAGTCCGTGATTTCATTCACCTGTTTGTCGTATTCCTGCTTGGCTTCGCTGTATGGTTTTTCCTTGCGCGAGAAGGTAGCGAAGTCAAACGTTTGCGTTTCAATCTCCGGCCAGCGGATCACCATCGCCGCGCTCTTCTTGATGAGCATTTCGTCGATGACCCATCCGGCCAGGTGGATCGCGGAAGCTTGGCCGCCAATTATGCTGTTTGATCCGCCGGAATCGAAACCGCCACTGCCGGGAACGGCGAGAACTTCCGTGATGCCCGCAGCTCGCGTGACAGGAATGTGCTCGCTCGAGGGGGACACGGCCGTGGCCGCAACGACGTCCGGATTGTAATTTCCCGTCTCCGTCGAATCGACAGTGGCGCTGACGGCGCCAATCTCCCGCAATCCCATTTGCGTAATCGAATCGAAGATTCCGGGATATACCTGCAATCCTTTTGCGTCGATGACCTGCGCCCCCGCAGGGATGTCAATGCCGGCGCCCACGGCGGTGATTTTTCCATCGCGAAAGACGACCGTGCCGTCTTCGATGGCGCTCCCAGCGAGGGTGAAGATTTTCGCGTGCGTGATCGCGTACGTGTTGGAAGGCGGTGCCTGCGCACTTGCGATAGCAGTCAGGACGCAAACCGCGCAGAAAATTAGTGCGGTTCGAAGAGCGATGGAAGCGGTCTTCACAGCCCGCCTCCTGGCAAAGTGGCCGCGGAGTCGGCGCTGCTGGATTGCGGGGGTTTGGGCTTTTCTTCCGGCTTCTTTACTTCCGGTTTTTTCTCTTCGGGTTTCTTTTCGCCGGGTTTTTGACCGCTGGCCCCGGCGGCGTCCGGCTTTTTCTCTTCCGGCTTCTTCTCCGCGGCTTTCTTGAATTTCTCGACGAGCGCCTTCTTCTCTTTCTCGCGCTCGGCGCGTTCCGCGATGTCGCGTTGAAGATCGAAGTAAACGCGGCCATCGACCAGCGTTTTCTGCACCACCGCGTAGGCGCTCAACGGGTCGCGATTGTAAATCGCCAGGTCGGCGTCTTTCCCAACGTCAATCGTGCCAACGCGGTTGTCAATCCCGAGCTGAATCGCAGGATTCAGCGTTACCATTTTCAGCGCTTCGTCATGCGAGAGGCCGCCGTACTTCATGCTCTTGGCGGCTTCCTGATTCAAATGCGTCGCTTCTTCAGCATCGTCGGAATTGATGGAGACCACCACGCCGCGCCGGGTCATCAGCGCCGCGTTGTACGGAATCGCGTCGTAGGCTTCCACTTTGTAGGCCCACCAATCGGAAAAAGTGGAAGCGCCGACGCCCGCCGCAGCCAGTTCATCGGCGACTTTGTAACCTTCCAGAACGTGCTGAAAGGTGCGGACTTTGAAGCCAAACTCTTTCGCGACGCGAAGCAACATCAGGATTTCATCTTCGCGGTAGCAGTGCGAATGGACATAGCGCTTTCCTTCGAGCACTTCCACGAGCGGTTCGAGGCGCAGATCGCGGCGCGGCGAAATAAGATTTTTTTCACCGGCAGCAGCGCGCTTGTTGTACTCATCCCACGCTTTTTTGTAATCCCGTGCTTCGCTAAACGCCCCGCGAATCGTTTCTTCCACTCCCATGCGCGTAGCAGGATACCGCCGGGGCTGTCCCGGTACGCTGAAGTTCGAACGCTTGGGATTTTCGCCCAACGCGAACTTGATGCCGGGAAGCGCGCCTTCGAACGGGAGCTTCGCCGCGGGTTGGCCCCAGCGCAGCTTGATGACCAGCGTCTGCCCTCCGATGGCATTGGCGGGGCCGTGAAGGATATTCGCCGACGTGACTCCGCCCGCTAAATCGCGATAGATGTCGATGTCCTCCGGATTCAGAATCTCCGCCATGTTCACTATCGAGGAAACGGAAACGCTGCCTTCGTTGATGCTTTCCGCAGCGATGTGCGAATGGCAATCGATAATGCCGGGAATGACGAACTGCCCCGCGGCATCGATGACCTGAGCATCCTTCGGTGCGGTGACAGTCTGGCCGACTTCGGCGATTTTCCCACCCTTAATAAGGATGGAGCCGTGCTCGATGTTTCCGTGCGACACGGTGAGGATGGTGGCGTTTCGAATCACGATGACGGCGGGCGCGTCCGCCGGCGCGGCAGTGGCCACCAGCGGGAAGCAAAGAATAGAAAGGAGGTTCAGAAATCGCAGGTTCTTTGCATGGATGAAAAATCCGGTTAAGCCCTTCACTGGGCACCTCCAAGAACGGTCGCTGCATTAGTAGTGCTTGTGGGTTTGACGCCCGTGAAATCGAGCGAGATACCCGGCACCCGGATGGTGCCCTTCAACGCCGTCCCATCAAACGTTCCGGAGAAAATAACGTCCGCAGGGGATCCCTGGATCGGAATGTTGATGGTGAAGCTGAATTTGTCCATGCTCACGTAACCGCTAATGATCGAAGCAGTGCCGCGCTTGCTGGTGGTTGTGCCGGAGATCGTGCCGTCCTTGTCCATCGTTAGGTCGGCCGTGGATTCCTCGGGCCCATCAGGCGTGGTGTAGGAGAGTTTCCATTTTCCGGTTATGTCGCCTTTCGGTGGCTCCTTGGGCTTCTCCGGTTCGCGTACTTCAAATCTGCGGCCGTCGACAAAAACCATTTTGATCTTCGTTTTTTCCTCGAAGAGGTCGCCATCGGCAACCACAAGGTTGGCGATTTTCCCGTTTTCGATGGAGCCCATGCGGTCGGCGACTCCAAAGATTTCCGCCGCCGACAGCGTCATCGCGCGAAGCGCGGCGTCCGGCGTGAGGCCCGCGTCAATCGATTTCTTCACCGCTTTGAGCGTATCCTTCGGCGCGGTGCTGCCGCCGGAATAAAACGCAAACTTGACGCCCGCTTTGGCCAGCGCCGCCGGTGAAGAAGGCGCGCGGTCGCGGAACTGCAGCGTCCGCAGAGACGGCTTGTCCTCGGGATCGGCGTCTTTCTCGGCTTCGGGCCACTTCAAATTCACAAGCACAGAAAGTTTCTTCGCAGCAATTTCCGGAGCAACTTCGTAAGCCATCTGCCCGCCATAAATGGCGCCCTTGACATTCCAGCGATCAACCAGTTCAAGCGCGCGCCGCAGTTGTATGGAATTGTTTGCGGGGATCAAAACCAGCGCGTGATCTTCCAGGGCCTCGGAAAGCGCTGCTTCGGTACGGTCATAGCGGGGCCGCGCCACGCTGCGGGGATTCTTTTCGTACGTTGCCTGCGCTTTGACGCTCCACTCTGTGTCCAGCCAGACCTGGTGAATGTATGCCAGCGTGCCCATGATCGAGCTCGGAAAGCCGCCGCCGAATCCTCCCGAGGTCTGGAACGACACCGGAATCGCCACCGGCGATTTCACCACGACATCCCCGGCGCGTTCGCCCGCCAGATCTAGCACCGCCGCCTGCCCCGGAAAGATTCCGCCTTTTGGCGAGGAAACGACAGTGGTGAATCCTCCGCTGCGCCAGGTTTCAATGCGCTTGTCGCTCAGGCTAGCTTCGTCTGCCGCGCTGCGCCACGGCGTGGAGTAGGGCCGGTCCTCGGGACCGTGCGCGCCCTCTTGTGAGCGGCGCGGGCCGCCTTCGCCGCTCGCTGGCGCCACGACGGAAAGCCCCACATCGGTAAAAGAATCGATTAGCCCTGGGTAGACGGTAAGGCCCTTCCCTTCGACGACCCACGCCTCTGGCGGAATGGCAATGTCCTTTCCGACTGCCGTGATAAGGCCGCGAGAGACAACGATCGTGGCGTTCTCCACCGGCGGCCCGGAAACGGGGACGACTTTTGCCCCGCGAATGGCAAAGTATTGTGGCTCGCCTCCTTGTGCCTGAACAGGCGGCGCAGCAAAGAAGAGCGCCAATAGCGTGAAGCAGACCGCTGAGACACACCACAGAATGATCTTGGAACGCATGCAAGACTCCTCACGAAGGCGTTGAAAGGACAACCATCCCCCGGCAACCGTAAAGGTAGACGCATGAGGCTAGTGGGAAGTTTCGCCAGAGTCAAGAAGGGCGGCTAGAAAAAGATTCAATAAAACCAGGAAACAAAATGCCTGGGCCTGGCGTCTCTTCTATTGCATTCCCATAGGGACTGTAGCATATAGGTATCGGCATCCAATAGAGGCTACCGGAGAAAACGATGGGCGAAAGAGCGGACGTCTGGCAGGGAACGCTGGCCTTAATGGTGCTGAAAACGCTGCAAGCCCTGGGGCCGCTGCACGGTTACGGGATTGCACGCCGTATCGAACAAACCAGCGGCGACCTGCTGGCGGTGAACTACGGAACGCTCTACCCCGCCCTGCTCAAGCTGGAGCAAGAAGGCTACATTTCCTCGGAGTGGGGCACGTCGGACAACAATCGCAAAGCCAAGTACTACAAGCTGACGCGCGCCGGCCGCAAGCAATTGGAGAAGGAAGCACGCGAATGGGAGCAGACCACGGAGATTCTGGCACGGTTCCTGGCCCCCGGAAAGGAATCCGCATGAGGAAGCTGCGCGCGCTCTTCTTCCGCCTCGCCGGACTCTTTCGCAAAGACCGCCGTGACCGCGAACTCTCCGCCAAGATGGAGGGCCATCTCCAAATGCACATTGAAAACAACCTGCGCGCGGGCCTGAGCCCCGCAGAAGCACGGCGTCAGGCGCTGATCAGGCTCGGCGGCGGCGAGCAAACGAAAGAACTTTACCGGGACCAGCGCGGGCTGCCGCTGGTGGAAATGTTCTTGCAAGATTCTCACTTCGCTCTTCGCCTCCTCAAAAAGAACCCTGGATTTACCTCCATCGCTGTCGTGACTCTGGCGCTCGGCTTGGGCGCGACAACCACCATCTTCTCGGTCGTGAACAGCGTCCTCCTCCGTCCTTTGCCCTATCAAAATCAGGATCGCCTTCTGCGCGTTGAAGAAACACATCCGGGCGCTCCCGGCGTGGGCGTGACTTTCGCCGCCCTTGGCGTGACTTACGCTACTTTCCTGGATCTCGAACGCCAAGGAAAAACAATCGAAAATGCTTCTGCCTATCGCGATTGGGCTTTCAACGTCACCGGCGGAAGCGAGCCGCAGCAAGTTTCCGGTGCCCTTGTGTCGGGAAATTTTTTCGCCGCATTGGGCAGCCGGCCCTTGCTTGGCAGAACCATCCGCCCGGAAGATGATCAAGCAGGCGGAAATAGTCGCGTGGTGGTGCTGAGCTACGCACTGTGGCAGAGCCGTTTCGGTGGCGACACCAGAATCCTGGGGCAAACGCTTAGAGTAAACGCCGAGCCCTTCACCGTGATAGGGGTGATGCCTCAGGGCTTTCATATCCCGCAGCGATCGGAGATGTGGAGCCCGCTTGTTCCCGGAGGGAACCTGCGCGACAACCGCCGCGCGCACTTGCTCACCGTGCTTGTCGATCGCAAGCGCGGCCAATTGATCGGTGGCGTGCAAGGCGAGTTGACGGCCTTCGCGGAAAGCGTTGAGAAACGCAATCCCGCCGTTGACGATCCTTCTTTAACCATAACTGCGGTGGCCCTGCAGAAGAGCCTTGTCGCACCTGTTCGCCCGGCGCTCGTCATTCTTCTTTTTGCCGTCGGATTGCTGCTCCTGATTGCCTGCTCCAACGTGGCCAACCTGTTGCTGGCTCGTACCTCGGCTCGCCGCAGAGAGATTGCTGTCCGCCTGGCCCTTGGTGCCAGCCGGGCTCGGCTCGCCATCCTGTTGCTGACCGAAAGCGTTTTTGTCTCGCTCCTTGCAGGAGTGGTGGGGTTGTTCTTCACCGAGGCGGGACTGACCTTCATTCGCACTCAAAGCACCGAAGATTTGCCGCGCTTTACAGAAATCAATCTGGACTGGCACGTTTTCGCATTCGCCTTTAGCGTTTCCCTTCTTTCCGGCCTGTTTTTTGGTCTGGCACCCGCCCTGGCGGGCGCGAAGCTCAATTTGAACACGCCTCTCAAAGAGAGCAACTGGGAACCGGCCGTGGCCGGCCTGCGGCTTTCGAACAGCGCGCTCACCATCCTGCAATATGGCCTGGCCACGATTTTGCTCTTCGGCGCCGGCCTGCTGGGCAACAGTCTTCTTCGCGTTCTGCGCGTAAGTCCCGGATTCAATCCAGACCACTTGCTGACTCTTCAGGTTTTTCTTTCGCCCGATCTGTATCCCCAAGGTGATTCGAAGGGAGCCGTCGTTTTGCACGAGATGCTCGAGCGCGTCCGGGCCCTTCCCGGCGTGCGCTCCGCGGGAATCATAAGCGCTCTCCCGATAACCGGCGGGCCGAGTACAGAGTTTGTGATTGAAGGCCGCCCCGCGCCTCGGCTCGGCGATGAGCCAAGCGCCGACATTCGCGTGGCCGACCCTGGCTACTTCCCCGCCATGAGCGTCCCGCTACTCGCGGGGCGTACTTTCACCGAGCACGACAATGCCGGCTCCGCTCGCGTTGTCCTCATCAACGAAACGCTGGCACGCAGATTTTGGCCCACTCCAAATATCAATCCCGTCGGCCAGCACATCACCATGAAAGATTGGGGCCCGCCGCTAACCGGAGAGATCGTCGGCGTCGTTGGCGATGTTAAGACCAACGGCCTGGATGCGGAAGTGGGCCCAATGATCTATTGGCCCTACTACCAGTTTGGACAAATCTTCAACGCCATGGTGGTGCGCACCGACGGCGATGCGCTTCGCCTGGCCTCCGCTGTGAAGAGTAGCATCTGGTCGGTGGACAAAGATCAGTCTGTATCTCAAATTCACACAATGGATCAGGTTCTCGCCGATTCCCTCGCGCGGCGGCGTCTCTACGTTGCGTTGCTCGGCGTTTTTGCCAGCGTTGCTCTGGTACTGGCGGCGACGGGGATTTATGGCGTGGTGTCCTACTCCGTTTCGCAGCGCACAAGAGAAATCGGGATCCGTGTCGCGCTGGGTGCGGACCGCGTGGATGTCGCGAGGCTCGTCATCGCGCAGGCCACGCGGCTGGCGGTCGCGGGAGAAGCGATCGGAATTCTCCTCTCCCTGGCGCTCGCGCGGCTCATGGCCAGCCTGCTGTTCGGGATAAGCGCGGCAGACCCACTCACTCTTGCGGGCGTGGCGATCCTGCTAAGCGCCGTTGCCCTCGCCGCCTGCTACATCCCGGCGCGGCGCGCTTCGCGTGTCGATCCGATGGTGGCGCTGCGTTACGAATAGTTTTTGTAGTG